>Ga0302314_10003191_pt1 | contig 30325 bp, 24 predicted proteins | sample III_Palsa_N2_3_FD_200533 | JGI IMG/M metagenome (GOLD analysis project Ga0302314, IMG submission 200533) | Peat permafrost microbial communities from Stordalen Mire near Abisko, Sweden - III_Palsa_N2_3 | ecosystem: Environmental > Terrestrial > Soil > Palsa > Peat permafrost | place: Sweden... | reverse complement strand
AGCCTTTGGGGAGCTGGATCTGCGCGATGCCCGCGAGTGATGAGGCGTCCAGCGTCACCTTGACCGCGTCCAGCGGGGCCGCGTTGAGGGCGTAACCGGCACCGTCGGTGCTGAACGTGATGCTGACGGGGCGGAACGCGGTGCCGTCGCCGTCGAGGCGTGTCGGCAGGGTGCGGGAGTCCGCGTTGACGGTGAACTGGGGCTTGGCGGCGGTGGCGGCGTGTGCCGCTCCCGTACCCAGGAGCATGCCCGTGGCGGTGGCGAGGATCGCTATGGCGGTGCTGACGGTCCGTCGGGCGGTTGTGCGTCCCACTGGCTGCCTTTGTTCGTAGGGAGGTTACCCGGGGATAGTAGGGTGCACAGCTGTCACACAGACCGGTCCGATCAGTAGGCGAATCATCCGGAGCCGGACAATTTCCTTTCGTGCGACGGGCAAGCGTTACCCAACCGTGTCCGCCACCAAAACCCCGAAGGACCCGCACCCAAATGGGAACGCGGCCTGCACGCCCTCCACGACTTCCAACACGAACACGGACGCACCCATCCGCCCCGCCATCACGTGACCCGCGACGGGCTGCGCCTCGGTGACTGGGTCAGGTCCCGCTGGGCCGACTACCGGCAGGGCCGCCTGTCCGCCGTGCGGGTCGCGGCCCCGGAGGCCCTGCCCGGCTGGGCCTGGGAGGGCCCGTGCGGCCGGTCCAGCCGATCAGCCTCTCGCGGAACTCGCGACCGGCGTTCTGCCTGTCCCAGCTCGCACTGCCCCTACCTGCGGCTCCACGGCCGATCACGACTCTGGAGGCGTTGCGCGAATGGTCCTGGGACGGCCCGCGCGGCTGGTTCAGCTGGCCGAGACTGAGTAGTAGTGCGGCGGCGAGCGTGCGCACGGCGTGGACGGGATTCTGCAGCGGGCGCGGGGGCTATGTCATGTGTGTGCCGTGTAGGGGCGTTCGCCTGTTCGTGATGCTTGACCGTAAGGGCCCGCACATGAGGTGATCAGCATCGATATTCGATCCTGACAGGGGCGGGCAATGATCCACTACTACTTGGCGCAGCAGCAGGCTTCGCCGGGGCAGTTCTTCGGGTTGGCGGTGTTCTGCCTTTTCTTTGGGGCGGTCGCTGTTCTGGGTGGCAGAGCCTCAGCGAGGATGCGGGCCAAGGATGGGGCCTCGCCCACGGTGGTGGCGGGCGTGGGGCGTATCGGCGGCGGCATCTTGCGCTGGTGCGGCTACCTCATGGGTGCCATGACCGTGCTGTTCCTTGTGGCTGGGGTGGTGATGGCGGCGACGACTTGACGGTCGACAACTCCGCGTCCCTTGTTGCCGTCAGGGTTTTCGGGGGTTGTCGGTCCTTCACTCACGACCGATGTGGCCGTACGTGGCCGTGGGGCTTCGGGCTGTCGCTGGGCGACAGACGCACCCAGGCCCCGACGAAGTGGAACCCGTCGGGGCCTGGGTGGCTTGGGCATTCTCCGTGTCAGTTGAGGTCGGTCAGGGCTGGAGGGTTGTCGCCGATGCTGGTGGCGGCAATGGGGCTCAGGGCGGTGTTGTAGACGTGCACATCGCTGATCTCGCCCGGGAAGTCACCCTGGCTCCCGGATCCCCCGGCCCCCGCGTTGTCGGCACCCCCGATGAGGAAGGGACCGCCGGCGCTCCAGGCGCTGGTGTTGGTTCCGGTGCCGGTGAGCCCGCCGTTGACGTAGAGCGTCATGGTGCAACTGCCCGCGATGAACGCCCTGCGGAAGATCGCCGACCGCAAGAATTTCCTGCTGGTCCGCAGCACCGCCGACGTGAGGGCCTGGGACGTCGCCATGACCCAGGAGGGACTTGAGATTGCCGCGCAGATCCATCGGGAGGTCCAGGAGGCTCTCGAACCACTGGTCGACCGGTTCGACGAGGCATACCAAGCACTGCTGGAGCGGGTCGCCCAACTGGCCAGGGGAGCCGGAGGAGCCGGGGGAAGGCGTGTGATGCGCGTCTCCGGAGCTGGTGCCGGCGGACTGCCGGGGCCGTTGGTATCACTGGACAGGTGGCCGGATGGCGGGGGGTGGCCCCGCCGGTCGGGGGCGTTGACGATGTGTTGATGCTGTGTGAAAACTGTGGATGCGTCTCCGGGGGTGAGTCCCGGGGGCGTTCACGGGGGGCTTTCGTTCGACGCGCGATGCGCGGGATACGTGTGTCCTCGACGCTTTGGCGTGCTGAACGGGGGCGTGTTCGGCTCATCGGGACGCGCGCCCGCACAGAGACCCGATACCTTGACGAGATCGACGATCCGCCCGGCCTCGCACCGGCTGCGGAGGGCCTGGCAGCGGCTGACCGCCGCCACCGCCCTCGCCACCGCGGCGGCGCTGACCGCCTCGGCCGCACCCGCCATCGCTGCGGTGCCGTCCACCACCGCGAGCGCCACCTCGGTGGTCACCGGCGCCGAGCAGCTGCGCGCCGACCAGTGCGCCATGGGCACGGTGCTGCGGATCGGCGGCCCGGCCGAGAAGGCCGTGGCCCGGCAGGCGTTGGACGGCACTCCCGCGCAGCTGCGCGCCGTCGCCGCGGACACCACCGGATCGCCGCTGGAGAAGGCCTGGGACAACGACTTCCAGGCCTCGATATCCGTCAACAACGGTCTGCAGGGCCGCCCTCAGGTGTGGCAGCAGTACCTCCCGATGAGCACGCCGCCCGGATACACCGAGGCGAAGTGGGGGTTCGCGCCGAACTTCTTCGAGACCGTCGGGCTGAGCGGCTGGGTGGCCGACGACTACGCCCCGGTCGCGACCGACCTGACCGACCCGACCATCCCGGTCGCGGACAAGGCCGCCCAGGACGCCGCGCTCGCGCTCGGCAACGGGCGCTACACCACCGGCGGCAACCCCGCTGAGCAGAGCGCCTGGAACGTGCTCGCCTCCGACTCCTCCGACTACCCGCTGGCCGCCGACGACGCCCGGATGCTGCTGGAGGACGGCGGCTTCCCGACCTCGGCCCCGGCTCCCGGCAGCGCCGACTTCCGGATCGCGGTCGAGGACCTCAAGGCCCGCTACGCGTCCTGCGACTGGCGCAACCCCGCCGACCCGGACAGCGTGCTCGGCACCGAGACGAGCACCGCCGCCGACGAATGGCAGCACGAGGTCGCCTCCCAGCAGGCCCAGCGCGACACCGTGCTGACCGCCTCCCAGTCCGCCACCGCTGCCCTGGCCAAGGCCTCCCAGGACATCGGCGAACTGCTGGGACGCTCCTGGCAGGCCGGCCGGCTGGCCACCTGGCAGCAGTACTGGACCGGCCCCGGCCGGGTCGGCGTCGCCCCGATCACCTTCCACCTCACCGCCTCGTCCGGCCGCTGCATCGACGACCCCGGCACCAACCGCCAAGCCGGCACCCGGCTGTGGCTCTACACCTGCAACAGCTCCGCGGCGCAGAACTGGACCTACGACCAGACCACCCAGGCGCTGACCGACCAGGGCGCCAGCCTGTGCATGGATGTGGACGGCGCCCACGGTCCCCAGCACCCGGGCAGCGCCGTGCAGCTGTGGGGCTGCAACGGCAGTGCCTCGCAGCGGTGGGACCTCACCGTGGGCGGCACGGTGCTGCGCAACATCGGCACCGGCCTGTGCGTGGACCTGCACACCGCCGACCTGAAGCAGTACGGCCAGGCGTGGACCTGCAACGGCGGGGCCACGCAGCGCTTCACCGCCGTCCAGAACGACACCGGAGCCGGCGCGACCGGCGTCCACTCGTTGAGCTACCCGACCAAGGCCGACTTCGCGAACGTCACCAAGGGGCTCGGCGAGGCCCGCGCCGAGGCCAAGTCGAGCCTGGACGACCTGGGCAGGCAGCTGACCACCGCTCAGGCGGACGCCGCCCAGGTACAGTCCGCCCAGCAGCAGGCCTACGCGATCGCCGACCAGGAGGGCGCGCCGCGCGGGCGCGGCCTGCTCGCTGCCCAGCAGGAGGCGCAGGTCACCCTCGCCACCGTCGCCGCGCTCCAGGCCGCGGACAAGGCCGGCAGCACTGCCTACCAGGCCACCACGGCCGCCGCCGACCAGGGACAGACCCTGCAGGCGCTCGCGGTCACCCAGGCGCACGAGTCCAAGGCCGCGTTCGACGCCGCCGCGGCAGCCGCCGCCGACCAGCAGGCCAAGGATGCCGCCGCCGGAGCGGCGCAGCAGGCCCAGACCGCCGCGAAGGCCGAGGCGGACGCCAAGACCCAGCTCGCCGCCGCACAGGCCGGTGCGGCGACCGCCCAACAGGCGGCGCAGCAGGCGCAGGCCGACGAGAACACCGCCGCTGCCCAGCTCGCCGCCGCTGCAGCCGACCAGCAGCAGGCCCAGTCCGACCAGGCCCAGGCCGTCGGCGACGCGACCACCGCCCAGACCGACGCCGCGACCGCGACCGCGAAGGAACAGGCCGCGCAGACGGCCGAGACCGCCGCCGCCACGGCCAAGCAGAACGCCCAGGCCCAGGACACCGCTGCCTCGATCGCCCGCCAGGACGCGTGGGACGCCGCGCAGCAGCAGCACGCGCTCCAGGCCAAGGCCGGTGCGGCCGACGCTTACGCGGACGCCGAGTCGTCCAACGCCGATGCCGGGCAGGCCCAGCAGGCCGCCACCCAGGCCGACCAGGACGCCGCCGCCGCGACCACCGCTGCGACCGACGCGCAGCTCGCCGCGAACGACGCGACCGGCAAGGCCGTCGCAGCGGACTCCGCCGCCACCCAGGCACAGGCCGCCGCCGACCAAGCCGACGCCGCGGCGAAGGACGCCGCCGCGCAGAAGGCCACCGCCGACCAGGCCGTGGCCACCGACAACGCCGCCGCCGCGAAGGCGATCGGCGACTCGCAGACCGCCGCAGCTGCAGCCGCCACCGCGCAGCAGGACGCCGCGACCGCGAAGGCGCAGTCAACGACGGCCCACGCCGACGCCGGGGCGGCGGCGGCCGAGGCCGCCAAGTCCCAGACAGCGGCGGCGACAGCGGCCGGCTACGCGTGGGCGACCGCGCAGGCCGCAACCGCTGCGTCCGACGCGGCCCAGCAGGTCGCGGCACCGGCCAATGACGCAATCCAGCTCGGCGCCCCCTACCAGGACGGCGACACCGCCGCCGGGCTTGCGGTACTGACCGCCCAGGCGTCCATGACGGTGGCCGAGCAGCAAGCCGCCGCAGCGCAGGCCCGCTCCGCGGCGGCTCAGCAGGCTGCTCAGCAGGCCCAGGCCGCCGCCGCGGCGGCGAGCGGGGATGCCAAGGACGCCGCCACCAGCGCGGCCGACGCCTCCGCACAATCGGCGGCCGCCACCGCCTCGGCGGCGCAGGCGGTGGCGAGCGCGGACCGGGCCCGTGAGTACGCCGACCAGACACAGGCAGCGGACGCTGCCGCGCAACAGTACGACGACCAGACGGCCGCCGCCCTCGCCACCGCGCAGGCCGACGCCGACCAGGCTCAGGGCGACGCCACCGCCGCAAAGACCGCGGCCACCGCCGCCGACTCCGACGCGACCGCCGGACAGCAGGCCGCCACTACCGCCTCGACCGCCGCAGCGGCCGCCCGTCAGGACGCCGCCAAGGCCGACCAGGACGCGGCAGCCGCCGCAGCCGCCGCCAAGGACGCTGACCAGCAGGCCGCCCAGGCCCAGCAGGCCGCGACCCAGGCCGAACAGCAGCAGGATCAGAAAGTACTGGACTCCGGCACCCCCACCGGGGTCGCGCATGTGTTCACGACCGAGAAGGTCACTCCGGTCGGCGACCCCAAGCCGCTGAACACCTGCGTCCTCGGTCTCGGCAACTCCGGCTGTGACGTCACCTTCCAGCTCACCTTCACCCTGACCGTCGACTTCTACTTCTGCGACAACCCTGCGGCGCCGGACGACGTCACCGCCACCGGCTGCCCGCCCGACAGCTCCGTCTACCTCGGGAGCCAGATCGAGCCCGGTCAGACCGGGCAGGTGACCCACCACTTCAGCAACTGGGACTTCACCAGGGCCATCGACGAAGCCGTCCTGAAGGCTCTTTGGGGCGGCATCACCCAGGACTTCGTCGACTGCTGGAACGGGAGCGCGGGCGGGTGCGGCATGGCCGCCACCTGGCTGGTCCCCCAGAACAAGATCCTTGAAGCGATTAGGATCGCGAACGCTGTGCAGGGTGCGATCAAGGCCAGCGATGGCCTGGACGATGCACTCACGGCGATCCGGGCGGCGCTCAAGGCGAAGACCATCGACGGCACCATCGCTGCCGGGATGGACGTGGACGTCGCCACCCGCGCGGCCGAACTCGCCCGGTTCACCAGGGCGGTGGACCCCAAGCTGATCGCCAGGCTCCAGGCGGCCGGGACCGTCTTCAGCAGGAAGGACTTGCTCTGGATCGCCACCATGCCCGGGGGCAAGCTCGCCTTTCTGGAGACCGGGAAGGCATCGGCCGGCCTGATCCACGTCATTTCCGGTCACGGTGCGGAATTCGTCGACAACGGCATCGCCCTCAAGGACATCCCCGACTTCATCCAGCAGGCGCTCACTGTGGGGAAGGTCGTCGGTCAGCAGCGCGACGCCGGGCGTCCGATCTACGAGCTGATGTACAACGGGGTGTTGCGACATGTCGCGATCACAGTCGGAGACAATGGATTCGTGGTAGGAGCAAATCTCGTATGAACCCTCGCCGGATCCTGATGAAGTCGGGCGTCGGTTCCCCGCTGCGCCTGGAGGAGGACCACCGGGTCGGCGTCTCTCCCGATGAGCCGGCGCTCGCCCTGTCCCATGACCTTGCCGTCGATCTGCGACAGTGGTCGCAGGAGCACCCGGAGCACGGTGAGCCGACCGACCCGCATGTACGGCGCCATGCGCGCGACGGCCTGGCACTCGGCACGCGTCTCGCCGCCGAGCTCGGCCCCGCCTACACGGTGCTCTTCCATGACCAGGTGCACCAGATGTCGCACAGTGTCTGCTGGCAGTGCGGTGGCTTCCACTGGCGCGCGCAGGCCCACGAACCGCTGGTCGTCACGCGGACGATCCAGGTGATCGGCGAGTACAAGTACTGGCCGTTGCGGTTTGCCGCCGATGCCGACTTCGCCCCGGACGACCCGGTCGTCGGGCTGGGACTGAGCGAGACGCTGGTGGACGAGCTCTACGCATGGTCGCGATCGGTCGACGACCTGGTCGAGGCGGGCATCAACCCGGCGGCGCGGAGTGGAACTCCTGTCCTGTCCCGCAGGGAGATCGTCGAGCGGGGCGAGTCACTCTCTCGCACGCTCGCGGACGAGCTCGGCAACGGGTGGACCGTCGAATACGCTCGTCTGGCCCACTGAGAAGGAGCTGAGTGATGGACACCCGACAGCTGGCCGCGGTCCTCGCCGCGGCCGGCGGCGACCCGCGCGCCTACCGCATCGCCGGCCAGGCGGCTACGGAGACCGGGAGCCCCGCCGAGGACGCGATCCTGCTGACCGGCAGCGCTCGCACCGGCCGGTGGTACATCAAGGGCGGTCAGGATGTCGTGCCCGGTTGGCCGACGGTGCTGCGCGAGTTTGCGGACGAGACACAGGCGTGCGTGCACTTCTCGGGCGAACTCACCCGCACCGACCGGTCGGCCATGGCCGAGGAGAAGGCCGCCTGGGCGGCGCGGGCCGAGCAGTTGCGCGCGCAGGCCGAGGCGGAGCTGGCCCGGACGCACCCCGAGCGGGTAGCCGAGCGCGCCCGGTGGCAGACCGAGTGGCGGCGCCGTGGGGCGATGCATCTGCCCCTGATGACCCGCACCGAGCTGAGCGCGGCGCTGGCCGCCGCGGGTACGCAAGAGCCCTACTGGATCGACCCCGGTCCGGCGGAACCCACCGTGCTTCCCGCCTTTGACCCCGACGACGAGGGGAGTTGGGAGTTCCCACAGTCCGCGCCGTGGCCTGCGGACTGCTTCGTACTGGCCTGGGACGGCTTGGACGAGTGCTGGGCGACAGGCAGCCGGCGCCCTGGTTGCCAGCCCGACTACCACCTGCGCTTTGCCGCCGATGCGGAGGACGAGGCATGTGCCTACGTCTTCGAGCAGCTGACGGCCCCGAACACGGTGCCACCACGCCTGACCCCAGCACAGTGGCGTGCGCTCCAGCAGCCGGAACGCCCTGGCGCCCCGCTCGGGCGAGAGGTAGGCCGACGCCTGTGCTGAGCGAGGGCAAGCATGCCGACAGGAGCGGTTCCTGGGTCCGACAGCTGCTCGACCACGACTGGACCGAGAGGGTCCCGCATGGAACGTCCGAGAACTCGCGGACGCTCTCCGCGTCGCCGGTGTGGACGCCCGTCTGTACTGGCTCGAGGGTGAACCGGGCAAGGAAGTCGCCGATGGCCCGGCAGCACGCCCATCCAGCTGGCCGAGGCGCAGCGGGAGAACATCCGCCGCTACAGCGCGAACTGCAGCTCACACTGGCTTCCGTCGTGGCCACCGGCCCAACAGCGGCGAGAAGATCCGCGTCGTGCTGTGCGGTGCCGGCACTGACCGTTCACCAGCCCGACGAGACGAACGGGATCTGTGAGGTCGGAGCCGGATCAGGACCTTGAGGGCCTGGCGGTCGTTCATCATCGCCTTGAGAGCCATCTCGAGAAGGTGAAACAGGACCCTGCGGTGGCCTTGCCCGTGTTGCCGGTCAGCGCCTGACTCATCGCCAGTCCACCTATGGTGCTGACCTGGTGATGGCACCTCGTACCGCTGCTGCGGCGCGCCGACGGACGCTGGAGCGCCCGACACGGCAGCTGGTGGTTCCTTCTCCAGCTCCCCGGCTCCACCCGCCGCCACCTGCGCCAAGGCGGACACGCCAACCGCGACGAAGCCGAAGCCGCCGTCGACCGCATCGAACAGCTCCTGAAACTCGCCCAGGACCCCGACGCCCCACCCGGAACCCTCGCCGACCTCATCGAGCACCTGCGCTACTGCCTGCGCACCCGCAGCCCCCTGCCCGACCCCGAACTACTCAGCAAGCGGCTCTCACTCGGCCAGCCCGTCGAGGGCAGCGTCACCGTCGAGCAGTGGCTGACCGAATGGCTCACCACCAAGACCGCCCTGCGCCCCACCACCCTGCGCTCCTACGAGTCGCAGATCCGCCTGTACCTCGTCCCGCACCTGGGCTACCTGCGTCTGGACCGCCTGCGAGCGGCGCACATCCACGCCATGTTCGCCGCCATCGACGCCGCCAACGTCGACATCGAAGCCAACAACGCCCTACGCGCCGACACCGCCCTGCAACTCGGCATCGCCAGCCGCACCGGCTACCGCGACCTCGCCCGCCAGCTGCGGCTGCGTCTCGCCGAACTCCCCGCCCACCGGCGCACCGTGGGCTCCTCCTCGCAGCACAGCATCCGCGCGACCCTGCGCTCCGCGCTCTCCGACGCCGCAGCCCAGCAGCTCGTCCCCCTCAACATCGCCAAGCTCGTCAAACTCGGCTCCCGCCAGCGCCCCAAGGCCAAGGTCTGGACCGAAGAACGCGTCCAGCGCTGGCGCAAGAACGGACAGATCCCCTCACCGGTCATGGTCTGGACCCCCACCCAGACCTCCGCCCTGCTCACCCGCGCCCAACACCACCCCCTGCAGCACATGTTCCGGCTCATCGCCCACACCGGACTGCGCCGCGGGGAGGCCTGCGGCCTGCACTGGGCCGACATCGACCTGCCCGCCGGCACCATGGCCGTCACCGAACAGATCGTCCAACTCGGCTGGAACACCCACACCGGTCGCCCCAAGTCCGACGCCGGAGAGCGCGTGATCGCACTGGGGGCCGCGATGCGAGTCCTGCTCCGGGCGGCCCGCCGCGCCCAGCGCAAGCAGCGCCTGGCCAAGGGTGAGGGCTGGGCGGACACCGGCTACGTCTTCACCGACGGCGACGGCCATCCCTGGCACCCGGCCCACGTCACAGCCGAGTTCGCCCGCCTGATCCGCGAGGCCGAACTCCCGCCGATCCGACTTCACGACCTGAGGCACGGCACTGCCACGCAGGCACTCGCCGCCGGTGTGGACCACAAGGTCGTCCAGGACCTCCTGGGCCACTCCTCCTCCGCACTCACCCTCGACACCTACACCTCGGTCGTCGACGAGCTCAAGCACGCGGCCGCCGAAGCCATCTCCGACATCTTCGACAACGCCGACAACACAGAAGGAGAAGAAAAAGAGGAGAGAGAAGGCGGGGACGACGACCCCGACGACGGAGACATGGTCACCGCCTGACCACCGCAGGACCCAGACGCCCCGGGCCCCACCCGCCGATGCGGGCGGGGCCCGCCCGCTCCCACCACCGGTCGCACTATCCGCACATTCCGCCGACCAGCTGATTGCGCTTGTACCGGGTCTGTACCGGCGCTCCCACCTGGCTCCCACCAGCGGCTGAAAAACGACCAGGGCCTCCCCGCCGAAGCGAGAAAGCCCTGGTCAAACTACCTATCTGCTGTGCGCCGCCAGGGACTCGAACCCCGGACCCGCTGATTAAGAGTCAGCTGCTCTAACCAACTGAGCTAGCGGCGCGTGCTGACTTGGAAGACATTACAGGACGAGGGCCCCGGATGCCGAATCCGTTTCCGGGCAGCCCGGTCGGACTCGCACCGGAGGTGGCTAGGCGGGGGGTGGCGCGGTGTCGAGCAGGTGCAGGCGGCCGGGGTGGGGGGTGAGGGGGCGGGTGGTCTGGGTGGGGTGCGGGGCGGGAGTCTCGGTCGGGGGGCGCTGGGGGGCGGGGGCGCGGGCGGCGCGGACGCAGGCCCAGAGCAGGACGGATGCCCCGGGGAGCCAGGGCTCGTGGGAGTCGGGGGCGACGATCCAGCGGTTGGGGCCCTCGGGGGCGTCCACCATGCGCTGCACGGGCGGGACCGTGATGGCATCCCCCTGGCCGTGGCACAGCAGGGGTGGGACGTCGCGTGCCCACTCCTCCCACACCAGGAGCTTGCGGAGCCGCATCGCCGTGCCGGGCTCCGTGAAGACCAGGATGCGGCCCCGATGGGTGGCGACCGGGCCGCAGCCGGGGCCCGACTCCCACAACTCGTCGAGCACCCGTCTACCGAACACCCCCGGCAGGTTCACCACGTCGAAGGTGCGTCCGCAGGGCAGCACCGTGGGTGCCCACGGCTGCGACTCCCACAGGGCGCGCATGCTGCGCGGATACTCGCTCGCTGAGGCCAGCCATGTCTCGCCGGCGACGGTGACGTACTCGATCGACTGATGCGTCCACATGTCCACCCCTCTACAGCTACCGGCGTGGACGCCGCGGCAGGACAGAAAAGGGTGAAAGCCGGACAGCCAAGTCGGTGCGGCGTATCCTCCCCCGGCATATGCCAGAATGCGGGTCTTCCTGCGGAACCGGGCGGTCGGCCGGGCGGTCAACCAGGTGGTCAGCTGTGGCGCTCCCGGCGCTGGAGGCTCCGCCCGTGCTCGACCATCTTGGCGGCGTAGTCCGGCGTCCAGTCGGCGCGGGCCGCGATCTCCTCGAAGCTCAGGCTGTCGAAGTGCCTGGTGTCGGCGAGTTGGGCGGCGGCGACGGCCTGGTACTCGGTTGCCCGTTCGGCGGCGGCGCGGAAGGCCACCGCCAGTTCGGTGGAGCGGCGCAGCAGCTCGCGCGGGTCCTCGATCTCCTCCAGGTTGAAGAAGTGCTCCTGCTCCGGCGCCGCGGGCTCGGGCTCGAACAGCAGCGGGGCGGGGCGTAGCCTCCGCCGCGGCTGCGCCGAGCGTTCGGCGGGGGAGTCGGACATGTGCACCTCCGTGAGCGTGGTGATTCCAGTGGGCCGCGTTCCATTGTCGGGGCAGGCAGCCAGGTACGGAACAGGGCAGGGTGGTGCCGGTATTCCGCATCGCAGCCCTCCCGAGGGGTTGGCCGCAGGTGGCCTCAGCCGCGCACTCGGTGTTCGGACAGGTGCGCGAGGACGGCGTGGTTGGCCTCCCACCCGTCCGGGAACTTGACCGTCACCCCCAGCTGCACCGGTTCCGTCGAGGGATGCTCGTCCAGCAGCTCGGCGATTCCGGCGCGGGCAACGACGATACAGGCGTGCCGGTGCCGGGAGGCGAGTACGCACAGCCGACCCGTCTCCAGATGGAACGCCGTCGCGTCGGGACGTCCCGACAGCGGGTGCAGGACCACCGTGACGTCGTACTCCCGCCCCTGCAGCCGGTTCGCGGTGTCCACGGTCACGCCCCGGGGCCCGCCGGTCGGCACATCGAGGGCGGCCAGCGCGGCGCGGACGGCGGCGGCCTGGTCGCGGTGGGCGGTGCCGACCGCGATCCGGTCGGCGGTCAGCGGGGCGTCGCCGCGTTCCGAGCGGCAGTTGCCCCGCCGGTCCAGCAGTCGCCGGACGACCCGGGCCACCGCGTGCACGGCCTCGGGATCGGTGCGGACGGTGTGCCGGGCGGGCAGCTCCAGCAGGCCCCAGCCGGAGTCGGCGGCGATGTCGATCACCCGGTCGGCAGCCGACCCGTCCCCCGCCGTCGTCAGTGTCAGCAGCCGGTCGCCGGGGCCCGTGCCCGAACGGAACGGGGCATAGGGGTAGAAGGCGGCGGAGATCAGCGGCGCGGCGGAGGCCGGGAGCCGCCAGGAGACCGGCAGCCGGTGCGGGACGATGCGCGGGTTGTGCGCGAGCAGCGTCACCACTGCGCTGCTGGACGGGTCGTAGCTGAGCCCGGCCCACTGGTCGGTGCCGACGATGGTGAACGGGTCCAGCTGTCCCGGGTCGCCCACGAACAGGGCCCTGTCGAACAGCCGGGCGACGGCGAGCAGCGCGTCCGAGCGCATCTGGTAGGCCTCGTCGACGATGGCGTGCCGCCAGGGGTCGACGTCCTTCACCCACTGCCACTTGGCGGCGGTGGACACCACCACGGACTGTCCCAGCAGGTCGGCGGCCTTGGTGGAGGGCAGGACCTGGGGATGCCGCAGGGCGATCGGGTCGGGGGCGGCGTCGCTGCTGTGCAGCCGCCCGACGGTCAGCTCCGGGTCGGCCGTGGCCAACCGGTCCACCAGGTCGTCCACCTGGCTGTTGGTCTGGGCGACGATCATCAGCCGCTCGCCCGCCCCGACCAGCTCCCGGGCGGCCTTGACCACCAGCGTGGACTTGCCCGCCCCGGGCGGGGAGTCCACCACGGTGCCGCGTTCGGCGCCGTGCAGGGTCGCGTCCAGGATCGCGGCCACGGCGCGGTCGGCCTCGGCGCCGGGGCCGTCGGACGCGGCGGGGGCGGGCGACAGCGCGTTCATCGCTCCTCGGTCCTTCCGTCGGTTCGTCCGTCGGTTCGTCCTTCGGTTCGTCCTTCGGTGCCCGACCGGTCGGGCGGGCCGCCGTGGGTCCACGGGGTGTCCTCGGGCTCGGGCAGCGGCGCGGACTGGCGGGCCGTCAGTTCGAACAGCGTGAAACATACCTGGTCACCGGGGGCCGGAACGCTCCCGGGCTCCGGCTCCTTCTTCCGCCCCATGCCGTTCACCAGTTGCACGGTGATCGTGCCCTGTCCGGGGTCGACGCCGTACAACCGGGCCTGCTGCTTGGCCGGGCCGCCCGCGCGGTGCAGCTCCCTGCCCAGGTCCGCATGCGGGCGGTCTGCGGTGCGGACGGTCACCAGCGGACGGGGCTTGGGGCTGCGCCCGGTGGTGTCATAGGCGGCTTCGACCTCCACGACCACACCGGCCAGTGCCTCCCCGGCGAGCCGGTGCTCGGCCATGGCCAGCGGGTCGTCCAGGGCTTCCTGGACCTCGACCGTCGTCTGCTCGCGTTCGCGCTGCGCCAGCTTGCGGGCAGCGGTGACCGCGTCGTCCTGGACCGGCTGCGGGGGCTCGCCCGCCGCGAGGCGGTCGCGGTGGGCGGTGTAGGACCAGCGGTCACCGGTCCAGCGTTCGGGCAGATGCTCGGCCGCGGGGAGGGTGCGCAGCAGGTCGAGGCCCTGCCACAGCTGGTCCCAGACGGGCAGCAGGATGCTGCGCAGCAGGTCGTCGATGTCCTGTTCGCGCGCCGCCACGGCGGCAGGGTCCGCCGGGTGCCCGGCCTGTTCCAGCTGCCGGGCCGCGTCATAGCGGGTGATCGCGGGGGCGAGCAGGCCGCTGTCGAAGCGCGGGTCGGTGGTCGGGCCCGCAGGCGGGCAGAGCAGCTGCCCGCGCTCGTCCCGCGCCGTCTCGGCGCGCAGCGCGGCCTCCGTTCCGGTCAGCCCGGCCGGCGGGTCGAGCCAGGCGAGCAGCGCACCGAGGTGCTGGTCCTCCAGCGTGCTCTGGCCCGTCGCCCAGTGCCTGCCGAGCAGGTCCGTCATCGCCAGCAGCATCGACGATCCCGGCACCTGGGAGCGTTCCCGAAGGTGCGTCAGCCAGCGGCCGAGCAGCGGGACGCGCGCGGGCGCCGGGTAGGGGCCCGGGTCCGGGTCCTCCGCCGTGCGCCGGAACCTGGTCGAGCGGCCGAGCAGACCCAGCAGGTCGATGCCGCCGCGGTTCGGCACGATGATCTGCGGCGCGTCCAGGCACAGTTCGCGGGAGACCTCGGTCTTCTCGCCGGTCTCCGCGTCCTTGGTCTCCTTGGTGAGCACCTCGACCTGCTCGCCGAAGGACTCCAGGTAGGGCAGCAGTTCGGCGGCGAGCTCGGCGAGGAAGGTGAACCGCCGGTCGCGGTCCAGGGGCTGGGGGACTGTCAGCAGCGTCGGCCGCTCGCGGTCGCGGCCCAGCATCACTGCGAGGGGCGCGCCCGCCTCGCCTGCGGCTGCGAGCGGGACCAGCACCATCGGTCGCTCGACGAGGTGCCGGTGCAGCACGGTGGCCAGTGGTTCGGCACGACCGCTGCGGACGGCCTGCAACCGGGCGAGCGTGGTGAGCAGGCTCATTCGCGTCCGCCCGTGCGGGCACCGACGCGGGTTGCCGCCAGGGCTCCCAGGGTTCCCAGGGCTTCGGCGCGGAGGGCGGCGGCACGGCCGAGGCGTGCGGCGGCCTCGTCGCCGGGGCCTCCGGGGTCACCGGGAGTGCCGTTCGCCGCGTCCAGCGCCTCGTCGACGGTGCGGAGGCTGCCCACCTCACCGCGCACGCCCCGGCCCAGCGCCTCCACCGATCCGCCGCAGCGCGCCTCCTCGCGGCAGTGGAAGGCGAGTTCGCAGCTGGCGAGGCAGTCGGGCGAGTACGCGGCATCCATCGCCGCCACGGCGGAGTTGAGCTGCCCGTCGCTGCGGGACGGGTCGAGGTCGACGTGGGTTCCCGGTGGGAGGGCGTCGAGCAGCTGCTCGATGAGCGTGAGCCGGTCGAGTTGGCGGCGGGTGACCGCCATCGCCTTGCGGACGTCGATCGCGGCGGCGGTCGGCCGGTTGGAGAAGTCCTTGGGGCAGACCAGCAGGGCTGTGGCGGTGGGTGCGCCCGCCAGGCCCTCGGGCTCGCGATAGGGGCTGCTGTCCCGGGCATCGCTGCCGGCGATGTCGGCGGCGGTCGCGCGCAGGGCCAGCACATACACGGCGGCCTGCCTGGCGGCGGCCCCCACCTTGGCGGGGTCGGCGCTGCCGTCGAGGATCGGGAAGGACTTGATCTCGACGACGGTCCAGCGGCCGTCCGGACGGACCGCGATCACGTCCGGTTCCAGGTGGACGGCGGAGCCCGCGACGTCGAGACGCAGCAGCGGATGGTCGAGCAGCGTCCAGACGCCGGGCCTGGCCGCCGCCCGGGTCAGCGCCGCTCGGGTGGAGGCGATGCGCTCGGCGGGCCGCTTCGGGTCGGTGACCAGTGCCGGGATCTCGACCGGGGAGTCGTCGTCGGCCTGGTTGTAGGGCGCGGGCAGGGCGAGATGACGTCGCAGCAGAGCCAGCAGCTCGGTACAGCCGTCCGCTGTCACCCGCCGCTCGAAGGCCAGCCCGCGACCGATGGCGAACGGTGACTGGCCGAACGCCGCCGGGTGCCCCAGCCGGGTGGCGAGAGCGGCCTTGTCCACCCCGGCGGCATCCAGCACCGCGCGGCGGCGGCACCCGGGGTTGGCGGCGAGGGCCGCGAGCGCGCGGGCGTCCAGACCGCGCTGCGGTGCACCGCCGCGCAGGGTCGCGAGGCGCTGTTCGAGGGGGGTGCGCGGCTCCCCGGTTTCAACGTGGTTCATGGTGCAGGCCAGTCTCGCACCCGGCACCGACAATCGGGGCGGAAGCGGGCGGACCGCAGCGATCGGGGATCATGGGTCCGGCACGCCAGTCGCCACCTCCCGAATCACCGAAGGCGAATTACTCGAATCACTGAAGGAGCCGCTCATGCCCTCGCGAATCCTGCTGGTCCGGCACGGCGAGACCGAGTGGTCCGCCAGTGGGCGGCACACCGGGCGGACCGACATCCCGCTCACCGCGGAGGGACGGGAGATGGGCCGCCGCCTCGGCGACCGGCTGAAGCGTGCGCCCTGGGACGGCCTGCCCGACGCCCGGGTGCTCACCAGTCCGCTGCTGCGCGCCCGTGAGACCTGCGAGCTCGCGGGCTTCGGGGACCGTGCCGTCGACGTGCCCGACCTCCTCGAGTGGGACTACGGGCAGTACGAGGGCAGGACCGGCCCCGACATCCGGGCTGCCGACCAGCCGGGGTGGCTCATCTGGCGGGACGGCGTCCCCGGAGGGGAGACGCTCGACCAGGTCGCCGCCCGGGTCGACCGCTTCATCGCCTGGACGGCGGAGCAGGGCGGGGTGCCCGAACCGGACACCACCACCATGAACTGCGCCGACAACGACATCGTGGTCTTCGCCCACGGTCACCTGCTGCGCATCCTCACCGCCCGCTGGCTCGGCCTGCCGCCCGCGCACGCGCAGCGCTTCAAGCTCGGCCCGGCGACACTGTCGGTGCTCACCTGGGAGTACGGGGCGCGGGCCGTCGACCTGTGGAACGACGGCTCACACCTCGGGTAGCCGGACCACCCGATGCTCGGCGGCCGACAGCCGGGCCGCCTCCAGGACGGTGAGCGCGGCCACCGCGTCGTCGACCTCGACCGGCACCGGTGCGCGGCCGTGCAGCGCCTCGGCGACCCCCGCGTAGTAGCGCTGGTAGGCGCCGTGCTCGGTCGGGTGCGGGGCGGCGTCCTCGCCGGCGCCGAGCAGCCCGTACCCGGCGGGGCGCGTCACGCCCCAGCCCGGGTCGGCCGGGGTCCGGCCCGCGCGCAGCGCCGACTCCTGGCCGTCCAGGCCGTGGCAGACATAGGAGTTGTCGCTGCCCAGCACCCGGAACCGGGGGCCGAGACTGCCGGCGAAGGCGCTCATCCACAGGTGGGAGCGGGTCCCTCCGGCATGCCGCAGCGCCACGAAGGCGTCGTCGTCGGCCTGGGAGCCCTCGCGCAGGCAGTCCACCTCCGCGTAGACCTCGGTGACCGGGCCGAACAGGGTCAGCGCCTGGTCGACCAGATGGCTGCCGAGGTCGTACAGGAGCCCGCCGACCTCGGCCGGGTCGCCCGACTCCCGCCAGCCGCCCTTCGGCTGCGGACGCCAGCGCTCGAACCGGGACTCGAAGCGGTGCACCGTTCCCAGTTTCCCCGAGCGGACCAGCCCGGCGACGGTCAGGAAGTCGCCGTCCCAGCGCCGGTTCTGAAAGACACTCAGGGGAAGACCGCGCTGTTCGGCGAACGCGGCCAGCTCCCGTGCCTCGGCGGCCGACGGGGCGAGCGGCTTGTCCACGACGACCGCGACACCGGCCTCCAGCGCGGCAGTGGCATGGGCGACATGCAGCCGGTTGGGGGAGGCGACGACCACCAGGTCGAGGTTCAGCTCCCACAGTCCGTCCACGGAGTCCACCACCCCGACGCCCGGATGCTCGCGCCGGGCCTGGGCCTGGCGTTCGGCATTGGCGGTGACGACGGCGGCCAGCGAGAGCCCGGGGGTAGCGGCGATCAGCGGCGCGTGGAAGACCGAGCCGGCGAGGCCGTAGCCGATCAGCCCGACGCGCAGGGAGGGAGCAGCAGGGGTAGCCATGCCCCTCAGTTAACCAAGCGGCGGTTCACCGCTCCACTCCACCCACCGCGCTGCTCCACCCACCGCGCCTCAGCCGACCGACGCGAGGTCGTACCTCCGGACGAACTCGGCGACCTCGGGCACGGCCCGGTGCGGTCGCAGCCGGGTGGCGGTGTCGGCGACCATGCCCCTGATGCGGGTCGAGCGCACCTCGTCGAGCAGTGACACCGCCGCGCAGCCGCTCTCCGCCGCCGCCGCGAGCTCGCCCCGACCGAGGTGGTCGTGCGCCAGCTCCGCGGTGTAGAGCGCCCGGTTGCGGACGAAGTGCGGCTCCTCCAGCGCTATGGCCTGCTGGGCGCGCTCGGACGCGAGATCCCAGACGCCGAGCGCGGACCAGCACTGGGCCTCCAGGCCCGCCAGCTCGGCCTCCCCGTAGAAGGACATCCACTCGGGATCGGCATCGGCGGGCCCGGCTGCGAACAGCTGCTGGGCCAGGGTGATCGAGCGCTCGCAGGCGCCACGGTCCTGCAGCTGTGCCCAGCCTCCGGCCTCCCGCATGGCCAGCAGGGAACGCAGCCGGGAGGAGCCGAGCCCGGAGGCGGCCTGCTGCGCGGCCTGGGCCGCGCGGACGGCCTCGCGGGGGCGGCCGGTGTCGCGCGCCAGGAAGGCGCTGTTGCAGAAGGAGTGCGCCTCCAGCGCGGGGTCGTCGGCCATCCGGGCGGTGGCCAGGGCCTCGGAGTAGAAGGAGCGGGCGTCGGCGAGCCGGCCCGAGTCGTGGGCCAGCCAGCCGACGGAGATGGCGAGCTCCCCGGCGGCGGCCTGCAGCCGCCGTTCGGTACCGGTGCTGTAGCTGCCGCGGTTGAGCAGCTGATAGGCCGTGCGCAGGGCGCGTCCGGCCCGGTCGAACAGGGTGTCCGCGCCGTGGATGTCGTCCAGCAGCCGGATGTCGCGGACCGCCTGCTCGACCTGGCGGGCGTCGTCCGCGCCGACCCGGGTGCCCGGGGGCACCTCCGCGGAGGCGGGGCAGTCCAGGCCGAGCACGGTGGCGACGGCGGCGGGGCCACCGGTCAGGAACGTGCGTCGATGCACGTCGTCGTTCTCCTCGTGGATCTCGAACGGGCCGCCGCGTCGTCCCTGGGCCCGCACCTCCCGGCGGGGTGCGAAGCCCAGATCCTCGAGCGAGCAGCCCGGGAACAGGTGGCGGAAGACCCTTTCATAGGCGTAGTTGGGGCACCTGATCTCACCCGACTCGATCCGGCCCACATAACGCGCGTCGCAGGACACATGCTCGCCGATCTCTCGGGCGGCACGGCGGACGGACGCGGCGAACTCGCCGGGGGAGAGATCCCCGCGGAGTTCGCGCATCGAGGTGTTGGGGGAACGGTCGAGGGTGGTGCTCATCGTGCTGCCCCTTTCCGGAATCCGGGATGGAGCACGACACTACCGTCGGTGAATATTCGAACACGTAGAGTTTTATGACAAAGCGGACATGCTTCCGTTGATCTGCTACGAAATGCCATGCCCTGCCAGGAGTGACGGCCGTGGCTCAAGGCCCGCTCAAGCGTTGTTCCTGGCAGAAGCGCCGCCAGAGCACGACGGCGCGCAGCCCGCAAGGAGGCGTTCATGCACAACGGAGTGCACGGAGTGCGCAGCGCGGTCGGGGGCGCCACACCGCCCTGCGACGTGGTGACAGTTCCCGAGCGGCAGGGCCTCGAGACCGTCGACATCCTCAGGCTCCGCGGGGCCTGCGGTCCGGTCCTGCACGAGGACGCCGACGCCACCTTGTCCTTCCTGGTCCCCATCGGCGCGGCCGACGCCTGGCACCTGCCCGGCGGCTCCTGTACGCAGGCGCCACCCCCGGAGGGCGACCGCAGCTGGCTGCTCCCGCCCTCCCCTGAACGGACGCTCACCGACCCGGCGCTGCTGCGCGCCGCCCTGGGCGAGGCCGCCCGCACCCTTGCCGCCAGCGGCTCCGACTGGTCCTGACCAGCGGCTCCGCGCCCCGCACCCGCATACTCATGGGGTGGCACGAAAGCAGCGGAACACCGGTAACACCGGCAGACAGCAGACCGGCAGACAGCAGGGCGGCGGGACGCAGGTCGCCGAACAGGTCGACTCCGGGCTGGCCGAGATCCTCCCCGACCGGGACCGGTCCGACGCCTGGACGCTGCTGCTCGACGGCGCGCCGCAGTCCCACGTGGACCTGGCGGACCCGACCTACCTGTCCTTCGAGTACCAGCGCCGCTTCGGCCACCTCGCCGATCTCGCCGCGGCCCCGGGCAAGCCCATCGGCGCCCTGCACCTCGGCGGCGGCGCATTCACCCTCGCCCGCTACATCGCCGCGAGCCGTCCCCGCTCCCGGCAGCAGGTGGTCGAGATCGACACCCGGCTCACCGAGCTGGTCCGCAGGGAGCTCCCGCTCGACCGGGGCTGGCAGCTGCGGATACGCGGCGGAGACGCCCGCGACCTGCTGGCCCGCAGCCCGCAGGGCCAGGCGGACCTGGTCGTCGCCGACGTCTTCAGCGGTGCGCGCATCCCGGCGCACTGCACCTCGGTGGAGTTCGCGCGGCTCGCCGCCAACGCCCTGGCCCCGGGGGGCCGCTACGCCGTCAACATCACCGACGGCAACCGGCTCGACTTCGCCCGCGGCCAGGTGGCGACGCTGCGCGCGGTGTTCACCGAGGTTGCGCTGATCGCCGACCCGACCGTGCTGCGCGGCCGCCGCTTCGGCAACCTGGTCCTGGTGTCGTCCCAGCAGCCGCTTCCACTGGAGGAGTTGACGCGGCGCATCGCCACCGACTCCTTCCCGGGACGGGTCGAGCACGGCCCCGGTCTGGAGGATTTCCAGGCCGGGGCCGTGCCGGTCACCGACAGCGGAGCGAGACCCTCACCCGCGCCGCCGCCGGGAGCTTTCGGCTGACCGACTCAGCCGGTCGGCTTCAGCTGCAGGATGATGTACTCGTACGCCTGGCTCTGGGGGTTCGGGTTCATGTACGGGTTCGCCGAGGTCGGCCAGCCGGTGTAGTCGGCGTCGTTGTACTCGTACCAGGCCGCGCCGTAGAGCAGCGGGGCGGCGGGGACGTCCGTGGAGACGATCTGCTGCAGGGCGGTGAGGTCGGTCTGCTGCGCGGCCGTGTCCGTGGCGGCGGCGCCCTCGTAGGTGGAGAGGGCCGCCTCGGCGGCGGGGTTGCTGTAGCGCTCGATGTCGCCGGACGCCGGGGACCCGATCGGGGCGGTCTGGCTGGAGTCCAGCAGGTACTGCAGCTGCAGGAACGGCGTCGCGCCCTGGCCCCAGTGGATCGTGACGTCGTACGTGCCGTCGGCCACGTCCGTGGCCCAGGCGGTGCTCTGGACGCCGGTGACCTGGGTGGCGTCGAAGCCGAGCTTCTGCAGCTGGCCGGCGATGTCGCCCGCGTCGCAGTAGTAGTCGCTGTAGTCCGACGGGTCGAGGATGGAGAACTTGATGGTCTGGCCGTTCTTGGTCCACTTGCCGCCGACCATGGTGTAGCCGTCGCCGGTGAGCAGGCTGCTGACCTTGGCCGCGTCGCTGGTGGCCTGGAGGTCGTCGGTCAGCGAGCTGGGGATCAGGCTCGCGCTGACCGGGGCGATCAGGCCGCCGGAGCTGGTGGCCGGAGCCTCGTAGCCGGTCTCGCACTGGTTGGCCAGGGTCTGCCGGTCCACACCGGCGCTGATGGCCTGGCGGACCTTGACATCGGTCAGTGCCGGTGCGGTGGGGCTCTTCTGGTTGAAGAAGAGGGACACGGTGTTGGACGCGGGGAAGTAGGGCGCCGTGCTCTGGAACAGGTGGTTGTGCTGCGGGTCCTTCGCCACGAAGACGTTCTGGACGTTGGGGATGTTGTTGCCGGTGAGGTCGATCTGGCCCTGGGCCAGCGCGAGCTGGGCGGCGTCGTTGCTGGCGATGGCCGGGAACTGGATCTCCGGGACAGCCGGCTTGGGGCCCCAGTACGCCGGGTTGACCTTGTAGCTGACCTTCTGCGAGCTGAACGAGTCCACCAGGTAGGGGCCGGTGCCGATGGCCTGGGCGGAGGTGACCACGGCCTTGGACGGGTCGCCGAGACCGGACCAGATGTGCTGCGGCACGATCACCTGCTGGTCGATGGCGACGAAGTCGGAGTCCTGCGGGCTCGCGAAGGTCAGTACCGCGGTGGTGGCGTTCGGGGCGCTGGCACCGGTCACGGCGGGGGTGCCGTTGGAGACCTGCGGGTACTGCTTCAGCAGGTTGAAGGTGAACACCACGTCCGAGGCGGTGAACGCCTGGCCGTCGCTCCACTTGACCCCCGGCCGCAGGTTCAGCGTCAGCGTCCTGTTGCCGTTCGACCAGGTCTGGCTCGTGGCCAGCCAAGGGATCGGGGCCTCGGTGGCATTGAGGCTGTTGATCTGGAACAGCGGCTCGTAGATCAGCGAGTTGGCGTTCTCCTCGCCGCTGAAGTCGGTGTTGGACGCGAACGGGCTGAAGTCCTCGGTGAACGAGGTCTCCGGGCTGTCCTCGACCACGAGGGTCTTGCCGGTGGCGGCCTGGGTCGAGCTGCTGCCCGAACTGCCCTGGGACGCGCTGTGGCTGGAGGAACAGGCGGTCAGGCCCAGTCCGAGGGCAGCCACGACGGCCATCGCTCCGATGGTGGTATTGCGAGTCACTGTTCTACGCTCCTTGTGTCCGGATGTCTCGTGCGTGCTGCGGAAGGTGCCGCGGGTGTTCCGTGTCCTGTCCCGGAGGAGCGGCCACTCCTCCGGGACCTTCTGGCCGTGCACGGCGCCGGAGCGGGGCGGGTCCCGGCGGCGCCCGGTTCTGGCGGGGTCTCCCATGTCGTCTCCTCGACTCGTCGCGTCAGGGCGTGGCCGCCGGCGCGCTTCGGTGGTCCGGACTGTGCAGCCAGCACGCGGCGACCTGGTCGTCGCCGACGGGCAGTGCGGGGGGCGTGGACGTCCTGCAGACGTCCATCGCGAACGGGCAGCGGGGGTTGAAGCGGCAGCCGTCCGGCGGGTCGACCAGGCTCGGCGGGGCGCCACGGCCGCGCAGCACCACGCTGTCCGGGCGCTGCGGGTCGGGGGCGGCGCTGAGCAGCAGCTGCGTATAGGGGTGGGCCGGACTCCCGGTGATCTGCAGCGCGGGCCCCGACTCGACGACCTGCCCGGCGTACATCACCACGACCGTGTCGGCGAGGTAGCGGGCCGAGGCGATGTCGTGGGTGACGTAGAGGACGGCCAGCCGCTCCCGCTCGCGGAGCTCGTCCAGCAGGTTGAGCACACCGAGCCGGATCGACACGTCGAGCATGGACACCGGCTCGTCCGCGAGCAGCACCCGCGGCTCCACGGCCAGCCCTCGGGCGATGGCGACGCGCTGTCGCTGACCGCCCGACAGCTCGTGCGGGTACGTGTCGATGTAGCGGTCCGCCGGGCTGAGCGCGACCCGCTCCAGCAGGGCCTTCGCCAGCTCGTCCAGCTCCTTGGCGCTGCCCGGCCTGCGGTGCAGCTTGAGCGGGCGCTCCAGGTGGTAGCGCACGGTGTGCACCGCGTTGAGCGAGGAGAAGGGATCCTGCAGGACCAGGTGCACCTGGCTGGTGTAGTCCCGCCGGGCGCGTGAACCGGAGCCGACGGGCTCGCCGTCCAGCAGCAGTTCGCCCGAGGTGGGCGTGATCAGCTGGACGAGCAGCCGGGCCAGGGTGGACTTGCCCGACCCCGACTCGCCGACGACGGCGGTGACGGTGCCCTCGGGAAGAGCGATGGATATGTCGTCGACCGCGTGGACGTACTGGGCGCTGCGGCGGATCCCGTTGTGCACCGGGAAGTGCTTGGTCAGGCCTCGGGCCTCCAGGGCCGGGACGCCGGTGCGCTTCGGTCCGTGCACCACGCGGCCCTCGATCTCGGTGGTCACAGCAGGCTCCTGTCGACGGGGGCGGGGGCGGGGGCGGAGGCAGGGGTTGAGGCAGCGGCGGAGCCCGGCGCGGCGGCGGCGGTCGGGGGCGGCGGGGCGGCGGTCAGGCTCAGATCGGCCGGGACGGTCTGCTGCCCGTCCTGCAGCCAGCAGGCGGCGGTGCGGTCGCCGGTCTCCCCGGTGGGGGACCTCAGTACCGGGACCTCCTCGCGGCAGCGGTCCATGGCGTAGGGGCAGCGCGGATGGAAGGAGCAGCCGGACGGCAGCGTCGACAGCGAGGGGGGAGAGCCGGGGATGCCCTCCATCCGCACCCGCTCGCCGTGCAGCGAGGGGAAGGAGTTGAGCAGTCCCAGGCTGTAGGGGTGGCGCGGGGCCCGGAACAGCGTCTGCGAGTCGGCCTGCTCGACGATCCGGCCGCCGTACATGATGGCGATCCGGTCGGCGAGTTCGATCAGCAGCGACAGGTCGTGCGTGATGAAGACGATCGCGAAGCCCAGCCGCTCCTTGAGCTGCATCAGCTCCTCGATGATCTCGCGCTGGGTGACCACGTCCAGGGCCGTCGTCGGCTCGTCCATGATGACGACCTGCGGCTCCAGGGCGAGCGCCATCGCGATCATCACGCGCTGGCGCATGCCGCCGGACAGTTCGTGCGGGTAGCTGCGCAGCCGGTCCTCGCTGATGCCCACCATGCGCAGCAGTTCGACTGCCCGCTCCCTGCGCTGATCCCCCGTCATACCGGCGCGGTGGGCCTTGAGTGCGTCGGTCAGCTGGGCGTCGACCCTGGCGACCGGGTTCAGCGCGTGCATGGCGCTCTGGAACACCACCGCCAGTTGCGACCAGCGGATCCTGCGCAGATCCGCGGCGGTCGCGGCCAGCAGGTCCATCGGCGCGGAACCGCCGCCGCGGCCGGCGCCGGAACCGCCGCTGGAACCGCCGTCGGGGCCGTTGGCGTGGAACAGCACCTCGCCGCCGGTTATCACGCCGGGCGCGCGCAGCAGCCGGGTCAGCGCGTAGGCGAGCGTCGACTTGCCGGAACCAGACTCCCCTGCCAGGCCGAGCACCTCTCCCCGGTGCAGGGTGAGGCTGGCGTCGGTGATGGCGCGGACCGCCGCGGCCCCGAGCCCGTAGTCGACGCGCAGGTCGCGGACCTCCAGCACCGGCGAGCCGGTGGCGGTGGACGTGGACGTGGATGCGGATGCCGAGGTCACTTGGCCGCCTCCTCGGGGAGTTCCAGGGGGAGGTCCGTACCCGCGAGCGGGGCCGGGGTCCTGACGACGGGGGTGAGGCCGAGCACGAACCGGACCCGGTGGCCGCGGCTGCCGCGGGCGGAGGTCAGCCGGGGGTTGATGATCTCGTCGATGCCGAAGTTCAGCAGGGCCAGCGCGACGCCGACCGCGGCGACGCACAGCGCGGGCGGGGCGTACCACCACCACCAACCCGAGATCAGGGCCCCGTAGTTCTGCGCGTTGAAGAGCATGGTGCCCCAGGTGACGGTGTTGCCGCCGACCAGGCCCAGCCAGGCCAGGGTGGCGTAGGTGCCGATCCCGTAGATCACCGTGAAGATGAAGGACGAGGCCAGGATGGGCAGCAGATTGGGCACGATCTCGAAGAGGATGATCCGGGGCTTGCGTTCGCCGATCACCCGCGCCGCCTCCACGTAGTCCTGGTTGCGCAGGGTGAGGGTCTGCGCCCGCAGCACCCTGGCCCCCCAGGCCCAGGCCGTCAGGGCGATGACCGCGCCGATGGTCACCGGATTGCTGGTCATGTTCTGCGGCAGGGCCTTGAGCACCACCATCAGGATCAGCAGGCCCGGCAGCGCCAGGAAGATGTTGGACAGGGCGGACAGCAGATCGTCCACGATGCCGCCGACGTAGCCGGCGGTGACCCCGATCAGCACCGACAGCAGGGTGGCGACGACGCCGGCCATCAGCGAGATCAGCAGGATGTCCCGCCCGCCGGAGAGGAGCTGCGAGAACAGGTCGTGCTGCTGGACGTCGGTGCCCAGCCAGAAGCGGGACGAGGGCGGCTGCGCGGCGAAGGCGGAGGTACTGGCCTGCCAGTCCGCCGAGTGCGGGGCGATCAGCGGGCCGAACAGCGCCACCAGGACGAAGAGCACCAGGATGGAGAGGCCGACGACGACCTTGGCGGAGCGGAGGAATCGCATGGCTCAGGCCTCCCTGCGGGCGCGCGGGTCGAGGGCGACATAGACCAGGTCGGCCAGGAAGTTCGCGGCCAGCACGGTGAACACGACGACGATGAGGATGCCCTGCAGCACCGGGTAGTCGGTGTTCTGGATCGCGGTGTTGATCTCGTCGCCGAGGCCCGGATAGGAGAAGACGATCTCGGTGACGATCGAACCGGTGACCACCAGGCTGATCGAGAGCGCGAAGTTGGAGATGCTCGGCAGCAGCGCGTTCCGGGCGGCCACGGCCGCCACCCTCCACTGCGGCAGCCCCTTGGCGGCGGCGACCAGGACGTAGTCCTCGTCCATCGTGGTGATCATCATGTTGCGCATGCCCATGATCCATCCGGCCACCGAGGCCAGGGCGATCGCCATGGCCGGCAGCGCGCCGTGGCTGATCACACTGCCGACGAAGGAGGCGTTCCAGCCCGGGGTGACCGTCGATCCGCGGCTGATGTCATAGCCGTTGGAGTAGGGCAGCAGGCCGCCGTAGAAGCCGACGGTGATCAGCAGCAGCCAGGAGAGGATGAAGTACGGCATCGCCTGGAAGAAGGTGCTGACCGGCAGCAGCGCGTCCAGCAGTCCGCTGCGCCGCCAGCCGGCCAGGATGCCGATCAGCGTCCCCACCACGAAGGCGACCGCCGTCGCGCAGCCGATCAGGCCGAGGGTCCACGGCAGGTCGGTGGAGATGAGCGTGGTCACCGGCACGCTCTTGGAGGTGGAGGTGCCGAGGTTGCCGTGGAGCAACTGCCCCAGGTAGCCGAGGTACTGGGAGACCAGGCTGCGGTGGGTGCCCACGCCGTACAGCTTCTCCAGGCCCTGGAGCTCGGCCGGGGTGATCTGCCCGGTGCTCTTGGCGAGTTGGGCTCCCAGGGGGTCCCCCGGGAGCATACGGAGCAGGAAGAAGTTCATGGTCAGGGCGGCGAGTGCGGCCAGGATGTAGAAGCCCAGCCGTCGCAGGACGGTGCGCATTGTCGGCTCCTCTCAGGAGATCCGGCGCCACACGGACGGTTGGGAGTCGGGCGGGCAGCCGCAGCTCTCGCGGCGGATCACCCGGGTCGGCAGGACGATGTCGGTCGGCTCGCCGCCCAGAGTGGGAGCGCTCCCGCCGGAGTCGGCAGTGATCATGCTGTGAAGGACCTCGAAGGCTCGGGCGCCGATGTCCTGGATCGGTTGGCGCACGGTGGTCAGCTGGGGCCGCAGGTGCCGGGCGAACGGCAGGTCGTCGAATCCGGTGACGGCGACGTCGCCCGGAACGTCGAATCCGTGCTCGGCGAGGGCGTAGATCACGCCCAGTGCGGTCTGGTCGTTGGCGCAGGCGATGGCGCGGGGGAGGGTCGCACCCAGGGCGACCAGGCCCCGGACGATCTGCACCCCGCTCCCGGCCGAGTAGTCGCCCTGCCAGGCGGGACCGGTCAGGCACTCACCGCCCAGCGCCTGCACCTCGGACATGAACGAGCGGCCGCGGACGATGTTGTCGGGGCTGTCGGCATGCCCGGCGATATAGGCCAGCCGCCGGTAGTCATGGTCCTGGACGAGATGCCGGGCCAGTTCACGCATGCTGGTCGCGCTGTCGCCGCGGACATTGGCGGTCGGGCCGCCGCTCGCCCCGGCCAGGGTCACCACCGGCACGGTCCTGGCGATGTTGGCGATCCCGGCGGGGGAGAGCACCTGGTCGTGCAGGATCAGGCCGTCGCACTTGCCCGCGATGGTCATGATCCGGTTGGGCAGGGTGTGCTCGTCGATGTTGACGGAGCTGACCAGCAGGTCGTAGCCGCGACGCCCGGCCACGATCTCGATGCCCCGGTTGATCTGGTCCCCGAACAGCAGGCTCTCGGACTCGTCCTCGAACATGCCGTCGTCGGTTCCGTAGACGCGCCGGAAGACGACGCCCACGACCTGCTTCAGCCGGCTGCTCAGCGCGCGGGCCGCTCCGTCAGGGACGAAGCCGAGCTCGCCGATCGCCTTCATCACCCGGTCGCGGGTCTCGGGGCGGGGGTTGTCCCTGCCGTTGAGGACCCGGGAGACGGACGCGATGGAGACACCGGCGCGGCGGGCGACATCGTAGATCGTCGGCGTCGCGCCGGTGGTGGCTCGTGCATCCATGGGGGACCTCTCCAGATCAGGGTTGTCCGTAAGCGCTTACTGGGGTGGGTCTGCGATGAAGGTAGGACCGTGTCGAGGGTCCCGCAAGGGTCAATGTCGCGCCCGTTACGCTGATGTGACTTTTCGTCGATTGAGACGGTCTCAATCACCGATTTTCCTTCGAGAAGTGAACGCGGCGATGGCCTGCCGGGCGCCTGCGGAGCAGGCGCAGCGCAGTCTCCATGACGATGTATCAGCAGGCCACAGGGCTCGTCGAAGGACGCCCACGGCGTATGCCCGGTGCGGTTGCTCCTTCACTGCCCGAATGGTTGGCCTCTGTCGGCTGCTCGGCCCGAGGGGCGCGCCGCCGTGCTCCGGGGGCGGCTTCCCCTGTTGCGGGATCGAATCGCTGATGCGTCTGGAAGCGCTTACCTGTACAGGGCAGGTGCGGGGAGACTCCAGCCCCGGCCTAGTGGCCGCGCGGGAGTCCGCGGTGCTTGTAGACGGCGATGCCGGTCAGCACCAGCCCGAGCGCGATCGGGATCAGTCCCGAACTGTGCTCCTCCGCCTGGCGGCTGTCCGCGCTGGCGGCCGGTGCCGTCTGCGCGGCGGTGCGCGGCGCGGGCGTCGGCGCGGGCGGTGGGGCGGTCGCTGCGGCGGACGGGGCCGCGCCCCAGGCGCACAGCAGCAGCGCGGACAGGAGCAGCACGGCCGACGCGGTGGTGCCCTGCGGGCGTGCTGACGGTGGCTCGGGAGACTGGCGCATCGGTGGGTTGCTCCCTCGCGGTGTGTACGCCGTGCCGCGCCCCGGCGTGCTCATCAGGAGAACGATCAGCGCCGCGCCCCCGTAACGGGAGCGCGGCGCGGGTGGCGGCCGACGGGCGGCCTTTAGTCGACGGGGAGGATCCCCCCGCGCCGGATCGCCTCGGCGTACCAGTGCGCGCTCGCCTTGGGGATGCGGCGCTGGGTCGCGTAGTCCACGTAGACCGCTCCGAAGCGCTTGCCGTATCCGTACGCCCACTCGAAGTTGTCCATCAGCGACCAGAGGAAGTAGCCCCGCACATCGGCGCCGTCGGCGATGGCGGCATGGACCGCCGCCAGGTGCGTGTGCAGGTAGGCGATGCGCTCGGGGTCGCGCACCTCCCCCTCGGGGTTGACGTAGTCGTCGAAGGCCGCGCCGTTCTCGGTCACCACCAGGGGCAGTTGCGGGTGTTCGCGGGAGATCCGGGTGAGCAGGTCGTACAGCCCGGTGGGGTCGATGCTCCAGTTCATCGCGGTGCGCTCGCCGGGCGGCAGGTGGAAGATGACGGTCTCGGACCCCGGCCACGGCGAATGCTCGCTCCTGCCGTGGCCGTCGTCCCTGGTGGCGGCGCCCGTGCCGGCGCCGTGCCCGTCGGTGCCGAGGCGGGAGGAGACCAGGGTGGGCGTGTAGTAGTTGATGCCGAGCAGGTCGATCGGGGCGGAGATCGCGGCCGTGTCCCCGGGGCGGACCAGGTCGTCCCAGTCCAGCAGGTGCGCGGTGTCGGCGAGCAGGTCCTCCGGGTAGCCGCCGTCGAGGATCGGCCCGGTGAAGACCCGGTTGCCGACGGCGTCGATGCGGCGTGCGGCCTCCCGGTCGGCGATGCTCCCGCTCAGCGGGCGGACCTCGTGCAGGTTGAGGGTGATGGAGAGCTGCGCCGAGGCGGGGAGCGCCGCACGCAGTGCCGCGATCGCGCGCCCATGGCCGAGGTTGAGGTGGTGCGCGGCCCGCAGGGCGGACGCGGGCTCGGTGCGACCCGGTGCGTGCGCGCCGGAGCCGTAGCCGAGGAAGGCCGAGCACCAGGGCTCGTTGAGCGTCGTCCAGACGGCCACCCGGTCGCCCAGCGCGTCGGCGAGCAGCGCGGCGTAGTCGCCGAAGCGCTCGGCGGTGTCGCGCACGGGCCAGCCGCCGGCGTCCTCCAACTCCTGCGGCAGGTCCCAGTGGTAGAGCGTGGCGACGGGGGTGATGCCGGCCGCGAGCAGTCCGTCCACCAGGGCGCGGTAGAAGTCCAGGCCGCGCTCGACGGCGGGCCCGCGACCGGTGGGCTGGACCCGCGACCAGGACACGGAGAAGCGGTACGCCTGGAGGCCGAGCCGCGACATCAGCGCGATGTCGTCGTGGAACCGGTGGTAGTGGTCCGCCGCCGTGTCGCCGGTGTCGCCGTTGCGGACCCGTCCGGGGGAGTGGCTGTAGGTGTCCCAGATGGAGGGGGTCCGGCCGTCCTCGGCGACGGCCCCCTCGATCTGGTAGGCGGCGGTGGCCGCACCCCAGAGGAAGCCGGGGGGAAAGCGGAGCAGGCGGTCCGCGGTGGCCGGGCTCTCGGCGGT
>Ga0302314_10003190_pt1 | contig 30333 bp, 30 predicted proteins | sample III_Palsa_N2_3_FD_200533 | JGI IMG/M metagenome (GOLD analysis project Ga0302314, IMG submission 200533) | Peat permafrost microbial communities from Stordalen Mire near Abisko, Sweden - III_Palsa_N2_3 | ecosystem: Environmental > Terrestrial > Soil > Palsa > Peat permafrost | place: Sweden... | reverse complement strand
ACGCCGTGTCTTCGAGCCGAGTTCCAAGCGTCGCAAGAGAGCACCCGGTCCCTTGCCGCCCGCTACGGCCTGAACCCGAAGACGGTGAAGAAGTGGCGCCGCCGGGGTTCGCCATCGAGCTGGCCCGCAGCCGCATGCAGCCGGCCTGGCTCAGCCGCACGGTGACCTTGGGCGAGATGTACGAGCCCGACGAGGCGGTCGTCGCCGGCCTGCTGGACCGGGTGGTTGAACCCGATCAGGTCGAGGCTACGGTGGCGGCTCTGTCCAAGACCCTGCGCGGCCTACACGTCCCCTCGCACAGCCTTGCCAAACAGCGGCTTCGGCGAGCGACCGTCCTGGCCATGCGCGAGGCCATCGACCGCGAACTGACCCCGGCCGCCTACAGCGCCGGCGCCGGACGGCGATCGACGGTGGTTCTGCCGGGCGCTTGAGCGTCGGCGTCCACAAGCCCGCTTTCCGCGCCTGCGTCCGGACGCGTATGAAGGACAAGGCTGGGGCGGAGGGACATATGTCGGCGGGTCGGACGGCGGTCGAACAGCTGAGGGCGGACCTGTCGGGGATGGTCGAGCGCGGGGAACTGCCCGGCGCCATCGTGCGGATCGAACAGGGCGGCGAGACCCTGGCCGATATCCGCGTCGGCTATCAGGATGTCGCGGCCAAGACGCCCTTGGCCGAGGACTCGATCTTCCGCCTCTATTCCATGTCCAAACCCATCACCAGCATCGCCATCATGATGCTGGCCGAGCAGGGACGGCTGACCCTGGACGACCCGGCCAGCCGCTTCCTGCCGGAGTTCGCCGACATGCGGGTTTATGAGAGCGGCGGGCCGGACGATATGGTCACCGTTCCGATCAAGCGGCCCATCACCGTCGCCGACCTGCTCAGCCACAGCTCGGGGATCACCTATCACTTCGCCGGCGTGACGCCGGTCCACCAGTATTATCGCCAGCACGGGGTGATGCGGGACACGCCCGTCGGCCGCATGCCGAACGACGGGCCGCCGGCGCAATCCCTGGACGAACTGGTGGCGCGCATTGGCCAGGCGCCGCTGCTGCGCCAGCCGGGCGAGGGGTTCGACTACAGCTATTCCACCACCATGCTGGGCGCGATCGTCGAGCGGGCGACGGGGAAAAGGCTGGATGGGGCGCTGCGGGCGCTGATCTTCGATCCCCTTGAGATGACCGACACCGGCTTCTTCGTCGAGGATGCGGACCTGCCGCGTCTGGTCACCAACTACGCCGCCCTGCCAGGCGGCCTTATGCCCATCGAGACCCCGGAGGGTTCGGAATATCGCAACACGGGCCGCCTGCTTGATGGCGGCGGCGCCTTGGCCGGGACCGCGCAGGACTATCTGAACTTCTGCCGCATGCTGGCGGACGGGGGCGTCTTCAAGGGCCGCCGGCTGCTCAGCGAGGACAGCCTGCGCGCGATGATGACGCCGCGGGTGAGGGCCGAGACGCCGCCGCTGTCGATCCCGTTCGGCTACGGCTTCGCCCTGGGCGATGCGGCCAGCGAGGCGTCCGGCCTGCAGCCCGCCGGCACGGCCAGCTGGGGCGGCTCGGCCAGCACCTATTTCTTCGTCCATCCCGAGGCGAGCGCCACCGCCCTCCTGATGACCCACATGCTGGTCATGCCGCCGATTGAAACCTCGAACAGCTTGCGCAAACTGGTCAACGGCGCGGCGATGGCGCTGATCGAGCGGTAGAGGGGCGCGTCCGAAATGGCTGGATATTCGGCGACGCCGCTGGCGAAGAAGCTGTCGCTCAGGGACGGCATGCGGGTGTTCTGGCCAGAGATGCCGGAACCGGTTCAGGCCGAGATCGCCTCCGCCGGCCTGTCGTTCGTTCGCCTCGACAAGCCTGAGCCGCCGGTCGACGCGGCCCACGTCTTCGTCACCCGCCGCGTCGATCTGGAGGCGGCGATCCAGACGATCCGGCCCGCGCTGGCGCCCGCCGGCCTGATCTGGGTGTCCTGGCCGAAGAAAGCGTCTGGCCTGGCCACCGAAGTGGGAGAGAACGAGGTCCGCGCCGCCGCCTTTCCTTCGGGCCTGGTGGACGTCAAGGTCTGCGCGGTCGACGACACCTGGTCCGGACTGAAGCTGGTGATCCGTAAAGCGCTGCGGTGAGGCGCCTCAACTCCCCCAGAATTCCCTGAACACCTTTTCCGCCCGCTCCGGCTCGTCGCGCTGCACGCCGTGGCCGGCGTCGTCGAACATGACCAGCTGGGCCACGCCCTTGGGCAGGGCGTCGTAGATGGCTTTGGAGCAGCTGGGCGGGGTGATGGGATCCAGGCCGCCGCCGATCACCAGCGTCGGACAGGTGACGTTCTTGAGGCCGGTCAGCAGGTCCATGGTTTGCTGCTCGCCATTGATGAAATGGTGCATCACCTCCGTGCGCATGATCGCCCGCGCCCGCACTTCCGGCGGCGTGGCGCCGTGCGGATTGTAGAGCGGCATGCAGACCTTCATGTATTCGGCGGTGCCCTCCGCCGTCGGGTTGGTCCAGAAGGCTTCGGCGATGGCGCGGGCCTCAGGCCCGCCCAGCCGCTCGAACGCGTCGATGGAGGCGGCCCAGTCCATCTTGCCGGCGGTGGAGGCGAACACGATCTTGGCCGGCCCGTCCGGGTGCCGCGCGGCATAGGACATGGCCACCATGCCGCCGAAGGACAGGCCATAGACGATGGGCTTTTCGATGCTCAGCGCCTGGCAGAAGGCGTGCACGTCGTCGCCCCACTGCGCCAGGGTCCAGGTCTCCGGCGCGCCGGTGGAGCGGCCGTTGCCGCGGTGGTCGATGTAGATCACCTGATGGGTGTCGGCGAAACGGTCGAAATACATCCGCAACATCGAGTGGTCGAACCCCGGTCCGCCATGCATGACGATCAGCGTCGGCCGCTCGCGCATCACCGGCCCGTCGATCACCAGCTTGGTCCCCACCACCTCAAAGAAGATCTTCGCGCCGCCGACGTCAACGTGCATGGGGTGGGGTCCTTGTGGGCTGTCCGTTTGTAGGAGCATCGCCGCAGGCCGGTGCGACGGCAAGGGCTGTAAGGAATTCACCACGGAGCACACGGAGGGCACGGAGAAAAAGGTTTCGACGCAAAGGCGCGAAGGACGCCAAGGCGGGCGTAGCCCGCGAGACAATCGGTGAGAGCTGCTCCGATCTGGCCGCGCTACGCGCCTCTTGGCGTCCTTCGCGCCTTTGCGTTTGAAACGACGAAAGCGCCGACCCCCTCCGTACCCTTCGTGTGCTCTGTGGTGAATTCCTTTTACCGCCCCTTCCGCCACGCCCAAGCGTCCCTATCTGATCAACGTCAACATGGGGGATATCTATGAGCGGTCAGGGAACGGTGCTGGTCACCGGCGGGTCGGGGTTTATCGGCGGCTGGTGCGTCATAGGCCTGCTCAAGCAGGGCTATACGGTTCGCACCACGGTCCGCGATCTGAAGCGCGAGGCGGGCGTCCGCGCCACGCTCGCCAAGGCGGTCGACGCCGGCGACAGGCTCAGCTTCTACGCCGCCAACCTGACCTCCGACGACGGCTGGGACGCCGCGGTGGAGGGCTGCGACTATGTCCTGCACGTGGCCTCGCCGCTCGGCGTGTCCGAACCGAAGGACCCCAACATCCTCATCATCCCGGCCCGCGACGGCGCCAAGCGCGCGGTCGGCGCGGCGATCAAACATGGCGTCAAGCGGGTGGTGATGACCTCCTCGGTCGCCGCCACCAGCCATGACCCCGGCGCCGGCGACAGCATCGCCGACGAAACCGTCTGGACGGATCCCAGCGCCAAGGGCGTCAGCGCCTATTCCCAGTCCAAGACCCTGGCCGAACGCGCGGCCTGGGACCTGATCGCGGCGTCCGGCGGCAAGACCAACCTGGCCACGGTCAACCCGGCCCTGGTGCTCGCCCCTGTGCTCAGCAATGACTATTCGGAATCGGTTCAGGTGGTGGAGCGGCTGATGACCGGCCGCGTGCCCGGCCTGCCGCGCCTGGGCTTCAACATCGTCGACGCCCGCGATGTCGCCGACCTGCACATCCGCGCCATGACCGCGCCCGAGGCCGCCGGCCAGCGCTTCATCGCCGCCGGTCAGTACGCCTGGATGTCCGACCTCGCCGCCATCCTGCGCGACCATCTGGGGCCTGAGGCGGCCAAGGTCCCCACCCGCAAGGTCCCCGACTTTGTCCTCCACCTGGCGGCCCTGTTCGACAAGGACCTGGGCGCGGTGGTCGGCGGCCTTGGCAAGAAGCACGACTTCACTTCCGCCAAGGCCCAGAAACTGCTGGGCTGGAAGCCGCGCCCGATCGAAGAGACCGTGCTCGACACCGCCCGCAGCCTGATCACTGCGGGGATCGCTTAGGACCCAATACCTTCTCCCGGAGGGAGAAGGTTTGGTGTTACTGCGGCGGCGCCGGCGGCGTCGCTGACCTGACCGATGTATCCCCCGTCGCGTCGGGATCGACGCTGGAGTCCGAGGCGGCCGCCGCCGCGGCGACCGAGGCGCCGGAGGGCGCCGGGGGCGCGTTGGCGGCGATCTCCTGGCGGGCCAGGGTCTTCAGCGCCAGCAGCGCCGTGCTCGAGGCCTTGTCCTGGATGGACTGGTCCAGGGCGTAGACCAGGGCGCGGTCGTCGGCCTGGGGCTGGATGGTGTATTCGCCGCTGACGGGCTGGAACTCCCAGTTCCTGGCGGAATTGGCGACCTTCAGCCGGTCCATCACGTCCGGCGGCCAGACGAAGCTGATCTTCGCCGAACAGGTCACCTTGCGGGTGGTCTTGTCGAAGCTGGAGAGGATCGGCGTATCCAGCACCACATGGCCGCCGGTTCCCAGCTCGGTGCGGTCCGCCGGATTGGCCGCCGGGGTGGTCTTGTGGGCGTCGACGGCGTTCAGCACCATGGCCTTCAGCCCGTCCAGGGTCTCGTCCGACGCGCAGACCTTGGCCACGTCGGCGTCGCCGGCGTCGATCAACTGCTTGTTGGTGGCGCCCGTCGTATCGCTTGCAGGGCCGCCGCGGTGACAGGCGGCAAGCCCGGCCACGAAAACCATCGCCAAATTCAGCCGTGGTGACCGCACGGGTCCCTCCTCAGGTTTCCGGGGCTGGAGGATAGCCAACACGCCCTCCCGCCTCAATCTCGGCCGGCGCATTGACGCGCGTTGGCCTCAATGATCAATCGGCTAACCGATGACGTCTGACAACAAACCCTCAGGACTCGCCGGCGTTGCGTCCCGCCTGGGCGACTGGCGCCACCGCTATCGCGAGGCGGGCCTCAGCGTCATCCTGGCGCTCCAAGTGACCATCATCTTCGTGGTCTCGCCGCTGGCGGGGACCGGCCGTTTCAGCGGCGAGGTGGTCGAGGCCCTCAGGTTCAGTCTCGCGGCGGTGGCCATCCTGGTGGTCAGCCGGCGGCGGTGGGTCGGCGCCGTGGTCGCCGCGGCCTTTGTCATTTCCCTGGTCTGCACCCTGTCGTTGCGGGCCGGCGCGGCAGGCGAGACGGTCTATGTGGCCAACATCCTGGTCACCATCGTCTTCGACCTGGCGGTGGCCTGGACCGTGGCCCACGCGGCGTTCGATTCCGGGCGGATCAGCGTGCACCGGATCATGGGCGCGGTGATCCTTTATCTCTACATCGGCCTGATCTTCTCAGGCCTCTACCGGCTGGCGGCGCTCTGGCTGCACCCGGCCTTCAATGGCCTGCCGACGCCGCGGCGCGGGGCCCTGAGCGGGCTGCTCTACTTCAGTCTCAGCACCCTGACGACCTCGGGCTACGGCGACATTACGCCGGTGCACCCATTCGTGCGCAGCCTGGCCAACCTGGAGGCGGTGATCGGCCAGCTCTATCCGGCCACCTTCCTCGCCCGCCTGGTCACCCTGCACGGCGCGGTCGCCGACCCGCGTTCGGGCCGGCGCGAGCCGGATTAGCTCATGTTCAGAACGCCGCCGGCGCCCCGGTTGGGGTCGGCGGTCAGCGCCTTGTAGATCGCCGCCGGCGGCGTCAGAGCGAACGGCAGCAGGATGGCGAAAACCAGGGCATGGACCACCAGCTGAATGACCACCGCCGGCGTCAGGAACAGCGCCAGGGCGTGCATGTCCGGCATGCCATTGGGCAGGAACAGGTTCGGCGGCATGCCCGCCGTCACGGTCAGGGTGTGCGGGCCGGGCAGATGGAAGGCGCCCAGATGGAAGCTCGCCATATGCGCCGCGTCCATGTGGCTCATGCCGCCCATTCCGGCGGTCACCATGCCGACGACGGCCAGGACGAACAGCAGGATAAGCCCCACCACGAGGGAGAGGATGAAGGCCAGGATATAGGTGGCGACCATGGGCAGGAACTGGCCATTGGTCAGGCCCCAGGTGCCGAACACATTGATCTGCCGCGTGGCGAAGCTCTGGGCCGAGGCCAGCGACATCTTCACCTTGAACAGGATCATGCCCAGGCAGAACACGGTCACGCCAACGATCATGGGCAGGGCGCCGGCGCCGTGTGTGACCGTCCTGGTCAGGTATAGGGCGGCATAGGCCAGGCCGCCCACCAGGACCCCGGCGATCAGCTGCACGACGAAAAGCGCGATCAGCAGGGCGAACTGCCGGAACTCATCGAGTCCGAGCCGAAGGTAACCCAGTCCGTCCTCGCGTGGCCGCAGGACGGCGCGGTTCATGGCGCAGATGAAGATCGACGCCAGCACCAGGGCGATGGGGAACATGATGGCGTAGAGCGGCAGGATCTCATGGAAGATCGGCGCCATCGCGTGCAGCCGGGCCTGGGCCGTGGCGGGGTCCGGATGACCCTGCATGATCGGCATCGCGTGAATTTTCGCGAAGACGTCGTGGAACCTGGACAGCGCCAGCCAAGTGAAGAGCGCAACGCTGATCAGATGCAAAATCGCCCACGCAATGACCGCGCCGGGATTTCTGCGCACGACGCGCAATCCGGTAAACGCCGCATCCACAACGGAAATATTGGCCATGTATCGCCCCCCTTTTCGAACGCGAATTCCACGGATCGCGCCCTCAAGTGGCCGTTAAACACCGTAAGCCGGCCCTTGAAAGCCAGCGAATTCACCTGACGCGCGCGTTGCGCGGGTCCCAGCGACCGTCGCAGGGGTAGCCGTCTCGCGGCGTCTCGACAGCCTAAACTACATCCGCGGGCGCCCCGCCGTCACCCACAATCGACTGATAGATCGTCGGCGCCGGCAGCATCACCACCGGCCAGGTAATGGCGCCCAGCGCCGCGACCAGCATCGATCGGATGATGTGCGGGGCGGAAAACATCTGGCCCAGCGAATAGGCCTGTGGCGAATGGCCTGGCGCCGCAACGTTGACCAGCTGGCCCACGCCGCCGGTCATGGCCATCACCGCGACGAGGATCACGTAACCCAGCAACACCACGATGATGGCCAGAATGGTGGCCAGCACATAGGCGCCGAAGATCGGCCAGAACCTGTCCTTGGTCAGGGCCCAGGACCCGAAGATGTCGATCCGGCGGGTCGCGAAGGTCTGGGCGGACGCCAGCGAGAGCCGGACGCCGACGGTGACGACCAGGCCGAGCATGATCAGATAGACCGCCACAACGCTCAGAAGCGTCAAACCGTCGTTGTTGCTGGCCACATGTGTCAGCAACCCGACGATGACCGACAAGATGGTCACCCCGATGGTCACCACGAAGATGGCGCCGATTCCGAGCACGATAAAGCTCACCATCAATCCCAGTTGACGCAGCTCGTCTCCACCCAGGCGCAGATATCCGAACCGGCTCTCCGCGGGCCGCAGCACCGCCCGGTTCATCGCCGAGAAGACGATGGGGTAGAAGACCAGCGCGAACAGGAAGGCGTCGCCCTCCACGGGCAGGAGCTGGCGATAGATGGCGACGGCCTTGACCGGGTCCTGCAGGGTCTCCGGCGGCACGGTCGCCAGCCTGTCGAGCAGCGGCCCGAACTGGCTGAGCACCAGCGCGGAGAATCCCATCGAGACCACCAGCAGAACGATCGCCCAGATGGCGACCGCCCGGGGCTTGCGCCGCACAAACGCGAATCCGGCGAAGGCCGCGTCCGATGCCGAAAAGCTCGCCATTATCGACTCCCGCGGGCGCCGCGACGCCAGGTCCCCGGGGTCCAGTTAGCCACGAACAAGGCTGCTGAGGAAGGCGGAGCGTTGAAAGCCGGAACGCAGGCGCTCATACCCGCCAAATGTCGCCGCTGTTCAACCTCCGCAGGGAGCGCATCGCCCCGGCTCGCGCGCGCGCCGCCGCGCGGCTGAATCTGCGCAAGACTCGCAGGACGGCGGTCATCGTCGCGGTGGCGATACTTGGCGGGGTGGTGGCGGCCCTGTTCGCCAAACTATGCGACGGGGCGATGATCCTGCACACCCGCCTTCACGATCTGGCGCCCCTGGCCAGCCTAATCCTGCTGCCCTTGGGGTTTGCCGGCGCGACCTGGCTGACGCGACGTTTCGCGCCGGAGGCGGCTGGCAGCGGCATTCCGCAGGTGATCGCCGCCGCCGAGCAACGCTGGACCGGCCGGTGGGGCGGTCAGCGGGTGACCCTGCGCACCGCCGTCTGGAAGGTGATTCTGTCGGCCGCATTGCTGGTCTGCGGCGCCTCCATTGGCCGAGAGGGGCCTACGGTGCAGGTGGTCGCCGGTGTGATGCGGACGCTAACGCGGGGCCTGAAGGGCGGACCTGGACGGCGGGCGATCATCATCGCCGGCGGCGCGGCCGGCGTGGCGGCGGCGTTCAACACTCCAATCGCCGGGGTGGTGTTCGCGGTCGAGGAGCTGGCCAAAAGTTTCGAGAAGCGCACCCATACCACCGTGATCCTCGTGGTCGTGCTCGCCGGAATCGCCTCCTATGCCCTGCAGGGGGACTACGCCTATTTCGGCGCGCTTCACGGCGGCGCATCGTTGGGGTCGGCCTGGATCGCCTCGCCGATCATCGGTCTCGCCGGCGGTCTGTTCGGCGGCCTCTTCGCGCGCGTTCTGGCCGCCTTGATCGGGCCTGGCGACAATCCGGTCAATCGCTGGCGCAGGGCCCATCCCGTCGCCTTCGCGACGCTCTGCGGGTTGATCGCCGCCGGCGCGGCCATCGCATCAGGCGGACTGACCTTCGGCGCCGGTTACAACGAGGCCAAGGCGCTGTTGCAGGATCACCCGGGCCAGGGCCTGTCGCTGGCGGGGTGGAAATTCGTCGCCAGCCTGGCCGCGTCAGCCTCAGGCGCTCCTGGCGGAATCTTCGCCCCGTCGTTGGCGATCGGCGCGGGCCTCGGCGCGGCCTTCGCCCACACCGGCCTGGCCGCCATGGTCGGCAGGGACGCGGTGGTGCTGGGGATGACAAGCTATCTGTCGGGCGTGGTCCAGGCGCCGCTGACCAGCGCCGTGATCCTGATGGAGATGACTCGCGATCCGGGCCTGGTCGGCCCCCTTATGCTGGCGGCGCTGGTCGCGCGCTGGGCCTCGGGCCTGATCATGCCTGAGCCGCTCTATCATGTGCTGTCGCAGACCTGGCGGCTGACGCCGCCAAAGCAACCTTAGCGGCCGATCCGGCTCGAGCCGCCGCTGACCGCCACGAAGCCGCCGCCGGGCAGGGGCTGGCAGACCGAGCCGCCGACTTCGCGATAGCCGCGGGCGCCGACGCCGACGCTGACCTCGCCATGCGGCGTCAGGGCCGCCACGCCCTGGTCGTTCACCGGCTCGGGGCCGCAGGCGGTCATCAGCACATCGCGGCCGCCGGCTCGCGGGTCAGCCGTGGTGGCCAAGGGCCCAGGCGCCGAAGCGCCGGCGCCGGGCGGATGGGCGTCAGCGGAGGCCGCGGTGGCGATGGTGTCGTCGGCGAACGCCGGTGTTCCGGCCAATAGCATCGCGGCTGCGACCAACGCCAATACGCGCGTCATGGCCATGTCCCTTCCACGGGCGAGACGCCCTGAGCCGATCGGTGGACCACCCCGGCGGCCAAATTGAGGCTGGTTCGTCTCAGGCTGACGTCAATTCACGCCGACTTGCGATCCTTCGCCGCGTCGGGCGCCGGATAGCGCCACGGGTCGCCCTGGCCAAGCGCCGCGGTCAGCTGGTAGCCGGCGAAGGCCCAGTGCGGCAGGCTGTCGAACCAGGCCTCGAGGAAGCCCTTCCGGTCATTCTGATAGTCGAGGTAGTAGGCGTGTTCCCAGACGTCGCAGACGAGCAGCGGCGTCGCGTCGCCGCGGGTCAGGATGTCGTCGGCGTCGTGGGTTGTGATCACTCGCAACTCACCCTGGCGGCTGGCGGTCAGCCAGACCCAGCCCGACCCGAAATGGCCGGCGCCCGCGGCGACGAAGGCCTTCTTCAATTCATCGAGATCGCCGAAGCTCTTGTCGATGGCGGCGGCGAGCTCGCCCTGCGGCTTCTCGAACTTCGGCGTCATCGCCGCCCAGAAGAAGGCGTGGTTCCAGGCCTGGGCGGCGTTGTTGAACAGCTTCCGCTCGCTGGCCGCCGCGGCGTCCCGGATCACGTCCTCCAGGCTGCGCGCCGTCCGCCCGTCCTTTTCCAGCAGATCGTTGACCGTCTTCACATAGGTCGCCTGATGCTTGTCGTGGTGCAGGTGCAGGGTCTTCTCGGACATCACCGGCAAAAGCGCGTCATAGGCGAAGGGCAGGTCGGGCAGCTTGAACATGGCGGGGGCTCCTGTTGTGGATCAGATAACCCGCCAGCCGCCAATTAGGTTCGCCGGCCCCGCTAATGATATCGCGCGGCCTCTGGGCCCCGATTTTCCGGCTCAGTAGATCGGCGCGGCGTTGGGCGATTGCGCCGGTAAGATCCCGCCTGAAGAAAATATAGTGTTCGATTTCACCCGCCAAGAGAATCCCGTTGCGCTTGTTCGGTCTAATAGACTGTCTGATAGTTGCGGAACTAGTGTCTGTTTCGCCCGAGTTCGTCCCAGTTGGGCGCAGTATTAGTAGAATTACATAGAGGGCCATCCGTGGAAATCTACGATCCACGTCATGGTCTTCTGAAGTTGCGACAGCGTGTGGAAGTTTATCGGACCGACGCGACCGGGGGGCGCGGCGGTCCGACTGGGGCGGGAGGCTCTGATGAGACATCTCCTATCGGGCGCCGCGGCGTCCGCATTCGCACTTGGGTTCGCCGGTCTGGCCATGGCCGGAGACGCCGGTGATCTGCCGCCCAACGCCACGCCGGGCCATTGCTACGGCAAGCTGCTGATCCCCGAGCTGACCGAAACCTATGCCGACCAGGTGATCGACCAGGCGTCGCGGACCGAGATCAAGGTGATCCCGGCGGTCTATGGAACCACCACCCAGACCGTGGTCGCCAGCGAGGCCCACGTCGAATACGAGACGGTTCCGGCCACCTACAAGACCATCACCGAGGTGGTCGTGATCAAGCCGGCGATCACCCGCAAGGTCACCATCCCCGCCGTCTACGGCGAGGTGACCGAAGAGATCCTGGTGCGCGAGGCCCACAACGAGTGGCGGCGCGGCGCGCGGCGCCCCGGCGACGTGGTGGTTCCCGGCTCCGACAAACTCTTGCCCACCGGCGAGGTGATCTGCCTGATCGCCATCCCGGCCGAGTACAAGACCGTCACCCACACGGTGGTGAAGATCCCCGAACAGGTTCGCGAAGTGGTCGAGCCGGCGGTGACCGAAACCATCACCCGCAAGGTTGTCGATACGCCATCGCGCGTGCTCGAGCACCAGGTCCCGGCGGTCTACAAGACCGTGACCATCACCACCGTCGTCCAGCCTGAGCGCACCGAGGCCATCGTCATCCCGGCCACCTACCGGACCGTGACCAAGACCCGCGTGGTCACCACCAGCCATTTCGAGTGGCGGGTGATCGACTGCAAGGCCGAAATCGCCTCGGCCACGCCGCACGCCGACGATGTGACCACGGTCAGCCACCACTACTATGCGACGGGCCTGGCCCATGGCGGCGACGCCGAGACCCAGGCCTTGCAGGAGGCCCTGCAGAAGCGCGGCTATTACGACGGCCCGCTCAACGGCCGCTTCACCGCCGCGACCCAGTGGGCGATGACCCGGTTCCAGCGGGACAACCACCTGGCCCGCGGGACCTTCGACGAAGCCACCGCCAATGCGCTCGGCATCCCGGCGCCCGACGTCGGCAGCTGACACGTCAGGTTTCGCGCCTGAGGCGCAGGCAGCTCCCTTGTGGGATGCGGCCGCTGGCGCCCGGCTTGCCTGAAGAGGACCGTGCAGTCCTCTTATGGGAATCCCGGGCATGATTGATCCCAAACTGGCGATGATCGCGGCGGCCCTGGCGCTGTCGGCGGCGCCGGCCCTGGCGCAGGACGATCCCGGCGCCTGCGATCGCTGCGAGCGGCCGCGAACGGACGCCGCCTACGCCGAGCCGGCGTCACGGTTTCAGAGCGAACGACGCGTCTATGTCACCCGATCCGAAACGGTGACCCGCGCCTCCTATTCCGAAGGCTTTCTGAGCTGGCCTGGAAAAGACTCCGGCGGCGGCGCCCCGGGCGTCGATGCCCAGTATGGCCCGCAATCCATGCCCTGCCCGCCGGTCAGGCCGGGCGAGCGGGTGATCAGCTGCCGCTATGCCCCGTTCGCCCAACAGGCCGACATCGCGCCCATGGGCGGCGTCCTCTATGCCGACGGCGGCGTGGGCCCCGAATACATCGCCAGCGGCGGTGGTGGTGGCGGCACGACCATCATCGAGGGCGGGGCCAGCGCCTCCTCGTCGTCCAGCGCGTCGGCCTCGGCCGCGGCCAGCGCCAATGTCTCGGTCTTCATCGACGAACGGCAGAAGTACAAGCCCAAGGGCGGCGGGTACTCGCCGCCCCCGCCCAGCGGCGGCGGTTGGCCTCCCGGCTCGATGACGCCGCCCAGCGGCGGGTCGTGGGGTCCGGGTTCCATGGGCGGCGGATCGTGGCCGTCCGGCAGCATGACCTCCAGTGACCGCTACGGCTCCTGGCCCAGCGGCGGCATGGGGTCTGGCGGCGTCGGCCACGGCATGAGCCATACCGTCGGCCATCCGGCCTCGCACGGCGGCCACGGCAGGCGGTAGAGCGCGCTGATTTTGGCTTGATCAGGTAGGGCAGTCGCATTTGAGATGCGTCCCCAAAAACCTTCCCCGCTTGTCGGGGAAGGAGGGGCCCGCGCCTTTAGGCGTGGGAGGATGCGGCCACGCGAGCCGAAACGCGCGCCAAACAAGGACTCATCCGTGCCGGTCGAGATGAGCGTGCGCACCGTCCGGCGCGAGCCCCCATCCTCCCACCGCTTCGCGGCGGGCCCCTCCTTCCCCCATAAAGGGGGAAGGTTTTCGGCGTCGCTTCCCGATGTGCGCTAGACCCTATCCTTTCTCGCAAAAGGCAGGGTCAATCCTACGGCTGAATCCCCAGGCGTCTCGGATCGCACTTCACCTCGCGCCACTCCAGCCGGCCGGCTGAGGTCTGGCGGCGCGCCTCGCGGGCCCCGTAGACCGCCGGAACATCGATCCATTCGGTCCGCGCCTCGGTGACCACGCGCCGGTATTTCTCGGTGCGATAGACGGCGGGGACGGGGATGTCCTCGACCCGCTCGGGGCGGTCGATGACCTGGCGCGTGACCTCGCGGGTCACCGCCGGCACGTGGACCTCCACATCGTGGCCGGGCTCGCGCAGGACGCGCCGCTCGACCGTGGAATATTCCGCCGGAATCTCGATCAGACAGATCATCTCGCCGGTCGGCTGAACCTCGGCGCCCTCGGGGATCACCCCGTTGGGACCGACAAAGGTGCGCCGCCATTCCGAATGGGCGGGGCGGCTGATCACCCGATCGCTGACGGTCTCATAGACCGCCTCGGTGTGCTCCAGGCGCGTGGTCGCCTGGGCGATCACCACGGTCTCGGTGACGGAGCGATAGGTGGCGGGAATGACGCGATGTTCGATGCGCGCCGGCTGGGCCAGCACTTGGTGCTCGGCCCACTCATAGACGGCGGGGATGGTCCGCTGCTCCCGCCGGGCGGGGGTCACGATGATGCGCTCGGAATAGGCCTCGTAGGTCGGCGCGATGCGGACCCGGGCGAAGCACTGGCCGGGATGGGCGGCCGGCGGGGTGTCCACGGCGACATCCTGCGGGACCGGGCAATGCAGCGTGTCCACCGGCAGGGTCTCGCCTGTCACGGCCGCCGACTCCCGCGGCGACAGGTCCTGCGCCAGCGCGGGCGCGGCGAGGCTGAGGGCGGCGAGGCTGACGGCGGCTAGGATAAGGCGGCGATGGGTCATGCGAGGCTCCGACCCATGATTGTACGGGTCAAAGCCGCGCCGGCTCTTGGGATTCACCCGGCGAGGGAGCCGATTCCGCCTCGGCGGGAAGATTAACCAAGCCGTTGATGCGGCAAGGCTTTAAGCGGGTCAGGCGCGCTTGGCCAACAGGTCGCGGATCTCGCCGAGCAGGGTCTCGGTGGCCGTCGGCGCTGGCGGCGCGGCCGGTTCGGGCGCCGGCGCGCGCCTGAGGCTGTTGACGCCCTTGACCACCAGAAAGATGACGGCCGCCACGATCAGGAACTGCAGCGCCGTGCTGGCGAAGGCGCCATAGGCGATGGCCAGCTCCGGCTTCTTGGCGATCGGGTCGGCGGCCTTCAGCACCAGCTTAAGCTGAGCGAAATTGACCCCGCCGGTGATCAGGCCGATCGGCGGCATGACGATGTCGTCCACCAGGCTGGTGACGATCTTGCCGAACGCGCTGCCGATGATCACGCCGACCGCCAGATCGACCACATTGCCGCGGGCAATGAACTCGCGGAATTCGCTGAAGATGGACATGCACCCCTCGCCGACGCTTGACCGCTCCGTTGTCGGAAGGTTCGAGCGCCTCGTCAACCGACCGCCGCGGCTAGGTGGAAGCGAGGTGCTCCGCCAGCTTGTCGATGCTCTGGTTCCAGCCCATCTCCATGCCGGCCAGCATTTGAACGGCTTCCGGCACAAGGCCATAGCCGCCCGACTCGACGATCAGCCGTGTCTTGCCGCCCTCATCGCGCATGGTGACTGTCGTTCGCGTTCTCAACTGGACCTCGCCCGACAGGCTGACCGCGTCCATGGTCCAGACCAGTCTGTTCGGCGGCTCGACTGCCTCGAATATGGCTTCGGCGCCGTGCTCGAAATCACCCGGCCCGCGCATGAGGATATACATGCGCCCGCCCACTCTCAGGTCCACCTTGCAGACCGGCGCATCGAACATCCTCGGGCCCCACCAGGCCGCGAGATGCTTGGGCTCTGTCCAGACCTTCCACATCAAGTCCACCGGCGCGTCCATCAGCCGGTTGATGGTGACCGACGCGCGGCCATGGACTTCGGGTTCAGCCTGCATTGTCATCGGACGCTTCCTTCTGGATATGCTGCAGGTAGCTGTCGAGGCGGTCCAGGCGTTGGTCCCAGAACCGCTGGTATTGTTCGAGCCAGGCCACGGCGTCCTTCATCGGATCGGCCTTCAGCCGGCAGGGCCGCCATTGCGCCTCGCGCCCGCGGGTGATCAGGCCCGCCCGCTCCAGCACCTTCAGGTGCTTGGACACCGCCGGCAGGCTCATGGCGAAGGGCTCGGCCAGGTCGCCCACCGAGGCCTCGCCCAGGCTCAGCCGCGCCAGAATCGCCCGCCGCGTCGGATCGGCCAGGGCGGCGAAGGTGGCGGACAGGGCGTCAGACATGTGCGGAACCATTCGGTTAAATAACCTGATGGTTTAATACAGGGCAGATCAGCGGGCGTCAACCCTCATCCGTTCCCCAGGCCTTGTGCCTGGGGCCCATTGAACGCGAACGGTTGGAGACTTGCCGCCACGGAGCCTTCGGCGCCCATCGTCGTTCCACCCGCGCCCAATGGGTCCCAGGCACAAGGCCTGGGAAACGGTAGAGAGAGGGGCGGTTGCTCCAACACGAAACTACCCGAACGTTTCGAAATACCGCTCGATCAGCCGGCTGTAGATCGTGGTCAGCCGCTCGATCTGCTCCACCGGCACCCGCTCGTCGACCATGTGCATGGTGGCGCCCACAAGGCCCAGTTCCAGCACCGGGCAGAGGTAGCGAATGAAGCGGGCGTCCGAGGTGCCGCCGCTGGTGGACAGGGCCGGGACCAGGCCCGTCACCTCGGTCACCGCCTTCGAACAGACGTCGACGAAGTCGCCCGGCTCGGTGAGGAAGGCCTCGCCGCTGATCTTGGCCTTGAGGCTGACCTGGCCCTTGAACCCTTCCGCGGCCTTGTCGCACTCGGCCTGGAACCAGTCCGCAAGGTCCTTGCCGGCATGCGTCGGGTTGAAGCGGATGTTGAGCTTGGCGCTCGCCCGCGCCGGGATGACATTGCCGGCCGGATTGCCCACGTCGATGGTGGTGACTTCCAGGTTGGAGCGGGGAAATTCCGGATAGCCGTCGTCCAGCACCCGCGACTGCAGCCGGTCCAGCAGGCGGATCAGCACCGGCACGGGATTGGCGGCGCGCTCGGGATAGGCCACGTGGCCCTGGACGCCCTCCACCACGATCGAGGCGCTGACGCTGCCGCGCCGGCCGATCTTCATCTGGTCGCCCAACAGCGCCAGGGAGCTGGGCTCGCCCACCACACAGTGGTCGATCCGTTCGCCCTCGGCGCGCAGGGCCTCGACCACCCGCACGGTGCCGTCGTCGGCGTCGCCCTCCTCGTCGCCGGTGATCAGCAGCGACAGCGAGCCGCGAACGCTGGCGGGATCGATCGCGGCGCAGGCGGCGACGAAGGCGGCCACGGCGCCCTTCATGTCGACCGCGCCCCGGCCGAACAGGACGCCGTCCTTGACCTGCGCGTCGAAGGGTCCGGCGTTCCAGGCGCCGGCGTCGCCCACCGGCACCACGTCGGTATGGCCGGCGAAGCACAGGTTCGGGCCCTGCAGGCCGCGCCGGGCATAGAGGTTCTCGATCTCGCCGAACCTCATCCGCCGGCAGGCAAAGCCAATGGCCTCCAGCGCCGTCTGCAGCACGTCCATCGCCCCGGCGTCGGCGGGGGTCACCGAGGGGCGGCGGATCAGGTCCTGGGCGAGCGCGACGGGATTAAGGGTCATGCCGCCGATTATCGCGGATAGGCTTTTGGGGCAATCAGGCTCCAAAACAGGCTCGGCCGGTAAAGCCGCTTCACGACCCGCCTTGCGAACGGTATGCATTTGCAATGGCCGGTCCCGCGCACGAACACGATCATCATGGCCACGATCATGCCCACGATGCGCATGACCATTCCGCACACGATCATTCCGGCCATGACCATCACGGCCATGCGTCCCACGACCACGGGCGCCACGGCCATCACCATCACGTCCACGCCCAGCCGGGCGACTGGCGGTTTGGCGTCGCCATCGCGCTCAACCTGGCCATCGTCGCCATCGAGGCCGGTGGCGGCCTGATCGCCAACTCCACCGCCCTGATCGCCGATGCGGGCCACAATCTGTCCGACGTGCTGGGCCTGGTCCTGGCCGGCGGCGCGGCCTGGCTGGCCCGGCGGCCTGCGGCCGGGCGGCGCACCTATGGTTTCGGCAAGGCGACGGTGCTGGCCGCCGTGACCAATGGCGTGGTGCTGATGTTCGTCTCCGGCGGCATCGTCATCGAGGCCATCAACCGCCTGTTCAGCCCCGCGCCCATGGCCACCACCCTGGTGATGATCGCCGCCGGCGTCGGCGTGGTCGCCAACACCGGCTCGGCGCTGCTGTTCCTGCGCGGCCATGGCGACGTCAATGTGCGCGGCGCCTTCCTGCACATGGCCAGCGACGCCCTGGTCTCGGTGGGCGTCATTGTCGCCGCCGCCGTCATCGCCGTGACCGGATGGGTCTGGGTCGACCCGGTGGTCAGCGTCGTCATCGTCGCCATCATCGTCATCGGCGCCTGGGGCCTGTTGCGCGAGGCGATCAACCTGGCCATGGACGCCGCGCCGTCCGGCGCCGACGTGCCCTCGATCCAGGCCTTCCTGTCCGGCTGCGACGGCGTCACCGAGGTCCACGACCTGCATATCTGGGCCATGAGCACGACGGAGGTGGCGCTGACCGCCCATCTCGTCCGCCCCGACCACGATGGCCAGGATGGTTTCCGCAGCCAGCTGACCCAGGCGCTGGAACGCCGGTTCGGCGTCCGCCACGCCACCCTGCAGATCGAGCAGGCGCGGGGCGAACAGTGCCCGGTCTGCTGAGGGGTGGGATAAAGGGACAGGATACTTATCCCAAGCCACCACAGATGACCTGTCCGACAAGGTGGTGGGATAAGTATCCTGTCCCTTTATCCCTCAGGCGCGCCCCAGCCTGATCGTCTCGGCCGGATACCGACCCGCGATCAGGTCCGGCAGCAGCTCGGCGAGTTCGGTCGGATAGATCCGCTCCTCAAAACCTCGCAGGTCTTCCGGCGCGAACCAGCGCATGTCGCGGATCACCTCGCGCTCCACCTGCGTCCAACCGTCGCGGCTTAAGGCCTCCGACGCACAGCGAGCGACGAAATAGGTTTGCCGAATTTGATACCGCTCGCCCATGAAGACCACCACCGGCTCGTCGTACCAGACGATCGGTCCCAGGTCCGCGTCCGCGACGCCGGTCTCTTCGAGCAGCTCGCGCAGCGCCGCCTCGATCAGGCTCTCGCCCGGATCGACGCCGCCGCCAGGGGTCAGCCAGAAGATCGGCTCCAGCGCCGTGCGCGCGTCTTCATAGCGGATCAGCAAGGTGCGCCCGGCAGGCGAGATCAGGACGACCCTCACCGTCGGCCGCTGGCGCAGCGGCTCAGTCAAAGCGGTGCAGGTCGTCCGGGCCGGTGATGTTGATGGACAGTTCCTTGATCAACCCGGTCGCCAGTTCATAGACCCAGCCGTGAATGGCGACCTCCTGGCCCTTCGCCCAGGCTTCGGTGACGAAGGGGTCGGCGGCGACGTTGCGCACCTGGCGCACGACATTCAGCTCCACCAGCCGCTCCATCCGCCTCGTCTGGTCCTTGATCGCCTTCAGTTCGCGGCGGTTCTCGTCATATGTCTTGCGGATCGGCTTGATCCATTTGTCGACCAGACCGTGCTTATGGCCGTCCGCCGACGCCAGCACGCCGCCGCAGCCATAGTGGCCGACGACCAGGATGTGCTTCACCCCCAACACCTGCACCGCATACTGCAGCACCGAGCGGTAGTTCAGGTCCTTGGGCGGCGCGAGGTTGGCGACGTTGCGGTGGACGAAGATTTCGCCTGGCGCCAGGCCGACGATCTCGTTGGCGGGAACACGGCTGTCGGAGCAGCCGATCCAGAGATACTCGGGGGTCTGCTGGTCCACCAGCCGCCGGAAGAAGGCGGGGTCCTTGTCCAGATTTCCCGCGGCCCAGGCGCGGTTATTGGCGATCAAGTCACGGAGCATGCTTCTGCCTTAGCCATGGATTTGGCGCGTGACAATCCGCCTGTCGCACGTCGGTCCAGGCTAGTCCAAAATCGTGACAGACCGAACAAGCTTGGCCGTTCACGCCGGCGCATACGCGGCGTCCGGCCCGAAAGCGCCCGCCCTCTAGGCAGCCCAGGCGCATGTCGAAGCACGCAACCCCTATTCCTTCGCCGCGTCCGTCTTCGCCATCCCCATCATCGCCAAGAACTCCGGACGGATGTTCTCCGTGCCCTTCTCCATCGCGTGCTGGGCGATGCGGGCGCCGACGGCGGCCAGGACCTGGGCGGTGAAGTTGCCCTTGTTTTCCTTCACCCAGGCCATCGACGCCTCGCGGTTGTCGTTCAGGTTCTGGAAGCGCGGGGCGACATAGCGGGCGAACAGTTCGTAGGAGCGTTTGGTGTCCTCGAACCGCGCCCAGTTGTGGGCCATGAACAGAAAGGCGCCGAAACCGCCCGATTGGTCGAGCAGGGCCTGGATCTTCTCGGCCGCGTCGTCCGGCGTGCCGATCACCGCCATGCCTGAGTCGATCAGCACCTGCACCGGATCGCCCGCCCCGTCGGGCACGATCGGCAGGTTGGCGATCTCGCGGAAATAATAGACCCACTGGTCCAGCCCAAACCGGACCTGCTCGATCGCCTGCTCGCGGGTTTCGGCGATATGCATCGGCCCGACAAGCCGCCAGGCGGCGCGGTCCATGGTCATGCCGTGGTCCTTGGCCATGTCCTCGGCGATGGCCCAGTTGGAGGACAGGGCGTTGAAGCCGCCGGCCGAGGTCGCGCCCAGCGACAGCAGTCCCAGCCCGTGCTTGCCCGCCGCCCGCGCGCCGGTGGGCGAGACCTGGCTGGCCACGGCCATCTCGATGTTCGGCCGCGAATAGGGCGTCATCTGCAGCCGCGCGCCGATCAGCTTGAACCACTCGCACTCGTAGGTGACCTCCTCGCCGCGCAGTAGGCGCACGATACAGTCCAGCGCCTCGTCCATCATGTCCCGCTGCCGGGTCGGCGCGATCCCCATCATGAAGGCGTCCGACGCCAGGGCGCCGGGCCCCACCCCGAACATGGTCCGCCCCCGCGTCATATGGTCGAGCTGGTTGATCCGGTCGGCCAGGATCAGCGGGTGGTGATAGGGCAGGGAGGAGACGCCGGTGCCCAGGCGGATGTGTTTGGTCCGCTGCGCGGCCGCGGCGATGAACACTTCGGGGCTGGCGATCAGCTCATAGGCGGCCGAATGGTGCTCGCCGATCCAGGCCTCTTCGTAGCCCAGCCGGTCCATATGCTCGACCAGCTCCAGGTCCCGCTCGATCGCCAGCGTCGGGTTCTCGTCGATGGGATGAAACGGCGCGATGAAGGCGCCAAAGCGCAGGCGGGCGGGCAGCATGGGTGTTTCCTCCGGGCTTGCCGAAGTTATGGCCGGGCTTGAGCGGCGGCGGAAGTATGACGTGGCGTGAACGGGCGGTGGGGCGGGTCGGGATTAGAAAAAACGACGACCCACCACCGCATTCCTTCTCCCCCTGCGGGAGAAGGTGGCCTCCGAAGGAGGTCGGATGAGGGGTCGCGCGGAACCATCGGCGCGCGGCGTCTCGACGCGACAATCCCCGCCGCCGGCGCGACCCCTCATCCGTCGGCTTCGCCGCCACCTTCTCCCGCAAGTGGAGAAGGAATGCGGTGTGCGGTCCTCCAAACCACACCACCCCCAAACCGCCTGCCGAGCCTGTTTTCGAGGGTCCGGCCGTCGTCAAGGACGGCGCCAAAGGCGCCGCCGCTCCGCGGCCACGCAAAGCGTGGTCCTACCCAGCCCTCGAAAAATCATTCCATCATGCGGTTTGGGGGGAAGCGGGTTGGCGAAGCTAGGCTTCGGTGTTGGGGGCTGTCGCGGCTGCCTTTGCGGCGACTTTGCTTTCCTCTTTCATTCGCGCTTTGAACTTGGCTTGCCAGGGAAACGCGTCGTCATTTAGCCACTCCGGGTGAGTGCCCGCATTTTCCAGCAAAATGGCGCGGATTTCCTCGAACGATTTGCCAGCGGGCGAAAAACCGTCTGGGAAAACACCGGGCAACGCGATTCCAAGCCAAACGCCTACTTTGTGAAGTTCAAGGGCGATGTTGGCGAGCCGCTGCAACGTAAACCGCTCAATTTCTTCCTTCGTAATTTGCGGCATCGTGAGATTGGTCTTCTTCACGTACATTATTTCGCGCGATGACCACGCATAGGGGATGTTATGTGCAACCTTATTTCTTAGTTCGCTCAGATCAGTGATTAAGTGCGCGAGCACATGATATTTACAATATTCGGAAGCCGTCTTTGATTTAACGCGCGCCAAATATTTTAGCATTTTTGCGCGATCAGCGGTCGATGTGACGGGCGCAAGAACGGCAATCCCGGCGGCTCCATCCATCCCCGAATGAAAGTTGATTGCGTCGTTTAGCTTCCCGTCCGCGAAGGCATGGCTGACAATCACTCGACCAATGGCGGGGTAAAACACATCGGGCATACCGACAATGAACAACATTGGGGCGGGTTCAACGATGGACATGCGCGACGTCGTGACCGTGAGCTAGAACGGCTTCTTGCGGGCTATGAATGCAAACCGCGGGCTGTTCGCAGGCTCAATGAAATAGCCCTGAAGGCTGTACGTTGGAGGTGGTGTATCGACCGCGAAACTGCTGCCGCCGTGCAGTGCCTTGTTTGACGGCGTGACTGTCAGCTCAACGTCGCGGATCGCATCGTTGCCTTCGTCGGCAAACCAAACCAAGAACATTGGCTAAGCTCCTTCCCTGAGAAACATACGCTTGGTCGGCGGGCTTGTCTCGCCATCGAGTTTGAGCGGGGCTGTCAATGGCGCGCCATCAAATCTGACGCTTCGTTCAGCGCTACAAGATTTCGGTGACAGCCGCTCCCCCCTACCGCTCCCTCAACACCCCCGGATGCGACGTCGTCACCACCGGCACGGTCTGCATGCTGTCCGTCCGCCCCAGCTTGATGTCCACGCGCGCTTCGCCAACCTCCAGCCCCCACAGGGCGATCCGGTCCACGCCCTGCGGCAGGTGCGGTCTCGTCAGGATGATCTCGTCCTTCCAGCCGTCGATCTCCAGGCCCAGGCAGGCCTGCAGCACCATGAACACCGAGCCCGCCGCCCAGGCCTGCGGCATGCAGGCGACGGGATAGGCGATCGGCGGCTCGCCCGGCGCGCGGGGAAAGCCGCAGAACAGCTCCGGCAGGCGCATGTCGAAATAGCTGGCGGCGCGGAACAGGTGCTCCAGCACGATGGCCGCGCTGGCGCGGTGGCCGTAGCGCGACATCCCCGCCGCGCAGATGGCGGTGTCGTGCGGCCAGACCGTGCCGTTGTGATAGCTCATCGGGTTGTAGCGCACCTGGGTCGACGCCAGGGTGCGCAGCCCCCATCCGGTCAGGAAGGCGCCTGACAACAGGGTCTTTCCCACCCGCGCGGCCCGCTCCGGCGACGGCAGGCCCACGAACAGCAGATGGCCGGCGTTGGAGGTCAGCGGCCGGCACAGCACGCCGTCGCCGTCGATGGCCACGCCGTAGCTGCCCTCCTCTTCCATCCAGAACCTGTCTTCCACCGCCTGGCGCAGGGTCTCGGCGCGCTCGGCCCAAAGCGGCGCGCGGTCATCGCCCAGTCGCTCGCCAAGGTCCGCCATCGCGCGGAAGGCGGCGAAGGCGTAGCCCTGCACCTCGACCAGGGCGATCGGTCCCTTGGGAAACCGGCCGTCGGCGTGGAAGATCGAGTCCTCCGAATCCTTCCAGCCCTGGTTGGCCAAGCCGCTCTGCTCGCCGCGGGCATAGTCGATGAAGCCGTCGCCGTTGGAGTCGCCATAGGTCTCCAGCCAGCCGATCGCCGCCGCCAGCGCCGGCCAGAGCTGGCGTACGAAGGCCAGGTCGCCGGTTCGCTGGGCATAGGCCCCGGCGAGGGCGACGAACAGCGGCGTGGTGTCCACCCCGCCATAGTAGAGGCCGAAGGGAATCTCCTTCAGGTTGGCCATCTCGCCGCCGCGGGTCTCATGCATGATCTTGCCGGGCGCGGCGTCCTGGAAGCTGGAAACCTCGGTCGCCTGCCGCTCGGCCAGATAGCTCAAGACGCCTCGGGCGATGCTGGGGTCGAGCCACAGCATCTGCCAGGCGGTGATGATCCCGTCGCGGCCGAACGGCGTCGAGAACCAGGGGATGCCGGCATAGGGATAGACGCCGGTGTCCAGGTCCGTGGCCAGCAGGGCCACGTCCGCGCGCGACTGGCGCAGCCATTCGTTGAAGCGCGGCCCGCGCGCGCGGATCGAGGCGCCGCGCCGGCGCCGTTTGCGCGCGGCGATGATCGCCTTGGCTGCGGCCGCGCGATAGCGGTGTCGGCTCGGCGTGTCGGCGGGGCAGCGGCCGACTTCCAGATAGAGTTCGAACCGGCCGCCCGGCGGCAGCGACAGCATGAACTCGGCCCGGTGCGCGGTGAGCCGGCCGGGCGGGTCGGAAAAGTCGATCACCGCCTCCCGTTCCACCCCATCCAGCCCGGTGTAGCCGAAGGTGACGCCGCGCCCGCCCGCGTCGACCGGATGCATGGCGCCCCGGGCCTTGCGCCGCATGCCCCGCACCTCGAAGATGTCGCGGAAGTCGGCGTCGAACTCATAGGCCAACGGCAGGATCTCGTCGTCCAGGCTGTGGTTGACGATCCGCACCCGCTCATACAGCCGCCGGTCCCACAGGAACCGGCGCCGCTCGATGTGCAGCACCCCCGGCGGCGTCGCCTTCTGGCCCATGAAGGGCAGCGGCCGGTTGCAGCCGTGGAAGGTGAAGATGACATTGTCGCGCGACACCGCCGACCCCAGCCGCGACGGCAGTTTGCCGCCGATCAGCAGCCGCAAGCGCGAGATCAGCCGGGTGTCGTCGTCGAAGAAGCCGTCGGCGCCGCCCAGGATGTCGCCATAGCTGTCGGCCACGACGAAGGAGTCGCCGTCCTTGAGCGACAACAGCTGTCCCAGGCCGTCGGCGTCGCGCGGGTCGCTGGCGGCCACATCGCTTGCGGGCTGGGGCGCGACAGACGAGTCATCCATGAGCGGAGTCTAGGCGGTTCAGGCGGTTGCCGCATCAAGCTGTTTGGTCTGGGTCACATCCAGGTGATCGGTCGTCGTCAGACCTTCATAGAGATCGACATACCGGCGAGCCATCGCCACCGCCGAATAGCGCAGCTCGAACCGCCGCCGCACCGCCGCACGGTCCAGGCTCCGCGCCTGCAGCACCGCCTGATCGGCCTCCTCGTCGCTGTCCACCAGAAAGCCGGTGACGCCAGGCTCGATCACTTCCGACGTCGAACCACAGCGCCAGGCCACCACTGGCGTGCCGCAGGCCATGGCCTCGATCATCACCAGGCCGAACGGCTCGGGCCAGTCGATGGGAAACAGCAGGGCGTCGGCGCCGCCCAGGAAGGCGGACTTCTGGCCATCGCCGATCTCGCCGACGAACTCGATCAGCGGATCGTTCAGCAGCGGCTCGATCTTTTCATGAAAATAGGCGGCGTCGGCGGCGTCCACCTTGGCGGCGATCTTTAGCGGCAGGCCCAGCCGCTTGGCGATGGCGATGGCCCGGTCCGGACGCTTCTCCGGCGAGATGCGGCCCAGGAAGGCCAGGTAGCCGCCCGAATTGGCCGAGAACCGGTAGAGCTCGGCCTGCATGCCGTGGTGCACCGTACCCGCCCAGTTGGCGTTCGGAAGATGCCGGCGCTGGTCGTCCGAGATGGAGACCATCGGATAGGCGCTCCAGCGGTCGTAGACGGCCTGCAGGTCCTTGATGTCCAGCCGCCCATGCAGGGTGGTCAGGGTGCGGTGGGCGATGTCCTCGAAGAAGGGAAAGTGGATCATGTCGACGTGAAAGTGCAGCACGTCGAACTCGTGCGCGCGCCGCCGCACCTCCGACAGCATGTAGAGGTGCGAGGCCAGGTCCGACTTCAGCGGCGCGGGATCCAGCCGGATCGCCTGGTCGCGCACGGGCGCCAGCTGCGCCTTGGTGCGGGCGTCGGCGCTGGAGAACAGCACCACCTCATGGCCCTGGTCGACCAGGGCGTCGCACAGATGGGCCACCACCCGCTCGGTGCCGCCATACAGTTTCGGCGGAACGGCTTCATAGAGCGGTGCGATCTGGGCGATTTTCATGGGGTGCGTCCTTAAGCTAGGGACGCGAACCGGCGCCCCAAGCTAGGGAGTCGCGAAACGGCGATTTTGTTCCCCAAAATGTTGCAACGCACGCGTTGGCGTCGAATGCCGCTGCAACTGCGCGCCTGAGAGGCTAAAGTCGCCGCATGGCGCAGCCTTCGCTTTCAAGTCTCACCCTCGCCCAGAGCGCGTCCCTGACCCGGCGGATCACCCAGCTGTCGGTGGCCACGGCGCTGGTGCTCAGCGTGATCAAGGCGGTGGCCTGGTACGCCAGCGGCTCGGTGGCGATGCTGGGGTCGCTGGCCGACTCCGGCCTGGACCTGGTCGCGGCCCTCGCCACCTTCTTCGCGGTGCGCTATGCCGCCGCGCCGCCGGATGACGAACACCGCTACGGCCACGGCAAGGCCGAGGCGTTCGCCAGCCTGCTGCAGGCCGGCCTGGTGTTCGCCTCCGCGGCCCTGGTCGGCCAGGCGGCGATCAACCGCCTGATCCATCCGGCCCCGATCACCCAGCAGGGTTGGGACATGGCGGTGATGGCCGCCTCCATCCTGCTCACCGGCCTGTTGGTCATGGCGCAGAGCCGCGTTCTGGCCAGCGCCAAGTCGGTCGCGGTCCAGGGCGACCGGCTGCACTACGCCGCCGACCTCGGCTCCAACCTGGTGGCGCTCCTGGCCATCGGCCTGGCCGCCCTGCTCGGCCGCCCCGAGCCGGACGCCATCGGCGGGCTGATCGTCGCCGCCTGGCTGGTCTGGGGCGCGGTGGGCGTATTCCGCGCCTCGTCGGTGGAGCTGATGGACCATGAACTGCCGGATGAGGCGCGGGCGAAGATCGTCAAGCTGATGACCGAGGAGCCGGGCATCACCGACGTGCACCAGCTGCGCACCCGCGCCTCGGGGCCCTACGTCCACATCCAGCTGCACGCGGGCCTCGATCCTGACCTCAGCCTGATCCAGGCCCACCGCCTGATGGTCGCGGCGGAAAAGCGGGTGCTGAAGGCGTTTCCCGCCGCCGACATCATCATCCACCCCGATCCCCATGGCAGGGCCGAGCCGCACGGCGGCGCCTTCGCCGAGTTCGATCGCGACGAAGAGTCCGAAACCCCGGCATCGGGGTAAACGCAACCTTAAGCCGACGGGTGTTTTGTCCCCATCGATGTCCGTCGAGCGCACCCTCTATCACTTCCCCCTGGACCCGGCCTCGCGCCAGGTGCGGCTGGCCCTGGGCGAAAAGCGCCTGCCGTTTCAGGACAAGGTTGAGAAGTACTGGGAGCAGCGGCCGGACTTCCTCGCCCTAAATCCGTCCGGCCTGACCCCGGTGCTGGTGGAGACGCAAGGCGGCAAGACCACGACGATCTGCGAATGCCGCGCCATCCTGGAGCACCTGGAGGAAAGCGTCCCCGAGCCGGACCTGCTTGGCCGCGAACCCGCCGACCGCGCCGAGACGCGCCGGCTGATGCAGTGGTTCGACCGCAAGTTCGACTTCGAGGTCAACGGACTTCTGCTGCACGAGAAGATGGAAAAGCGGCTGCATGGCCTGGGCGCGCCGGAACTGGCGGCGCTGCGGGCCGGCCGCGAGGCGCTGCGCACGCACATGGCCTATACCGACAAGCTGCTGCAGGCCCGCGACTGGCTGGCCGGCCGCCGGCTCAGCCTGGCCGATTTCGCCGCGGCCGCGCACCTGTCGGTGATCGACTATTTCGGCGATGTGCCCTGGCGCGACTATGCGGCGGTGAAGACCTGGTACATGAAGCTGAAATCCCGCCCCTGCTTTAGGCCGCTCCTGGCCGACCGCTGGCCGGGCCTGGCGCCCGCCGCCCACTATGACGATCTGGATTTCTAGGGGCGCGTCCGTGCCCGCGTTCGCAGGCAAAGTATCAGAAATTCAACTAAGCTCGTTCCCCAGGCCTTGTGCCTGGGGCCCATTGAGCGCGACGGCTGGTATATTGGCCCCTGCGGCGCTGTCTGCGAACAATGCCAACCACGGGCGTCCAATGGGTCCTAGGCACAAGGCCTAGGACACGGGTGGGGGATGGGAACCATTGAGGTGATTGACCCCGCCGCTGAGACCCTAGAACACCACATCAAGGCCAAGGCCATCGAGCTCGGGTTCGACGTTTGCGGCATAGCCTCTGTGGAGGCGCCCTGGCCGGCCGGCGCCAGGCTGGCGGAGTTCATCGACCAAGGCCGCCACGGCGCGATGGACTGGATCGCGCGCACCGCCGCTCGCCGCGCCCACCCCAAGGCCATGTGGCCCGCCGCCCGATCGGCCATCGTCCTCGGCCTCAACTATGGCCCCGACGCCGATCCGCTCATCGCGCTGGAACGCCGCGACCGCGCGACGATCTCAGTCTACGCCCAGGGCGACGACTATCACGAGCTGATCAAGAAGCGGCTGAAGGCCCTGGCCCGCTGGCTGGTCGCTGAGACCGGCTGCGAGCTGAAGGTGTTCGTCGACACCGCGCCCCTGATGGAAAAGCCGCTGGCCCAGTCCGCCGGCCTCGGCTGGCAGGGCAAGCATACCAACCTGGTCTCGCGCGCGTTCGGCTCCTGGCTTTTTCTCGGATCGGTCTTGACCGATCTCGCCCTCCAGCCGGACGCCGCCGAGACCGACCACTGCGGCGCCTGCCGCGCCTGCCTGGACATCTGCCCGACCCAGGCCTTCCCCGCGCCCTACCAGCTCGACGCCCGCCGCTGCATCTCCTACCTGACCATCGAGCACGCCGGCCCGGTCCCCGAGGAGTTCCGCGCGGCCATGGGCAACCGCATCTACGGCTGCGACGACTGCCTGGCCGTCTGCCCCTGGAACAAGTTCGCCGAGACCGCCCGCGAAGCCGCCTTCCACGCCCGCGACGCCTTGCAGAGCCCGGCCCTGGCCGACCTCGCCCGTCTGGACGACCCCGCCTTCCGCGCCCTGTTCGCCAAGAGCCCGGTCAAGCGCGTCGGCCGCGACCGGTTCGTGCGGAACGTGCTCTACGCCATCGGCAACAGCGGCGACGCGGACCTGGCGGGGGTCGCCAGGGAACTGCTCGACGATCCCTCGGATATTGTCCGAGATGCGGCGGAATGGGCGCTCGCCCGACTAACCGGGGCCACTGGCGGAATCGCTCCCCCGTTGGGGGAGCTGTCGCGAAGCGACTGAGGGGGCCTTCGCCGCCGCCGCGATCGTCGCCAGCACATCCTCCATGGATTTGAGCACGTCTCGAACGGCGATGCGCAGCGTTCTCACGCCTCGGTTGGCAAGCCAATCGTCGCGCCGGGCGTCGTGTTCGGGCCGACCCGCTGCGCCATGGCTGTAGCCGTCGATCTCAACGGCGAGCCCGGTCGCGGGTGAGGGTGGGTGCGTCCATACCCCAGCATAGCACAGCGGCAAGGCCCCCTCAGTCCCTTCGGGACAGCTCCCCCGATGGGGGAGCGATTCGGCCATCGGTCCGGCGAGAAACGCGCTAGTCTGTTCAGCACCGATAAAGGGGCTTCCGATGAAAAGCGTAGTCATTACCGGCGTATCGTCCGGGATCGGCTGGGGCGCGGCCAAGGTGCTGACCCAGCGCGGCTATCGCGTGTTCGGCAGCGTGCGAAAGCCGGAGGACGGCGCGCGCCTGTCCAAGGAGCTTGGCGCCAACTTCGTCCCGCTGCTGTTCGATGTCACCGACGAGGCGGCGGTGCGCGCGGCCGCCGATCAGGCGCGTACGGCGCTGAACGGCGAGACCCTGTTCGGCCTGGTCAACAATGCCGGCGTGTCTGTGGCCGGCCCGCTGCTGATGCTGCCGATCGCCGAGTTCCGCCAGCAGATCGAGATCAACCTCACCGGCGTGGTCATCGTCACCCAGGCCTTCGCGCCCCTGCTGGGGATCGACCCGTCGCTCAAAGGGCCGCCGGGGCGGATCGTCAACATCAGCTCGGTGGGCGGCAAGAGCGGCGCGCCGTTTCTGGGTCCCTATGTGGCGTCCAAGTTCGCCATCGAAGGCCTGTCCGAAAGCCTGCGCCGCGAGCTGCAGCTGTTCGGCGTCGACGTCATCGTCATCGGCCCGGGCGCGGTGGCGACCGCCATCTGGAGCAAGGCCGAGCAGGTCGATACGAGCGCCTACGAAGCCAGCCCTTACGCACCCGCGCTCGAACGCTTCCGCAGCTACATGCTGGCGGGCGGCGCCAAGGGCCTCAAACCCGAACGCCTCGGCAGGGCGATCCTGAAGGCGCTCACTACCCGAAACCCCAAGGTCCGCTACAGCGTCACCCCCGACCCCGTGCAGGACGTGATGAGCGGCCTCATGCCCAAACGCATGATCGACCGCATGTTCGGCAAAGGGCTTGGGCTGTTGAAGTGAACGGCTGAATTGGCGGCTAAGCCGAATCGCTCCCCCGTTGGGGGAGCTGTCGCGAAGCGACTGAGGGGGCCTTTGCCGCCGCCGCGATTGTCGCCAGCACATCCTCCATCGACTTGAGCACGTCTCGCGCCGCTATCCGCAAAGTCTTCACGCCTACGCCTGCGAGGTATTCATCTCGCCGAGCGTCGTGGGCAGCCCGGCCAGCGACGCCGTGGCTGTAGCCGTCGACCTCAACCGCAAGCTTGGTCGCATCGCAGTAAAAATCGAGGATGTATGGACCCAGCGGGTGCTGGCGGCGAAAGCGCAGGCCATCCAATTGCCGGCGATTCAACCGCTTCCAAAGCAGACGTTCGGGCAGATCCATCTCGGCGCGGAGACGGCGGGCTCGGTCGCGTGTGAGAGTGGGAGCGTCCATGACCCAGCATAGCATAGCGGCGAGGGGGCCCCCCCCCCCCCCGCGCCACCACCCCCAAACGGGGGGCGGTGGGCCGGTCAGTCGCCGCCCGCCGGCGAAAAAAACACCCACACAAACCCCC
>Ga0302314_10003188_pt1 | contig 30334 bp, 21 predicted proteins | sample III_Palsa_N2_3_FD_200533 | JGI IMG/M metagenome (GOLD analysis project Ga0302314, IMG submission 200533) | Peat permafrost microbial communities from Stordalen Mire near Abisko, Sweden - III_Palsa_N2_3 | ecosystem: Environmental > Terrestrial > Soil > Palsa > Peat permafrost | place: Sweden... | reverse complement strand
GCTACGGCCTGCTGGTGCTGATCAACGACTTGGAGGGCCGCCGCCTCACCGACCAGATCAAGGCCCTGCGCCGAACCCTGGCCACCGAGTTCGGCTTCGTCATGCCGCCGGTGCGCATCCTCGACAATATGCGCCTGCCCACCTACGGCTACGCCATCCGCATCAAGGAGATGGAGGCCGGCGCCGGCGAGGTGCGGCTGAACCATCTGATGGCCATGGACCCGCGTGGGGGCCAGGTGGACATGCCGGGCGAACACGTCCGCGAGCCCGCCTTCGGCCTGCCGGCGACCTGGATCGATGAATCCCTGCGCGAGGAAGCCACCTTCCGCGGCTACACCATCGTCGATCCGGCCACGGTGCTGACCACCCACCTGACCGAGATTCTCAAGGAAAACATGTCCGACCTGCTCTCCTATACGGAGGTGCAGAAGCTGCTGAAGGACCTGTCGTCCGAACAGAAGAAGCTGGTCGAAGACCTGGTGCCGTCCGTGGTGTCGAACACCACCCTGCAACGGGTCCTGCAATCGCTTCTGAAGGAGCGGGTGTCGATCCGCGACATCGGCGCCATTCTCGAAGCCCTGGCCGAGGCCGCGCCGCATACCTCTTCGCTGACCAATCTGGTGGAGGCGGTCCGCGCCCGCCTGGCCCGCCAGCTGTGCTGGCAGAACAAGGGCGACGACGGCAATCTGCCGATCATCACCCTGTCAGCCGACTGGGAGCAGGCCTTCGCAGACGCCCTGATCGGCAGCGGCGAGGACAAGCAGCTGGCCCTGGCGCCCTCCCGGCTGCAGGACTTTATCCGCGGCGTGCGCGAGACCTTCGAGCGCGCCGCCCTGGCCGGCGACGCCGCCGTCCTACTCACCGGCCCGGTGATCCGTCCCTATGTCCGTTCGATCATCGAGCGGTTCCGCGGCCAGACGGTGGTGATGAGCCAGAACGAAATTCACCCAAAGGCGCGTCTGAAAACGGTAGGAACCATCTGATCGGTCGCCTGTTGCGCGGCATAGCGTTGCAGGATGGCGCGGGGGCTGGTAGCGAAACCCGCCGACAGCGACGGCAAAGTCGCGTATCAACGGAACCGTCATGGCGCGCGCGACGCAAAAGCGGAAAGCTTCATCCGGCGGGATCGGGAGCTTCCTGACCTTCGACCGTATGGTCGCCGGCCAGATGATCCTGCTTATCTACTGGGCGGGCCTTGGCGTCATTGCCCTGATCGGCTTCACGGTCATTGGCGCCGGCGTGGGGCTGGCCCTGCGGGAAGACGGCGTAGCCAGCCTGCTATCAGGCACCGGCGTCGGCGTGGCGGGGCTATTCATTGTCGTTGTCCTGACCTTGCTGTGGCGCGCGGTCTGCGAATTCTACATCGCGGTGTTCCGTATCAGTGACGATCTGCGCGCCCTGCGCCGCAACGACGACGCCCTGTTCGCAGCGCGGTCTGAAAACCGGGCCGCGCCGCAAGCGTCCCCCATGTCTCAGCAGCCATCGTTGCAGCCGTCCGTCGAACCGACGCCTCAGCCGACCCAGCCGCCGCTTTCCTACTAGGCCCTCGCCCCGAAGCCCCGTTCCAGCGCGGCCAGCATCGGCCGTGGGCGGCCATCGTCGTCGAAGGGTAGCGGTTGGTCGAAGGGCGGATTTGGATTCTCCTTGGCGCTCCGCAGCCAGGAGTCGCCGCCCCGCAGACCCCAGACGGTGAAGGCGAAACGCTGGCGCGCCGGCAGGCCCGCGAACGCTTCGGCGACCTCGGTGGCCAGGCGATCCTGGGCGGCCTCAAGATCGGCGTCGGATGACAGCAATCCCCGGCCGCGATTGAGCGAAATATCCAGCTCGGACACATGGATGGGCAGGCCGAGACTGGCCAGATCGCGGATCGCCGCCCGGACCGCGCCCGGCTTCAGGTCGGCGTTGATATGGGTCTGCGTGCCGATCCCGGTCACCGGGGAGCCCGACTTCAGCAGGGTCTCGACCAGACGCATGAAGGTCGCGCGCTTCCTGGGGTTGCTCTCCAGATTGTAGTCGTTGATCAGCAGCACCGCGTTCGGATCGGCCTCGCGAGCGTTGTCGAAGGCGCGGCGCATATAGTCGACCTGGCCCAGATTGCGGCTCCAGAGGCAGTCGCGCAGGCCATCCCCGTCCTCCGCAACCGCCTCGTTGACCACATCCCAGCCCGCGGCCAGCCCCCGATATCGGCTGACGACGGCGAGGATGTAATTGCGCAGGGCGTCGGCGAACGGCCCAGCCTTGCCCTCCAGCGGGTGAAATGCCGCCGGATCCTGGGCGTACCAGACCAGGGTGTGGCCGAAGAGGCGCATGTTGTTGTCGCGCGCGAAGCCGGCGATCGCGTCGGGGGCGTCAAAGCGGAACGCGCCGTCGGGTTGGAGGATGTATTCCATCTTCATCTCCCACTCGGCGGTGAGTTGGGAGGCGTTGCGAAGCAGAAGACCAGTGAAGGCCGGGTCAGTCAGGCGCTGGGAGGTGACCGCACAACCGACCGGGGCCGGACAGACGGATTTGAGCAGCGGCAGATTTGCGGGCAAACCTTGGCTACGGGATTTCGGACCGCAGGCTGATAGCGCGAGCGCCCCGCCCATCGTCAGCATGGCTCGGCGCGTTTTTCCTTCCCCCGCCAGGGCAGAAGGATATCCGCAACGCCGCCTCACCGCCGGCTGGCCCGCAAGCCCAACTCATCCATCTCCGCCGTCTCCAGGCGCGCCGCCTGTTTGGCGACGGCGATGTTGGCCAGTTCGGCGACGCGTTCGAACTTCTTCTGGGCTTCGAAGGCCTGGTTGAGCGCATCGCGGGCGCCCGCCTCTTCCTGGCCAATCACCTCGATTTCAGCCTGGATCGCCTCGCGTCTCGCCTTCACCCCCGCCATGAACCCCGCGCGATAGATGCGTAGCTCGGCGTCCAGGTCGGCGTGGCGCATCTCCGCTTCCGCCTCGGCGGCGAGCATGACCAGCTTCATCTCAAGGGTGGCTCTGCGATCGAGAATGATGGCCAGCCGTTTGCGCAACTCATCCACGTCATAGGTGGAAATCCGGACCAGGGCGTCGCGCCAGGTCATGCGGCTTCAGACGTCAGGATCATGCCCAGGCGCTGGAAGCTCTCTTCCAGACTGGTGGCCTCATCCTTGTCCTGCGACATGAAGGCCTCCAGCGCTGGATTCAGCCGGATCGCCCGGTCGACCTGGGGGTCGGCGCCCGCACGATAGGCGCCGATGCGGATCAGCTCCTCCATGTCGGAATAGGCCGCCAGGGTCTGGCGCGCAGCGGTGACGATCTGGCGCTCCACCGGCAGCTGGCAGCCCGGCATGGTCCGGCTGATGGACTTGAGCACATTGATCGCCGGGAAGCGGCCGCGTTCGGCGATGGCCCGCTCCATGACGATGTGGCCGTCGAGAATACCGCGCACGGCATCAGCGATCGGCTCGTTGTGATCGTCGCCGTCCACCAGCACGGTGAACAGACCAGTGATCGGCCCGGCTTCCGTGCCGTCGGGCCGGATCGGTCCCGGCCCGGCGCGTTCCAGCAGCTTGGGCAGTTCGGTGAAGACGGTGGGGGTATAGCCCTTGGTGGTAGGCGGCTCGCCAGCCGCCAGGCCGATCTCGCGCTGGGCCATGGCGAACCGGGTCACCGAGTCCATCAGGCAAAGGACTTCCTGACCCTGGTCGCGCAGATATTCAGCGACAGCCATGGTGGTGTAGGCGGCTTGGCGCCGCATCAGCGCCGGCTCGTCCGACGTAGCCACGACGACGATGGCCCGCTTCAGGCCCTGCTCGCCCAGAGTCTCCTCGATGAATTCGCGAACCTCCCGGCCCCGCTCGCCGATCAGCCCGACCACCACGGCGTCGCAGGTCGCCTCGCGCGCGAGCATGGATAGCAGCACCGACTTACCGACGCCGGAGCCCGCGAACACACCCAGACGCTGGCCGCGACAGCAGGTGGTGAAGACATTCATCGCCCGCACGCCCAGATCCAGCCGCGCGCCAACCCGGCCGCGGGTATGGGCGGAGGGCGCGGGCCGGCGCAGGGGATAAGCGGCCGGCCCCTGGCGCAGCGGTCCCTTGCCATCCACCGGGTGACCGAACGCATCGATGATCCGGCCTTTCCAGCCCAGGCTGGGTCGGATGGAGGCGGCGTCCGGCGCGATCTTGATCTCAGCCCCGGGCGCGATCCCTTCCAGCGAGCCGAACGGCATCAGCAGCGCACGGGTTTCGCGAAAGCCGACCACCTCGGCGGCGAGCGGCGTGTCGCCGCGGCGTTCGATCTCGGCCCGGGCGCCCACGGCCAGGCGGGTCAATCCACCACGCGCCTCGATCAGCAGGCCGCTGACGGCGGCGACTCGGCCATAGATGATGAGCGGATCGATCCGCTCCACGGCGGCCACGAGGCTGCGCAAGGCTTGACTCCCTAAATAAAACGAGTCCGTCCGTTATTTTGTCGCAGGGGCCTTAAGCCGGTGTGAATCCAGCAAAGCTTGGACAAAATTTCGTACGATTCCAGTGACAAAAATAGTTAACGAGGAGTCTTGCGACGCGAATCCAAATCACCCTAGATTCGTTTCCGAAGGGTTCACGATTAACCAAGTTTAAAGGTCCTTAAGACCAAATTTGCGCGTGAGCTTCGGGGCGGACTGATAGTTTCCGTTGATCTATACCGCCGTTGGGCGGGGAGGGGCTGATGCGCGTACTGTTGATTGAGGATGACAGCGCTACTGCGCAGAGCATCGAGCTGATGCTCAAGTCCGAGGGATTCAACGTCTATACCACCGATCTCGGTGAGGAGGGCGTCGATCTGGGCAAGATCTACGATTACGATCTGATCCTGCTGGACCTGAATCTGCCCGACATGAGCGGCATTGACGTGCTGCGCACTCTGCGGGTGGGCAAGATCAACACCCCGGTGATGATCCTGTCCGGCACCTCCGAGATCGATATGAAGGTGAAGACCTTCACCGGCGGCGCCGATGACTACATGACCAAGCCGTTCCATAAGGACGAACTGGTCGCCCGCATCCACGCCGTGGTTCGCCGCTCCAAGGGCCATGCCCAGTCGGTGATCCGCACCGGGGACATCACCGTCAACCTCGACGCCAAGACGGTCGAAGTGAACGGCTCCCGCGTGCACCTGACCGGCAAGGAATACCAGATGCTGGAGCTGCTTTCCCTACGCAAGGGCACGACCCTGACCAAGGAAATGTTCCTGAACCACCTCTATGGCGGCATGGACGAGCCGGAATTGAAGATCATCGACGTCTTCATCTGCAAGCTGCGCAAGAAGCTGGCCGCCGCCACCCACGGCAAACACCACATCGAAACCGTCTGGGGCCGCGGCTATGTGCTGCGCGACCCGCAGGAAGGCGTCGAAACCGTCGCCGCCTGATCCAGGCGTTTTCTATCGCTTCAAAGCGGCGGTCGCCCCCACGGCGGCCGCCGTTTGCGTTTGGGGTCCACTCTCGGGCGCCACACCCTCTTGCCTTCCCCGCGTCCAACCTTAGTTTCGAGATGAAACGCACCCGGACGAAGCACTATGGGGGATTTGCCGATGACCGACCTGTTCGCACCGCTCGCCTTCGCCCGTGGGCCGGCGATGAAGAACCGCTTCATGCTCGCGCCGCTCACCAACCTTCAGAGTGGCGTCGATGGCGTGATGTCGGAGGACGAGTTCCACTGGCTGACCTATCGCGCCACCGGCGGTTTTGGCCTGGTCATGACCTGCGCCGCCCATGTGCAGCGGATCGGCCAGGGCTTTCCCGGCCAGCTCGGGGTCTGGTCGGACGACCACCTGCCCGGCCTCGCCCGCATGGCGGCCAAGATCAGGGTCGAAGGGTCGCTCTCATCGATCCAGTTGCACCACGCCGGCCTCCGTTCGCCCAAGGATCTGACCTTTGAGGCCCCGGTTGGCCCGTCCGAGGACGCCGAGACCGGCACGCGCGCCCTGAGCGAAGGCGAGGTCGAGCAGCTGGTGGAAGACTTTGTCGCCGCCGCCGTCCGCTCGGAGAAGGCCGGCTTCGACGGGGTCGAGATCCACGGCGCCCACGGCTACATCCTCTGCGCCTTCTTGAGTCCCGAAACCAATCGCCGCACCGACCGCTGGGGCGGCTCGCTGGAGAACCGGGCGCGGATCGTGTTCGAGATCATCAAGGGCGTGCGCGCGCGCACCCGGCCAGACTTCCAGCTCGGTCTGCGCCTCTCGCCCGAGCGGTTCGGCCTGAAATTCGCCGATCAGGTCGAGGTGGCGCGGTGGATGCTGGCGTCCGGCGATCTGGATTACCTCGACATGTCCCTGTGGGACACCTTCAAGGCGCCGGTGGAGCAGGCCTTCGCTCACAAGCCGCTGATCGACTGGTTTGTCGATCTGCCGCGCGGTGAGACACGCCTGGGCGCGGCCGGCAAGCTGATGAGCGCGGCGGATGTGCGGCGGGTGCTGGACCATGGCGCGGACTTCGCCCTGCTCGGCCGCGCCGCCATTCTGCACCACGATTTTCCGATAAGGGCGCAAGCCGACCCGGACTTCCGGTCGCTCGCCCTGCCCGTCACGCGTGCACATCTGCGGGCGGAAGGACTGGGTCCGGTGTTCGTCGACTATATGAACAGCTGGAAGGGCTTTGTGGTCCAGGAAGAGACCGAGACCGAACCGGCCTGACCAAGGCGCCGCCCAACCGGCCGACACTAAATGAAACGGGCCGGCGCGAATTTATTCGCGCCGGCCCAAAGCCTATAGACGTCTACGACTGCTGAAGTCGGAGACGACTACCAATGGCAGACGCGGTGATGGTGATGCCAAGTGCAGATCTGGTGGCCGTGGTGGGGGTGGGCGGAAGCGATCGACGGCAGCGCCATGGCCATGGCGGAAGCGACCAGGGCGGCAAGAAGAGCGGTTTTCATTGGGTTTTCCTATGGATGAAGGCTGGAGTGAAAAACTCAGCCCCGAGCATCCACATCAACAATACACCAATGCCGACCTTTACCGGAATGACCCGGAGGGGCGGGCGCAGGCAGATCGCGCGATCTGGACAGGGCCGATACGGAGTCTGCAAAATTCGGCCGGTGCGTCAAGACGCCGCAGCCATCGCGTGGTATGGAGCAGGCGGCAAAGCAGGTCCGGCAACGTCGAATTGACGCCGGACGGCCGCGCGAGGGACATGGCAAAATGGCGCCAGACGTGTTCGAGCGGACACGTCTTTGGCCTTTTTTGCAACATCCCTGAACCAAACGGGCTCTAGGAAACCGCCCGTCTCAATGGCTCTGCCGAGCCACGCGTTGAGGACGGTACTCGCATCTGGCGCGAGGCCAAAGAAGGATTTGTGCATGGCGACGCCTCGACGGTTCAGATGGGGTATCGTGGTGTTGGTCGTCGCGTTCCTGGCCCTCGTGATCTGGCTCTGGATGACCACCCACCAACCGGCCAAGCCGGCCAAGGCTCCATCCGTGCCGGTCAACACGGCCAAGGCTTCGATGCAGGACGTTCCCGTGGTGATCTCCGCCATCGGCGCCGCGCAGGCGTGGCAGGCCGTGACGGTGAACGCCCAGGTCACCGGCAAGCTGAAATTCGTCGCGCCGGAAGGCGAGGATGTCCGCGCCGGCGCCCTGCTGGCGGAAATCGACTCGGCGCCCTACGTCGCCATACTCACTCAGGCCCAGGGAACCCTGCACAAGGACCAGGCCTTGCTGGAAGAAGCGCGGATCGATCTGAAGCGCTTCCAAGTTCTCTCCGCGCAGGACTCCATCTCCAAGCAACAGGCCGACGATCAGGCCGAACTGGTCAAGCAGGACGAGGGCGTGGTCCAGACCGACGAGGGCAACGTCGCGGCCGCGAAGATCAACGTCAGCTACTGCCGCATCACCGCGCCTGTGGCCGGCCGCGTCGGCGTGCGCCTGATCGATCCGGGCAACATCATCACCGTCGCCGGCACGACCGGCATCGTCACCCTGAATCAGATCACCCCGATCGCTGTGACCTTCACCGTGCCCGAAGGCGACTTCCAGCGCCTGGCGCAGGCCTCGAACGGCTTCAGCAAGCCCTTGTCCACCACCGCACTCAGCCAGGAAACCGGCCAGCCCCTGGGAACAGGCGTGTTGTCGGTCTCCGACAACCACGTCGACCAGAACACTGGCACCGTGGAAATGAAGGCCAAGTTCGACAATGACGCCAAGCAGCTGTGGCCCGGACAATTCATCGATGTGCGCCTGACCCTGCAGACTCTGTCCAATGTGGTCGTCATCCCGGCGGCGGCGGTGAACCAGGGTCCCAAGGGCGCCTATGTCTATGTGGTCGGCCCCGGCAACAAGGCCGTGATGCAGCCGGTGCAGGTTTCCACCACCCAGGACACCTCGGCGGTCATCAAGTCCGGACTTAAGGGCAACGAGACCATCGTCACCGACGGCCAGATGACCCTGCGCCCCGGCTCGAACGTCGCCCCCCGGCCCTCCCCCGGCGCCGCTGGCGGCAAATCGTCATCGAAGAAGCCCGCCGCGTGAGCCTCTCCAGTCCCTTCATTCGCCGCCCTGTCGCGACCTCGCTGATCGCGGCGGCGATCTTTGTGTTCGGCCTGGTGGCCTATTTCAACCTGCCGGTCGCGGCCTTGCCACAGGTCGACTTCCCGACCCTGCAGGTTAGCGCCAGCCTGCCGGGCGCGAGCCCGGAGACCATGGCGTCCAACGTTGCTACACCGCTGGAGCGCCAGCTGTCGCTGATCGCCGGCGTCACCCAGATGACCTCGGCCAGTTCCTACGGCGCGACCAGCATCACCCTGCAGTTCGAGCTGTCGCGGAACATCGATGCGGCGGCTCAGGACGTGCAGTCGGCCATCAGCGCCGCCACGGGTCAGCTTCCCACCAACCTGCCCAGCCCGCCGACCATTCGTAAGGTCAACCCCGCCGACTCGCCGATCATGATCATTGGGCTGACGTCGGACACCCTGCCGGTCGCCACCGTCGATGACTACGCCGACAACATCCTGTCGCAGCAGATCTCGCGGATCGACGGCGTGGGCCTGGTCACCATCGGCGGCCAGCAGAAGCCCGCCATGCGCATCCAGATCGACCCGCGCAAGGCCGCCTCCATGGGGCTGCAACTCGATAACATTCGCGCCACCATCGCCAACAACACCGTCAACGCGCCCAAGGGGTCGATCAACGGGTTGCAAAAGAGCTCCACCGTCTATGCCAACGACCAGATCATGGACGTCGGCGGCTGGAAGAACCTGGTGGTCGGCTACCACGCCGGCGCGGCGGTCCGCATCAAGGACCTGGGCACCGCGGTTTCAGATGTTGAGAACAACCAGATCGGCGCCTGGATCTATCCGGGCTTGTCCAACACGGACAAGACCCTGACCACCGGCAGCAAATCGATCCTGCTGATCATTTTCAAGCAGCCCGGCGCCAACGTCATCCAGACGGTGGACCGGATCAACAAGGCGCTGCCGGCGCTGCAAGCGGACATTCCCCCGGCGATCGCTGTCCACGTCCTGGCTGACCGCACCCAAACCATCCGCGCCTCGGTCCAGGATGTCGAGATGACCCTGCTGATCACCATCCTGCTGGTGGTCGGGGTGATCTTCGTCTTCCTGCTCAATGTGCGGGCGACCCTGATCCCCAGCGTCGTCATTCCATTGTCCCTGCTGGGGACGGCCGCGGTGATGCTGGTGGCCGGCTTCAGCCTCGACAACCTGTCCTTGATGGCCCTGTCGATCGCGGTCGGCTTCGTTGTCGACGACGCCATCGTCATGGTTGAAGTGATCTGGCGACGGATCGAGGAAGGCGAGGCGCCCCTCGAGGCCGCGCTGGGCGGCGCGGCGGAAGTCGGCTTCACCATCCTGTCGATCTCCATTTCGCTGATCGCCGTGTTCTCGCCACTGATGTTCATGGGCGGCGTGGTCGGGCGGCTGATGCGGGAATTCGCATTCACCCTGAGCGCGGCGGTGGTGATCTCGGTCATCTTGTCGCTCAGCCTGACGCCGATGCTCTGCGCAAAGTTCCTCAGGGCGCCCGAGCCCCCCAAGGGCCGGATCATGATCGCCATGCACAATGGCTTCACCCGCCTGGAACGCGGCTATGCCAAAGCCCTGGACGTGGTGCTGGGGCACATGGGCCTGACGCTGGTGGTCTTCATCCTGACCGCCGTCGCCGCGGTGGCCCTATACGCCACCGTGCCGACGGGCTTCTTCCCGCAGCAGGACACCGGGTTCATCCAGGGGGTGCTGATCACCTCCCAGGACGCTTCTTTCGCCAAGCTGAGCGACAAGGTCCAGCAGGTGTCGGATGTGTTGGCCAAGGAGCCGGGTATTAGCGGCTGGGGCATGTTCGCTGGCAACGGCGGGAACAACCAAGCCAACATCACCATCAGCCTGCAGCCCAAGGACGCCGGGCGCAAGATGAACGCCGACCAGATCATCAATGATCTTCGCCCCAAGCTGAACCGACAGGTGGTTGGCGCACAGATTTCCCTGCAGGCGGCGCAGGACATCAACGTGGGCGGTCGCGCAGGCCGCGCGCAGTATCAATACACATTGGCCGACGCCGATATCGACGAGCTGAACGAGTGGACGCCGAAGCTGCTGGCCGCCCTCTCAGCCCTACCGCAGCTGAAAGACGTCAGCTCTGACCAGCAGTCGCAGGCGTCGGCCGTCAATCTGACGATCGACCGCGCGGCGGCGGGCCGGTTCGGGATCACTCCCAACGACATCGACACGGCCATCTACAACCTGATCGGCCAGCATGAGGTGGCGCAATACTTTACCCAGCTGAACGCCTACCACGTGGTGGTCGAGGCGCCGCCAAACATGCAGTTGACCCCGGACGTCTTCAACTCGGTCTATCTGCTGTCGCCGTTGACCAACAAGGACGTGCCGCTGTCGTTATTCGTAAAGGTCGATCCCAACGCCACCAGCAGCCTGAGCATCAGCCACCAGGGTCAGTTCCCCGCCGCCACCCTCTACTTCAATCTGGCGCCGGGCGTGGCCCTCGGCCAGGCTACCGGCATCGTCGAGACCGCACGGGAAAAGCTCGGCGCGCCGGCGACCTTGACTGGATCCTTCCAGGGCACGGCGCAGGCGTTCCAGCAGTCCCTGGCCAGCGAGCCGATCCTGATCGTCGCCGCCCTGCTGGCGGTCTACATCATCCTGGGCGTGCTCTATGAGAGCTACATCCACCCGCTGACCATCCTCTCGACCCTGCCATCGGCCGGCTTGGGCGCCCTGCTGGCCTTGCTGGCGGTGGGTCAGAACCTGAATGTCATCGGCATCATCGCCATCATCCTTCTGATCGGCATCGTGAAGAAGAACGGCATCATGATCGTCGACGTGGCGCTGAGGCTGGAGCGTGAGCACAATATGCCGCCCGAGGACGCCGTCCGCGAAGCTTCGCACCAGCGGCTGCGGCCGATCCTGATGACCACGGCCTGCGCCCTGTTCGGGGGCATCCCGATGATCCTGGCCCTAGGCACGGGATCGGAATTCCGCCAGCCGCTGGGCTTTGCGATCGTCGGCGGCCTGGCGGTGTCTCAGGTGCTGACCCTGTTCACCACCCCGGTGATCTACATCTACCTCGACCGCGTCCGCCGCTGGCGCTCGCCAGAGGCCGCCCGGCCCAATGCGCCCGAACACGCACCGGAGCCGATCTAGCGGCCGGGGAACAGCTCTGCTCATCGGCCATGGGCAAACCATGATGGCCTGTTAGAACCGGGCCATGGCCGACGACAGCGCACATTTCTTCGAACCGGTGAACGGCCACGGCCTGACGCACGATCCGTTCAACGCCATCGTCGGCCCCCGGCCGATCGGCTGGATCGGGTCGCTGAACGGCGCCGGGGGACGCAACCTGGCGCCCTACAGCTTCTTCAACGCCTTCAACTACCGGCCGCCCATCGTCGGCTTTGCCAGCATCGGCTGGAAGGACACCGTGGCCAACATCGCGGCGACCAAGGAATTCAGCTGGAACCTCGCGACCAGACCTCTGGCCCAGGCGATGAACGCCAGTTCGGCGACCGTGGGGGCGGAGGTCGATGAATTCGCCCTGGCCGCCCTGACGTCTGCCCCCGGCCGGCTGATCGCCGCCCCGCGCGTGCTCGAAAGCCCGGTGAACTTCGAATGCCGGCTGACCCAGCTGATCCAGTTGCAGACCGCTTCGGGCCAGGACGTGCCGACCTGGCTGGTGCTGGGCGAGGTGGTCGCGGTGCATATCGACCGCACCCTGATCAAGGACGGAATCTATGATACCGCCGCCGGTCAGCCGATCCTGCGCGCCGGCAGGATGGGCGATTATGCCGCCATCCGCCCCGACGCCATGTTCGAAATGCCCCGGCCGGCCTGATAGCGCTAGTGTCGCACCCGGATAGCGCGACTGCGGGCTGGGGCCATGCGGGGCGCGCCACGGTCATATTCATCGGGTACAAGCTTGGCCAAGGCCACGCTGAAGAATGTCAATGCGGCCGCGGAGAACGCAACAACGACGTAGACGGTGTTCATGGACCTGCTCCCAGCCTTGGCGTCCCATCCCGGACAAGCAAAGCTGGACTGTAAGTCGGGCTCGCTGTCGACGATGGACCTGTCTATGCTAGCTGAAACGCATTCGGCGCCGAACGGCTGCACAATGGCGGTCAAGCATTCAGCAATTGTTACACGCTATCAATTGCATTTGCCTGTTGCCACGCGTGCGGTTACCGTCTTTTGCGGGTTGCACCCCTAAGGCGAATCGCCGAATCGGCACATATCCATAAATGACACGTCCAATTGCCGCTACACCGCGTATAGCCAACCGAACTCTTCAAAGTTACACACGATCACATATCACCTCAGAGGGTTGTACCGAGATGAAAGATAGTCAGCAGGAGCATACGCCGAACCGCCTGGACGTGGCCCTTGGGTTGCGGATTCGCCAACGGCGCAAGTCCCTGGGCGTTTCGCAAACGGCTTTGGCGGACGCGATCGGCCTGACCTTCCAGCAAATTCAGAAGTATGAGCGCGGCTTCAACCGCGTCAGCTTTTCGCGGCTGGTGGACATCGCCCACGCGCTGGATTGCCGGGTGGTCGACCTGATCGGCGACCTGGACGACGCCGGCATGCCCAGCCCGCTTTTCCGCCAGGACACCGCGCACCTGCGCGAATCTGGTGCGCCGGAATTGCTGGCTGCCTACGCCGCGGCGCCCCCGTCGCTTCGCCGGGTGGTGCTGAAGCTGGTGACCGAAATCGCCAAGGACCAACAAACGGCCCGCCCGACGACCTGATCGTCCCGCCCGGGGACCGATCGCGGCCTCCGGGCGCCGGATTGTTGAGAAGACAGCGCGGTCCTATTGTTGGCCGCGACCGCGGCGCGGTCGTTCCGCGTCCCAAACTCCCTGGCCCTAGCTTGTTCAATGCGTGACCCCCAACCGCCACCCGCGATCACGATCGCCGTGCCGGTCTATAATGGTGCGGCGTTTCTCGCGCAGGCGCTCGATAACCTGCGCCAGCAGACCTTCCGCGACTTCCACGTAATGGTGTTCGACAACGCCTCGACGGACGACACCGCCGAGATCGCCGGCCGCTTCGTCAATGACGACAGCCGGTTCAGTTATCATCGCCAGAGCCAGAATATTCGCGCCGTCCCGAACTTCCAGGCGGCGCTGAGGGCGGCCGACAGCCCCTACTTCCTGTGGCGCGCCGTCGACGATCTGTCCGATCTGAACTACCTGGATGTCCTGCACGGCCTGCTGCAGTCGCACCCCGACGCCGACTTGGCCGTGGGCCTGGTGGCCAGCCAGTTCGATGGCAAGCCGGTGCGCGAATACCGCATGCCTGGCCTGCGCGGCGATCATGGCCTGGGTGATCAGTACCGGCTGTTGTTCGGTGCCCATCCCAGCTGGATCTATGGCCTGTTCCGGACGGCGGCGCTGAAGCCGGTGGTAGAGCGGATCACCAGCCATTTCGCCGACGATTCCCGGTCGTGGGACAATCTCAGCCTGCTGCCCTTCATGCTCGACTTCCGGATCGTGGCCACCGACCAGACCGCGTTTCACCAGTTGATCCGATCCCGCCCGGTGCGGTTTGGCGAAGTCCGGGCGCCGCTGGTGGAACAGGATTTCGAACAGTGCCTGGAACACCGGCGCGAATTCGCCCGCATTGGCCGCGGCTTCATCGATGAGCGCTGCGCACCCGGCCTCCGCCGGCTGGCCGGCCACATCCTGCTCTGGCTCTACACCAATAAGAACGCCTACAAATTCAAACACGTGGTCCGCCGGACACTGCGGAAGTGGGTGGGACTGAGGCCATAGGGGCCCCTACCCGCTCAGCGCCGCATCCAGATCCGCGGGCTCGACCTTGAAAGCGTCGTACCATTCGGCCTTGCCGCTCTCGACGTAGGCGAAGTCGTGGCCCAGCTGGGTCGTGAGGCCTTCCCAGAACGGGTTCAGGGTCTCCCACGGGCACATCAGATAGAGCTTCAGCGGCTTGTCGGCGAAGATGATATTGGTCACCGCCGCCCCCTCCACCGCCACGATCTCGGAGGCCTGCATCAGCAGATGCACCTGGCCGGGGTGCGGCAGGGTTTCCGGGGCGATGAAGTCAAAGCCGTGGCGAACGAATACCGGCTCCAGCTCCGCCTCATTGATCAGCCGGCGCAGCTTCTGCCGCCGGCGGGTCAGGTGCAGCTTTCGGTTGAACGGCCCTTCGGCGGGACCATAGGTCTCGCGGATCATGGCGCCGATCTCGCGCCACTCATCGATGAGGGCGAACCAGCAGATCATCGGACAGGGTTGACGCACCGCCAGCACCAGCCGCTCGGGCCGGACGATCTCCTCATTGTCGACTTCCAGCAGGGTCAGGTTGGGCCTGCGCCGCGCCAGGGCTTCCAGGGTCACGCGCTGGAAAGACGACAGGTTTCGCCGCGTCAACAGGGTGATGGGCTCGGAATTCCCAAGCCAGGCAAGGGCTCGCATCACCACGGTGAGGCCCTCGAAGAAGTGGTAGTACTGGTTGTGGCCGCGAGGCGAGCCGGTCACGGACAGGACCAGGCCTGGAACCTCGCGCACCTTTGAGACCAGCCGCGGCTGGGCGTCGATGCCGCCATCGATCACCTGATCGGTCGGCCGGTGCAGGATCACGCCGAGCCACGGCAGGATATCGCAGTCCGTCAGCTCATAGCCGCGCACCTCGGCGGTGAGGCGAAGCAGGCCGGGCTGATCAAGACAGCCACTCAACCCCTGGGTGTATCGACGCAGGTGCGCCTCCATGCCCGGATCGATCGGGATCTGCTGAACCACCGGTTCGCCCGGATCGACCCGCAGGTGCGGAACTGCCTCTGGCGAGACCTTGCGCGTGTAGAGATGCAGTCGGCGGCGCGTGAAGGGGATGCGCGCCAGCGTCGCCCGCATCGCCAGGTCGACGACGACCTTGGTCGCCAACGCCTTGCGCAGGGCGCGGGAGGTGCGGGCGATGAAGAAGCGATTGTTGACGGTCACCCTGAAGCTCTAGCCAGACCCCGTTCCAATGAAAAGGGCGCGCCGGAAAACCGGCGCGCCCAAATCTAACTTCGAGGCGGTAGAGCCTAGAAGAACTTGTAGTGCAGTTCGATGCCGTAGGTCGCCGGCGGGTTGATGCCGTAGTCGGTGGCGACCTTGTAGTTGTTCGCGGCGGGGCCGGTGGAATAGATCAGGCCGGGCGCTGCGGCTTCGTAGCCGGTGGTGTCGAAGATGTTGCGGCCAAACAGGCTGATTTCGTACTTGTCGTTCGGCGCCTTCCAGGTGGCCCGCACATCGACTTGGTCCCAGGAAGGGGCGGTGTCGTAGGCTTCGTTGAAGATGGCGCCGGCCTGCTTGTCCCGCCAGGTGTAGGTGGCAGAGAGGGTCAGGCTGCCTTGGTCCAACACGAAGGTATAGTTGCCGTTGAGCGCGACCTTGTTGCGCGGCGCGTTGGGCAATTCATCGCCCTTGACCGACTGGAGCGCATCGCCGCCCACGATGACGCCCACATCCTTGGCGCCGGAGAATTGGCCCAGCGGATCGTTGGTGTCGACGTAGCACCCGGCGTTCGTCTTGACGTTGCAGCTCGTAAGGATCGCCGTGTCATTGAAGGAATAGGACAGGTCGAACTGCAGGTGTTCGATCGGCGTCCAGATGGACTCCAGTTCAAATCCGTCTGACCGGGTCTTCGGAAGATTGGTCAGGGCCGAGACGTTCTGGGTGATGCCGCCAGCGGTTTCCGGCGTGCTCACCACGTACTGTGCATTGGTGAAGTCGTAGTAGTAGATCGCCGCGTCGATGACCAGGTTCCGGCCGAAGCTCTTCTTGATGCCCGCTTCGTAGGAGTTGACGAACTCCGGCTTAACCGCCGGGTTCGCCACGGTCACGGGGTCGCCGGCGTCAAAGCCGAGCGCCTTGTAGCCGCGGCTGTAGCGCAGGTAGCCCAGGGTGTCGCTGGTGGGCGTCCATTCCAGGCCGGCGGTGCCGGTGACGGCGGAGGAGTCGCCGCCAATCCCACGAACCGCCATGCCCTGCGAGTTGATCGTACAGGCGCTCTTGACGCCGGCGCCGATGCCGGGCGCGCAAGAGGTTACGTCAAGCGCGGGGGTGAAAGAACCCAGATAGGTGGGGTCTAGCACGGATTGGACGGTGGCCTGAGGCGCGCCCAACGAGGTCAGAAGGGCTGAGGTGCCCGGGGTGTACAACGACTGGGCGCCCAGAATGGAGCCGCCGAAGAAGACCAGGCGTTCCTCTTCCTGGCCGTCCTTGTGGTCCTGGGTATAGCGCAGACCGGCCGTCAGCTTCAGCGTGTCGGAAACCTTCCAGTCAACCTGGCCGTAGGCCGCCTCGCTGCGGGTCTCCATCTGATAGTTCTGGTAGGTGACGTAGGCGTTCGGGTTGGCCGCGGCGGGCAAACCGGTCGTTGAACTGGTCGGCGCCATCAGCTGGGTTTGCTGCGTATCGGTGGTGACGATCGGATTGCTGTAGTGCTCGTCGTAGAAGTAGAGGCCGCCGATCCACTGCACCGCACCATTGCCAGTCGAGGCGAAGGTGATTTCGTGGCTGAACCACTGGTTGTTCTCTTCGTAGAGATAGTTCCAGGTCGGGAAGACCGTCAGGTTCGTACAACCCAAGGCCGCCAGGGCGGTAGCGCAAGCGCCCGCCGGATCCAGAGCGATCTTGTAGGAGTCGACATCGGTGCCGTCGGCATCGACGTTCAGGTCATACTTATAGGATTGATAGCCGCCAGTATATTTGATGTCGAACGTCGGCATATGATAGGTGAACTGCACGTCAATATCGTGCGAGTTCGTCAGGTGCACGAATTCGCGTGTATTGGTGCTGAAGTCCCGGATATTCGTCGCCGCCGGGTTGTTGGTGATGTTTGGGTTATTCTGGACAAAGCTGCCGGGGACAATGAAGCCGCCGCCCGGAACATAGCTGTTCGGGCCACTGGCGTAATTCGCCGCGTAATAAGGCGCGGCGGCGTTGAACAGATACTGGTTGGACGCATCGTTCAGCTGGTTGCCGTAGGGGTCGCTGGTGTAGTTCGAGCGGGCGCCCGGGCCGGCAATGTTGTCCCAGTGAGCGACAAAGCCCTTGATATAGAGATCGGCGTTATCGCCCAGCTGAGCGCTCAGGGCCGGCTGGATGAAGTACTGGTTCAGCACGCCGCCTTCTGACGGGCCGCCGGCCACGTTCTTGAAGTAGCCTTGGCTCTGGTTGTCGTAATAGCCCTGGACGCGGAACTTCAGGCCGTCGGTGATCGGGCCGGACACGGCGAGGGAGACGTCGGTGTAGCCGTAGTTGGCGACAGTGACGCGCGCTTCGGCATAAGGGGTGCTGGTCGGGCGGGCGGTGGTGACCAGCAGGGCGCCGCCGATGGAGTTGCGCCCTTGCAGGGTGCCTTGCGGACCGCGCAGAACTTCGATGTTGGAGACGAACATCGGGGGAAGCGAGGCTTCCACCGCCGAGGTGGTGAAGAAGCCGTCGACGTAGGTCGACACGGCGGCTTCAGCGGAGAGCAGGTTGGTCTGACGGCCGACGCCGCGGATGGTCACCCGGTCGAGCACGCTGGAATAGACCAGGCCCGGGGTGAAGTTGGTCATGTCCTGCAGGTTTTCGATACCGATGATATCGCGCTGCTTGGTGGTGAAGGCGGTCACCGCGACCGGCACCTTCTGGATGTTCTGTTGACGCTTTTCAGCCGTCACGATCACCGCGCCCACTTCCGTCGCGCTGGTCGAATTCGACGGAGCGGTCTGGGCGGCGGCGACGCCGGCCACGCCCGAAAACGCGCCCAAGGCGCAGGTCAGCAATAAGAGATGCTTCGTCATCTATCTCCCCCCGGCTCGGCGCAGGCCAAGCTCCTGGATAAGTGTTGATGCGGCTTTGGCCGGCCTCGATCTGGGCTCGAAAGAGCCGCGAAATCGACACCAGCGCCGCTTGGCGAGGGGGGAAACTGTTGGAAGTCGGCAACCGCGTCAACAGGGGGACGCCGCAATATCGCCACGTGGAAACGGACCTGTGGCAAATTCGCCAGCCTGCGGAAACGGGTTCCGGCAGCTGGAGAAGGGCCTCAGGCGCGGTCAAGCGCGGCTACAATAAGGGCGGGTTTCTGTCTAAATTGAGTGGGTTGCGTGGCCTTTCCGATGGCCAAATCCCAGGCGCTGCAAGGGATTTTTGAAGGTTGGCGGGCGCATCGGCAAATCCGGCGCGCCCGCCAAAAATATTTCTTCTTCGTAGCGGTTAGAAGAACTTGTAGTGGAGCTCGATGCCGTAAGTGGCCGGCGGATTGATGCCGTAGAGGTTGTTTTGCCGATAGGTGGCGCTGCCGAGTGCTGAGCCGGCAGCCGGGCTGTTGGTCGAGATGATGCCGCCGCCGGCGGCCGCTTCGTAGCCGATCGTGTTGAAGACGTTCCGCCCGTAGAGGATGATCTCGTACTTGTCGTCCGGAGCCTTCCACATGGCGCGCAGGTCAACCTGGCTCCAGGACGGCGCCACATTGTAGGGCTGCTTGAACACCGCCCCGTATTGCTCGTCGCGCCAGATGCCGGTGGCCGAGAGGGTCAGGCTGCCCGCGTCGAAGACGAAGGTGTAGTTGCCGTTCAAGGCCACCTTGTTACGCGGCGCGTTCGGCAGCTGGTTGCCCTTGACCGACTGCAAGGTGCCGGTGAGCACCGAACCAGCCGCAGTGCCATTAGGCGTTATCGTGCCGAACGGCACGACGGCCTTGGCGCCCGGAGCCCGCGCAAACGGATCGCTCGTATCTTCAAGGCAGAGGCCGTGCGGCGTAGTCATGAGTATCCCGCCGTTGAGGGCGGTAGTTGCGGTACAGCCAGACAGAATTTCCGTGTCGTTGAAGGAGTAGGACAGGTCAAACTGCAGGTGGTTGATCGGCGTCCAGATCGACTCCAGCTCGAAGCCATCCACCCGGGCCTTCGGGATGTTGGTCAGAAGGCCGGTCGGGCCGAGGTTCGGCACGAAGACGCTGACAACATATTGGGCGTCCTGGAAGTCGTAGTAGTAGAGGTCTGCGTCGATCACCAGGTTGCGGCCGATGGTCTGCTTGTAACCGACCTCGTAGGCGTTGACGTGCTCGGAACCGACTTCAGGGTTTTGGGCGATGGTCCCGGCGTCGAAGCCCCCGCTCTTATAGCCGCGGCTGTAACGGGCATAGGCGAGAACGTCGCTGGTCGGCGTCCACTCCAGGCCCAAGGTGCCGGTCGGGGCGCTGAAATTGTCCCCCAGGCCGCGAGAGGTGATGCCGGTGACGGCGCTGGTTTGGCAAGCGGACGTCACACCCTTATAGGCGCCGCCGGTGAGCGGGGCGCAGGCGCCGGGCGCGCCGTAGATGGTGTTCGGTGTAAGGTCGAGCGCCTTGGCGCCGTTACCGAAGCTGGCCGGGTTGACGTACAGATCATAGGGATCGGGAAACACACCGGGAACGGCAGACGGAAGACCGTAGACAATGTTGCCGCCGAAGAGGACGACCCGGTTATATTCGGTGCCGTCCTTGTGGTCCTGGGTGTAGCGCAAACCACCCGTCAGCTTCAGGGTGTCGGTGAGCTTCCAGTCGATCTGGCCATAGATCGCCTCGCTGCGGGTTTCCATGACGTAGTTGTCATAGGAAATCCAATCGTTCGGGTTGGCCGGCGCCGGGCCCGTGAATCCAAAGTCCTGATACGGATAGATCGGGTTGGTCATCTGGGACTGACCCGGGTTGGTCGTCACGATCGGGTTCGAATAGTGCTCGTCGTAGAAGTACAAACCGGCGATCCACTGGAGCGCGCCATTGCCCGTCGACGCGAAGGTCAGTTCGTGGCTGAACCACTGATTGTTTTCTTCGTAGTGGTAGTTGATGTCCGGGATGACCGTCAGTGCGCCAGCGGGGCCGCAGGTGTTCGTGCCCGTGTCCTGGTTGAAGCAGGTCTGGAACGAATTGATGTTGCCAGGCACCGAGGTCGTGCCGCCGCCGACCGCACCGAAGTTCAGGTCGTACTTATAGGATTGGAAGCCGCCGGTGTACTTCACGTCGAAGCCGGGGAAGTGGTAGCTGAACTCGGCGTCGAAGTCGTAGCTATTGCGCAGCTTCACCGTCAGCGGATCGTTGTTGGCGAAGTCGCGGATACCGAGCAGCGTCGGGTTGTTCGTGACCGCCGCGCCCCGTTGCGACAGTGAGCCGGCGACGGATTCCAACGGGTTGAGGCCCGCGCCCGGGTTGAAGTTGTAGTCGAGGCCGCCGCCGTTCAACTGCATGTCGGACGGGCCGGTGGTGTAGTCATTCCGGGCGCCGGGGCCGCCGCGGTTGTTCCAGTTGGCCGCGAAGGCCTTCACATAGAGGTCGGCGTTGTCGCCCAGCTTGGCGCTCAACGACGGCTCGATATACCACTGATCCAGAACGTTGCCTTCGGACGGGCCGCCGGCCAGGTTCTTGAAATAACCCTGGGTCTGGTTGGTGTCGTAGCCCTGCAGGCGGAAGTTCAGGCCATCGGCGATCGGGCCGGTGACGTAGGCTTCCACGTCCGTGTAGCCATAGTTGCCGACCGTGACACGGCCTTCAGCGTGGGGGGTGCTGGACGGGCGGGCGGTGGTGACTAGCAGGGCGCCGCCGATGGCGTTACGCCCCTGCAGGGTGCCTTGCGGGCCGCGCAGCACCTCGATGTTGGAGACGAACATCGGCGGCTTGGAGGCTTCCACCGCCGAGGTGGTGAAGAAGCCGTCGACGTAGGTGGTCACCGCCGCGTCGGCGGAGAGCAGGTTGGTCTGGCGACCGACGCCGCGCAGGGTCACCCGGTCGAGCACGCTGGAATAGACCAGGCCCGGGGTGAAGTTGGTCATGTCCTGGAGGTTTTCGATCCCCACCAGGTCCCGCTGCTTGGTGGTGAAGGCGGTCACCGCGACCGGGACCTTCTGGATGTTCTGTTGACGCTTTTCAGCCGTCACGATCACCGCGCCGACTTCCGTCGCGCTGGGTGAGGTGTTGTCCGCCGCGGCGGCGACGCCAACCCCGACGGAGCCTGAAATAGCGCCCACGGCGCAGGTCAACAAAAGCAGGTGCTTCGTCATCTATCTCCCCCCGGGCTCGGCAACATGCCGGCCACCTATGACTTTTTACCGTCCGCGTTCTCGGCAAAGCGGGGTGAACCCTTGGCGGATCCGGACCCCTGCCGATCGCGGCAGATTTTTTAAATGGCGGAGATTCCCCCTGCCATCCCCGTCACTCTGCACATTACATCACCGTAACGCTACGGAATTTTTGGGACCGTCCCCGTGTCGCCGCCGACATTCTGGGACTTTTTATTGCCGACGAAACGACGCGCCACCGTCGCAATTGGCCAAAATCTGCTTTTCTACAAGGCAGTATGCCTGTTTCGGCGCTCGATTTGGCTCCATCCGTATTTTCAATGACCTGCGACATTTTGCCGCACATTTGCATAACAGAAACATGGGTTTTTCGACCCTGACCGCCTACGACGAAACCTTGGCCGTTCAGGTGGAACCGCATTGCAAGGGGAAAAATTCGCGGCCCGGGCGATTGCCCGGACCGCGAGTCCATCGGAGCGCCGCGGCGCCTAGAAGAACTTGTAGTGGAACTCCATGCCGTAGGTGGCCGGAGGGTTGGTCGTATAGGTCGGCAGGTCTTTGTAGACCGTCGGTGTCGAAGCGTTGCCGTACTGATAGACGGTCGGGCCGCTGGGGTAGCCGGTGGTGTTGAACACGTTGCGGCCGAAGGCGATGATCTCGTAGCGATCGTCCTTTCCCCGCCAGGTCGCCCGCAGATCCACCTGGCTCCAGGACGGGGCCTCGTAGAAGGACTGGTCGAAGATCCCGCCCGACTGGGTGTCCCGCCACAGATAGGTGCCGGACAGGGTCAGGTCGCCCCGATCGAACACCAGGGTGTAGTTGGCGTTGAAGGAAACCTTGTTCTTCGGCGAGTTGGGCAACTCGTTGCCGTTGATCGACTGAGCACCAGCGTTGGGGTTCAGCGGATCGGAATAGCATCCAGGCTGCCCGTTCACCCCGCCCGCCGGGCAGTGCTTGGTCTCAAACGCCGTATCGTCAAAGGCGTAGGACAACAGCAGCTGCAGGTGGTCGATCGGCGTCCAGATCGTCTCCAGCTCGATACCGTCGGAGCGGGATTTCGGGATGTTTTCGAATACGGTCTGGTTGGCCCCGGAAATCGGATTCCGTTCGGTGAGTGGGAACTGGGCGTCGAGGTAGTTTTCGTAGAAGAGGGTGGCGTCGACCACGAGGTTGCGGCCGAAGGTTTTCTTCAGGCCCAGCTCGAAGTCATCCATATGCTCCGGACCGACTTCTGCGTTGTTGGTCAGCGAGCCGGCGTTCAGGCCGAGTTCCTTGTAGCCGCGGCTGTATCTGAAATAGCCGAGGGTGTCGCTGTCCGGCGTCCACTCGATCCCGGCGGTGCCGGTGGTCGCACTGGACGTACCGCCAAGCTCACGGGTGGCGATGCCGGCGGACGTCAGGGTGCAGGGGGATTTCGCCCCCGGCCCAATCCCCGTGGTCGCGCAAAGGAGCGAGGTGAAGTCGATCGCCGGCAGGGTCGGGCTCAGGCCAGTCAGGCCGGAATCGAGTGGATTGCCCAGCCCGGCCGCCGGTCCTCCGGCGAACGCGCCCGTTTCGACCTGCCCGCCAAACGTCACAAGCCGGTATTCTTCATCGCCCCATTTGTGGTCGGCCGTATAGCGAAGGCCGCCCGTTAGCTTGATGGTGTCGGTGACCTTATAATCGACCTGCCCGAAGACAGCCTTGCTCTCATCCTGAATGTGGTAGTTCGAATAGTATAGGTTCCTGTTCGGGTTGGCCGCGGCGGGCGCCGGAGCGCCTCCCTCGAGACTCAACAGGTCAATCGGGTCAGCCACTTCGTTCTGCATCGGCATATTCGCATAGACCGGGTTGCTGAACAGCTCGTGGTAGTAATAGACGCCGCCGATCCACTGCAAAGGCCCATGGTCCGTTGAGGACAATGTGAATTCGTGGCTGTACCAGGCATCGGTCTGGATGTAGTTGGTCACAACTTCCGGGAATATGGTCAAACACTTGACCGCCGCGGCCGTATTACAGGTTGGATTGGCGGCGTCCGGCTCTTGGAAGGACAGAACGTCGGTCTGCTGACCGAAGGTCTCCGACGATTGGATCGTCTGGTAGGTATATTGCTGATAGCCGCCGGTGTATTTCAAATCCATCCCCGGGAAGTGGTGGGTCAGGACATAGTTGATGTCGCCGTCGTCATGGTTCTTCACCTGCGTCGCGAAGCTGCCGGCGAAGTCGTAGTGGTTATTGACCGACGGATTGCCGGTGATCGAATTGTTGGTCTGAACCACATTCAGAGCGCCCGGGCCATAGGCCGCGGCCGGGTTGAACGACAGGTTGGACGAGTCGTCGTTGATGTTGGTCGAATAGGGATTGGCGTCCCATCCCGCCCGAGCTCCAGGACCGCCGCGGCTGTTATTGCCGAAGGTGAAGACCTTGGCGAAGAAGTCGGTGTTGTCGCCGAGCTTGGCGGTCACCATGCCTTCAATATACCAGGTGTGGATCAGGCCGCCTTCGGTCGGGCCGCCGGCCACGTTCTTGAAGTAGCCGTCGTCCTGGTTTTCATCAAACGCCGCGAGGCGGAAGTTCAAGCCGTCCGTGAGGGGGCCGGAGATCGCCGCTTCGTAGTTGTTGACGCCGTAGTTGCCCACCGTCAGCCGGCCTTCGGCATAGGGGGTGCTGGTGGGGCGGCGGGAGTCGACCAGCAGGGCGCCGGCGATGCCGTTGCGGCCCTGAAGCGTGCCTTGCGGACCGCGCAGCACTTCCGTGGAGCCGATAAACATCGGCGGCAGCACGATCAGCACCGGGTCGGGATTGTAGAAGCCGTCGGTATAGGAGGCGACGCCGGCGTCGGCGGCCAGGTTGATGCTCTGACGCCCCACGCCCCGCACATAGAGGTGGTCGGTGGTCGAGGTGTAGGTCATGCCCGGCGCGAAGTTGGTCATGTCCTGCAGCGTTTCGATGCCGATGGTATCGCGCTGCTTGGCGGTAAAGGCCGTTACCGCGATCGGCACCTTCTGGATGTTCTGTTGGCGCTTTTCGGCGGTCACGATCACGGCGCCGACTTCGGTGGCGCTGGTCCCGGTGCTTTGGGCGGAGGCCGATCCCGCCGTGGCGAGCCCAGCCAGTGCGCCCACGGCGCATGTCAGCAGTAGACGTGTCTTCGTCATATGTTTTCCCCATCGGCCGGCGTTAGCCGGCTCGCGCCTGACTGACCGGGCGTTAGGCCCGGCCGTTTCCTCACTCTATCGGACGCTCCCGCCGCATTTGCTGCAGTCAGCGCGCCCGTTTCTTGGCCGGCTAGAGTTCCGGCTGACGCTAGGCAGCGGGTTGTGGGCGCGAAACGTCAAGTCCCCAGAACTGACGCGAAAGATGCCCTCACGGAAACAAGTCCCGGCGGTCCGGTTGCGTTGTTTTTGGAAACCAACTGGCTAACTACTTGTTTTATAGCTGCCTTAGACTCTGGACAGTGCCGGACCGGTCAGCCCAGGCCAGCCGACGCCCGTTTCGCGGGCGTTCTTGTTTCCGGTCGAATGTGATATTTCTGAAACAAATACCGTACCTTAGAAAACCGCTGGGCGGCGGGACGGGAGCCGCCGCCGCCGCCAAACCACCATGAGGAGAGCGCGGTGATTCAGGGCTTGGCGGGGTGGCTGCGGCGCCAGAACAGCGCGAAGGCGGCGATCGATAGCGGCGCCAGGTAGAAGAACAGCCGATAGCCCAGGAGCGCCGCCGTCATGGACGCGCGATCGACCGTGGGCAGAAGCGTCAACATCACGCTCTCGAACACGCCGACCCCGCCCGGCACGCCTGACAGCAGGCCCGCGACCACGCTGACCAGATAGCCGCCCAGGAAGGTGGCGTAGCGGGGCGCGGCCGAGCCCAGCAGGGTCCAGACGATGGCCCCGTTGACGGCCACGTCGCAGACTCCGAACACCAGCTGCAGCAGGGCCAGGGCGGGGCTGGGGAGTCGCAGGGTGCGGCCGAACAGAGTGATCGATCCGCGAAAGATCAGGCAGGCGAGAATATAGACGCACGGGGCGGCGGCCAGCAGGACGCCGATCGCCCGCCCGCCCTCGACGCTAAGGTTCAGGGCTGTGAAGGCCGCGGCCGGCGCGGTGATGAAGCTGAAGCCGCAAAGGGCGGCGGCGCCCATGGAAAAGGTGACCAGACCATAGAAGGTAAGCTGGGCGACCTGGGTGAGGCCGACATCATGACGCGTATAGACTCCGGCTCGCAGGGCGCCGCCCATCAGCACCCCCATCCCCAGATTGTTGGCGAAGGCGTAGGTGATGAAGGAGGCCAGCATGCCGTCGCGAATCCGCACGCGCGCCCCCGCCCAGCGCAGGGCGAACTGCTCATTGGCGGCCAGGAGGCCGTATCCGCAGGCGACCAAACCGAGCGCGGTAGCGATTCGCGCGCCGCTCCAACGGCCGACCGCCGCGAGAATCAGGGCCGGCGAGAGCCCGTGAAGCGCTCGCCACAGCACAAAGGCTGCAATCAGAATGAGCACGAACGGCGCGATACGGATCGCCCAGGCGCGCAAGACGGTCAGCTGATGAGGGCTGACAAAGGGGAATTCAGGCATGCAGCCGGGCGGGTCTGACGGGTGATAGTGAGAACGAGCAGGCTCGCTCGGCGGTTTGGGGGTGTTGACGCTGATCAGCGCTGCTATAGTTATCATCCATCGTCGCCATGGCGTATAGGATGAACGTTGTGGCGGCGGCGTAAAGCTGTTGTGGGGGCTTCGCAATCGCTGTGTTAGACAACGAAACGGCTTCCTTCGGCGTTATCGCCACGATCACGTTCGGTCTCCGAATCGGCTGGCGCGCGGCCAGTGTTGCGTTGACCCACCCCTAATCGCGACGATTGTGAATGGCTGCCAGAATAGTTTTGTCAACGGCGGGGACTGCGGGGGACTTGAACCCCTTCGTCGCCATTGCGATTGAGTTGAAGGCGCGGGGCTATGAGCCCTGTATCGCCGCCCAGCGGGAATTCCAGGCCACGATCGAGGGCGAAGGGGTGGAATTCCATCCCCTGCGTCCCGGAATCGAGGACATCCGCGAGGAGCTGGGCCTGGAGACGCCGGAAATCGTCCAGCGCGCCACCCGGGGCAGCATCGGCCTGGAGTTCGCGGTCCGCCGGATCGCCATGCCGTTCCTGAAGCGGGCGTTCGACGACATGATGGAGGCCACGGTCGGCGCCGACCTGGTCATCACCCACACCTCGGCCTTCGCCGGACGGCTTGCGGCGGAAACGCGCGGCCTGCCCTGGCTGTCGGCCGCCCTGTCGCCCTTCACCTTCATGTCCGACTTCGATCCGCCGATTCTCAGCGCCATGCCGGCGCTGAAAGTGTTGCGGGAAATGACCAACGCCCGCTCGGACATGGCCTTGCTGAAATTCGTGAAGGCGGCTTCCGTGCTCTGGACCGGCACCTTTCAGAAGCTGCGAGCCGAGCTTGGCCTGCCGCGCTGCGAAAATCCGCTGTTCGACGGCCAGTTCTCCAGCCTGGGGTCGCTGGCGCTCTATTCGCCGCTGTTCGGCGCCGCCCAGCCGGATTTCCCCACCCGCTGCGCCCTCACCGGCTTCTGCTTCTACGACCGCCAGCATGGCGAGCCCACCAGCCTCCCGGCCGACATGCAGGCCTTTATCGCGCGGGGCGCGCCGCCGCTGGTCTTCACCCTTGGCTCGGCCCTGGTGATGGAGCCGGGCGACTTCTACGACGTCAGCATCGCCGCCGCCCGCAAGGTGGGCCGGCGCGCCGTGCTGCTGGTCGGCCCTGGCAACGCCCAGGCCCTGGCCAGCAAGAACGCGTCGCCGGACGTCCATTTCGCCGACTATGCGCCCCATTCGGTGCTGTTCCCGCACGCCGCCGCCATCATCCACCACGGCGGCATCGGCACCACGGCCCAGGCCATGCGCGCGGGCAAGCCGCAACTGGTGGTGCCGCACTTCGGCGACCAGCCCGACAACGCCAACCGCGTCGAACGCCTGGGCATCGGCCACATGGTCGCCCCCAGCGCCTACAGCCCGACCCGCGCCGCCAAGGCTCTCAGCAGCGTCCTGAACACCGGCCACGCCAACCGCACGGCCTATATGGCCCGGCGGATGGCCGCCGAAGACGGGGTCGCCGCCGCCGCCGACGCGATCGAGGCGGCGTTACAAGACGTGCGCTGGCCGCTCAGCGCCTAACCCATACCCACACTCCATCCACCCTCCGACGAGCATTGAGAGACCACGTGCGCAATCTGTTCAGCGTTGAAGGCAAGTCCGTGGTTGTCACCGGCGGCAGCCGTGGCATCGGCGAAATGATCGCCCGCGGCTATGTCGAGAATGGCGCGCGGGTCTATATCTCCTCGCGCAAGGCGACCGTGTGCGACGCCCTGGCTGATGAGTTGTCGAAATACGGCAGCTGCACCTCCCTGCCCTTCGACCTGTCGAGCATGGACGGCATCATCGGCCTCGCCGCCGCAGTGGCCGAGCGCGAACCCAAGCTGGACGTGCTGATCAACAACGCCGGCGCCACCTGGGGCGCGCCGATTGACGAGTATCCGGAAGACGGCTGGGACAAGACCGTCGACCTGAACGTCAAGTCGGTCTTCTTCCTGACCCAGAAATTCCTGCCGCAGCTAAGGGCGGCCGCGAGTGCTGAGAACCCGGCGCGGGTGATCAATATCGCCTCGGTGAACGGGATCGAGCCGCCGGGGCTGGAGACCTACGCCTATTCAACCTCCAAGGCCGGCTGCATCATGCTGACCCGCCACCTGGCCAAGCGGCTGGCGTCGGAACACATCCTGGTCAACGCCATCGCGCCGGGCCCCTTCCCCAGCCATATGATGGCCGCGACCCTGGCCCGGGCCGGCGACGCCATCGCCAAGGCCAATCCACGCGGCCGCATCGGCGAGCCGGAGGATATCGCGGGCGTGGCTATCTTCCTGGGCTCGCGCGCTTCGGCCTACACCACCGGCGCGACCATCCCCTGCGACGGCGGCTCAGCCGAGGTCTAAAGCGCGAAAATCTGACGCTCGGTGTCGATGATCACCGGCGCCGGCAGTCGCGGCAGACCCGGCGCGCTCCGTTCGGCGCCCAGGCCGCTTTCGAAGTCGCTGAAGATATCCGCCAGTTCGTCCGCGGTGACCACCGGCAGGCGCTCTTCCGGAAACCGGAAGCTCCAGAAACTGACCATATGGTCGATAGCGCCCAGCCGATCGCCCAGTTCGTGGAACAATCGGGGCGCGTTGAGCAGGAAGTCGCGGAACGCCTTGGTGTCGCCGCCCATCGTCAGGCGCTGATAGGCCACCTCATATATCTCGAGGGTCGTGCGCACATGCCGCGCGGCCTCGGCAAGGCCGGCGCGCAGGCTTTCGCGCGCCGAGGAGAGGTAGAGCCGACTGTCGACGACGCGCCCGCCCCTGGGCTGGATCGTCTCGATACGCTGCATCACCGGCTGGACCTTGGGCAAAAGGTCCACCAGCTTCCATTTGTAGTAGAGGAAGGCTTTCCAGGAGAAGACGCCCTCCTCGAACTGCTGAGGATCCAGCTGCAGGGTCTCGCGCAAGGGCTCCAGCTCGGCGTCGCCGGCGTTGGACAAAAGCTTCCGCGCCAGCTTGGCCGTGTGCGCCGAGTTGAGATCGCCGGTTCCACCGGTCAGACGGATCAGAGGCCCGATTTCCCGCTGCGCGAACAGGAACATTCGCTTTGCGTCGGCCTCCGACAGTTCGAAATAGCAGCGGGCCGGGGCGAGGCCGTTTCGCAGCAGTTGCTCGCGCAGCAGGAAAGGATCCAGCGTCGGACTTTCGTCCAGCACCGCCAGGGTGCGCTGGTCGATGCTTTCCTGGGCGATGGCGATGCCGAAGGCGTCGAACAGCGCCTCCCTGAACCCGCGCTGACCGACGAAAACATAGCGCGCACCAAGCCGAAGGTCGGTGGACTGCAGCGGCACCAGAATCTTGGTCGCCACCCGCCTGGGCGAGGAAAACTGGTCCAGCTCATCGCCGCGCAGACGGTGTTTGACGATGATCGAGGTGTTGAGGGCGCTGCTCTGAAAGAAGGGCCGCTTCTTGTAGTCGGCGTCCCGGCCCCATCGTTGACCGATAGACCGCAGGTTCAGCACCCGGGAAGTCGACGCCGATCGTTCAAGATGTTCCAGGCTTCTGACGCTGCGATCGACCATAATTACCCAAATTGAGTATTAGTCGATCTGCCGCGTTTTGCTGCATTCGCCCCATGGGACGCCCGACACGTCTCACTAATCTAAAGCTAGACAGTGAAAGAGTGGTTGAGGGGCCGGCTATCGATGGGAGAACATCATCAGGCCCAAGACCAGGCCGGCCAGGAAGCCGGTGGCGGCTATGGCCAGGATACTGGCGGCCAGCGACGGCGCCCAAACCTTCTCCGTCACTGACCCATCGCCGCTTTCGCGGTCGTCAGAAAGTCGAAGGCGTCCGTGGTCAGGCTCCATCGGCGCGTCTCCTCGCCGAACGGCAGGTAGATCAGCGGCCGGCGCCCCTCGCACCGCGCCCTGTCGCAATGCAGATTGAAGGCCTCCAGAAGCTCTCGCCGCAGACCCTCTGACGCGGCGTGGCCCCCCCGGCGATAGGCCACCCGGTCGATCACGATGTCACGATGGGCGGCGCCGCCGACCTCGAGCAGGGCGTCGGCGATTTCCCCGACCAGGGGGTTGACCAGCGCGGCGCCTTTGAACTTCGCGGTGCGCGCCCGCGCAAGATCTTCCAGATACGCCATCATCTCAGCCAGTTTCCGAGCCGCCAAGCTTAACCATTAAAGCGGGCGCACTCGTAGGGTCAGGAAAAGAGCGTTGCAACGACGAGTCCGCCGAAAATGGCGAC
>Ga0302314_10003187_pt1 | contig 30339 bp, 34 predicted proteins | sample III_Palsa_N2_3_FD_200533 | JGI IMG/M metagenome (GOLD analysis project Ga0302314, IMG submission 200533) | Peat permafrost microbial communities from Stordalen Mire near Abisko, Sweden - III_Palsa_N2_3 | ecosystem: Environmental > Terrestrial > Soil > Palsa > Peat permafrost | place: Sweden... | reverse complement strand
AAAGAGTTCAACGAGATCCTGCAGGCGGCGCAGGAGCGCGGGGCCAACCGTGATCCGCTCATCCGCCAACGCCTGGCCCGGTCGTGGTCCAGCATCAAGATCATGCAGATCAACGGTTTCCGCACCCTGACCGACGCTCTCCACGGGACGAACACGACCGCCGCCCTGGGCGCCTGCAACAAGATGTTCTGGTCCGAGGCACATCAGAGAACGATGCTGCTGGCCATGGACATCTTGGGCATGGACAGCCAGATACTGCTCGGCCGACAGGGCGAGGAGGCGGTATTGCCCGGGGCACGGCGGGCCCGCGCCGACTACCCGGTGAACAACCTGCAGGCGCTCTTCTTCTTCTCCCGGTCCGAGACGATCTGGGGCGGCTCGGCCGAGATCCAACGCAACATCGTCGGCGAGCGCGTGCTGGGCCTGCCCAAGGAACCGCGGCCGACCTGACGGCGCAGGGTTCGCGCGGCCGACTCAGTGCCGACGACCCGTGACGAGTGTCACCTCGTAGTGCACCGGCACGCGACCACCGACACCGTCGATCTCAGAACTCAGAGCCGCCAGCAGCGGGGCGAGCTGATCGGATGGGAGTGTGTGGTGATCGCTGTGCGTGGCCGCCAAGTCGACCCATTCCTGGCGCGCATAGGTGACGTCGTGGCCGAACAACTGGATCGCCACGTCGTCGAAGGCGCGACTCCGGCGCAGCGCTTCGGCGATTGATTCGTATAAGGACGCGTCCCGCTGGCCCATGAGAACCGATGCCCGCGCCAGCTCCGGCGCATAGCGGGCGTATGCCGCCTCGAGGGCCGGGCGGACCGAGGGATCGGGGCGGGCCTGGTTCCAGAACAGGCCGATCCGTCCCCCCGGGCGGAGGACGGCCGCCGCCTTGGCCGCTCCTCGGTGTGGCTCGACCCAATGCCAGGCCTGGCCGGCGGTGAGAAGGTCAAAACGACGCTCGCCGGCTTCCCAGTCCTCGATCGAACCGGACTCGACGGTCACGCCGCTGCGCCGAGCCACGGCCGCCATGCGGAGATCGGGCTCGAGGCCGAGTACGTCGCAGCCGCGTGCGATGAAGAGGCGGGCTGCGATCCCCGTGCCGCAACCCACATCGAGCACGGTCGCCGGTCGTTCCGCCATGAGCGTGTCGATGAGCTCGACCGGGTACTGGGGCCGGACGCGGTCATAGCCGTCCGCGTCGTCGCCGAATGAACCCGCCCGCCGACGATCCGTGTGCAGCGTCCACTCCCCGCTCATCGCCCGCCCCCTAACTCGTGCGCCGTTGCGCCGTCGGTGATGGGGTCTCGCCGAGGGGAAGGGGCACCACATTGGAGCTCTCGTCCGCCACGACGATCACGCCGTCGGCCGTGGCCGCGCGTGCGGCATGCTGCCGGGTGGCGAGGAAGAACAACGGGATACTGGCCACCAAGGTGGCCACACCGCCCATGATCAGTGCCACGCGCGGATTGGTGACGTCGCTGACGTAGCCGACCAAAGGGGCGCCGATCGGCGTGCTCCCGAGAAAGGCGATGGCGTTGAGCGACATGACGCGGCCACGCATGGCCGGGTCGGAGCGGAGCTGCAAGGTGGCGTTGTTGGTGGCGATGAACGAGATACTGGCCGCACCCATGGGGACCAGCAGGATGATCGCCACCAGGGTGGTCGGCGCCAACGACACGGCCACGATCATGGCGCCGAAGAAGAGGCCGATCACCGCCAGGAGGTGCGTCGAGGGATTGCTGCGATGGGCCGTGTAGAGACCGCCGACCACGGCGCCGGCACCCATGGCGGCGAGGAACGCGCTGTAGAGGCCGGCCCCGCCGTGAAAGGTCACCTTGGCCAGGAGCGGAAGAGTCACCGTGAAGTTGAAGGCGAAAATGCCGACGATGGCCATGGAGATGAGCGGCGACCGCAGGTCCCCTGTGGCCCAGACATAGCGGAGTCCCTCGCGTATCTGCCCTTTCTTCCGGCCCACGCCGGGTTTCGAGTAGAGGTCGCTCGTTCGCATCAGTGAAAGGGCGACGATGACGGCGATGTATGAGGCGGCATTGACCACGAAGCACGTCGACAGTCCCAGGGTGAGGATCAGCACACCGCCGATCGCCGGCCCGATCACGCGGGCCCCGTTCATGACCACGCTGTTGAGGCTGACGGCATTGGGGAGGAGGTCCCGCCCCACCATCTCGGAGACGAAGGTCTGCCGGGCGGGATTGTCGAACAGGTTGACCACCCCGAGCAACGAGGCGAGCAGGAAGACCTGCCAGAGCAGAATGGAGTGCGTGATGACCAGTAGTCCCAGGGCAAGCGCCAGGACCCCCGCCGCGGACTGGGTGACGTAGAGCACCTTGCGCTTGTCGAGGCGATCGGCGATAAGCCCGCCGAAGGGGCCGAAAAAGAGCAGGGGCACGAACTGGAGCCCGGCCGCGATGGCCACGTCGACGCCGGTGCCATGCAGGCGGAAGAGGATGAGGTAGGTCTGGGCCACCATCTGCATCCACGTGCCCGAGACCGAGATGACCTGGCCGGTGAAATACAGGCGGTAGTTGCGTACCGACAGGGCGCGGAATGTGCGCTGGCCGGCCTCGGCGAAGCGGCTCATCGTCCGACCAGCTCCTCGAGGAGCGCCACCAGATCGGCGGCCCGGGCCTGCTCGGCCGGGCTCAACTCGGCCAGGCGGCGAGTGAGAAAGGCGTTCTTCAGCGTGCGGATGCGCTCCAGGGACCGCTTCCCCGCGGGCGTGATGCGCACGCGGGCACTGCGCCTGTCGGTGACGTCGGTGACACGGGTGACCATGCCCGCGTGGGCCAGCATGGCGACGATCTTCGTCATGGTGGGCGGCTGCACCTGTTCGATGGCGGCCAGCTCGCCGAGGGTCGGACTGCCTAGGCGGTTCACCGCGCCCAGGGCCGACGCCTGGGCCGGCGAAAGTCCGGCCAGCGACTCCTGGCGCAAGAGGCGGTGGAGGCGGTTGATCGAGAGGCGGAGCCGGCTGGCGACCTCCTCGGAGGCGTGGTCCGCGTGCTCGGTGACGGGGTCGTCGTGGCGCACCTGGGTGGCGGACGTCTCTGAGGCGGCGGGCATGCACCCAGTATAGTTAGTTTGGCTAACTAATGAGACACCCGGCTAATGAGACACCCGGCTAATGAGACACCCGGCTAATGAGACACCCGGCTAATGAGACACCCGGATGCCGGATGGGGCAACGGAGTCGGGTACGCCGGACGCGGAGATCAGAAGTTGGGCACGTACCCGCCGCTGCCGAGCGACGAGCTCTCGTCCAGGCTGAGTGATTCGTCCAGTCCGCCGATGACCTCGGTCACCCATGGCAGCCGATCTCGCAGGATCCGCTCGACCCCGCCCGAAAGGGTGGCCGAACTGACGGCGCACGAGCTGCACGCCCCCTGGAGCTGCACCTCGACCACGCCTGTATCCACGTCGGCCCTGACCAGGACCAGGTCGCCACCATCGGCCTGCACCGCCGGCCGCATGAGGTCAATGATGCCCTGCAGCTTGCTCAGGCGTTCGGCCCGCTCGGCGTCCGGCAACTCGGTCTCGGTATCAGGCACCCCACCATTCTGCCGTGCCCGGAGCCCCGTGTGACCCCGATGGCCGGATCACCCTTTCAGGCAGGCGTCAGACGAGCCCGAGCGGCACCGGCTCCTGACCCTGGACCACCGGGTTGACGAGCTCGCCGATCCCTTCGATCTCGACGCGGACCACGTCCCCGGGGGCGAGGAACCGGGGGGGGTCGAAACCCGCCCCGACGCCGGCGGGCGTGCCCGTGGCGATGATGGTGCCGGGCTCGAGCGGGAAGGCGGTGGTCAGGTATTCGATCATGGCGGAGCAGCCGAAAATCAGGTCGGAGGTCGTCGAGTCCTGGCGGAGGTCGTCGTTGACCCAGGTCCGGAGGGCGAGCTGCCCGGGATCGGCCAGCTCGTCGGTGGTGACCAGCCACGGGCCGCACGGCGCGTGCGAGTCGAACGACTTGCCCATGGTGAAGGTGGGGGTGCGCCACTGCCAGTCCCGCGCGCTCACGTCGTTGATGATCGTGAACCCCGCCACCACCTCCAGGGCCCGGGCCGCAGGAACGTGCTGGCAGCGCCGTCCGATGACCATGGCCAACTCACCTTCGTAGTCGACCATGGTCGACACGGTCGGGAGGATGATCGGGTCACCGGGCCCGGCGATCGACGTGCGTTGCTTGTTGAACCAGTACTGGTACTCGGGAGGCTCCCGGCCCATCTCGGCCACATGGGCCCGGTAGTTCATGCCGATGGCGAGAATGGTGGGTGGGCGGGGAACCGGTGCGTGCCGCCGCACCGATTCCATGGGGTGGCGGGCGGCCCCACCCGAAGGGGCCTGGCGGACGCGGTCGAGTGCGACCGGGCCGAGGGCGAGCAACTCCGCCATGTCGGAGGGAAGCCCGACGGCCGGGTCACTCAGGTCGACGATCTCGTCGCCGACCACGAGGCCCGGGCGCGGGGAGTCCGGTGGGCCCGTGGATGGGCCCGGATGGGGTGAGAAGGTGACCAGTCGCATTGCGTTCGTGTGCCTTCCTTCAGCTGTGCCCGAGCGGTGACTCAGGGGCGGCAGACAGCAGGGCGTCCAGGGCCCGGCTGCCCCACGATCTTCCCATCTCGGGCCAACGATCAGGGTGCTCGACACTGTCGTCGGCCTCTCCCCACAGCTCTGCTTCGACCGGGGCCAGGACCTCTCTGATCGGCCCGATGGCGTCGGGGTCGGCATCGACCCGCTGGCGCAGGGCGTCGGCCGCCCGCCACATCGCCTCGCTCGAGAGTTCGAACGGCACGAAGGGCGGTGCGCCGGCGGCGGTGCGCACGAAGGCGGGGACGTAGATGCTGACGCAGGGGCTGCCGAGCGCCACGAAGGCGCGCAGCGGTGCGCCGGCATCGATGTCCGCCGGCAGAACGGCGATGATCGAAGCGGCCGTGACGCTCCGTTGCGGAACATGCATGCAGACGCTTGGTCGGGCCGGATCCGGTCCCTCCCCCGCCGGAGGGGGATCGGCCGGACCGTCGCTCCCGGGCGCGCCCCAGGGGCCGCGGCCGTGGTCACGCAGGTGCGCTGCGGTATCCGCCGGCGCCAGCCCGCCGCCGACGGCGCGCTGCGCGTCGAGGAAGGCACGGCTGGCGGCCAAGCGGGCGTCGGCCGAGGCGGTCGGCGCCGCACGATCCCGGAAGCGGTCGAAGTCGTCCCCGGGGTCGAGGTCGGGTGACGCAACCGTCCACCCCGTCCCCACGGCGAGGCGGTTGCTGATGGCCGTGCCGTGCGAGAACGGGGCGGCTGCGTAGGTGGTGCCCGACGTATCGAGCACGAAGGCGGCACGCGGATCGGCGATGAGGAACGAGGAGTCGTACGCCTCGTCGTGCACCGCATCGGCGATTCCCCCCTGCCCGTGCGTCGTGAGCAGGTCGATCAGGATGGCGAGCCCCTCTTCGGCGCTGCGCGCCCGCTCGAGGCCGAGGCGGACCAGGTCCATGCCGATGAGGGCGGGACGAGCCTGCGCCGCCTCGTGCACCGTGCTCACGCGCTCGTTCCCGATGGCCACGCCGAACTCGTTGACGCCGTGCTCGGCCCCCCACAACCAGGTCGGGCACGACAGCAGCGCGGCATGCGCACCCGTGTCGCCGATCGACAGATATTGCGTGCGCAGCGTGCAGCCGGCGGTGGCGCGACGGCCGAACGGAACCGCGAGTTGCACCTCACCGACGGGCCGGTCCGAGTTCTTGGCAAAGACCATGCCACCGCCGGCGGGTCCGGGGCCACACAGGGTGTCGCACATGGCTCGAGCATACGGAGCGTGAGTAGGGTGAGTGTCCGTGGAACCACGCTCGGTCCTGTCACTCGACCAGATAGACCTGTCGGACCCCGACTTCTGGACGCTCCCCTGGGAGGAGCGCGAGGGGGCGTTCCAACTCCTGCGCCGGGAACGGCACATGGCCTTCTTCGAGGAACCCGAGATCCCCGGGGAACTGGCACTCGTCATACCCGAGGGACCCGGGTACCGCGCCGTCACCCGCCACGCCCACGTGTCCGAAGTGAGCCGGCATCCCGAGATCTACCGATCCGGGCAGGGCGCCACGAGCATCCCCGACATGCCCGAGGAGATGCTCGAGTTCTTCGGCTCCATGATCAGCATGGACAACCCGCGCCACGCCCGCCTGCGGCGCATCGTGTCGGCTGCCTTCAACCCGCGCATGATCAAGAGCATCGAGGACCGGATCGAGTTCGTGGCCAACGATGTCATCAACCGCGTGGCCGGGCTGGGCGGGTGCGACTTCGTCGTCGACGTCGCATCCCGGCTCCCGCTCGAGATCATCTGCGACATGATGGGCGTCGGCCCCGCCGACTACGGCACCGTCTTCAACGCGTCCAACGTGATCCTCAGCCAGGGCGATCCGGAGTACGTGCCCGAGGACGCCGACCCGCTGATGGCGTTCATGACGGCGGCGCAGGACCTCAGCCAGCTCATGGCGGAATTGGCCGAATCCCGGCGGGGCAACCCTACCGATGACGTCACGTCGGCCCTCGTCAACACGAACATCGACGGGGAGTCGCTCACCGCATCGGAGATCGCTTCGTTCTTCATTCTGCTCGTCGTCGCCGGCAACGAGACCACGCGCAACGCCATCAGCCACGGCCTCTTGGCCATGACCCAGCACCCCGATCAACGAGCACTGTGGCAGGCCGATCCCGCCGGCATCGCCAGCACCGGAGTCGACGAGATCGTGCGCTGGGGCTCGCCGGTGATCTGGATGCGGCGCACGGTGGCCGAGGACGTCGTCCTGGGTGACGAGGAGCTGCACCCCGGCGACAAGTTGATCCTGTATTACAACTCGGCGAACCGGGACGAGGACGTCTTCGAGGACCCCTACCGCTTCGACGTGCGGCGCAGCCCCAATCCCCACGTCGGCTTCGGTGCGGCCGGACCCCACTTCTGCCTGGGCGCCCACCTGGCCCGCCAGGAGATCGACGTCATGTTCCGCCAATTGTTCGAGCGGCTGCCCGACATCGTCAGCGCGGGTGAGCCGGACCGGCTCCGCTCATCGTTCATCAACGGGATCAAGCATCTCGACTGCACCTTCACCCCGGTGGCGGTCACGGACTGAGGCGGGTGGGCCCGGGGATCACGGACCGGCGCACGGTGGCGCCGGTGGCGGTCAGGCTTCGGGGTCAACGAACTCGTTGAAGGCGGCCAGGGCGCGGGGTCCCCACACGGTTCCCGGTCCGCCGTTCATGGAGATGGCGACGCCGATCATTTCGGTCACCTCGCCCACCGTGGCCCCACGACGGGCCGCTCCCCGGGCGTGAGCGGAGATACAACCGTCGCACTCGCGGGTGATGGAGATCGCCAACGCGATGAGCTCCTTCATGCGCATGGACAGCGCACCTTCGGCCATGGCTGCCACATGCAGCGCGTTGAAGCCGGACATGACGGCGGGTATGGCCTCGGTCAGTGCGCGGTAGGGCGCCCGGAGATCCTCGGTGACCTGGTGAAAATGTTCCATGGTGCATGGTGGCACGTCAGGGGACGTGCGGCGTCGCCTCCAGGGCAGCCACCACCGCGCCGGCCAGCATCTCTTGGAGGCGGGCAAAGTCAGCATCGAGCTGCGCGGCCGAATGCGCGGCAAATCTCCCCCCGGCTTCACTCGCCGCGAAGCCGAGCACGGCGGTCGCCAGCAGGCGCTCCAATTGGATGACGTCGTCCTCACCCAGCCCCGCTTCCCGGAGCGCGCCGTACACGACGTCGCGTGCCCGGCGCGCACCGGGCGTGACCGCGGCCCGCTGGAGCAGGAGTGGAAAGACCTCAGGGTGCGCCGACGCGGCCCGGCGGGTGCCGCGGGAAAGGGCAAGCAAGCGGGTGGCCCAGTCGTCGGCCGGATCGGGTAACGGGACCTCGAGCAGGAGGCTCTCCACCACGCCATCGAGCAGGTCGGCCTTGTTGGCCACGTGCCGGTAGAGGGCCATGGGGGTGACACCGAGTCGATCGGCTACGGCCTGCATCGTCACCGCAGCCAACCCCTGCTCGTCGGCCAACTGCAGGCTCGCCGCCAGCACGGCGGCGCGATCGATCTGGGCGGGTCGTCCCACAGGGCCAGTATCACCCAGCCCGATGTTCAGTCCGAACCTGAGCCTCGTGGGCCCCGCGCCCGCACCTCTTCGACCGACGTCATGGCGTCGCGCAACTCCTGGATCCAGTCGGCTTCGTGCTGGGCCACCAGGCGCACGCTCCAGGCCAGGGCCTCGCTGCGGCTCCGGGCCACGCCGGCATCGATCAAGGTGTCCAAGACGCGCCGATCGGCCAAGCGCAACCGCGTCATCACCGGCACGCCGGCCGTGGTGAAGAGCACCCGTGAACCACCGCACTGTGCGCCCCAGGAAACGGTGCGGCGGAAGGCCGGCTGCGCCTCCTCGGCGATGCGCACGCGAGCGTGCCGCGTGTCTTCACGGAAGCCGCTGATCCTCGCCTGCTCGGCCACACGGACCTCTTCCTCGCTCGCACCGTCGGCGAGCTGCGGGGACGCCAGGGTGCCGACGACCTGCAACTCGTCAGGATCGGCCTCGATTGTCACGGGACCCTCGAACCAGCCCTCCGGAATGCGACCGGCGAACCAAGCCGAGATGAGGCGCTCCTGTTCGGGACCGAATGGCGGTGCACCGCCGGAACGCCGCCGGCCGCCGCGCCGACCGGCCCACGGACCTTCTGTTGCATCTGCGTTTTCTGGTTTCATGATTACTAGATTACATACTTACGTTGTGGAGAGCAACCCGGGGGAGTTTTCTGCCCAGGGCTTTCCGACGTCGTCGGTGGGGCGACTCCGTATCATTTGTGTTGAACGTATGCATATGCTATATACTTATTCCATGCGAATCCTCCTCACCGAAGGCGCCGGGCTGACTTCCCGCCAGGTCGCCACCCAGCTGGATCGACTGGGGCACGAGGTCTGGGTGGCGGTCGCCGATCCGATCTGCCTCGCCCGCTTCACCCGGCACGTCAGCAAGCTGCTGCGGGTCCCGAAGTACGGAGCCGAGCCCTTGGTCTGGCTCGATCGGGTTCTCGACGCTGCCCAGGAGGCGCACATCGACGTGGTGTTCCCCACCCAAGAGCAGGTGGCGGTGCTCTCCCACCAACTCCCCCGGCTGACTGACGCCGGCCTGGCCACCGCAGTGCCGCCGTTCGCCTCCTTGCTCTCGGTGCAAGACAAGCTCTCCGCCCTCCACACCCTGGAGAGGCTCGGCGTGGCCCAACCGCGCACCATCGTCGTGCACGAACCATCGCAAGCCAGCAACTGGACGAGCTTCCCGGCCTACGTCAAAGCCCCGGTCGGCACCGGATCGACGGGCGTCGTGCGCGTCACAGACGCTGCCGGAATGGACGAGGCGATTGGTCGCTTCGTCGCAGCAGGGGCGCTCCGTGACGGCGGCGTGCTCGTGCAGGAGGCGGTGGAGGGCACGTTCGTCATGGCCCAATGCGTCTTCGCCGCGGGATCGTTGGTCGCCTTCCATGCCAACGAACGGGTGCACGAAGGAGCCAACGGCAGCGCGGCGGCCAAGTCCAGCGTGCTCGTGCCGCTCCTGCGCCACGAGCTCGGCCGGCTGGGTGAGGCGCTCGGGTGGCACGGCGCGCTCTCGGTCGACGCCATCGTGGCCGATGGCCGTCCCTCTGTCATCGACGTGAACCCTCGACTGGTCGAGCCGGGAAACGCTCTTGCCGCCGGGACCGACATGGTCAGCGCACTCCTTGCGGTCGCCCTGGGCGAGCCGGTCGCCCCGGCTCCCCCGTGCGCGGTCGGGGTGCGGACGCACCAACTCCTCATGGCCCTCCTCGGTTCCGCCCAACGTCCCCGGCCGCGTCGCCGCGTCCTCGACGAAGTCCGGCGCGGCGTGGGTCACCGCGGTGTCTACGCCGGCTCGTCCGAGGAGCTACTCCCCTGGCGCGGCGACTGGAGGACGGTCGTCCTTCCCGTGGCGGTGGTCCTGGCCACACTGGCGAAGCCCCGGCTCTGGCGCGCCTTCACCGACGGAGCCGTCTCGCACTACGCACTCACGCCCGACGGATGGCACCAGCTCCAGCGGTTGGCGCCCCTGGGCGAGGTCACTGCAGCGACAACTTGAAACCGTGATGTGAGTCGACGAATCCCAGCGCCTCATAGAAGCGATGGGCTTCCGGTCGGGCGTCGTTCGAGGTGAGCTGGATCCGGTAGCACCCGAGCTGGCGCGCCCGTGCGATGGCGGCACCCATCAGCAGACGCCCGATCCCTTGCCCCCGATGCCGGGGATGCACGTGCACCGACTCAACTTCGGCGCACAGACCTCCCTTCGCCTGCAGGTGTCGGAAGATGATGAGCTGGCAGACCCCGACCACCTCGTCGCCCACCTCGGCCACGAGGACACAGCCGGGGCCGGCGGCAATCTCGTGCAAGGCGGCGGCATAGGGGGCGAGTTGATCGGCATCCTCTTTGCCATCGACCAGCGAGCCGTGCTCGAAGAGCTCGATTATGGGTCCGATGTCCGCCGCCGAAGCTTCCCGCAGGACGACGTCACCCGCAAGGTCGGACCGATTCACGCGAGGCCGACCATGCTGTCGATGTCCATCAGGTGGTGGATCAGTTCGTGCAGGGTGTGATGCGCCATCCATTCGACGTCACGCCGGGACGGATCGGGATAGCCGTACACGAGGGACCGGGACCACTGGGCATCCTCAAGACCGGCGAAGCCGTTCGCCAGCAAGTCAGCGGCCATCTTGACCTGTTCTGCCACCGCGGCGGGCACCTGCGTGTCGTAGCGATCGAAGACAACTCGTTGTTCCCGGTACATGGGCTTGAACGACGGCTCGTCCTCTACGAGGGCCACGTACAGCCTGTCGCGCTGCATGAGCGCAACGTCTCGAACATGGCAGGCGTACTCCAGGGGCGACCAGTGCTCCGGGGTCGGGCGAGCCCGAAGGACCACGTTGTCCCCGGCCAGGCGGGAGCCATAGGCGGCTCCGCCCTCGCTGAGCGTCCGGCTCAGTTCATGTCGTGGCATGGCGCCGTAGGCGAACCCGCACTCCGAACACGTGGCCATGCTCCATTGTGGCGCAGTGCCCGGGCCAAACGCGCCGGGAGGAATGCTCCCCGGCCGCCTCGGAGGGGGCTGCCGCGGCGGGTGGCGCGACCGCCAACCGGCGAGGCGACGAATCCGCCGATACGATCACCGCGCTCCCGCCCGCGCACGGAGGGGCGAAACGACGAGGGGGAGCGGATGTCCCAGGTCAACACCGTACAGGGGCCCGTCGATGGAGCCGCTCTGGGCTCCACCCTGATGCACGAACACATTTTCGTCCTGAGCCCCGAGATCGAAAAGACGGCGGAGGAATGGGACGAGGCGGCCGAACAAACGCGGGCCGTGACCAAGCTCCGGGAGCTCAAGGACAAGGGGATCGACACGCTGGTCGATCTCACCGTGGTCGGGCTCGGCCGTTACATACCCCGGATTCAGGCAGTCGCCTCCTTGGTGCCCGAGATCAACATCGTCGTGGCCACCGGCGTCTACACCTACAACGAGGTGCCGATGTTTTTCCACTTCCGCGGACCGGGCACCGTGCTGGGCGGCCCCGAGCCCATGGTGGAGATGTTCGTCCGGGAGATCCAAGAGGGCATCGCCGACACCGGTGTGCGGGCCGGCATCCTCAAGTGCGCATCCGACAGTCCCGGGATCACGCCATCCCGACCGAGGTCCTGCCGGTCATGCGGGAACGGGGTGTGAGCGAGGCCGACATTGCGAGCATGATGGTGGAGAATCCGCGCACCATCCTCGAGGGTGGCGCGCCGTACTGAGCATGCGACGGCTCGACACCACCACGACATGACCCTCATCCAACCTGTCCTCCTGGCGCACCTCGCCGAGTCGTTTCCCGAGGCCGTGGCCTGGAAGAACATGGCCGACGGCCACGAACTCCGCCTGGGCGAATGGCACACTGCATCGAATCGGCTGGCGCGGGGGATGCGGGCCTTGGGCCTGGGCGCCGGTGACAGGGTGGCCCTGGCCATCGTGCCGGACGAGCCCCTCGAGTGGCTCATCTCGTACATGGCGATTCACAAGGCGGGCGGGGTGGCCGTTCCCCTCAATACACGTCTGAGCCGACCTGAGTTGCAGCACATCCTCCGACTGGCCGGACCGAAGGTGGTGCTGACCAGTGCCGGGATCCTCGACGACGCGGCGACGATGGCACCCGGCCCAGCGGTGATTGCCACCACCGGCGACCCGGGCCCGACGGGCATGGCCTGGCACGACCTGCTCGACCCGGACGCGTCCGACATCGGCCACCCCCTCCATGCCGACGATGTCGCAGACATTATGTACACCTCGGGCACCACGGGAGCGCCCAAAGGGGTCGTCGTGCGTCATGGCGGGCTGTCGTCCAACGACCGCGTCCCTGCTGCGTGGGGTGGTCTCGGCTTCCTCACCTCCTCGCCGTTCTCCACGACGACGGGATCCCTTCTGGTGTGCGGTCCCATGCGCGGCGGGATGAGCGGTTGGTTCCTGCCGAAGTTCGACCCCGAGCACTGGCTCCGCCTGGTCGAGACCGAGCGGCCCGGGGTGGCCTTCCTGGTGCCGGCGATGATGCAGCTCGTCGTGGCGAACCCGTACTTCGAACGGGCCGATCTGTCGAGTCTGTCCATCGTCAGCGTCGGAAGCGCGCCGATCGCGTCCGACACCCTGCGCAGATTCGGGTCGCGGATCCCGGGGGCTGAGATCATGTGCGGCTACGGGATGACGGAGTTCGGCGCGGCGACCGCGATGCCCCTGGGCGATGCGGGGAGGCATCTGGGCTCGGTCGGGCCGGTCTTGCCGGGCGTGAGCATCCGGATCCTCGACGATGATGGCCGGCAGCGGGAGACGGGCCAGGTCGGTCAGATCGTCATCTCAGGTGAGCGCCCGGAGCGGGCGTATTTCAATGAACCGGAGGAGTCGGGGCGTACCTGGAAGGACGGGTGGCTGCAGAGCGGTGATCTCGGGTACATCGACGCCGATGGCTACGTGTGGGTCGTCGGCCGGATGAAGGAGACGATCATTCGGGGCGGCAACAACATCATGCCGGGCGAAGTGGAAGCCGCGCTCTTCGCCCATCCCGACGTCGCCGACGCGGCGGTGGCCGGCATCGCACATCAGGTGTTGGGCGAAGACGTGGCGGCGTGGATCGTGCTCCGCCCCGCCAGTTCCACCTCCATCGACGGCGTGCGGTCGTTCCTGCTCGAGCGGTTGGCCGACTACAAGGTGCCGCGCCGGATCACCGTTGTCGACAGCCTCCCTAGGAACGAGGCGGGCAAGGTGCTGAAGTCCAAACTGCAGCTCGACGATGCACAGAGGAGTACACCATGATGGCCGAGTTCTCCACGCTTACGGTTGAACACCTTGGGCCCATCCGCCGCATCACGTTGAACCGACCCGAGCAACACAACCCCCTCACCCCACGCTGCGTGCGCGAGATCCTTCGTGCGATCGAGTTGGCCGGAGCAGATGCAGCGGTGCGGGCGGTGATCATCCGGAGCACAGGCCGTTCGTTCTCATCGGGCTATGGGTACGTCGCCGAGGACGTGGAAGAGGGTGACTTCGCGCAACATGCCGGCATCGAAGACGATGCTACGGCCATGATCGGGCTCGGGTCGGGGTGGGCCCGGGTGTGGGATTGCCCGATCCCCGTGATCGCCCAGGTGCACGGCAATTGCCTGGCCGGCGGCACCGACCTGGCGCTGCACTGTGATCTGGTGGTTGCGGCCGAGGATGCCCGCATCGGCTTCCCTCCTGTGCGCTCCATGGGAGTCCCACCCACCCATATGTGGCTCTACAACGTCGGGCCCCAATGGACGAAGCGATTGCTGCTCACCGGCGACACCGTGACCGGAAGCGAAGCGCAGGGCATCGGGCTGGTCGTGGCGACCGCCCCGGCCGACGAACTCGATCAGGCCGTCCTCGACCTGGCTTCCCGGATCGCATTGATCGGACGCGACCTCTTGATCGCGAACAAGCGGGTGATCAACCTGGGTGTGGAGCTCATGGGACGCTCGCAGTTGCAGAAGTTCTCCGCGCTCAACGATGTCATCGGGCATCGGGCGCCCGAAGCCCGGGCTTTTTCGGAGAGAATCGGCGAATTGGGCCTGCGCGAGGCCGTACGCGAGCGCGACCGGGCGTTCGACACGCCCGACCGCCTAGCGTGATCGCGGCGTCGATGTCCGGCCTGGTGTGGCTGGTCGGCCGCTGCGCGTATGGTTGTGCACATCGTGACACCTACTCGATACACGTTTGATTCGGCTCTGTCCTGTGTATGGGTCGATGCTCGCTCGAGCCTGCACCCGATCAACACGGAGACGCGCGGTCTCGAAGGCTGGGTCGAGGCTTCCACACGGCCAGATGGCACGCTCGATCTCAACGTACCGGTGCAGGGGAAGCTCCACCTATCGACGGACCGGCTCTCGTCGGGGAACCAGCTCTATGACCGCGAACTGAAACGGCGCATCGACGCTCGTCGGTACCCCTTGATCGAGGGAGAGATCGTGCATGTCACCGAAGCGGGCGACGGGGCCGGCTACATGGTGGCGGGAGATCTGTCGTTCCATGGCAAGACACGACGGTTCGAGCACCCGATGACCATCATCGTGCGCGAGGGCTCCGCCATTGAGTTGAAGGGCGACTATGTCTTCGACATTCGGGAGTTCAACATGAAACCACCCAGCATGCTCATGTTGAAGGTGTACCCCGAGGTCGCCGTCCGCGTCGAGCTCTACGGCACCGCGGAATCGTGACCGTCTGGCAGGGACCGGCCGGGTACTGGGTCAGTGACGACAGCGCCCTGATCGACATCGACGCGGTCCATACGTGGCTGTCGACGTTGAGCTACTGGGCGGAGGACCGGCCGCGCCGCACCACGGAGACGGCCATCGGCCGCTCGCTCAATTTGGGCTTGTACGACGCCACGGGAAGCCAGGCGGGATTCTGTCGCTGGGTGACCGACGGAGCTACCTTCGCCTGGCTGTGCGACGTGTTCGTCGGCCCGGCTCACCGAGGCAACGGCATAGGAGTGTTCCTGGTGCAGGTGGCGACGGAGCACCCCGAGGTGCGCGGTCTGCGCTTCCTCCTCGGCACCAAGGACGCGCACGGTTTGTACGCCCGGTTCGGCTTCACGCCGATCGCCAGCCCCGAACGCCTCATGGAGGTCCGTCCGGATCTCGCCCGACCCTCAGCCTGAGCCGGCCAGGACCAAGGCTCCCAGTGCTGCCGCCATGGAGAGCGGCACCACGATGGCGCCGAGCCGGGCGGCCTGGCGGACCGTTGGCTTGGCGCCGCTGGATCGGGCCACGCGGAGCCAGAGGAACCAGGCCAGGGAACCGCTCACGAAGAGGTTCGGCCCCAGATTCAGGCCGACCAGGAGTTGGGCGGCATGATGCGGGTGCCGTGCGGCCAGCAGTGACGCCGCGGGGAGGTTATTGAGGAGCACGGAGCACACGGCGGCGATGACCGCGGCCCCCGCACCGCTCGCATGCGACAGGAGCGTGGTCGGACCGCTCCACGCGCGCCCCACCGTGCCGAGCCCTATGGTGATCCCGAACAGCCCGACCAGCACCGGAGCCCCCAGGACGTTCCACACGCGCCGGGCGCTCACCCGTCGCTGGACCAGGCGGATGAGCGAAACGAGCACGCCGAGCGCGAACACCGGCAGCGCAGGCGACCGCAACGCGACGACAAGGACGACGGCTGCCGGCACGGCCACGACCCCGACCCCGAGCCCGAGCGGGAACGATGGGCCATCGATCCTCGGGGCCGGCGTCCTCGGGCCGGCGAAGTCCCGCCGGGCCCACACCCCGACAACGCTGGCGGTGACAATCGGCGCCACCACTGCGGCGGGCCACATCAGGGCCAAGAAGGCGCGCCCCGAGAGGGGCTGATGGCTGAACACGATCAGATTGGTCAGATTGGATCCGGGGAGGAACAGCGAGCTCGCGTTGGCCAACAGCAGGGATCCGTAAAGGAGCGGGCGCTCGCCACCAAGTCCCTGCCGCGTGGCGGCAATGAGAATCGGGGTGAGGAAGACCACCGATGTGTCGAGGTTGAGGGTCGCGGTGACCGCCACGATCAGGAGCGTCGCCCCGATGAAGAGTGCGAAGCCGTGCCGGGCCATGCGGGCCAGCTGGCTTCCGGCGGCGCGGAACAACCCATCGTGCTCCGCCACGAGACCGACCAGTAGGAGTCCCGACACGAGCACGAAGGGTGCCCACGTCTGCCCGGCCGCCTCATGAGCCTGATGCGGGAACGTGATCAGTGCGATCGAGGCGCCAGCGACGCCGGTTGCCGCGAGGGGCCAGCTCCAAGGCAGCCTCCATCGGGGAGCGCTCTCCTCGTCGTCCGGGTCAGCGCACATGTGGCAGTCGTCATACCCACATGTCCGCGTCCCCACTCCCCGGCCGCCGCCTCGCCGGTGCCACATCCGGTACGGAGGGCGAAAGATATGCTGGCCCCGTCGTGCATTGCTGACCACCCGCCGGATCGGGTGGCAAAAGGGGGGACTGTGGCCAGTGACGGATTCAGGGATCAGCGCTTCATGCTGAGTCGGCGCCGGTTTCTCCAGCTGGGAGCGGGCGCGCTCGCCCTCTCGCTGGCGATGGAAGCGTCCGTCGGTTCGGCCTCGGCCGCGTCAAAGGCCAAGGGAGTGAAGCGGAACCCCGAGGCGATCCTGCAGTTCGGGCAGATGCAGGGCGAGTCGTATGACCCGATTCGCCAGGTGGCCGTCGAATACATACAGCTCTACGCGCTCTTTGACATGCTCCTGAGTTACGACACCAACGGGGCGATCGAGCCCCGTCTGGCCACCAGCTACGAAGCGACCGCGGACAAGGTCCGGCTGAACCTCCGCCCCGGGGTGACCTTCCAGGACGGGACGCCGTTCAATGCCCAGGCCGTCCAGTACAGCCTCAACCGCGTCCTCCACGACCCCGCGTCGAGCATCGCGTCGAACATCTCCATGCTGCAGAGCGTCGAAGTCGTGAACAATCTCACGGTTGACCTCATGCTGTCGGAACCCGCAGTGCAGGCCCTGCTGTTCCAGTTGGCCGACCGACCCGGCATGATCGTCTCCCCCACGGCCGCCGAGAAGGCGGGAAGCAGTGCGAACTTCAGCCTGAAGCCGGTAGGGGCCGGGGCCTATGCACTCGACGGGTCCTGGTTCCCACGCGAGAGCATGTCGGTGCGCGCCTGGCCCGGCTACTGGGACAAGTCGGCGCAGTTGCTCGGTGGAGTCGACTTCACGAACGTGCTCGAGGGCGCCACTGTGAACGCGATGCGTGCTGGTTCCGTCGACGTCAACGTCCTGGCCCCGGCGGACGCCACCGCATTGAAGGGCGACTCCTCGGTCAAGGTTCGATCCGGTCCGGGCGACTTCATCATGGGATTGAACATCAACCTGACCAAGCCGCCCTTCAACAATCTGAAAGTACGCCAGGCCCTCTCGCACGCCATCAACCGGGTCGCCGTGAACCAGGCGTTGACCGGGGGACTGGGATCGCCCGCATTCCAGTTCGCGACCTCGAACTCGCCCGCCTACGACGCGTCGCTGAACAGCCTCTACGAGTACAGCCCGAGCAAGGCGAAGAAGCTCCTGAGGGAGGCCGGGTACGGCAAGGGGCTCTCGTTTCCCTGCATCGTCGCGGCCACCGCCGCGGTCTATGTCCAGTTCGGCGAGTTGGTCCAATCGCAGTTGAGCGAGGTCGGCATCAAGATGAACCTGCAGCAGATCAACCAGGCCGACGTGATCCCCATGCTGTGGGGATCGAACGGCAACCACGGCACCGCCATATCGGCTCCGATCGGCGGGGGCATATCCCTCACCGGCCTGGCCCAGGGGTTCGCCAACCAGGCCCTCTCGAGCGGGTATGAGAACACCGGCGGGTACGAAGTCCCCGGGATCGCACCCCTTCTGACCGCCGCCGCCAGCGCAACCACCTACGCGCAGAGCGCGGCGCTCTACAAGAAGGCCAACCGCATCGTGACGGAGAACGTCTGCGTGATGATCCCGGTGTATACCCCACCGTCGCTCATCGGCGTCCAGGACTACGTGGGGGGCAACCCACCGGCCATCACGGCCAACGGGTTACCCGACTTCTTGCGCACGCTCTACATCTCCGAGGGAAAGAAGCCGATTCCCGGCTAGCGCACCACCAGATCCGAGGCTGCGGGTTAGCTTGACCCTGTGGTGGAGGGCATGGGAGCATCGCAACACGAGACCGGGGCCCGTCGAAGAGCCATCGGATCGTTCGCTTGGGGGTACGCAAGGTGAGGCTGGTTGCGGAGCGGGTCGGGGGTTCAACCTCGGTCAACCTCCGTGTATCGAGCCTTTGAAACCCACCGTGTCCACAGGGAGCGCAGAGGTGGCCGACCGTGCTTGAGGTTGTCATCCGGCGCGTGTTGAGCCTGATCCCGGTGTTGTTCGTCGTGACGCTCATTGCGTTCTTCCTCCAGGTCGCCATCGGGGGCAACCCGACGTACGCCCTGGCCGGGCTCACGGCGACGCCGGCCGAGATACGGCACCTCGAGCGCCAGGAACACCTCAACCTGCCCGCCATCGAACGGTACTGGTACTGGCTCGACGGCCTGTTTCACGGGAACCTGGGCATCTCATACGCCTCCGAGCGACCGGTGACGACCGAGCTGGCGCACTACTTCCCGGTCACACTCTCCCTGACCATCGCTGCGCTCATCCTCATCATCGTCATCGGCGTGCCGCTTGGAATCATCCAAGGCATGAACGCCGGGCGCGCCGTCGACAAGGGACTGCTCGGCGTCGTCTCGGTGGCCATTTCGGCACCCGGCTTTTGGGTGGGAACGGTGCTGGTGTTCCTCTTTGCCGTGAAGTTCAAGGTGTTCCCCGCCTTGGGCTTCGTGCCGTTCTCCCAGTCACCCGTCGAATGGGCCCGTCACATCTTCCTCCCCGCGCTGACCCTGGCCTTTGCCGGCTTCGGGATCATCGCCCGCTTCTTGAGAACCGGCATCGTCGGCGTGCGCAACGAGGACTTCGTCCGCGCCCTCTATGCCCGTGGGCTCTCGCGCCGACGGGTGTCCTACAAGCACGTCCTGAAGAACGCCTCACTGTCGACGATCACCATCCTCGGGCTCAACATCGGATTCCTGCTCTCCGGTGCAGTCATCGTCGAACAGATCTTCTCCCTCCCCGGAATGGGGACGTACGCGCTGCAGTCCATACAGAACAGGGACTCGCCGGCCGTGCAAGGCGTGATCCTCACGTTGGCGGTGGTCATCATGCTGGTCAACCTCGTGACCGATCTCACCTACCGGTACCTCAACCCGAAGGTACGGCTCACATGAGTTCGGTGACCCCGGGGTTTCGCGCCCTCGTCGGCCCGGAAACGGTCCCCGACGAATTCGACGACGCCGCGGCGTACGGGTTGCGCCGGGTGTTCGCGCGCTTCCGGCGAAAGAAGCTCGCCGTGGCTGGCGTGGTGGTCGTGATCATCGGGATCATCTTGGCCATCATCGGCCCCTACATCGCGCCCGCCGGACTGGAGCAGACGTTTCCGAGCTACACCTCCTCTCCTTCGTTGGCCCACCTTCTGGGTACGGATGCGATCGGCCACGACGAGCTCAGCCAACTGCTCTTCGCCATGCGGACGTCGGTATTCGCAGCCGGATTCGCGGCGATACTGGGCGCGGTTCTCGGCACCGTTGTCGGTGTGATCAGCGGCTATGCGGGTGGGTGGGTCGACTGGGCGGTCGGGCGCTGCATCGACGCGCTGCTGTCGTTCCCGGGCCTCCTGCTCATCATCGCCCTGATCGGCGTCTTCGGGGCGGGGCTCTACCCCGCCATGATCGCCCTCGGGATCTCCTTCGTCGGCGGCTTCGCTCGACTCGTACGCGGTGAGGTGCTCGGCGCACGCCAGCGGGGATTCGTCGCGGCGGCGAAGGTCACCGGGGTTCCGTGGTACCGGATCATTCGCCGGCACATCATCCCGACCATCCTTCCCTCGTTCATCGTGCAACTCTGCCTGACGTTCGGATTCGCCCTCGTCGCCCAGGGCGCCCTCGGCTTCCTCGGGCTGGGATCCCAACCTCCCCAGACGAGCCTGGGGGCGATGATGCAGACCGGATTCCAGCAGATCAACTCGACCGTCCGGTTGGTGCTGATCCCGGGAATCGTCATCACCGTGCTGGCGACGGCATTCAACGTCATCGCAGACGGGTTGCGGGACGCGCTCGGGCGAGACGTCGGGGTCCTGGCCGGGCCGAAAGCATGAGTCTGGTCAGCGCGCCCGTCGCTCTGGGCCACCGTGGCGCCGGTGAGCCGCCGCTTCTACGCGTTGGCGGTCTCTCGATCGTTGCCGGGGCGGGAACACAAGCGGTGACCCTGGTCGATGACGTTTCCCTCCATGTCGCTCCCCGCGAGACCCTGGGAATCGTGGGGGAAAGTGGATCTGGTAAGACGGTGACGGCCATGGCCATCGGCGGCCTCTTGCCCGCCGGACTGAGAATCGCCGGCGGCACGGTGGAGTTCGCGGGTCAGGATCTCACCACGGCGAGTCCCGAGGTTCTGCAGTCAATCCGGGGGGCGGAGATCGGCTTCGTGTTCCAAGACCCGCAGAACAGTCTCGACCCCGTGTTCAGCATCGGAAGCCAGCTCACAGAGGCCATCCGCGCCCATCAGCATCTCTCTCGCTCGGAGGCGCGGTCGCATGCCGTGGGGCTTCTCGATCGAGTCGGCATCGCCAACGCAGACAAGCGCATGGCCGACTATCCCTACCAGTTCTCCGGCGGCATGGCGCAGCGCGTCATGATGGCCATCGCGTTGTGCTGCAACCCGAAGCTCCTGATCGCGGACGAGCCGACGACGGCACTCGATGTCACCATGCAGGCCCAGATCCTCGACCTGCTCGAATCACTCAAAGTGGAGCTCGGGCTGAGCGTCCTCCTCATCTCACATGACCTCGGTGTCGTGGCGGACATGGCTGATCGGGTGGCGGTGATGTACGGGGGTCAGATGGTGGAGCAGGGAGAAACGGCTCTGCTGTTCAGCCATCCTCGGCATCCGTACCTCGATGCACTCATCGCCGCCCAACCCGAGGAAGGTGAGGAGTCGCATCGACTGGCGACGATACCCGGTCGCGTTCCATCGGCGGCGCAGATGCCCGACGGCTGTCGGTTTCATCCGCGGTGCTCGTTCGCGCAGGACCAGTGCCGCACCGACACGGTCGCCCTCGTCGATGCCGCTTCCTCGCCGCCGCGCCAGGTCCGGTGCCACCGCTCCGACGAACTCACCTTGGAGGGGGTCCGTCGACAACGCGCCGGCCACGCGGTCTCCCCGCTTCGACAGGCACAGGCAGCCCCGGCAGCGACATCGGCCACCGATGCCCTGTTCGAGGTGCGCGACCTGACCAAGGTGTTCGTGGCCCGGCGGGGCTTCCTCGGCCGGGGAAAGTACGCGGTCACGGCCGTCGATCACGTCTCCTTCGATATCCGTCCGGGCGAGACGCTCGGGATGGTCGGTGAGACCGGAGCCGGGAAGTCGACGGTCGGAAGGCTCGTCCTCGGGCTCGAGTCGCCGACGAGCGGTGTCATTCGATTCCGGGGTACATCCTTACGGAACGTAGAGAAGCGCCCACCATTAGTACGACGCGACCTGCAGGTCATCTTTCAGAATCCCTATGCCTCGTTGAACCCGTCGATGACCGTGCTGGAACTGGTGGCCGAGCCGATCGATGTGCACGGACGCTTGCCCCAACGCGAGCGCACCGAGGCCGTAGCGGTCCTGTTGGCGAGCGTCGGCCTCGGGTCTGAATACCTTCGGCGTTACATCTACGAGATGTCCGGTGGGCAACTCCAGCGGATTGCCATTGCGCGGGCCCTGTCGATGAACCCCAAGCTCATCGTTCTCGACGAGCCCATCAGCTCACTCGACGTCTCGACACAAGCCCAAGTCGTCAACCTCCTGGAGGATCTGCGCGACTCGCATGGATTGTCGTACCTCTTCATCGGCCACAATCTGGCGGTGGTGAGCCACATCAGCGACAGGTTGGCCATCCTCTACGGGGGCCAGATCGTCGAGACGGGTGGGAGCGAGACCGTGTATCGGCGCCCACGTCACCCGTACACCCGAGCCCTCATCGGCGCCATGCTGTCGACCGACCCCGCCCGACGCCGCGTGCAGGGTCCGAAGCCGACCCATGCCGTCCGGACCGAGGCCCCCGTCGACGCCGCATTGGCTGCGCCCGATTCGGCCGGGCACGGATGCGTGTACGCATCGCGTTGCCCCCTGGCCGAGGACCTGTGCCGACGGGAGGCACCTCCCGACGTGGTGTGTGCGGACGGCACCATCGTGCGCTGCCACTTCGCCGAGAAGATGTGACTTCACACGATCGTCAACCCACCATCGACCACCACGGTCGAGCCCGTCATGAAACTCGAGGCGTCGGAGAGGAGGAAGACGACCACCGCTGCGATCTCTTCGGGTCGACCTATCCGGCCCAGGGGTGTCCGCTCGGCCAGCGACTCCAGGTAGCCGGGCTGGCACAGGTCGGTCATTTCGGACTCGAAGAACCCCGGTGCCAGCGCATTCACGCGTATGGAACGGCGACCCGACCACTGGGCGGCCAGATCCCGGGTCAACCCGAGCAGACCGGCCTTCGAGGTGGCATAGGCCGCCTGGGGCAACTCGGCGCTGGTGAGCCCGATAATGCTCGAGACGTTCACGATCGACCCACCCGACGTCATCGCAGCCGCCGCGGCCTGCGCCGTCCAGTACGCGCCCATCAGGTTGAGGTCGATGACCGCCCGGAACTGTTCCGGCGACTCATGCAGGGCGGGCACGGCGATCGACACGCCGGCATTGTTCACCAGTCCGTCAACGCGTCCGAAGAACGCCGAGGCCCGTTGGACCACCCGTTGGCAATCCTCCACGAGGGTGATGTCAGCCGGCACGACGAGCGCTCGACGTCCGATCGCTTCGACCTCGGCGGCCGTCGTCTCGAGCATTTCCTGGCGCCGGGCCGCCAGCACCACGTCGGCGCCCGCTTGTGCCGCCGACACGGCGACGGCCGCGCCCAGCCCCGAGGATGCCCCGGTGACGATCACGACCCGGTCGTCGAGCCTGAAGGTGTCCAATATCCCTGACAACTATGCCTCCGCTTCCCGGCCCCGACCCACCTAGTGCGGGGGCGACTCCCAGCCCTCGATGGACTCGATGCCGAGCCGCTCGATCGCCCCGAGGAGCACAGGAACCGTCGATTCGGGCACCGGCAGCTGGGGCCGACGTGGGAAGCCACCGGGCAGGCCGAGCGCGTTGAGAGCGGCCTTGGTGGCCCGTATCCCTCCCGCGCCGTAGAAGGTGCCCGACAGCCGGAGCAGGGTGCCGAACAGTCGGGCCATCCGGTGGGCGTCGTTGTCCCGATAGGCCTCGATCACCCCCACACACAGCTTGGGCGCGAGGTTCCCTTCGGAGCTCAGGTAACCGGTGGCGCCGAGAGACAGCGCGGTCAGCGCAAGGTGGGGACCACCGACGTGAATCTCCAACCGGTCCCCCAGCGCGTCGACGATGGCGGTGAGGTAACCGAGATCCTGATGGCTGATGTTGATTCCGATGAGGTGGTCGAAGCGGTCCGCGAACTCAATGAGCATGGTGACCGGAACCTGGTAGCCGACGGACTGATGGGTGGACAAGACCGCCGGGAAGGTGCTCGCCGACAAGACGTCGTCGAAGTAGCGATGGATCTCGTCGGGGTTGGGTCGGTGGCCGTGCCCCTGGTCGAGCGAGTAGATCTGCGCCGCGTCCACACCCGTGGCGGCGGCCATCTCCATGAACGCGATCATGTCCTCCGACGTGCGCGGCTCGACGCCCATGGCCCGGACGGGAGCTTTTCCCTTTAGCTCGTCGACCCCGATCTCGAGCAGCCGCCTCGCCTCCTCAGGAGAGAGGACGTAGCCCTCGCCGCTCCCGCCGCCGCCGAGGTAGACGCCGATGCCGGCGGAAGCCATGCGACGGAGGTGGCCCCGTATGGCTTCCTCGTCAAACGCGCCGCTCTCCGAGAACGACGTGATGCTGATGACAAATGTGCTGGGCTGGCTCGGCTCGGCCCGGAGTCCTTCGGACAAGGGTCAGGCACTCCCGATCGTGTCGAATTTGAAGAGCCGAAGGGAATTGCCCGCCAGGATCGCGTGCTTCTCGTCGGGAGGCACATCGGTGAACGTGGCGTTGATCGTCTTCCACGAATAGGGCCAGTCGGTCGTTATGTGGGGGTAATCGCTCGACCAGAGCATCCGGTCGATGCCGATGCGGGCTCGATTGTCGACAGCAAACGGGTCGGTGATGAACGAAGCCGGAAAGAACTCGTGCATGTACTCACTGGGCAAGCGGGTCAGCTTGGTATCGCGCAGGGAGGCCTTGCGATGGCGCAGGAAGTTGTCGTCGCACTGGCTCTCGAAGTATGGAATCCAACCGCAGTCCACCTCGATGAACGGGATGCGGAGCTTGGGAAAGCGGTCGAGCACACCGGAGAATATGAACTGCAGCATCCGCTTCGGGGCGTCATAGAAATGGCCGGTACCAGGGAGCGACGTGGCGGACTGGCGCCGTCCGGCGCCCATGTTCCCCTCCACCAACCCGACGTGAATGGTGAGCGGTTTGCCCGATGCCTCGATCGCTTCCCACACCGCGTCGTCCTCGGGTTCGATGTTCGGCTCGCCGCTCGGGTAGCGCTGCATCAGGAAGGCCACGAACCCCGGCATCTTCGAAAGCCGCTCGATCTCCTTCAGACAACCCTCGACCCCCCGGTTCGGCAGGAGGGCCGTGCCACCGAGACGATCGGGAGCGGTGGCGCAGAATTCCGACATGAAATCGTTGTAGGCGCGGATCATCTCGTGGTGCAGATCGGCATCCTCGTGCCCGGCCACGAAGGTGCGGGGGTTGTTGGACCCGAAGATCAACTCGGCGTCCACGCCGTCCTCCTGCATTTCCTTGACCCGGGCCACCGGGTCGTAGCTACCCGGGTTGATATCCTCATAGCGGCACCACGGTCCCATGTCCGCCGGGTTCCGGCCCGCCGTCGCCCCCCAACTGAACGGCAGGGTCACGTCGTAGCCCGGGAATACCCACCCGTCCCCTTCGGGCAGGCTGTCCACCCGCGGCACCCGATCCCGGTCCTTCGCCGCCACCCGCGATGTCCAGACGTCACGTGGTTCGTTGAGGTGGCCATCGGCCGAAACCAACTTGTACTTCGCTTGCACATCAGACATCGCAGCGTTCCCCCTTGGGACGATCACACGACGGCGCGCCCACCCTCGCCGTTCTCGAATATCTCACGACGTTAACCCGCCTGCCGCGCCTCTTGAAAACCGGGTCAGGCACGTCCCGGGGACGATCCATGCGCCGAACCCAACGATTGCGGTCGCCCACCGGCGCCCTTGGCATCGGCGTCGCGCAACTCCCTGCCACTCAGCCGGACCGACGGGCACGGATACTGGACCGCCGCCACTGTCGGATCTCCCAGCGGCTCGAGGCGCGTCGGTGAGCCCGCCTCACCCCAGCTGGTCCCGGCCCACAGATCAACCTGCTCGTAGGCACGCCCGCCGAGCATGTCGACCCCTCCCGGCTGCCCACCGCAGTTCGTCGTGGATGTTTCGAGCTGATCAGCGCTGCTGGTGTGCCCCAGTACCGCCCACGCGTCATCGCCGGTGAGGCTCGTTGCGCGGTGCGTGGCAAACCCGGTCCCGGTTCCCGCGCAATACCCGCAATTGGGATCGGAGTACGTGAGTACCCACGCCTTGCTGGCATGGTCGTAGTAGACGCCCGGCGACTCGACGGATGTCAGGCCCCCCAAGTCCGAAGCCGAGACGCCATCGCCACCCAGCTCGGTTTCGGCCAGCGTTTGATCGATGGTGGCGCAGAAGAGGACGGCGGTGCGCCCGAGTGTCACAACCTGCATCCCCGTCGCCTCGTCGGCACACCCGCCGCTGTAGACAGGTACGGCCCAATCCTGGGGGTCGCACGGGCCGGCGGGGCCCGCACAGACGATCTGGAAGACGCCGGTTTCCCTTCGGTCCGTCTCATTGTTGGGGACGTTGAACCACAATGTCCACTTCTGGTTGCCCCACGTCTGGTGGTACATGCGCGGCTCGAAGCACCCTTCCCCATTCGGCCGCGCGAACGTCCCGTCTCTGCCCATGCAGGCCTGCTCGAAGGGTTGGTCGATGGCGTAGTCCTCGCTGGTGTTGCTGATGAGCACGGTAGGGGCCGACCAGGGCCCTTTCAGCGAGTGTGCCGTCGATACGCCGAACCCGCACCACTGGGAGGCCGTGTCGCGCCACACGAACGGTTGGGTGCAATTGCTGTCTGTATTGTCTGGCGCGTACATGGTCCCGTAGAAGTAATACGTTCCCCCTTGCTGCATGATCTGCCCGTCGTGGAGGTCGAGACCGCGGATGGTGATCGCGGGAGCCTCGTGCACCTGGGCCGGCTGAGCGCCGGCGTGCGGGCTGTTTCCGACGATCCCGAGTGGGGTACAGGCGAAAACCGCAATGAGCAATCGCCCGAGAGCCCTTGGCCCGTTCGCGCTCTCCGACATCGCTGTGCCCCCGCTCGCAGTTTTCCCCGACCGTCTCGGTTACGAGCGAGTGCGGCCCCTTTGCATTTGCACCCGGCGCCAGCCATCCCCGATGGTGCGGGCGTGCTGGCGACGGCACGTGCAGGCGGCCAGATAGTAGCGGTGACCGGCCGCCCGATCACATCCGGCGTTGGGCGCGCTCCCCCTACCGAGCGGAGCGCCCTCGGGGAGCTCGGTAGGGGGAGCCGCTCACTGTGGAAGCGTCGCCGTCGCGCTCGTCTAGCCGATTCGGATTCCGGCCAGTTGGGTGCACTGGGCGACCAGGCGTCCGGTGCGATCCCAGACAAAGCATGATTCGTCGACCCGCTGGTCGTCGATCACGTGGGCCCGTTGCAGCACCTGCACCGGACCGGGCGCAGGCACGGCTCGAATGTAGGCGGTGAGCTCCAAGGTGGGCACCCAGCCCGAAAACTCGATCTCGAAGGTCGCCGGCGGGAAAGCATCGACGGCGAAGAGGAGGGAGGTCGGATCGAACGACTCGCCGTCTGGCAGCGACAACCACCCGCGCAGTTCGCCCCGGCCGCTCGGGTGCCCCTCGATGAAGCCGCTGCAGCCCGGCTCCAGCCGCACGTCGATTTGCTCCAGGATCGCCACCCGGCCGCCGTCGGGGGTGCGGGGAATCAGGCGGGGACAGTCCTCGAGCGCGATGTGGCTCCTCTCGGGTGCCCCTCGGTCCCAATAGGGCGCGGCGGTATTACCGAGCCGGCCCGTGGTCAGAATTGCCTCGACACACGCCTGTCCGTCCTGCCACATGCGGGCACGGATCTGGCTGGCGGAACGCCCGGTTCGGAGCACCTCCGTCTCAATCTCGATCGGGCCAGGTTCGGGCGAGTGCAGATAGTGGGCACTGGCCGCGATCACGTGGCCATGCGTTGTCACCGTCGCCGCCGCCCGACCGAGCATGGCCAAGAGGTAGCCACCGTTGGGCTTGCCCCGAATGGTCCATTCCGGGTTGATCTCGGCGGCGAAGTGCCCAGACCCGTCGGCAGCCAGCGCGCTGACGGCAGAAAAGGGGAATCGTCCGACATCGGTCTGTTGTGGTGTCATAACTCTCTGCGACTACCTCGTCGGCACCAGGGGCTCGACCGCTCCGGGGCCGGGCTCGGCGCGGACGTCCCTCGGTCCTACCGGGTGCCCGCAAACCGAGCACGTCAGCACGGCATCGGCGATCTCGCCGCACGCTTTGTGTGCGACCTGGAGCGGTGGGCCGTTGGGGGCCGCGTACTTGTCTCCCCACTGGCGCATGGTGGTCACCACCGGCCAGAGATCGCGGCCCTTCTCGGTCAGCCGGTAATCGTGACGGGGTGGATGGTCGCTGTAGGGGACCTTGGTGAGAACGCCGGCGTCCACCAGGTGAGCCAGGCGCTGGTTCAAGACGTTGCGCGAGATTCCGAGGCGCTGCTGAAACTGGTCAAAGCGGGTCACGCCGAGAAACGCGTCGCGCAGGATCAGCATCGACCACCACTCGCCCACGACCTCCAGGCACTGGGCCACCGAGCAGTTCATCTCCGAGAAGCTCTTCCGTTCCACAACCCCAGGATAGTGAGTTGCGTTATAGAACGCAATCCGGTACGGTGAGTCTTGTGACGCAACCGACTGAACCGACCACGGCTGGAGCACCGACCCTCGAGGCTGGCTCGCTCGAGCAGGCCGGCGCATTCGTCGTCGTCGCCGGTCTCATCCTCCAAGAAATAAGTGGCGCGAGGGTGACCGGCTACATCGATCTGAGTGCAGAGCACCACACGCCCTGGGGCATCGTGCACGGCGGCGTCTACAGCACCGCCATCGAGACCGCGGCCAGCATCGGCGCCAGTACTGCGGTGAAGGAGCGCGGGGAGGTGGCGGTGGGGCTCACCAACACCACCCATTTCCTGCGATCGGTCACCTCGGGCCGAGTCCGCGTCGAGGCCGTCGCACTCAATCAGGGCCGCACCCAGCAGCTGTGGCGAGTCGATATCGAGAACGACTCCGGCAAGCTCGTCGCCCATGGTGAGGTGCGACTCCAAAACGTCACCGCCTCCAATGCAAAACCCAAAGGAGAGACATGAAGATCGCTGGATCAACCGCTCTCGTCACCGGAGCCAATCGCGGGTTCGGACGACACCTGGCCAGTGAATTGCTGGCCCGGGGTGCGACCGTGTACGCCGGAGCCCGTGATCCCGACACCGTGGACCAAGAGGGTGTGATCCCGCTCGCCTTGGACATAACGGATCCGAAATCGGTGGCCGTGGCGGCCGAAGCGACGGGTGAGATTGCGCTTTTGATCAACAACGCCGGCTCGTCGACCGGCGCCGACCTCCTCGATAGCGACCTCGGTGCGATTCGCCTGGAGATGGAGACGCACTTCTTCGGGACGCTTGGCGTGGTCAGAGCCTTTGTGCCGAAAATGTCCGCCAACGGCGGCGGGTCGATCCTGAACGTCCTCTCGGCGTTGTCGTGGATCAGCTTCCCCGCCATCGGGGCCTACTGCGCCGCCAAGTCGGCCGAATGGTCGATGACCAACGCGTTACGCGTCCAGCTCTCCGAGCAGAACATCCGGGTGTCGGGCCTCCATGTGGGTTACATGGACACGGACATGACCGCCACGGTGACCGGGCCGAAATCCGACCCCGCCGACGTGGCGAAGGTCGCCATCGACGGGATCGAACACGACCTCTACGAGATAGTGGTCGATGACGTGAGCCGTCACGTGCAGGCCGGACTGGCCGGTGGCGCTGCCGCGCTATACCCGCAGCTGCCGTAGGTCAGCGCGCGCCTGAGACGTCCACGCGCCGGGTGCCGCTGTCAGTGGGAATGCTCGTGATGATCCTCGAGGCTCGCTTCATGCGTGTGTTGGTGCTCGTGACCTTCGTCGCCGTGGACGTGTCCGTGCATCACATGTTCGTGCTCGTGACTGGCATGGGGATGCGCATGGCTGGACTCGGCGTGTTGGTGCTCGTGGTGGTGTGGTGCATCGTGGCGGTGTTCTTCACTCATACTTTCATCTCCATTTCTCTTCCTCGCGATGTTGAACCAGCAGTGGCGACGTGATCGATGTGGCGGAGCGCCTCGGCGATCAGGGCGGCCACGTGGGAGTCGAAGAGCCCGTAGACCACGTGACGCCCGCGGCGATTGCCCGCGACCAGCCCCAGATCTCGAAGGATCCGCAGCTGATGTGAGACGGCGGGCTGCTCCATCTCGACCTCGGAGCTGAGCTCTCCCACCGAGCAGGGACCCTTCGTCAGTCGGGCCAGTATCTGGACCCGGCTTGCCGTCGAGAGGGCACCCATCAGTCGGGCTACCTCTTGTGCCGCCACGCGGCCCAACGGAAGCTCCACGGCCCGGTGGTTGGCAGAACTCATGTGCATATGCTTACATGCGCATGTATTTATGTCAACAGCAGGGGTGGACCAGCAACGTCGTCTTGACCGGAACTACACGTTCCGCTTAGCGTGGGTCGCAATCGGAACGATGATTCCGCAACCAGAATCGGGCTGATGGCCGAGAAACGCATTCATTACGGCGCCACGTTCGCTGTGCTGGCGAGCGCCGCACTGGCCTTCAGCCTGTTGACGTCAATGATCATCCCGGCGATCCCCAAGCTGGAGCACGCGCTCCACACGTCGGCCAATGGGGCCAACTGGCTCTTGACTGCTTACCTGCTGAGTTCCGCCATCGCGACGCCGATCCTCGGCCGTATGGGGGA
>Ga0302314_10003185_pt1 | contig 30347 bp, 29 predicted proteins | sample III_Palsa_N2_3_FD_200533 | JGI IMG/M metagenome (GOLD analysis project Ga0302314, IMG submission 200533) | Peat permafrost microbial communities from Stordalen Mire near Abisko, Sweden - III_Palsa_N2_3 | ecosystem: Environmental > Terrestrial > Soil > Palsa > Peat permafrost | place: Sweden... | reverse complement strand
CGGCGCTGCCCCCGCAACGGTAGGGAAGAAACGGGCCCGACATCGGCCACTGGACCGCAAAAAGGTCCGGGAAGGCGTCGGGTTCTGGCATAACGAGCCGCTTCCGAGCCCGGAAACCAGCCACGGACGAGCCTGACGGATCGCGGCGGGCGATCGCGGGGCGAGGGGACGGCCGCGGGTTTCGCGGCGGCCGCGTCCGTCGCTTGGCGCCCGCCCTCCCGGTCCGGAGCGACGCAGAGGGTGACGAGGGACGACGACATGAGCGTGCACGCCGACATGATGAACCAGCTTCGCGCCCGCCGCCCGGGCCACACGCTGCCGCGCGAGTTCTACACCGATCCCGGCTATTTCCAGACCGATCTGGACCAGATCTGGTACAAGGACTGGCTGTTCGCCGGCCACGACTGCGAACTGCAAAAGCCCGGCAGCTATTTCACGCTGCAGGTCGGCGCATATCCGGTGATCGTGCTGCGCGCCGGCGACGGCAGCATCCGCGCCTTCCACAATTCCTGCCGGCATCGCGGCTCGCGCGTGTGCTCGGCCGATCGCGGCACCGTCGCAAAACTCGTCTGCCCGTATCACCAGTGGACCTACGACCTCGACGGCCGGCTGCTGTTCGCGCGCGACATGGCGCCGGGGTTCGAGCCGGCGCAGTACGGCCTCAAGCCCGTGCATTGCGAGAGCGCCGGCGGCTACGTGTTCGTCTGCCTCGGCCGGCAGGCGCCGGACTTTTCCGCGTTCCGCGCGCAGATGGAGCCGTATTTCCTGCCGCACAGACTGGCGAACGCGAAGCTGGCGCACGAGAGCACGATCGTCGAGAAGGGCAACTGGAAGCTGGTGTGGGAGAACAACCGCGAGTGCTACCACTGCGGCGGCAACCACCCGGAACTGTGCCGCAGCTTTCCGGAGGCGCCGACCGTGGGCGGCATCGACGGCGCGGACAACGACCCGGCGATCCGCGCCCATGTCGAGCGCTGCGAGGCGGCCGGGCTGCCGAGCGCGTTCCGCATCGACGAGACCGGGCAGTTCCGTAGCGCCCGCATGCCGCTGCTGCGCGATGCCGTCAGCTACACGATGTCCGGCAAGCCGGCGGTGCGGCGGCCGCTCAGCGAGGCGGTGACCGCGGACAAGATCGGCACGCTGTTGCTGTTCCACTACCCGACCACCTGGAACCACATCCTCGGCGACCACGCGGTGACGTTCCGCGTGCTGCCGGTCGGCCCGACCGAGACGCAGGTCACCACCAAGTGGCTGGTGCACAAGGACGCGGTCGAGGGCGTGGACTACACGATCGAGGATCTGACGAAGGTCTGGACCGCGACCAACGACCAGGACCGCCGCATCGTCGAGGAAAACCAGCGCGGCGTGAATTCGCCGGCGTTCGAGCCCGGCCCGTATTCGATGGCGCACGAGAACGGCGTGATCCAGTTCGTCGAGTGGTATGTCGGCGCGCTGGAGCGCTCGCTGGGCACGCCACGGCTGACGCGGGTGGCCTGAGGCGCCGGTGCGGCATCTGGACGAGACGCCGCCCTGGCGCGATGGCCAGGCGCTTGTCGTCGCGAGGATCGTGCGGGAGACGGCGGATGTCGGCACCTTCGTGTTCCGCACGGCGGAGCCGGGCTGGTTCCGCTATCTGCCGGGGCAGTTCATCACACTGGACCTGCCGACGGCGCGCGGGCCGGTGCTGCGCACCTACACGCTGTCCTCCAGCCCGTCGCGGCCGCACAGCATCGCGGTGACGGCGAAGGCGCAGGCGGGCAGCGTCGCCACGCGCTGGATGCTGGACCATTTGCGCCCCGGCGACCGGCTGCGCGCCTACGGGCCGGGCGGCGCGTTCTCCTGCGCGCTGCATCCGGCGGGCAAATACCTGTTCGTCGCCGCGGGCTCGGGCGTGACGCCGATGATCTCGATGGCGCGCTGGGCGGAGGATGTCGGCGACGATGCCGATGTGATGTTCGTCGCCAGCGCCCGCACGCCGCAGGATATCCTGTTCCGCGACGAGCTGGCGGCGATGGCGGCGCGCTCGGACAGGCTGGGCCTGCGCTTCGTCGTCTCGCAGCCCGCTCGCGGCTGGAGCGGCTATGCCGGCCGCCTGACCGCGCCGATGCTGCGGCTGATGGTGCCGGATCTGGCGGAGCGGGAGGTTTTTTGCTGCGGCCCGGTGCCGTTCATGGAGACCGTGCGCGCCACGTTCCTGGCCAGCGGCGGCCCGGAAAGCGCGTATCACGAGGAAGCTTTTCACCCCGTCGAGAGCGAAACCGCGCCCGTCGCGGCGGCCGGTGGGGCCCGCGTGCGCTTCACCGTCTCCGACATGGAGGTCGCGGCGGACGGGGACGAAACCATCCTGCAGATCGCCCGTGGCGCCGGGCTGAACATCCCGAGCGGCTGCACCATGGGGCTGTGCGGCACCTGCAAGGTGCTGTGCCTGGAGGGCGCCACCGAGATGCGGCATCAGGGCGGCATCATGCAGGACGATGTTGACAGTGGCTACATTCTGGCCTGCTGCACCCGCCCGCTCGGTGCGGTCACGATCGAGGCCTGACCGCCGCCGCCCGCCCGTTTGACCAGGGCGGGCCGATTGCCCCTGGCGCAGCGCCCGGGCCGGCGGCATGTCTGATCGACATTCGTCCGGAGGCACGGTGGCCGATCAACCGAAACGCCCGAAAATCGGCTCGCTGCGGCTGATCCTGCCGTATCTGGCGGCCTATCGCGGCCGCGTCGTCGGCGCCGTGGTGGCGCTGCTGACCTCGGTGCTGCTGGTGCTGGCGGTCGGGCAGGGACTGCGGCGGCTGGTGGATATGGGGTTCGCGCAGGGCAGCGCCGCCCACCTCAACGGCACGGCGCTGCTGATGTTCGGCATCGTCGCCTGCCTCGCCGTGAGTTCCAGCCTGCGGTTCTACCTTGTGACATGGCTCGGCGAGCGCATCGCCGCCGACCTGCGGCGCGACCTGTTCCAGCGCGTGCTGACGCTGTCGCCGGCCTATTTCGAGGCGGCGCGCACCGGCGACATCCTCTCCCGCCTGACCGCCGACATCGCCGTGCTGCAGACGCTGGTCGGCTCGGCGATTTCGATGGGTGCGCGCAACGTGCTGACCGGGGTCGGATCGTTCGGCATGCTGGTGGTGACCAGCCCCAAGCTCGCGGCCCTGATCGCGGTGGTGCTGCCGCTGGTGGTCGGCCCGCTGGTGCTGTTCGGCCGCCGCGAGAAGCGGTTTTCGCGCGCCTCGCAGGAGCGCATCGCCGATCTCGGCGCCTTCGCGGAGGAGACCATCAACGGCTTGCGCGCGGTGCAGGCATTCACCTGGGAGGCGGTCGCGCGGCGCCGCTTCGGCGAGGCGACCGAACGCAGCTTCGCCACCGCCAAGCTGCGCGTGCGCACGCGGGCGATGCTGATCCTGGTGGTGATCCTGCTGGGCTTCGGCGCGGTGACGTTCGCGCTCTGGGTCGGCGGGCGGGACGTGGTGGCGGGGCGGATGACCGGCGGCGAACTCTCCGCCTTCGTGCTGTATGCCGTGCTGCTGGCCACCGCCGGGGCGTCGTTGAGCGAGGTGTGGGGCGACGTGCAGCGCGCCGCCGGGGCGGCCGAGCGGCTGCTGGAGGTGCTGGCCGAGCAGCCGCTGATCCGTGCGCCTGCCGTGCCGGTCCGGCTGCCGCGCCCGGTGGCCGGGCGGATCGCGTTCGAGGACGTCACCTTCCACTACCCGACGCGGCCGACCCAGTCGGCGCTCGACGGGTTTTCGCTGGTGGTCGAGCCGGGTGAGACGGTGGCGCTGGTCGGCCCGTCGGGCGCCGGCAAGACGACGGTGCTGCAACTGCTGCTGCGCTTCTACGACCCGCGCAGCGGCGTGGTCCGGCTGGACGGGGTGGACATCGCCACGCTCGACCCGGCCGACCTGCGCGGCTGCATCGGGCTGGTGCCGCAGGACCCGGTGATTTTCTCCTCCGACGCTTTTGAAAACATCCGCTTCGGCCGACCCGAGGCAACCGAAGCGGAGGTCCGGGCGGCGGCGGAGGCGGCCGCTGCGGCAGAGTTCCTCGGCGCGTTGCCGCAGGGGTTTGCGACGTTCCTCGGCGCGAAAGGAATCATGCTGTCGGGCGGCCAGCGGCAGCGGGTGGCGATCGCCCGCGCGATCCTGCGCGACCCCGCCGTGCTGTTGCTGGACGAAGCCACCAGCGCGCTCGACGCCGAATCGGAGCAGGCGGTGCAGCGCGCGCTGACGGTGCTGGCGAAGGGCCGGACGACGCTGGTGGTGGCGCATCGCCTCGCCACGGTGCGGCGTGCCGACCGCATCGTCGTGCTCGACCATGGGCGGATCGTGGCGACCGGCACGCATGATGAACTGGCCCGGCAGGGCGGGCTGTATGCGCGACTCGCCGCGCTACAGTTCGGCGCGCCGCCTCTCGCGGCGGACTGACGGCGATACGGGCCAGCATGCGCGGCCCGATTTCCTCGTCAGCGTGGAAGGCGAAAACGTAATCCGGCCAGCCGGCCCGGGACAAAACCCGATGCGAGCCGGACTGCCGCTTGAGCGTCCGGCCGATCCGGTGCAGCGCCCGCAAGACCACGCCTTCGTTGGCGGCAGGCCAGTTGCTCATGCGGGAGCGAAAAGACCGCGCGCCTCGTCTGGAATGGGCTCGGCGTGTTCGATCATATCGGCGATCGCTCGACATGCCAGAGCGGCGGCGCGTGCGCGCGCATCCGCTTCGGTCGCGCCGTAGGCGAGCACCCCGGGTATCGCGCTATTTCGGCGATCCAGCGTCCGTCTTCCTCGCGCTCGACCTCGATCATGAGCATTGCCAGTTCCTTCGCCGCGAATATGGGTTCGGTGCCTTGACGATGCGAGCGAAAATATCTGTGCCGCCGACCGCCCCATCCCGCGCCCGCGCCGACCGCATCGTCGTGCTCGACCACAGGCGGATCGTGGCGACCGGCACGCATGAGGAACTGGCCCGGCAGGGCGGGCTGTATGCGCGTTGCAGTTCGTGGCCGTGGCACACGCCTGATCCGGCAACCGGGCGGCGATTTCCGTTGTCATCCGCGCGCGGACGCGCTTTCCCTGTGGGATCGCCGAGGGTGCCGATGTCGCGCCGCGGAGGCGTGCGTTCGACAACGGAGAATGAGTCTTGAGCGACACCTCTGGCCTCCCGGTTCCCCCGCCGAAGCAGTGGCCGTACCGGGCCGACCCGCCGCGACGCTATGCGCATCGCTACGCGACCTACCAGCAGCGCGGGGGTCTGGTGCGGCTGGAGGAGGACATCGCCGGCTTCACCGCAGGCGGCGCCGGCCAGGGCGACATCTCGCGCTTCTATTTCTTTTGCGTCGCCTTCGACCAGTTGATGAAGGAAGGCGTGCGCGGCGACACCGCGGAACTCGGTGTCTACAAGGGTAACACCGGGAGCCTGCTCGCCCGCATGGCGCGGCGCATGGGCACAACAGCTTGGCTGCTCGACACGTTCGAGGGCTTCGATCCCAAGGATCTGCAAGGCATCGACGCCACGCACCGGATGGAGTTCGGGGACACGTCGCTGGCAGCGGTGCGCGCGCTGGTGGGCGAGGACAGCGTCCGGTTCGTGAAGGGCTATTTCCCTGATTCGGCCGTGCAGATGCCGCCCGACCTGCGCTTCGCGCTGGTACATATCGACTGCGACCTGTATCAGCCGATCGCCCACGCGCTGCCGTATTTCTACCAGCGGCTGCTGCCCGGCGGCTATTTGATCGTGCATGACTACGCCTCGCTGGACTGGGACGGGGCGGAGCGGGCGGTGGACGAATTCTTCGCCGACAAGCCGGAGCCGGTCGTCCCGCTGACGGACGGGTCCGGCAGCGTCGTCATCCGCAAGGCGCACGACCGGCGGCAGGGCGAGAACTGGCTGCTGGAACGGCGCTGCGCGGCGCTGTCCGATGACTGGGTCCGCGCCGGTGCGGACCGGCTGCGCGACGTGCTGGTGGCGGGCTGGAGCGGGGCGGAGCCGTGGGGCGTCTGGGGTGTCGGCGCGTCGCACGAGATGGCGCTGTATCTGCGCGCATTTCCGGGGGCGCCGGTCAGGCTGGAGCTTGACGTGTCGGCATCTCTCGCGCCAGCGCGGCCGACGCAGGCGGTCACGGTGCTGGCAGGCGGGCAGACGCTGGCGACATGGAACTTCACCGCGGCCGGCAACCGTGCGCCGCGCAGCGTTGTGGTGCCATTGTCCGCGATCGCCACCGGCGAGTGGGGCGCGCCGGTGATCAGGCTGGAGTTCCGCCCGCAATCGGTGGAGCCGGTCGACAAGCTCGACCCGTCGCGTACGGACACGCGGGCGCTCGGCCTCGGGCTGCACAGGCTGCGCCACAACACGGGCACGTGACGCCGGCAGAGGGATCAGCGCTGCGGCCGGCCTTCACCGGACACGGCGGGCAGAGTATGCGAGGCGATCATGCGCGGCGGCACGCCGCCGGAACGTACGTCCAGGGATCCGAAATGTCCGAGTCGTCTGTTGCCGACACGATTCACGCCCTGCTGGCCGGCGGTGTCGCCGACGCCCCCGCCATTGGCGCGCCGGACCGGCCCTGGCTCACGCGCGGCGGGCTGCGCGCGCTGGCCGAGCGGACGGTCGCCGCGCTGAACGGGCTCGGCATCGGCCGCGGCGACCGGGTGGCGATCGTGCTGCCGAACGGGCCGGAAGCGGCGACGGCTTTTCTCGCCATCGCCTGCGGCGCCACCACCGCGCCGCTCAACCCCGCCTACACGCGTGACGAATTCCTGTTCTATCTCAACGATCTGCATGCCAAGGCGCTGGTCCTGCCGGCAGGTGCGGAGACCCCTGCGCGGGAGGCGGCGGCGGCGGCCGGCGTGCCGGTGCTGGCGCTGCTGCCCGGCGAGGCCGCCGGCGATTTTTCGCTCCGCGCTGAGGTGCCGATGCCCGGCGCTGCGGCGCGGCCGGGTCTGGCGGAGCCGGAGGACGTGGCGCTGGTGCTGCACACCTCCGGCACCACTTCGCGCCCCAAGATCGTGCCGCTGCGGCATCTCAACGTCACCGCCTCGGCCCACAACATCGGCCGCGCGCTGGCGCTGACGCCGGACGATACGTGCCTGAACATCATGCCGCTGTTCCATATCCACGGCCTGATCGCCGCCGTGCTCGCCTCGGTCGCGGCCGGCGCCTCGGTCTGCTGCACGCCGGGGTTCAACGCGTTCCGCTTCTTCGGCTGGTTCGGCGCCGTGCGGCCAAGCTGGATCACCGCCGTCCCCACCATGTTCCAGGCGCTGCTGCCGTACGCGGACCGCAACCGCGAGATCATCGCGCGCGGCCGGCTGCGGCTGTTGCGCACGTCGTCGGCCTCGCTGCCCGCCCCGGTGATGGCGGAGATGGAGGCGGCGTTCGGTGTGCCGGTGCTCGAGAGCTACGGCATGACCGAGGCGGCGCACCAGATGGCCAGCAACAAGCTGCCGCCGGCGCCGCGTTTTCCCGGCAGCGTCGGCATCGCCGCTGGGCCGGAGATCGCGATCATGGACGAGGCCGGTGCGCTGCTGCCCGCCGGCACGCCGGGCGAGGTGGTGATCCGCGGCCGCAACGTCACCGCCGGCTACGAAGCCAACCCCGAGGCGAACGCCAAGGCCTTCGTCAACGGCTGGTTCCGCACCGGCGACGAGGGGTTTCTGGACACGGCCGGCTACCTGCGGCTGACCGGGCGGCTGAAGGAGATCATCGTCCGCGGCGGCGAGAAAGTGTCGCCGCTGGAAGTGGATGCGGTGCTGCTCGGCCATCCCTCGGTCGCGCAGGCGCTGACCTTTGCCGTGCCGCACGAAAAACTCGGCGAGGAGGTGGCGGCGGCGGTCGTGCTGCAACCGGGCGCGGCGGCCGACGAGAAGGCCTTGCGCGAGTTCTGCACGGAGCGCCTTGCGACGTTCAAGGTACCCCGGAAAATCCTGTTCATGGACCAGATCCCGAAAGGGCCCACCGGCAAGTTGCAGCGCATCGGCTTCGCCGCGCGGCTCGGGATGTCCGCATGAAGGTCGGCGTGTTCGGCGCCGGCGCGATCGGCGGCCTGCTCGGCGCCCGGCTGGCCGCCGCCGGCGCGGCGGTGACGTTCGTCGCGCGCGGCCCGCATCTGGCGGCGATGCAGGCGGACGGGGTGACGTTGCGCAGCGGCGCGGAGGTGCTGAACGTCCGCCCCCGGTGTGTTGCCGACGCTGCCGAGGCCGGCGTGCAGGATTTTGTCATCGTCACGCTGAAGGCGCATGCGCTGCCCGCCGCGGCGCCGGCGATCGCGCGCATGATGGGGCCGGAGAGCGCGCTGGTGACGGCGGTCAACGGCATTCCGTATTGGTATTTCTACGGCGTCGACGGGCCGAACCGCGACCGGCTGGTGGGCAGCGTCGATCCCGGCGGCGTGCTGTGGCGCACGCTGCCGCCGGCGCAGGCGGTCGGCTGCGTGGTCTACCCGGCGGCGGAGGTGGTGGCGCCGGGCGTCATCGAGCACACCTACGGCGACCGCTTTACGCTCGGCGAGCCGGACGGCAGCCGCTCGGCGCGCATTTCCGCCCTCGCGGCGGCGCTGCAGGGCGCCGGGTTCAAGGCGCCGATCCGCCCGCGCATCCGCGACGAGATCTGGGTGAAGCTCTGGGGCAACATGGCGTTCAACCCGCTCTCGGTCCTGACCGGCGCGACGCTGGACCGGCTGGCCGGCCGGCCCGACCTGCGGGCAGCGGCGCGGGCGATGATGCTGGAGGGGCAGGCGGTGGCGGAGGCGCTCGGCGTGCGGTTCGCCATCGACGTGGACAAGCGCATCGACGGGGCGCTGGAGGTGGGGGCGCACAAGACCTCCATGCTGCAGGATCTGGAGCATGGCCGGCCGATGGAGATCGACGCGCTGCTCGGCGCGGTCGTCGAACTCGGGGAGCTTGTGCAGGTGCCGATGCCGGCGAGTTCGATGGTGCTGGCGCTGGTGCGGGAGCGGGGGCGGCTGGCCGGCGGCTACGATTTGTAAGCAACCGGAGCGGATGCTGGGCGTTCGCGACCGCACAATATCGTAACGCGGGCGATAGGGGAGTGTCTGGCCGTGCCGCCTCATGCTACCGATGACCCGGGCCGGCAACGTCCAGCATCAGGTTCAACCAATAGCATGCGCGCATGGCGAAGATTCTTGTGATCGACGACGAGCCGCAGGTGCGGCGCCTGATCCGGCAGATGCTGACGCGGGCCGGCCACGACGTGGCCGAGGCGGCGGACGGTGCCGAAGGCTTGGCCAACGTCCGCAAGCAGCTTCCGGACGTCATCATCACGGACATCCTGATGCCCAACAAGGAGGGCATCGAGACCATTCGCGACGTGCGGCGGGAGGCGCCGGGCCTGCCGATCCTGGTGATCTCCGGCAATGCCGGCTCGACGCTGTACATGGAGATGGCGAAGATGCTCGGCGCCCACGCGGCGCTGGCCAAGCCGTTTCGTTCGGCCGAGCTGCTGCGGGCGGTGGACGACCTGCTGGCACAGGCGCAGGCCCAGGCTTAGGCGCAGGCGGCCCGCTCAGGCGGGCGTCAGCACATGCAGCACGCGGCCGGCGATCAGGTGCTTGGTGCGGTCGCCGTAGGCGGCCATGTGCGGCGCGGAGGCGTGGGCGCGCAGCGCCTCGGGGCTCGCCCATTTTTCCACCACCAGATAGGTGTCCGGCCCGATCGAGGTCTGGAACCCGCCGAACCCTTCGAGATCGACCACCGGGGCGTACTCGATGCAGCCGTGTTCGGCATGAACGGTCGGGATGATGCTGCGGAAGGCGGCCAGCAGCTCGTCACGCTTGCCCGGCTGCGCCGTGATGAAGGCGATCAGGTGGACCATTGTCGTTTTCTCTCCCTTGGGCTCAGGCAAATCGAGCATATGCCGATTCGCATTCATGTGAGTTCACTGAAGCGTGTGACCCCCGCCCCGCTAGCCGCGCATGGCGATCCGCGCACCGCCGCCCGGAACTCCGCGATTGACCGTCGGCACCTCGATGTCGATCTCCAGCGTCGAGAACGCGTCGCCGCGGTCGAGTTTCACCTGCACTTTTTCCCGTTCCAGCGGGAAGTGCCGGGCGATGACGGCGAGGATTTCCTCCTTCAGCGTTGCGATCAGGTCCGAGCCGCCGCCGATCGCGCGTTCGTGCGCGAGCAGGATCTGCAGCCGCTCGCGTGCGACCGGGGCGGTGGCGCGGGGGCGGAACCAGTTGAACAGGCTCATGCCACCCTCCGGCCGAACAGCTTGCTCATCAATCCGCGCTTCTCGCCGGGTATGGCAACCGGCAGCGCTTCGCCGTTCAGCCGCTTCGCCGCTTCGAAATAGGCGCGGCCCGGGTTGCTCTGCGGTGCGCTCAGCGTCACCGGGGAGCCGACATTGGAGGCGCGCAGCACTTCCTCGCTCTCCGGAATGATGCCGAGCAGCGGGATCGACAGGATCTCCAGCACATCCTCGACCTTCAGCATCTCGCCGCGGGCGGCGCGCACCGGGTCGTAGCGGGTCACCAGCAGATGCTTCTCGATGCGCTCGCCGCGTTCCGCCTTCGCCGTCTTGGAATCGAGCATGCCGATGATGCGGTCCGAGTCGCGAACGGACGAGACTTCCGGGTTGGTCACCACCACGGCCGCGTCGGCGTGGTGCATCGCCAGCGTGGCGCCTTTTTCGATGCCGGCGGGGCTGTCGCAGATCACCCAGTCGAACCGTTCGCGCAGTTCGGCGATGACCCGCGCCACACCCTCCGCACTCAGCGCGTCCTTGTCGCGGGTCTGCGAGGCCGGCAGCAGCGAGAGATTGTCGATGCGTTTGTCGCGGATCAGCGCCTGCGGCAGCTTGGCGTCGCCCTGGATCACGTTGATCAGGTCGAACACCACGCGCCGTTCGGCCCCCATCACCAGATCGAGGTTGCGCAGGCCGACGTCGAAATCGACGACCACGACGCTTTTGCCAAGTTGGGCCAGCGCGGCGCCCAGCGCGGCGGTCGATGTGGTCTTGCCCACGCCGCCCTTGCCGGACGTCACCACCAGGACCTTCGACATCGATATTGATCTCCCCGGGGCCAAAAAAACGCCGCCCCAAGCGCGCAGCGCACCGTACGCTCAGTCGAGGCTTGCCACACGCATCGAGTCGCCCTCCAGCCATGCCATCGCCGGTTTGCCGCGCAACCCCGGTTCGATGTCATCGGCGGTGCGATACAGGCCGTCGATCGCCAGCAATTCGGCCTCCAGCCGGCGGCAGAAGATGCGCGCCTGGCCGTGCCCGGCGACGCCCGCCACCGCGCGGCCGCGCAGCGTGCCGTAGACGTGGATGGAACCGCCCGCCACCACCTCGGCGCCGGAGCCGACGCTGCCGACCACGGTGACGTCGCCGCGCGGAAACACCACCGACTGGCCGGAGCGCACCGGCTGGTCGAGCAGCAGAAAACTCGGTTCCAGCGCCGGCGGCGCGTCGGGCGGCGGTGTCGGGGCGTCGGGGATCACCCCCTCCGTCACCGTCCGCCCACCGGCCAGCAGCGGCGGCAATGCGGGGCTGGCGACGTCGGGCGAGATGCCTTCGATGCCGATCACATGGATGGCGCGCGCGGTCAGCGCGTCCATCAGGCCAGCCACCAGATGCGGTGCGGGGCCGACGGCGGCGAGATCGACCACCACCGGCTTGCCGGCGAAGTAGGCCGGCGAGCGGGCCATCTGCGCGTCGAGCCCGGCCAGCCAGTCGGCGAGCGGCACCTCCGGCACCAGGACCAGCGCCATGAAGGACCGGCCGCGGACACGCACCACCTGCCGACCGCGGGACTTGGATGCCGTTGTCACGCTCCGGGGCTACAAGCGCCGCCGGGTTCCGTCAACCGAAACTGCGGATGGCGGGTGGATCGGGCTTGATGGCGCATGCCGGCGGCGCAATCGTTCGGCGCCGGGAGGCTATAGCATCGCCGCATGTTCCTGATCGCCGCGCCACGCGATAGTCTCGGCGTTCCTGGCCCGTGATGGCGCAGACTATAGATCATCGGGGGCCTCCACGCCGGCAGAGAACGGCAACGACAAACCGCTGACTGCCGTGGTGCAAGCTACGCGCTGAGGCTGACTGCAGGCGCCGGTCCAGTATGAGAGCAAGGACAGTATGGCTATCAGAAGTGGCATAAGCCGCGAACGAGCACGGCGCCGCCGCCGGTTTTTGTTCCGACTTACGTTTTGGCTCGCCGCTGTGGGGGTCTTTGTTGCGATCGGCTACTCCTCCTACCGGACAGGCAGCGCCCTGGCCGAACGGGAGGTGGTGGCGCGACGGGCGGACATCGAACGGCTGAAGGCCGAGGCTGATGCCGACAAGCTGACCGACGAGCAGCTGCGGGCCGATCTGGCAAAGGCCCACCAGGCGACGAGTGCGCTGCAGCAGCGCTACGAGGCCGACGTGCCAAGCGGCGGCCTCGCCGGCCTGGTCGCGATCCTGCGTCAGAAGCAGGCCGCGGGACTCAACGATGATCGGATCGCGCAGGTCCTGCGGGAGACCGATGCATCGCGCCCGTGTGGCGACAGGGTCGTGCATCGGCGCTTTCCGATTGCGACGAAAGCACCGGGACCGGACGACACGGTCTCGTTCCTCGATGGGCTGATCCAACTGTCGGCGTCGATGCCAGCCCACAGCGATGGGCCCGCGAAAGGGCCGATCGTGACGATCTCGCGCGCCTGGGCCGCCGAGCCGATCAAGGTGACCGGCCTGCCGGCGCAGCAGAGCATCACGATCTACAACATCGAACTGAAGCTGGTCGTCCAGGCAAGCGATCTCAGTGGGTTCGCCGAGGCGTCGCTGTCGACATGCGGAAAGGGGTGACGGCGCTCAGTCCGGCCGCAGCGCGCGCAGGCAGAACTCCGCCATGCCGGTGGCGATCTCCGGCAGGTCCTTGGTGTCCAGGCACTGCTGCACCAGCGTCGGATGGGTGAACATCGCGCAACTGCAATGCATCAGCCGGCCGGCCTGCTCCGGGTCCATGCCGCCAAACTCGCCCGCAGCCTGGCCGTCGCGGACGATCTGCACGAATGCCTCGTCGATCGAGTGCACGTAGCGCTCGACCACCGACCAATGCTCCTCGATCGCCGCCGCCACCATGTCGTGCATGCGCCGCTCGTGGAAGAACAGCGCCATGGTCTGCTCCTGCAGCAGCCGGAACAGGGCACGCACCCGGTCGGGCGGCGTTCCCGGACCGGCGGCGATGGCCCGTACGGCGGCGATCACCTGTTCCAGCAGGCGCTCGGCGATCGCTTCGGTGATCGCCGACTTGCTCGGGAAGAAGCGATAGACGTTGGCGGGCGACATGCGCAGCTCGCGCGCGATGTCGGCGACCGTGGTCTTCTGGTAGCCGAGCGTGCGGAACAGCCGGTCGGCGGTGTCCATGATTGCCGCGCGCGTCGCCTGCGCGGCCGGCGTCAGGGGGACGGCGACGGCGGTGGCCGCGTCGGGCAGCGTCGTGGTGTCGGACATGGGCGATGTCATATGACGAATTTTGTCAGTTGTCATGGGGGAAATCTGTGCGGCCGCCGGGCCGGGTGCAACATGCCATGCCGCGGTTGTCCCCGATGTAACGTGCACGCCGCTACCGGGACAGACCACCGGAGCTGGACACATTTGCAGGAGGGCGGGATGCGCGGATCGGTGTGGCTGGGCGCGATGGCGGCGGCGCTGATGGGCGGTCTCGCCGTGCCCGCTGCGCAGGCCGGGGAGCGGCCGGTGGTGGTGGAACTGTTCACCTCGGAAGGCTGCTCCTCCTGCCCGCCGGCCGACGCGGTGCTGTCGGAACTCGCGCGGTCCCGCCCGGACGTGCTGCCGCTGGCGTTCCACATCACCTACTGGGACCGGCTCGGCTGGCCGGACCCGTTCTCGCTGCGCGCCGCCACCGACCGGCAGCGTGACTACGCGGCGATGCTCGGGCTCGACAGCATCTACACGCCGCAGATGGTGGTGGATGGCCGCGCGGATGTGATCGGCAGCGACCGCGACGGCGTGCTCGCCGCATTGCGCCACGCCGCAGCGGCGCTGCCGCCGCCGGTCGCGCTGCACCTCGTCCGCGCCGCCGGCGCGGTGACGCTGGAGGTGGGAGAGGGCACGCGGGCCCAGCAGGGCACGGTGCTGCTGGTCGGCTACGACACGGCGCACCGCACCGCGGTGGCGCGGGGCGAGAATGCCGGGCGGATGCTCACGGAATCCAACGTCGTTCGCAGCCTCGTGCATGTGGCCGACTGGCATGGCGCCCGCCTGAGCGTGCAGGCGGCGCCGCAGGCCGGCGAAAAACTGGCGGCGATCCTGCAGGCGCCGGATGGCCGGGTGCTTGGCGCTGCCCGCCTCGACTGATCCGCCCCCCTGGCCGCGGCGCGGCGATGCTTTATGCTCGTGGCATGCGCCATCTGTTGCTCGCCGCCGCCATCCTGATCCCCACGCTTGCCGCCGCCGCCGATGTGCGCAGCGGCCCCGATGCCTATGGCGACTGGCGGGGCGACGCGCCCGGTGTGGTGCGCCACATCACCCCTGCCGACCTGCCGCCGCCGTTCACGACCCGCAGCAATGCGCGCATGAGCGGCATCGTGCAGCGGCCGGTGGGCGCCGCACCGCTGGCGCCGCCGGGTTTCGCGGTCACGCTCTGGGCCTCCGGCCTGCGCGAGCCGCGAGTGCTGCGCACCGCCCCGGACGGCAGCGTGTTCCTCGCCGAGAGCGGTGCCGGCCGGGTGCTGCGCTTCACGCCGGACGGCCACCGCACCGTGTTCGCCGCCGACCTCGATCAACCCTACGGCATCGCCTTCTGGCCGCCGGACGCGCCGCGCTACGTGTATGTCGGCGACACCGACCGGATCGTGCGCTTCCCCTGGACGCCGGGCCAGCCCACGGCTGCCGGCCCGGGCCAGCCGATCGTGCCCGAGCTGCCGACCGGCGGGCACTGGACGCGCGACCTCGCCGTGGCGCCGGACGGGTCGGCGCTGTTCGTGGCGGTCGGCGCGCACGGCAACCTCGCGCGTCTGACCGACGCCCCGCCCGGCGGCGTCGCCGATTGGGACGCGACGCACGGGCTCGGCGCCGCCTGGGGCGAGGAGGAGGGGCGCGCCGCCGTGCTGCGCTTCGACCCGGCCAGCGGGGCGCTGCACCCCTATGCCCAGGGCCTGCGCAACTGCGCCGGGCTCAGCGTGCAGCCGGCGACCGGCCGGCTCTGGTGCGCGGTCAACGAACGCGACGGGCTCGGCGACGACCTGCCGCCCGACTACGTGACGCACCTGACGCAAGGCGCGTTCTACGGCTGGCCGTGGTTCTACATCGGCGCCCATCCGGAGCCGCGGTTGGCCCCCGGGCGCCCGGACCTGGCCGGCCGCGTGACCGTGCCGGACGTGCTGGTGCAGCCGCACTCGGCGCCGCTCGGCATCGCCTTCTACACCGGCACGCTGTTCCCGCCGGCCTACCGCGGCGATGCGTTCGTGACGCTGCACGGCAGTTGGAACCGCGCCCGCCGCACCGGCTACAAGGTGGTCCGCCTCAAGCTGATCGGCGGTCAGCCGGACGGCAGCTACGAGGATTTTCTCACCGGCTTCGTGCTGTCCGACGACGCGGTGTGGGGCCGCCCGGTGGGCATCACCATGGCCGCTGACGGCGCGCTGCTGGTCAGCGAGGATGCCGGCGGCACGATCTGGCGCGTGGCCCCGGCCAAATAGCGGAAGCCGCTGGACGCCGGAGGCAGTTAGCTGCCAGAGTCCGTTACGAAACCGTTCACTCTGCCGGAGCCATCCTTGATCCTGCTGCATCTGAGCGACCTGCATGTCCGTCCCTCGGGCGTGCCGGCCTACCGCGTCGTCGAGTCGTCCCACCTTGCCGAGCGGGCTTTGCGCGCCGCCCGGGCCTTCGTCCCGCGGCCCGACGCAATCGTGATTTCGGGCGATCTCACCGATTGCGGCCTGCCGAGCGAATACGACGAGCTCCGTCACATGCTGCGCCGCCATCTGGGCGGGGTGCCGGTCTACCTGATCCCCGGCAACCACGACCGGCGCGAGAACTTTCGCGCGGCGCTGGCCGAGTTCCCTGGCGTGACCGCGCATCCGGAGTTCGTGCAGTACGTGGTCGATGACCTGCCGGTGCGGCTGGTGATGCTGGACAGCGTGGTGGCCGGCGCCGGACACGGCGAACTGTGCCCCAGGCGCCTGGAGTGGCTGGACGCGCGGCTCTCGGAAGCGCCGGATCGCCCGACCTTTTTGGTGCTGCATCATCCGCCGATGCTGTGCGGGCTGCCGGTGTACGATGCGATCAACCTGCACACCACGGCCGAGCTTGGTGCGCTGCTGGCGCGGCATCAGCAGGTCGAGCGCATCCTGTGCGGCCATCACCACCGCTCGATGACGGGGCGCCTCGGCACCGCGATCGTCTCCGCCGCGCCCTCGGCGGCGCATCAGGGGGCGTTCGAACTGGAGGACGACCGCGGTCGGTTCGTGCTGGAGCCGCCCGGCTACCATGTGCACCTGCGCCTGCCCGACGGCAGCATCGCCAGCCATCTGGTGCTGGTCGAAAGCTTCCCCGGCCCGTTCCCCTACATCGCCGACCCCGACTATCCCGGCGGCAAGGACGTTGCCGCCGACGCGGAGGGGCCGACGGCGGCCTGAGGGATGGACGATGGACTTGGTTAAGCCTGCGTAAGGATGTAGTTTGCGTCTTATCCCGAAAGGGAAAGGAGGCGCGCAGATGGCGACGATCACCTGGGGCGGCGGCAGCGGCGTCTGGTCCGACCCCAGCAACTGGTTCACGCTGAGCACGCCCGACATCGGCGACTCCGTGCTGCTGGCCGGGACCGGGCCATACACGTCCACGGTGGACGTGCCGTTCACCGTCGCCGCCGGCGCGGTGACGAGCAGCGGGGTCACGCTTGCGGTCGCCTCCACGCTGACCGTGTCCGGCTCGCTCACGGTTGTCGCGGGTGCCGAGGTGGATCTGTCCGGGGCGTTCGCCGGCGGCACGCTCGACCTCAGCGGCGGCGGCACGCTCGCGGGCGATGGCGGCACGCTGGAGGCGACGACGGTGCTCGGCGCGTCCAGCACCATCGGCGGCAGCGGTTCGGTGACGAACCAGGGCAGCATCGGCTGGTTCACCACCGGCGACGGCAACGGCTTCATCTCCATCGCCAGCGCCGGCTTCGACAACGTGGGCCAGCTCGTGCTGAGGCCGATCCAGCAGTCTGAGACGAACGAGTTCGTAACGGGCGTCGTATCCAGCCGGGTCAAGAGCTACCCAACCTCCAGCGAGCTTTCCTGGACCCAATCGCTTGTTGCCAATGTCACGATCAGTTCCACCAGCTTCGTCAACAGCGGCACCGTCGAACTGGGCGGCGGCACGCTGAGCATCGCCAGCGCCACCTTCGACAACAGCGGCAACATCTACCTGCCTCCCGCAAGTACGCAGACGGCCGAGCCGACCGCGACGGTCGACGGCTACGCGATCTACGGCACGGTCGAAACCACGCTGCTGACGCAGGTCACGATCGGCGCCGGTGTGACGACGTTCGACAACACCGGCACCATTGCCGCCGGCAGCGTCGAATTCCAGCGGGCGATGACGCTCTCGGACCTCGGCACGATCGACGGCGGGCTGACCTTCGACGCCGGGCTCGATCTCGGCGCCGGCACGCTGGATCAGGCGACGATCTCGGTCGGCGGGCTGGTGCAGGACGGCAGCATCGGCGGCGGCGGCACGCTGACGCTGCAAGGCGGCGCCACGCTCGACAACGTCGCGATCGACCCGTCCGAACAGGTGGTCGAGCCCACCAGCGGCAACGTCACCATCGTCGATCCGCCATCGGTCGGTGCCGCGGTCACGCTCGATTCGGTCATCAATCGGCTCGACTTCGACACCGTCTCGACCTTCAACGGCAGCATCGTGCTCGGCGCCGGCGCCTCCAACGACGTCATCGGCGTATTCACGCCGGGCGGCGTGACGCTTGGCCCCGACTACAGTTTCACCGACAACGTGGCCAGTAGCCTCGTTACCTTCGGCGGCTCGGGCTCGGTGCTGAACGACGGGACATGGTCGCTGGACGCGTCATCGCTCGATGTCGCCGCGGCGTTGGACGGCACCGGCACGTTCAACCTGGCCAACAACGCCGTGGTGCAGATCGAAACGCTGGTGGGTGGCGCCACGCCTTCGGTGACGTTCGGCGCCGGCACGTCGCAGGTGATCCTGCCGGGCACCGGCGCGATCGGCGCCGTGCTGGCCGGCTTGCAGGTCGGCGACAGCGTCGATTTCGCCTCCGTCTCCTCCACGCCGGACTCGGTTGGCCAGTTCGGCACCGGCGCCGCGGCGACGGCGGATGGCTCGCTGGACCTGACCGGCGCCTCCGGCGACACCGCCAGCGTGGCCCTCGCCCAGACCAGCGGCAACCTGACCTTCAACGTGGTGCCGGACGGCAGCGGCGGCTCCGTCGTCGAGGTCGCGTGCTTCGCCGCCGGCACGCGCATCGCCACCGCGCAGGGCGAGGCGCCGGTCGAGTCGCTGCGCCCGGGCGACCAGGTGCGCACGCTCGGCGGGCGGCTGGCGCCGGTGCGCTGGGTCGGCTGGACGCGCCTCGATCTGGCGCGGCATCCGGCGCCGGAACAGGCGGCGCCGATCCGCATTCGCGCCGACGCCTTCGCCCCCGGCCAGCCGCGCCGCGACCTGCTGGTCTCGCCGGAGCATTGTCTGTTCATCGACGGCGTGCTGGTGCCGGCCTGCCGGCTGGTCAACGGCGCCACCATCGCGCGCGAGGACGGACTCGACAGCGTGACCTACTGGCACGTCGAACTGGACCGCCACGACGTGCTGCTGGCGGAGGGATTGCCTGCCGAAAGCTACCTCGACACCGGCAACCGCGGGCTGTTCGCGGGCGAGGCCGGGGTGCGGGCGCTGCATCCCAATCTTGCCGGCCAGCCGGACGCGGCAGCGCTACGGATCTGGGCCGAACACGGCTGCGCGCCGCTGCGCCTGACTGCACCGGCGCAGCGCGCGGCACTGCTGGCCCGGGCGGAGGCGCTCGGCTGGCAGCCGGAGGCGGATGCCGGCATCGCGGTGCTGGCCGACGGGCTGCCGGCGCCGTGCACGATCAGCGCGCATGGCCTCGCCGCCCGACTGCCCGCGGGCACGACGTGGGTGCGGCTGCTGTCGCGCAGTTTCGTGCCGGCCGAGCGCGATCCGCTGTCCGGCGACCTGCGCCGGCTTGGCGTGGCGGTGGCGTCGGTGTGTCTCGGCGGCTGGAAGCTGCATCCGCAGGCGCTACGCACCGGCTGGCATGCGGCGGCCGGGGACGAGGCATGGCGCTGGACCGACGGCGACGCCCAGATCGCGCTGCCGCGGCAGTCGAGGCCCGCTGTACTGGACTTGCGGCTGCGCCAACTGGGCCATTACTGGCGTGCACCGGAGCGGGTTGCCGGAACATGTGCATATTCGAGATTAATGAGTATAAGAGTCGAATCTGAAATCGATAAAAGTATTCATTGGAAAACATGCGTGTGACATATCGCACCAAAGTCGATCGGTAATCAAATATCCGCAACGATGATGACCTGTTCATCGCTTCTCATGTTGGCAATCGTTGCTCGACATGTTAAGAAACCTTTCAGCAGTTGCGTTGTTCGCGCGCCATTAACCGGATGCCGCGGGCCGCGGACGGCGCCGAAACGGGGACGGGGGACTATCGTATGCCGAACAAGCTGCTCGCCGTCGTGGCTCTGGGGGCCGGACTCGTTGCGGCTGCGCCGGCCTTCGCCGGGCTGAATGAACCCGACTCGTTTTTGACCGAGCCGGTGTTTGCCCCGCAAACCCTGACCACCTCGTCCAGCGGGCTGCCGGGCGCCTATGAGATCGTTACATTCCAGAGCGCCGGGCTGAGCACGACGAGCTTCAGCGAAGTGAACCTGACGGGCAAGGCGGCGCCGGCCATCTTCAACACCCCCGTCAAGGTCGCCGAGCCGTTCAGCATCGCGATGTTTGCCTCGGGGATGCTCGCGCTGGGGATGACGCGGCGCTTCCGCCGCCGTCGTTGATCGCCCCGGCGACCGGCGCCAGCGCCAGGGCGAGCGCCCGCCCGACCGCATCCTGCGTATGCCGCGCCGCGAGCATGGCAAATCCCTCGGCGGCAGCGGCGGCGTTCTCCCGCGGGTCGGTGTGCAGGCGCAGCAGCGCCACGACCATCGCCGCTGCGTCCTCCGCAACGAGCATTCGGGGAAGTAACAATCCCTCCGCTGCGATCGGCGAGCACACGCAGGGGATGCCGGCCGACAGGCTTTCCAACACCTTCCCCTTCACCCCGGCACCGAAGCGCAGCGGCGCGGCGCTGACGCGCACCTGCCGCCACAGCGCGGCGGTGTCGGGCAGGGTCTCGATCACGCGCACCAGCCCGCCGGCGCGCCGGCGCAGCCAGGGCGGCATGCCGCTGCCGGCGATGACGCAGGGCAGCGGCGCCACCGCCCAGACCGCCGGCATGATCTCGTCCAGCAGCACGCGCGCGGCGTCGAGGTTGGGCGGGTGGCCGTAGCTGCCCAGAAAGCCGATGCCGGTGCGATCCGCGAACGGCACCGCCACCGGCCGCGGCGGCTTGGCCCACGGGACGACGCGCGCACGCACGCCCGGCAGCCACTGCTCCAGCAACGCCGCCTCCACCGACGAATGCGTCAGCACCACGTCCGCCGCCCGCGCGGCCAGAAGCTCGGCGGTGCGCAGCCCCTCCGGCGGGAGGGTGCCGCGCAGCGCGGCCTCCCGCTCGGTGCGCAGATGCGCGAGGTCGGCGACGGCGAACGCCACCTGCACGCCGGGATTGGCCGCGCGCACGCGGGCGGCCAGCAGCGCCATCGGCCGCAGCCGGTGCAGGTAGGCGAGGCGCACCCGGCCAGCGGTGCGGCGGATCGCATCGTCCGCTTCGGCAAGGGTCGAAAACACGACGTGGAAGCCGAGGCGCCGCAGCGCCTGCATGTGCGAGAGCAGCGCCACCGAGCCGGCATCGCGCGCGGCGTCCGGCGGCGCTTCGTCCACCACCAGCGCCAGCGGCGCACCGACGTCCGGCAGCCGCAGGCCGGCCGGCAGCGGCACGCTCGCAACGAGGCGGACCGGAGAGCCCGGAAGGTGGGTGCCGTCCTCGGCCTGTACGGCGATCTCGGCGGCCGAGTCGTCCGGCAGGGGCGCCGGGAACCAGAACGCGAACGCACCGGCGCCCTCGATGTCTGCCAGATCGCTGCGAAACCGGTCGGCGACGACCTGCCCCACGTCGGCGTCGTCGAGGCGGATGCGCAATGTCGCCGGCGCTGTGCCACGTGCCGCCCAGCCGACCACGCCGAGCCGGTCGGCCTGTTCCAGCAAGCCGCGCAGCGGCAGCGTGCGCCTCAGGTCTTCAGGCTGAGGATGTAGGCGACCACGTTGTCGATGTCGGTCTTGCTCAGCTTGAAGTCCGGCATCTTGCCGTGCGGCTGGGCGAGGAAGCCGTGCAGGCTGTCCGGTGTCGTGCCCGGGCGGTTGGCAATGCTGGTCCAGGTCGGCGCCTGGTCGCTGCCCTGGGTCTGCTCCGCCGTGACCACGTGGCAGTTCACGCACCAGGTCTGCGCCACCGCCTTGCCGGCGGCGACCGGGCCGGCATCGTCTGCCCGCGCCGTCGCGCCGGCCAGTGCGGCCGCGACCACGCCGGCGAGTGCGACCCGCCGCACCATCCGCGTCATCCTGGGCATCTGCCGGCTCCCCCGTTCATTGGGCGTGGCTTGTAGCACGGCCGGCCCGCTACCGATTGCCGAACAGGCTGTTCAGCACCGCGCCGGCAACGCCACCCTCGACGGCCGCCGTCGTCGTCTGGCTGGGGGCGGCTTCCTTGCCCATGTACGGTGCCAGCCCGTGCGCCAGCCCCGGCATCGTCAGCGTCTGCAGCCAGATCCGGCCGGGGCCGGTCAAGCGGACCAGGAACAGCCCGTCGCCGCCGAACAGCGCGTTGGTGATGCCGCGGATCGTGGTGATGTCGAAGTTCACCCGCTCCTCGAACATGCCGACATGGCCCGGATGCACCAGCAGCGTCTCGCCGGGGGCGAGGTCCTGGCTGACGATCTCGCCGCCAAGCTCCACCCAGGCGGTGCCGGCGCCGGTGACGCGCTGCATGATGAAGCCGCTGCCGCCGAAAATGCCAGCGCCGAGCGATTGCTGGAAGCCGATCGCCAGTTGGACGCCCTGCGTCGCGCACAGGAAGCCGTGCCGGTGCACCATGTAGCCGGCGCCCGGTGCGATCTGCACCGGCTCGATGCTGCCCGGAATCTTGGCGGCGAAGGCCACGGCGCCGCGGCCGCCCTGGGCGGTAAATTCGGTCATGAACAGCCCGCCGCCGGCGATGGCGCGCGTCACCGCGCCCCACAGCCCGCGCGCACCGGCGGTCGCCGTGGTGGTGCGCAACTGCACCGTCGGCGTCATCCAGGAGAGTTCGCCGGGCTCGGCGAGGATGGTTTCGCCCGGTTCGAGCCCGATCTCCAGAACCGGCATCGTGGTGCCGGTGATGCGCGACTCCATGCGATCGTCCTCCCGTCCGTTGCGGTCGCGCAGTATAGCGCCGGTTCAGCCCCGGTGCGACGCGACCTGCCGTGCCATGACGCACAAAAGTTCAAACATCATTGTCGCGCCGGCGAGTGCGGTGATGCCGCCGACGTCGAACGGCGGCGCCACCTCCACCACGTCGGCGCCCACGACATGCACGCCGGCGAGCAGCCGCAGCATCTGCTGGGCTTCCCGCGTGGTGAAGCCGCCGACCTCCGGCGTGCCGGTGCCGGGCGCCATCGACGGGTCGAGGCAGTCGATGTCGAAGCTGACATAGGTCGGCGCGTGGCCGACGATTTTTCGCGCCTCCGCCATCACCTCGGCGGCGCCGCGCTGGACGACCTCCTCCATGTAGATGATCCGCATGCCCTGCGCCGTGGCCCAGTCGTGTTCCGTCGGATCGTAGATCGAGCCGCGGATGCCGATCTGCACGACGCGCCGCGGGTCGAGCACGCCTTCCTCCACGGCGCGGCGGAACGGGGTGCCGTGGGTATAGAAGTTCTCGCCGAAGTAACGGTCATTGGTGTCGGAATGCGCGTCGAAATGGATCATCGCCAGCGGCTGGCGCCGCCCGAGCGCGCGCAGCACCGGCAGCGTGGTCAGGTGGTCGCCGCCGGCGGCCAGCGGCCGGGCGCCGGCCTGCACGATCGCGGCGATGCCGGCTTCGATGCGGCGCAGCGCGTGCTGCAGGTCGATCGGGTCGATGGCGAGGTCGCCGACGTCGGCAACGCGGGCCAACTGGAACGGCGCAGCTCCCGAAACGTGATGCACCCGCCGCATGAGAGTGGATTGGTCGCGGATCGCGCGCGGCCCGTGGCGGGCGCCGGCGCGGTTGGTGGTGCCGCCGTCCCAGGGGATGCCGACGACCGCGATGTCGAGCCCGTCGGCGGAGGCGGGCAGCGGCAGCCGGAAGAAACTCGGCACGCCGGCGAAGCGCGGTACGACGGAGGAATCGACGGGCTGAGGAAAGTGTTCGGTCATGGTGCTCCCTGCCGGCTATGCGCGGCGGAAACTGCGCGGCGGACCGGCAGTTGTCGAGCGCCGGCGAGCAGCACCTCCAGCTTGGCGATGCTGTCGGCCTCGCCGAGCGGCGTGTAGACGACCAGCTTCATGTCCGTGTGCTCGGTGACGGCGAAGGTCGTGTGCTCGAACAGCATCTGTCCGGCGATGGGATGCCGGATGCGCTTGCGGCTGGAAAGCTGCCGCAACACCTCATGCTTCGGCCACCAAGCGCGGAAGGCGTGGCTCGTCCGCATCAGCGTTTCGATCAGCCGGGTGAAATCCGGGTCGCCGGTGTAGCGCGCACTATCGGCCCGGAACGTCGCGAGCGCGGCTTTCGCCACCTCCTCCCAATCCACCAGCAGGCGCTGATGTTTCGGATTGGCGAACACGAGATGCATGATGTTGCGGGCATCGCCGTCGAGGTCGCCGTAGTCGCCGAACACCACCTCGGACGCGCGGTTCCAGGCCAGCAGATCCCAGCGCCGGCCAAGCACGTAGGCGGGCTGGCCGGTCAGGCTTTGCAGCATGCGGTGCAGCGGTTCCTCCACGCGCTCGGGGCCTGTGGGGCGCTGCTCCGGCGGCGCGCGGTCGGTCAGGATGAACAGATGTGCGCGCTCGGCGGCGTCCAGGTGCAGGGCGTCGGCGAGGGCGGACAGCACCTCGGGCGAGGGGCGGACGTCGCGGCCCTGCTCCAGCCACGTGTACCAGGTGGCGCCGACGCCGGCGAGCAGCGCCACTTCCTCGCGCCGTAGCCCAGGTGTACGGCGGCGAAAGCCGTTCGGCAGGCCGACGGCGGCCGGGGTCAGCCGCTCGCGGCGGGACCGCAGGAAGGCGCCGAACGCGCGGCGGCGGGCGTCGATCTCAGAGTCGTCGGGCTGCGTGCGGCTCAGCATAGCAGGACCAATACCAGGATGCTGCCGAAACTGGTTGCCTTTTCTGCTGCGGCGCAAGGTGTCGCCGTCCCGGAGCGGGAAAGGAAGGCACGATGACGGTGGCAGGAAAGACGGCGTTGATTACGGGGTCGACCGATGGTGTCGGGCGGCTGGTTGCGGTGCGGCTGGCAGCGGCCGGCGCGGCCGTGCTGGTGCATGGCCGCGACCGGCCGCGCGCCGAGCAGGTGCTGCGCGAAATCCGCGAGGCCGGCGGCAGCGCGCATTTCTATCCGGCCGACCTGTCCTCGCTTGCCGAGGTGCGCGCGCTGGCCGAGGCGGTGGAGCGGGATCATCCGCGGCTCGACATCCTGGTCAGCAACGCCGGCATCGGCACCGCCGGGCAGAGCAGCAAGCGGCAGACGAGCCAGGATGGCCATGAACTGCGTTTCGCCGTGAACTATCTGGCCGGCTTCCTGCTGACGCGGCTGCTGCTGCCGTTGCTGACGGCCAGCAGCCCGGCGCGGATCGTCATGGTTGCCTCGGCGGGTCAGCAGGAGATCGACTTCGCCGACGTCATGCTGACCCGCGGCTACGGCGGCGTGCGCGCGTACTGCCAGAGCAAGCTCGCGCAGATCATGTTCGCCGCCGATCTGGCGCAGGAACTGGCCGGCACCGGCGTCACCGCGACCAGCCTGCATCCCGCGAGCTACATGGACACCACGATGGTCCGCGCCGCCGGCGTCGCGCCGATGAGCACGGTCGCGCAGGGCGCGGACGCGATCCTGAATCTGGCGGCGTCGCCGGAGATGGCAGGCCGCACCGGCATCTATTTCGACGGGCTGCGGCCGGCCCGCCCGCATGCGCAGGCCGCCGACGTGGCCGCCCGGGCGCGGTTGCGCGCGCTCAGCCTCGACCTCGTCGGCCTGCCAGCCGACGCGTAACGACAGCGTCCATCACGTTGCTTTCAGCTCAGTACACAAGGAATCACGAAAGATGTCATCCCAGCATGCGGTTATCATGGGCGGCTCGTCGGGTATCGGCCTCGCCACGGCACGCGAGCTTGCCGACCACGGCTACCAGATCACCATCACCGGCCGCGACGCGAAACGGCTGGAGGCGGCGCGCACCGCACTCGGCGGCGCTGTTTCAGCCGTCCCGGTCGATGCGGCGGACGCCGACGCGGTCCGACATGTTTTCGGCAGCATCGGCACCTTCGATCACCTCGTCCTGGCGCTCAGCGGCAGCAAGGGCGGAGGGGCGTTTGCCGAGGTGGCGCTGTCCGATGTCCAGCAGGGGTTCGCGGCCAAATTCTTCCCGCATTTCGCCTGCGCGCAGGCGGCGACGCCGTTCCTGCTCAAGGACGGCAGCATCACCTTCGTCTCGGCGGTCTCCGCGCGGGCGGCGGTTCCCGGCACCGCAGGGCTGGCGGCGATCAATGCCGCGGTCGAGGCTCTGGTGCCGACGCTTGCGGCCGAATTGCGGCCGCTGCGCGTCAACGCCGTCTCGCCCGGCGTGGTCGACACGCCCTGGTGGGATTTCCTGGCCGACGAGCAGAAGGCGGCCGTCTTCGCGGATTTTGCCGCCAAAACGCCGGTTGGCCGCGTCGGCCGGCCAGAGGACATCGCGCAGGCGATCGGCTTCCTGATCGGCAACGGTTTTATGACCGGCCACACGCTCGTCATCGACGGCGGCCTTCGGCTGGCCGCGTAACCTCACGCCCGGCGCGCAAGCCGCGCGCCGGGCGCATTCGTCCTGTCCGTCGTCGCGCTCGCCACACCTTCGTCTGCTTGTTAGCCTGCGGGCAGCCCCGGCCCCCGAGAAGCCGGGACAGACAACGGACGAGGAAACCGCGATGACCCAACGCCTGCGCTTCGGCATCTTCATGGCGCCGTTCCACAAGCCCGGCATCAACCCGACGCTGGCGCTCGAACAGGACCTCGAACTCGTCCGGTGGCTGGACCGCTGCGACTACGACGAGGCGTGGTTCGGCGAGCACCATTCCGCCGGCACGGAAATTTCCGCATCGCCGGAAATCTTCATCGCGGTTGCCGGGGAACGCACCCGACACATCAAACTCGGCACCGGCGTCGTCAGCCTGTCCTACCACAACCCGCTCTGGGTCGCCGAGCGCATCGTCATGCTCGACCATTTGACGCGCGGGCGGGTCATGTTGGGCGTGGGTCCCGGCTCGCTGCCGACCGACGGCATCATGATCGGGCTCAGCCAGTCGCAGACGCGGCTGCTGCTGGAGGAAAGCCTCGGCGTCATCATGAAGCTGCTGACCAGCGAGGAACCGGTCACGTTCAAGAATGACCGCTGGGACCTGCGCGAGGCGCGGCTGCACCTGCGGCCCTACTCGAATTTTGACGTCGCCGTTGCCGCCGTCGCCTCGCCGACCGGGGCAAAACTGGCGGGCCGGCATGGTGTCGGCATGCTCTCGATCGGAGCGACCCTCGCCGCCGGGTTCGACGCGCTGGCGCTGCACTGGGGCGTGCTGCAGGAGGAAGCGCGCGTGCACGGCAAGACCGTGGACCGCAGCAAGTGGCGGCTGGTCGGGCCGATGCACATCGCCGAGACCATGGAGCAGGCATATCGCGACGTCGAATACGGCATCGAGCACTGGTTCAAGTATTTCCAGGGCGTCGCCGCGTTCCCGCAGATGCAGGTGCTCGGCGGCAACGTGCGCGAGATGATCGACTTCATCAACGACTCCGGCGTCGGCGTCATCGGCACGCCGGGCATGGCGGTAACGCAGATCGAGCGGCTGTGGACGCAGTCGGACGGCGGCTTCGGCTGCTTCATGCTGCTGGCGCACAACTGGGCGAATTTCGAGGCCACCAAGCGCAGCTACGACCTGATCGCGCGCGACGTGTTCCCGCGCTTCCAGGGTCACCACCTCGCGACGATGGGCGCCGCCGCCCGCGCCGCCGCGGCCCGGCCGGAACTGGCGGAGACGCACACCAAGGCGGTAGAAGCGGCCCGCGAGCGCTACGCGGCGGAGACCTCGAAGCGCCACTGACCGCCAACCGGGGAGGGGGCGACGCACGAAAGGCCCCGACTGATGCAACGCGCCCTCCACTCCGGCCCGACCACCGCGCAATGGCGCATGATCCTGCTCGCCAGCCTCGGCGGCGCGCTGGAGTTTTATGATTTCGTGGTGTTCGGCGTGTTCGCGCCGAGCATCGCCGCTGCGTTCTTCCCGTCAGCCGACCCGGTGGTCTCGCAACTGCTGGCCTTCGCCGGCTTCGCCAGCGGCTACCTCGCCCGCCCGCTCGGCGGCTTCGTGCTCGCGCATTTCGGCGACCGGCTCGGCCGGCGGCGGGTGTTCGTCGGCAACGTGCTGGCGGTGTCGTTCGCGACGCTCGGCATGGGGCTGGTGCCGACTTATGCGACATGGGGCATCGCGGCGCCGATTCTTTTGCTCGCCCTCCGGCTGATCCAGGGGTTCTGCCTCGGCGGCGAACTGCCGGGGGCGCTGACCTATGTCGCCGAAACCGCGCCGGCGCGCGTGTCGCTCGTCTGCGGCGTGGTGTTTGCCTGCGTCAACTCCGGCGTGTTGCTGGCGACGCTGGTGAGCCTGCTGACCCAGGTCGCGATTCCGCCGGACCTGCTGCCCGGCACCGGTTGGCGCGTCGCGTTCGTGCTCGGCGGCGCGCTCGGCCTCGTCGGCTTCAAGCTGCGGCAGGCGCTGGAGGAAACCCCGGCCTTCGCCGAGATGCGCGCGCAAGTTGCCCGCGTGCCGCTTCGCGACGTGCTGGCGACGCATCTGTGGCCGGCGCTGGCGGGCGTCGCGCTGTGCGCCACGACGGCGGCCTTCACCGGCCTGCTGTTCGTGCACATGCCGGGCTATCTGCGCGGCCTCGGCTATGACCCGAAGCTCGTCTCGGTCGCGCAGAACGCGGCCGTCGCCACGCTCTCGGTCAGCCTGCTCGGGGCTGCGTGGCTCGGCGACCGGCTGCCGCGCCGGCCGCTGATGGCGGTGGGTGCGGCGGTGCTGCTGCTCGGCTGCTGGCCGTGGTACGCGGCGGTGGCCGGGCACGCGCTGCCGCTGGTGCCGCTGCTGATGCTGGCGGCGCTCGCGGCCGGGCCGGTCACGGGCACGTTCGGCGCGGTGGCGGCGGACCTGTTCCCGACGCGGCTGCGTTTCACCGGGATCGCGTTTTCCTACAACGTCGCGTTCACCGCCTTCAGCGGCACGGCCCCGCTGGTCGCGACGGCGCTGATCCGCCTGACCGGCGCCCCCGCAGCGCCGGCGCTGATGATGGGCGTGTGCGCGGCGCTGGCGTTGCTGGGCAGCCTATGGATAGGGCGGCACGGCGGCCGGCTTGGCACCTGAGCGCGCCTCAGCGCGGCGGAAACTGCGTCAGCGACAGCAGGTTGCCGTCCGGATCACGGAACCACGCGACCAGATGGCCGGCGACGGTCGCCCACACCCCGTCCGGGTCCTGCGCCACGCCGGACATGCGCTCGCACGCCACGCCGCGCGCCACGAGGCCGCGCAACGTCGCGCCGATGTCGGTGACACGCCAGCCGAGCACCGGATACGGCGCCGGGGCCAGCCGACCGACCTTCATGACGCGCAGCAGCGTGCCGCCGGCGTCGAACAGCAAGTCCTGCGGCGTCTCGTCGATCAGCGTCAGGCCGAGCACATACGTGTAGAACGGCCGCGCCCGCTCCGGCTGCACGGTCGCGGCGTGCGCGATGACGAGCTGCGAGGAGAGCAGACCGCCGGCGTCGGCGCGCCCGTAGGCCGGCGCCATGTTGAAGCCGCTCATGGTGCCGGGCGCCGGGGCAGGGGGGCCGCGTGTCTCATGACGGGCCCGAAGGTGACGCAGACCTGTGTCCAGATCGTTAGCGGCGCCCCCGGCAGCGTTACGTGCCGTACTGGTCGTGCAGCTTCACCCAGCTCATCGCGAAGGGCAGGCCGGCCTCGTCCCGGCCCTTCGGCACGAGGTCGAGGTACTGGTAGGCGCCGTTCAGCATGTCGATGCCACGCGCGTAGGTCGAATAGGTGTGGAACACCGCATCGTCGTCGTCGCGCCAGAACACGCTGGTGCCGGGCAGTTCCGACGATTGGTACTTCCGCGGCGCGTAGTTGTATTCCCCGGTGCGGGCGGCCTGCTCCGCCTCGGTGAAGGAGACGTGGAAGTCGAAGTTGAAGTCGCTGCCGAACGAGGATGCCCAGGGGAAGCTCCAGCCCATGCGCGCCTTGAACGCCTCGATCTTGGCCAGCGGCGCGCGCGAGACGGCGGTGAAGGTCACGTCGCGCTGGTTCAGATGCACCACTGCGCCCTCGTAGCTGTCGGCCCAGAACGAGCAGCTTTTGCAGCCGGCTTCCCAGTCCGGGCCGAGCATGAAGTGCTGCACGATCAGTTGATGCCGCCCCTCGAACAGCTGCGCGAGCGACCGCTGCCCGGCCGGCGTCTCGAACATGTAGGGCTTGTCGATCCGCTCCCACGGCAGGCGGCGGAGCGCTTCGCCGAGTTCGTCGCGCAGCCGCGTGAACTCCTTTTCCCGCTGCAGGAACGCAACCCGCGCGGCGCGCCATGCCTGCGGACTGACGATTTCGTGCTGCTCCATCTCGTCCCTCCTGTTGCTGCGGCTGGCCGATCAGCGCCCCGGGGGCGCAGGCGGCTCGGTGTTGGTGAAGCTGGGGCGCGCGGCGTTGCGTGCGAAATAGGCCGGCAGATGCGCCGCCCGCGCGATCGCCTCACCGCTCTCCGGCAGGTTGCGCAGGTAGGCCAAAATCGGCATCAGGTTCGCGTCGGCGAAGCTGAACGCCTCGCCGGCCAGATAGCCCGCCTTTGCCACCGCCCCGTCGAGCAACGCGATTTGCGCATCCACATCGGGCAGGACCGCGTCGATCACGCTGCGGTCGGGCGATTTGTCGGGTGTGTTGGGGAAGATGTAGGCGACCAGATAGGTGCGGACCAGCGTGCGATCCATGTGGGTGTTGACCAGCGA
>Ga0302314_10003184_pt1 | contig 30348 bp, 28 predicted proteins | sample III_Palsa_N2_3_FD_200533 | JGI IMG/M metagenome (GOLD analysis project Ga0302314, IMG submission 200533) | Peat permafrost microbial communities from Stordalen Mire near Abisko, Sweden - III_Palsa_N2_3 | ecosystem: Environmental > Terrestrial > Soil > Palsa > Peat permafrost | place: Sweden... | reverse complement strand
CAGCGGTGCCCCGGAGGTTTCCTGCTTCTGCCGGGTGATGTCGCCGGCCAGCGAGGCGTCGACGTCGGTGCTGCTCTTCTTGCTCAGCGTCGGCGCCTGCTTGGCCTGGGCCAGTGCCGTGCCGGCAAGAAGGAAGAGGAGGAGGGCGAGAAAACGGCGCATGCGGACCTTGAGCGCAAGGCGGCCCGCTGTCGGGCGGCCGGGTAAACCATCGACTGGCCTGGAGAAATTACCGAAACGGACGGCGAATCATCCGCACAAGCCAAGCTTCGCGTCAACGTTCCAGCGTCTTCGGGCAGCACGCCGAGCATGAGCCTGTTGCCGCCAGAGGCGACGTTTGCAGAGGTGGTGCAGGAGGCCTTCCTGCGCCTGCGGGGCAAGGGCCTCATGCTGGGGGCGCTGGACAACGAGCTCTTGCGGGCCTGGGCCGAGACCGGCGTCCCGGCCGACATCGTCGTCTCGGGACTGGAGCGTGCGGCCACGCGGACGTTGTTCGACGCGCGGCCGGGGCAGCGCGGCCCGCGGAGCCTCAAGGCCTGCCGTCCGGAAGTGGAGGCGGAGATTTCCAGCTGGCAGGCGCGCGTCACCGGAGCCGGCGCAGCAGCACGCGAAGATGCTGGACAGCTGCTGGGAAGTCTGCGTGCCCTGGCCGTGGCCAGACCGCGCTTCGCGAAAGTTGTGGAAGAGCTGTGGACCGCCGGCGTGCTCGCGCGCGCAAACCCGCGAGATGCGGTCGTCGCTGCGCTGCTGCGCAAAATGCCCTTCGCCGAGCGACTTACGCTATTGCGCGCCGAGCGCCGTCAGATGGTAGAGGAAGCGTCACCCCGCGCTCGTAGCATCCTCCGCCGACGCATCCGCGCCGCCTGGGCCGCAAACGAGTTCGGGGTGTAGTCCGAGGGGAGCCTGAGACAGTCACCGATGGAAGCCGTCGTCGCCAAGAGTCCAAACGTGTGCAGTGAGTGTGGAGGCCGGAGCTACCGCCTCTCGACGACGGCGGACCGGGCCCGGGCCCGCGTCTGTGGCTGCATGGCGAGCTGTGCCCACTGCGGCGGCCAGGGGTACGTGCTCAGCGTCCAGGAGGAAACCTTCAGCCAGAAGGTGGGGCCGAGGCGCTACGACACCGTCGCTCCTTGCATCTGCCGCGTGCTGAGGGGCCGGGTGGAAGCCTTCAACCGGGTGGGCATCCCCGGCGTGCTGGGCCGCGCCAGCTTCGAGAATTACCTGCCCTTCCACGAGGCGCACGACGCAGCCAAGCAGGCCGCGACGCGCTTCGCCCACGGCTTCCGGCGCGGGGCGCCGAGCCGGGGCTTCATCATCAGCGGTCCGGTGGGGAGCGGAAAGACGCACCTGCTCGCCGCCGCGCTGGCCCGCCTCGTCCTCGAGGGGGGCGTGGAGGCGCGCTACCTCGAAATCTCCCTCCTCTTCGCCGACATCCGCCGCGGCTTCCAGGAGGGGAAGAGCGGCGGGGAGATTATCGGCCCGCTCTCCGAGGTGGACGTCCTGGCCATCGACGAGCTCGGCCGCGGCCGGGGAAGCCCCTTCGAGATGGAGACGCTCGAGGAGCTCATCGCCCGCCGCTACAACGCCGGCCGGACGACGCTCTTCGCCACCAACTACTCGCTCGAGCCGGAGCGCAAGAGCCGCCCCCACGCGCGCACTGGCTACCGTTCCACGACCGAGGAGGCCGCCCAGCCCCGCGACACGGAGCTTCTGCGCGACCGCGTCGGCGAGCGCATCTACAGCCGGCTGTGCGAGATGTGCGAATTCGTGAGCCTGCCGCCGGAGACGCCGGACCATCGGCGCACGCGGCAGGAGCTCCACCCCCGCGCCGGGAAGCCGCGCGCCATCGGCCACTGACGGCCTCCCCGGGCGCGGCCCGCCTCCTTTAAGAGGGCGGAAGGCGGAGGTGAAGCTGGCTCTCCAGGGCACGGCGTCCGCCGAGTGTCAGTCGCAGCGCCCGGCCACTGGACGGGCGCGCCACCCAGCGCAGCTGCAGAAACTTCTCCAGGAGGGCCGCGCCCAGGGCCCCGGCCAGGTGCGGCCGGCGCTCGCTCCAGTCGAGGCAGGCCCGGGCGAAGGGCCGACGTCCCTGCCGGAGCGCCGTGAGGCCCAGGCCCCAGCCCGCGAAGTGCGCCTCGCCTTTCGGCGAGGTGCGGTAGCGCGGGCCGTCCTTGAGGAGGAGGCCCTTCTCGAGGAAGGCCTCGGTGAGGGCCACGCCCAGCGTCCCGGCCAGGTGGTCATAGCAGGTGCGCGCAAACCTCAGCCCAAGGGGGACGGGGGAGGCCGCGGGCTGAGGCGCGAGCGCGGCCAGGGCCTCGAGGGCCTCCGCCACCTCCCGCTTCGAGAGCGCGTAGTGCCGCTGGCGGCCCGCGGGCCGCACCACCACGAGGCCGCTCGCGAGAAGCCGGGAGAGGTGGTTACTGGCGGCCTGCGCCGAAACCCCGGCACACGCGGCGAGCTCGCCGGCGGCCCGCGGCCGGCCGTCGAGGAGACGGGTGAGGATGGCGGCGCGGGTGGGCTCGGCCATCAACGCGGCGACGCCACTGACGTCCGGGAGGGCAAGCATGGGGGCCACCCTAGCCCGGGCCCAGGGCACGCATGTTTCAGCTTGGCGTGAAACATGGCCGAAGGGCGGCCGCTACGCTTTGTCGCCATGCGGCCCCCCTTGCCCGTCGCCGACGCCCTGGCCGCGGTGACGCACCCCAACCCCTACCCCTTCTATGCCGCGCTCGTCCGGGCGCGCCCGCTGTACCGGGACACAGGCCTCGGGCTGTGGGTGGCCTCGGGTGCCCAGGCCGTCACCTCTACCCTGCAAAGCCCGCTGTGCCGCGTGCGCCCGCGGGCCGAGCCCGTGCCGGCTCACCTTCTGCCGGGGGCCAGCCGGCGTCTCTTCGGCCGCCTTCTGCGCATGACGGACGGCGAGAGGCACGCGCCCCTGAGGCACGCCGTCGCCTCCACCCTGGCCTCCGTCGACGCCTCGCACGCCCTCGCCGTGTCTCGTGCGTCGGCCCTGGCCCTGGAAAGGACGACGCTGCACCGGGCGGACGTCCGGGGCGTCCGGGACTTCGTCGTCCAGCTTCCACTGCACGTCCTTGGCACCTTGCTTGGGCTTTCCGAGACGCGCTTCCTCTTTCTTCTGCGGGCGGTGGAGGACTACGTCGGGGCCTTCGCGCCCGGGCCTTCCGTGGAGCGCCTCGCGGGTGCCTCCACCTCCGCGGCCGCGCTCCTCGAGCTCCTCGGGGCCGAGGTGGCCAGGGCGCGGGGTGACGGCCTCCTCGGCCGCCTTGCGGCGGAAGTCTCCGCGACGGGGCCCGAGTGGCGGGAGGTGGTGGTGGCCAACGCCGTGGGCTTCCTCACCCAAGCCCACGAGGCCACCTGTGGCCTCCTCGGCAACGCGCTTCTCGTGCTGGCCGAAAGGCCGGCGCTCCGACGGACGCTTCGGGAGGCGCCGGAACTCCTCGAGGCCGCCCTGGCCGAAGTCCTCCGCTACGACGCGCCTGTCCAGAATACGCGCCGCTTCGTCGCCGAGGACGGCGTCGTGGCCGGCGAGCCCATGCGGGAGGGAGACGCCATCCTCGTCGTCCTGGCGGCCGCCAACCGGGACCCGGCGGCCAACCCGCGCCCGCACCGCTTCGAGCTGCACCGCCCCGCGCGGCGCACCTTTGGCTTCGGCCGGGGCCTCCATGAATGCCCGGGGCAGGCGCTCTCCCTGGCCATCGCCCGGGCCGGGGTGGAGCGCATACTCTCCACGGGCGTGCAGCTTTCACTTCTCCACAAGGACGTGCGCCGCCGCCCGTCCTTCAACCTCCGCATCCCTGCTTTCGAGGAAGGACAGTAGACGCCATGGTCGCCATCATCTTCGAGGTGAAGCCCAACCAGGGCCGCCGGCAGGAGTACCTGGACATCGCCGCCTCGCTGCGGCCTGTCCTCGAAAAGATGGATGGCTTCATCTCGGTGGAGCGCTTCGAGAGCCTGACCGAGCCCGGGAAGATGCTGTCGCTCTCCTTCTGGCGCGACGAGGCAGCCATCAGGAAGTGGCGCGAGCTCGACGTGCACCGCGCCGCGCAGGAGCGCGGGCGGGCCAGCGTCTTTTCCGACTACCGGCTGCGCGTGGCCAGCGTGGTGCGGGACTACGGCATGTCGGAGCGCGCCGAGGCGCCCGTCGACAGCGTGCGCTTCCACGAGGGCGGCGCCAAGCGAGAGCCCTAGCCCGGGCCGTCCGTCAGCCCGTGCAGCGCGCGGGTGAGCTCGGGCAAGTCCTCGACGCTGACAAGCAGCGTGGCGTGCAACGGGCCGGTGTGGACGGCGTGCACCTCCACCCCCAGGACGGCGGCCGTGGACAGCGTCGTGGCCAGTCGCCCGGGCTCGGTGCCGACGCCGGCCCCCACCACCGTCACCGTCCCCAGCCCGGAGAGGGCGCGCACGGCGTGGCCAAAGCTGCGCTCGAGCTCGGCCAGAAGCGCCGCCGGGCCATGCACGTCGGCCAATGGCACCGCCACCAGCGTGTCCGCCGAGGGGCCCGCGGCCTGACCGAGGACGAAGCGGGTGCGCACGCGGCGCTCGGCCAGCACCGAGAGGAGGGCGCCCAGCGTCTCCGTCCGCACCAGGAGGACGAGGAGGTCCGCGTCCGAGGCGACAGCGGTGACGGGCACCTGGCCGGCACCGGCGCCGGGGATGCGCGTCCCCGGGCCAGGGGCGTGCGCATGCAGGGCGTGCAGGGCGATGCCGTTGGCCTTGGCCCACTCCACCGCCTGGGCGTTGAGCACCCGGGCGCCGGCCGAGGCCAGCTCCTGCATCTCGTCGTACCCGAGGGAGGCGAGCCGGTGCGCCTCCGGCACCACGCGCGGGTCGGCGGAAAACACGCCGTCGACGTCGGAAAAAATCTCGCACACCTCGGCCTGAAGCGCCGCGGCCAGGGCCACGGCGGTGGTGTCGCTCCCACCACGGCCGAGGGTGGTGACCTCGCGCTTGCGCGACACGCCCTGGTAGCCAGCGACGATGACCACCCGGCCCGCCTGGAGCTCCTCGAGAATCCGCACCGGACGCACCTCGACGATGCGGGCCGAGGCATGGGACTCGTCGGTGATGATGCCGCTCTGGCTTCCGGTGAAGCTGATGGCCGGGACGCCGAGCTCGTGCAGGGCCATGGAGAGAAGGGCCATGCTGATGCGCTCGCCGCAGGTGAGCAGCATGTCCAGCTCGCGCCGGGGAGGGTCCAGCGACACCTCCTTGGCCAGCCCGAGAAGCTCGTCGGTGGTGTCGCCCATCGCCGACACCACCACCACCAGGCGATGCCCATCCGCCGTCCGCGCCCGCACCCGCTCGGCCACCTTGCGAATCCGCGCCACGTCGGCGACGGACGAGCCGCCGTATTTCTGGACGATGATGGGCATGCCGGCAGGGGGCTGCTTGGTGAGCTGGGCCTTTAGCATGGCCGGGCGGGAAGCGGCCGGACGCGCAAGGACCCATTGACAGGCCCGGCGACACGGCTATGAAGCCGCGGCCGAAACCCTGAAGCAGCCGTCACCGCTTGAGAGACGAGAGGCCGGAGTTGCCCCCATGCCGATGATTGAGGTGAGCCACCTCACCAAGCGCTACCGGGACCGCGTCGCGGTGGACGACCTCAGCTTCAACGTAGAAGAGGGGGAGATTCTGGGCTTCCTCGGTCCCAACGGCGCCGGGAAGACCACCACCATGCGGGTCCTCACCGGGTTTCTGCCTGCCTCCTCGGGCCTGGTGAAGGTGGCCGGCTACGACGTCTTCGAGCACCCCCTCGAGGTGAAGCGCCACATCGGCTACCTCCCGGAGACGCCGCCCCTCTACCCGGAGATGACCGTCCACGGCTACTTGCGCTTCGTCGCCACGCTGCGCGGCGTGCCGCGCGCTCAGCTGCCCTCGGAGCTGGAGCGCGTCGCGGCCGCCACCGGCACGACGGCGGTGATGGGCCGCGTCATCCAGAACCTCTCCAAGGGTTTTCGCCAGCGGGTGGGCATCGCCCAGGCGCTGCTCGGCTCGCCCAAGGTGCTCATCCTCGACGAGCCCACCGAGGGGCTCGACCCCATCCAGAGGGCCGAGGTGCGTCGCCTCATCAAGGGACTCGGGGGAAAGCACACCGTCATCCTCTCCACCCACATCCTCCCGGAGGTGACGATGACCTGTGAGAAGGTGCTCATCCTGCACCAGGGGCGCCTGGTGGCCTTCGACACCCTCACCTCGCTGGTGAAGACGGAAGGGTCCGTCGAATCCCTCGAGGAGACGTTCCTCCGACTCACCCGGGCGGCCTGACATGCGCAACGCACTCGCCATCGCCCGCAAGGAGCTGAGCATCTACTTCACCACGCCCTGGGCCTACGTCGTCTTCACGGCCATGCTCGCCATCTCCTCCTTCTTCTTCGTGGCGCTGCTCCAGGACTTCCGGCAGGCGCACGCCCTGGCCAAGGCCTACGGCTGGGAGCGCCTCGGGCCCGACTACGCGGCCTTCAAGAATCTCACCGACGGCGTGGTGGTGAACCTCTGGAACACGGTGGCCGTCATCACCCTCTTCGTGGCCCCCTTCCTCACCATGCGTCTCTTCGCCGAGGAGCGGAGGAATCGCACCCTCGAGCTGCTCCTCACACTGCCCGTCCGGCCGCGGGAGATTGTCCTCGGCAAGTTCCTCGGCGGCGTGGGCATCTCCAGCGCCGCCCTGGGCGTCACCATCATCTATCCCATCACCCTCGCCCTCTTCGGGGCGAGCGAGTCCGGCCGGACCCTGGAGTGGAGCACGGTGCTGCTCGGCTACGCCGGGCTCCTCCTCTGGGGCGCGTGCTGCATCGCCATCGGGATGTTCATCTCCGCCCTCACCGAGTCACAGATGCTGGCCGCCATCCTCACCTTCGCCGTGGCGCTGGTGTGGTGGCTCTTGCAGGGCGTGGTGGCCGGTGCCGAGGAGCCCTGGCGCAGCATCGGCGGGCACCTGGCCTTCTCCACCGAGCTGGCTCCGCTCTTGCGTGGGGTGCTGGACGTCAAGTCCCTGGTCTTCTTCGCCTCGGTCATCCTCTTTTCGCTTCTCCTCACCGACCGTGCGGTGGAAGCCCAGCGCTGGACATGAACGTGACGACCAAGGCCACGGTGGGAAAAGTCCTCGGGGCGCTGGGGCTGGTCTCGCTCCTGTCGGCTCCCTATACCTACTTCATCACCGCGTCGGGCCCACTCACGGCGGTGAAGGCAGTCCTGGGCCTGGTCCTCATCGGTGCCTACTTCGCCACCAACCTCGGCCAGCTCAACCAGTTCGCCAGCCGGCGGTCCACCTTCTATGTCGCCTCCTCGGCCCTCCTGGCGCTGGGGGTGCTCTTGGCCCTGGGCGCGGTCAACTACATCGCCGCCAAGAAGAACAAGACCTGGGACCTCACCTCCAAGAAGGTCTTCACCCTCTCCCCGCAAAGCCTGGCCGCGCTGCGCGCCTTGAAGACGCCGGTGACCGCCTTCGTCTTCCTTCCGCCCACGGACCCCGACTACGGCTACGCCGACCGGCTGCTGGCGCGCTACCACTCGGAGTCGCGGGACAAGTTTCTGGTGGTCTTCAAGGACCCGCACAAGGCGCCGGACCTGGCGGCGAAGTACCAGCTGCGCGAGGGGCAGACGACCATCGTCCTCAGCCGTGGCACGGGTGAGCAGGAGACGCACACCACCGTCTCCGTCGCGCCGGGACAGGGCGTCAGCGAGCAGGACGTCACCAACGGGCTGCTCAAGCTCGACCAGGTGGGCGAGCGCCACATCTATTTCCTCACCGGGCACGGGGAGTGGCCGCTCGACCCAGCCCCGGAAGGGGCCAGCGTCTCCGAGATGCGGAAGTCCCTCTTCCAGGAGGGCTACCAGCCGCTGCCCCTGAATCTCCTCGGCGGCAAGGGCGTCCCGCGCGATGCCTCGCTGCTGGTCATCGCCGCCAGTCGCAGCACGCTGGCCAAGCCGGAAGTCGAGCAGCTCGCGAGCTACCTGGCCGAGGGCGGGCGGATGCTCGTCTTCGTCGATGCGCTCCTCGAGCCGGGCCTCGACTCGCTGCTCGCGCCCTACGGCGTGAAGGTGGACCCGGGCATCGTCGCCGACGAGGAGTACGGCGTGGGCAGCCCCCTCGTCGTGGCCACGCACTTCTACGGTGACCAGGAGATGGTGCGAGAGCTCGCCCGGCTCGAGCTCAACGTCCAGTTCCCCACCGCCCGCGGCCTGACCATCCTCAAGGAGGGCCTCTTGAGTGGAGCCCACCCCGAGGCGGTGGTGTTGACGTCCAGCAACGCCTGGGAGGAGCTCGAGCCACAGAACGAGCCCAAGAAGTCCCCGGGCGAGCGCGCCGGAAGCATCCCCCTGGTGGTGCAGGTGACGCGGCCGGTGCCGGAGGCCAAGGAGCGCCGGACGCCGGAGACGCGCCTGGTGGTGTTTGGCGACTCGGAGATTCTCCTCGACCCCAACTGGCGCGACGAGCCCAACCGGAACCTCGTGATGAATGCCGTGGCCTGGGCGTCCGGCCAGCCGGAGCAAATCACCATCCGCGCCCCGGACCGGGACATCTCGAGCCTCGACCTCGACCCCCAGAGGCTGGGACGGATTCGCTTCTTGGCCACCGACTTTCTTCCCCTCTCCCTGCTCGGCGCCGGACTCGCCGTCTGGCTGACGCGGCGAAACAAGTGACGGCGCACGCCAGAAGCCTGCTCCTCGTCCTCGGAGCCGCGGCGCTGGCCCTCCTGGTTGGCCTCTACGCCTACTTCGGCGTCATGCGCCGCGACGAGCGGATAGCGGCGGAGAAGGAGGCCAAGGAGAAGCTGGTGGCGCCGGTGGCCACCAAGGATGGCGGGACGGTGGTCATCCGCTACGACAAGCTTGTCGTGACGTCGGGCCAGGAGACGACCGAGCTCGGCCGGCTGCCGGATGGGGCGTGGGTCATCTCCGCGCCGTTTCGCGGCCGCGGGGACCCGCACGCCGCCGAGGACCTCATCTCCGCGCTGCAGTCGATGCGCCTCGAGCGCGTCATCGACGAGGAGCCCAAGGACGAGGACCTGGTCCGCTACGGGCTCAAGCCCCCGCGCTTCAGCGTCACCGCCATCGCCGAGGGCGCGCCGCCCCTCACCCTGCTGGGCGGGGTGGAAAACCCCTTCGATGGCTCGGTGTACGTCCAGCGGGCGGGGGACGCCCGCGTCTACGGCGTGCAGGGCTTCGCCCGCTCGAGTTTCGACAAGACGACCGACGCGCTGAGAGCCCGGGACGTCATCGGCGCGCGCGACCTCGGGCTTCTCGGCATCAAGCTGAAGAGTGCCGACCACGACTGGGCCGTTGCTCGCGAGCCGGAGAAGCCCTGGGCCTTCCTCACGCCGGCCGGGCTGGCCGCGGATGGGCCGTCCGTCTCCCAGTGGGTGGCCGGGCTGGCGCAGCAGAAGGCGACGAAATTCCTCGCCGACTCCCCCGCCGAGCGCAAGCGCACCCGCGTGGAGAAGCCGGCCGTGGACGTCAGCTTTCGCCGCCTGGACGAGACGGTGCGCGTGCGGCTCGTCGTCGGCCCGCTCGAGACCGACCCGGCCTACGTCCTGCGCGAGGACAGCTTCGGCGCGACGCTGGCCGAGGTGCCGCGCAGCGCGCTGGCCGCCCTCGACGTCCCGGCCGCTGAGCTCCGGGACCGCCGGGTGCTCAACTTCGACCCGACGCGGGTGGAGCGCCTCCGCTTCCTGCCCGAGGGCGGCGGGCCGACATTTGTCGTCCAGCGAAACCGCACCGACGCCGGTCCGCTTGCCGGCTGGCTCCTCGTCTCGCGGACGCCGCAGCAGGCCTCCACCGCCAAGGTGGGTTCCCTCCTCTATGCGCTGAGCAGCCTGCGCTGGCTTCCCAAGGAGGAGTCACCACCCAAGGACCCGGGGCTTGGCGCGACGGCGCGCACCGTCCTCCTCGAGGACGTCCAGGGCCAGGTGCTGGCCACGCTGGTGCTCGGGAAGCCTGCGTCCAGGAAGGACAAGACGGTGTGGACGCGCTCCGTCGGCGGCGAGGTGGTGCAGGTGGATATGGGCCGGCTGACGGCGCTGCCCACCCAGCCGGAGGACCTCACTGACATCGGCTCCATCAACGTCCCCCTCCCCCTCCCTGGCCCGGCCGACGCCGCCCACTAGAGCCGGCGCACCTCAGCGCTGACTCCGACTCCGGTGGAGGGCCGTCCCGCCTTGACTTTCGCGGGCGCCAGCCGTTATCCCGCGCTCGCCCTACGTTAGGAGTGTCATGGCTCGCGTCACGGTTGAGGACTGTCTTCCCCTGGTGGACAACCGCTTTGCGCTGGTGTTGCTCGGCGCGCGGCGGGCCCGCCAACTCATGGCCGGCGCTCGCCCCGTGCTCGAGATTTCCAAGAATAAGCCCCCCGTCCTCGCGCTCCGCGAGGTGGCGACGGGCAAGGTGAAGTTCGACCGGGACGTCCGCGAGACGCTCTCCGGCAAGTACGACCCGCCGAAGACGCCGGCCCTCTAGGCCAGCTCTACGCCGACGCCGGCGCGCCGCCGAAGGTGACGACGCCGCGGCGCACGAGGTCCCGCAGCGTCTCCTCCACCTCGACCGGAGACTCGTCGAGCCGGCTCAGGACCTCGCGTGGGCTGAGCTTCTCCTCGCAGAGGAGCCGCGCCGTCTCGAGCCAATTCTTCGGGCCATTCTGCGTGTACACCCGGTAGAGGTCCGCGTTGACGCGCATGTTGCCTGGCTTCACGAGGTGCGCGTCGCGCAGCTTCTCGGCGTTCTCGTTGAGCAGCTCCGCGGCCCGGTCGATGAGCTCGGCCACCGGAAGCATGAGCGTCTGCCGCGGCGCCGAGTCGCCGGCCGTCCAGGTGGCCTCGGCGCAGCGGCTGGCGACGAAGGCGTTGAGGGCCCGCTCGCCCACGGCCTGGTGGCCGCCGGTCTGGGCCTGGGCATGCACCCCGGCGCCCTTGCGGAAGTGGACCTCGTAGGTGGCCCAGCTGTCGCGACCGCGCAGCCGCCCCGTCATCCCGTGCGCGGCGAGCGCGCGCAGCACCCAGCCGAGGCCGAGGGCGCCCACCGCCAGGGTGGACACCTTCCCAGCGGCCATGGAGGCGTTGGCCTGCGCCCGCGGGGTGAGGAGCTGCTTCACCGACTCGGCCAGGGCATCCAGCCGCAGCGTCTTCGGCAGGTAGGCCTGGGCGCCGGCGTCGAGCGCCTTCAGCTGCTCTCGGTAGTCGTCCTGACAGCTGAGGAGTGCGAAGGGCACCTCGCGCGTGCGGTAGTCCTCGCGCAGGGCGGTGAGCAGTCCCCAGCCGTCCAGCTTGGGCATGTTGAGGTCGGCGATGATGAGGGCGAAGTCCCCGGTGAGCGCCGCCTCGAAGCCGGCCACGCCGTCGGCGGCGGTGGTGACGGTGTAGCCGAGGCGGCGGAAGAAGCTGGCGAACATCCGGCACAGCTCCGCGTCGTCGTCGACGAGGAGGATGGAGCCCGGAGCCGAGGAGACGGCCTGGGAGGGGGCCTGCGGAGCCGGCTTGGCCTGGACGGGTGCCGACCGCTGCAGGAGTCCGGCGTGCACCGGCGGAAGCAGCGGCGTCAGCGCCTCGGGCTCGACGAAGAGCTCCTCGCCCTCCAGGGCCTCGTCCTCGGAGACGACTTCCACCGGCACCGCGGGCGCAGCCTTGGCCCGGGGCGGTTTCCTCGAAGGTTTGTCGTCGGCCAGCACGCCGGCGGCCAGCGGCGGCTCCTCGCTGGCGAAGCTGTTGTCCAGGTCCACGTCCACGTCCAGGGCCAGGTCCACGCCCTCGGTGTGGGCAGAGGCGGACTGTTCCGCCTTGGGAAGCTCGATGACGAAGCCTGCGCCATCGCCCTGCTGGCCACCCATCTCGGTGAAGGCCCAGGGCGTGCGCGGCAGGGCGAGCATCGCCCCGAGCGCCGTCATGCCGGTGGCCGACTGGTGACGGGCTGAACGCAGGACGCCGTTGGCGAAGAAGGCCTGACTCTCGTGCGGGTGCCCGGGGTTCACCTTCAGGGCGCCGGAGCGAAGCGTCTGCTGGATGTGGTCCACCATCCGCGCACACTCGAAGCCCACCACCGTGCCGGAGCGCTCCGGCAGCTGGGCGAGGAGGGCGCGCACCTGGGCCGGGTGCTCGAAGCTGCTGAAGGGCTCGTGCAGAAGGCCCACCACCCCGCTCCGGGCCTGGGCCACCAGGGGCTCGTCGACGACGTTGAGACAGAGCGCGAAGACGGGCAGCCGCGACATGGACGGCTCGTGCAGAAGGCCCTGCAGCACGTCCACGAGAGGAGCGCTCCCCAGCTCGGCGTGGACGACGACGGCGTCGGAACGCTTGATGCGCAGAGCGGCCAGAAGCCGGCGCGCGTCAGGCACGGCGCGGAAGCGGAAGTCGGCCTTGTGGAAGGCCTCGGTCATCTCCTTGGCCGCCCTTGGCTCGGGCTCGACTGCGATGATGTCCAGGATGTCGCTCACTGCTTACCTCCCGGAGGCCAATGTGGCTGCCGCGTCACATGCTGGCTCAGAAGCAACGCTCGTGCCGAGACCTTTCTTCATACACATGGCTACCCAGGGTGAGGCATGAGCGACCCTCACCAAAACCGAAGGCCACGGGGATGTTGAACAAACCGGGCGGAATGGCCTGGACGTCTGGCCGGCGCAGCCTCTGGGGGGTGGGTGGCTGGCCACCCTATTTCCAGGACTGCACCCCCCCAAAGCTTGCGCGTCAGCTGCGGGCGAAGTGCTGAAACTTCGCCTCCGCGCCGAGGCGGTAGGCGTAGCGGAGACTCTGCAGCAAGGGCTCGAGCCTCCTCGCGGCGCAGTCTGGGAGAAGGCGCGCGCAGAAGGCCCGGGCCAGCCGGTTGGCCTCCCCGTAGCGGCGCGTCTCCGTCTCCGAGAGGCCAGCCCGAAGGCGCGTCTCGTCGAAGAGGCAGCTGTGGAGTCCCGCGGCCCACGTCCCGCGCCCTGCGCTCCAGGCCCTGAGAAGAAGGAGGGCAAACTTGTCCACCTCGGCCTGCGCCTCGAGCTCGAGGAGGGAGACGGGGCGAGACAGCTCCGCGGAACGGGAGAGGTAGAGGAAGTGGCTCACCCCCTCCGCCAGCTGGCAGAAGGGCCCGAGGGCGCGCTCCGGTGCAGCGGCCAGGGGGCCGAGAATGTCCGGCGAGAGGTAGAGACCGAGCTCGAGCTCCCCCTCGACTGCCTCGTGGACGAGGAGCGCCTCGGCGGCCGAGCCGGTGTCGGCTCCGAGGGCGGCCGCCTGCGCCTCGTCGAGGAGAAAGCCAACCGCCCGGTGCGCGCAGCGGACGGCGTAGATGGACTCGAGGTGGTCCTGGACGGCGTCCACCCAGGCCGGGGCCCCGCCAGTCAGTTCGGAAGCCCTCCGCGTCTGGGCAGAAGCCCAGCCTCGGCGAGGACGCCCTCCAGGGCCTCGCCTCCGCGCTCCGTCCAGGCCTCGTACACCTTCAGCATTCCGGAGGGCGAACCCCGGGCCAGCCCCCGCGCGGCGATGGCCTCCAGCACCGTGGCCAGCGAACGAAACTTCCGGCCGAGCTCCCCGTACACCTCGCCGAAGCCGCCCCGGGACAGGTCCGCCACCTGCCCGTAGGCCGCCCCACCCATGTGGATGTAGTAGTCCGGCCCCACCGCCGTCCGGTGCAGCGCCCCGGCGAAGAAGCCCGCCTTGTAGAGGGAGACGTCGCCCATGCGCCGCAGCGTCCGGATGCGCGTGAGGCCCTCCTCCTGCATGGCCCGGCAGTAGAGGACGGCCAGTGGCTCCTCCCCGCCCTCGTCCCGACAGAAGAGACGGTCGGCGGCCGTGAATTCCACGAGGAGGTTGGCCAGGTACAGCTCCGTCAACTCGCCGACGTCCACCCGGGCTTGCGCGAGCGCCTCGTCGAGAAGCGTCTTGAAGAAGGCTGCGAGCGACTGGGCCGGGAGAAGCTGAGACATGTGCCGACGTGGAAAAAACCCTGCAGCCACGGACGCTAGCAGCAAGCGGCGACGCCCCTGAAAGCCCACACCCCTTGAGAATTTGAGAGGTTGGCTGGCACTCCCACGGCCCGTACGCCAGAAAAGCGCTGGGAGTCCGATGGCACTCTTCGAGGGCGGGGGGCGCCCTTTCGGCCGAAAAGGTCCGCGGTTTCGGAGGTTTGCCCATGCGCCAACGCGGCTTGACTCCATGGGGCGCATGGTTAGGTTGGAACAGCCGCGGGGTTGGCAGTTCCACCTCGGGAGTGCTAATCCGCGCGCCAACCCCCAATGCACTGCAGGCCCCCGGGGGCTCCCCGGTGGCCCGTCAGGAGAGGAACACCCATGAAGATTCGTCCGCTGCAGGACCGGTTGATTGTCAAGCGGGTCGCCGAGGAGAACAAGACGAAGGGCGGAATCATCATCCCCGACAGCGCGAAGGAGAAGCCGCTGGAGGGCAAAGTCATCGCCGTGGGCAACGGCAAGATTCTCGAAGATGGAAAGGTGCGCGCGCTCGACATCAAGGCCGGCGACACCATCCTCTTCAGCAAGTACGCGGGCACCGAGGTCAAGATTGAGGGCGAAGACCACCTCATTCTCCGCGAAGAGGACGTCCTCGGCGTCATCGAGAAGTAACCCCCACCCCTTTTCAACAACGTTCAAGAGAACTGAGAGAAAAAACGATGGCCAAAGACATCATTTTCGATACCCGCGCGCGTGAAGCCATTCTGCGCGGCGTCAACACCCTGGCGGACGCAGTCAAGGTCACGCTCGGGCCCAAGGGTCGCAACGTCGTGATTGAGAAGTCGTTCGGCTCCCCCACCATCACCAAGGACGGTGTGACGGTGGCCAAGGAAATCGAGCTCGAGAACCGGTTCGAGAACATGGGCGCGCAGATGGTGAAGGAGGTGGCCAGCAAGACCTCCGACGTGGCCGGCGACGGCACCACCACCGCCACCGTTCTCGCCCAGGCGCTCTACCGCGAAGGTGCGAAGCTGGTGGCTGCCGGGCACAACCCGATGGACATCAAGCGCGGCATCGACAAGGCGGTCGTCCTCGTCACTGCGGACCTGAAGAAGCAGAGCAAGCCCACCAAGGGCAAGCAGGACATCGCGCAGGTGGGCACCATCTCTGCCAACGGCGACACCACCATCGGGCAGATTATCGCCGACGCGATGGAGAAGGTCGGCAAGGAAGGCGTCATCACCGTCGAGGAGGCCAAGGGCCTAGAGACCACCCTGGACGTGGTGGAGGGCATGCAGTTCGACCGCGGCTACCTCTCGCCGTACTTCGTCACCGACCCGGAGCGCATGGAAGTCGTTCTCCAGGACGCGCTCATCCTCATCCACGAGAAGAAGATTGGGTCGATGAAGGACCTGCTTCCCCTCCTGGAGCAGGTGGCCCGGGCTGGAAAGCCGCTGCTCATCATCGCCGAGGAGGTCGAGGGCGAGGCCCTGGCCACCCTGGTGGTGAACAAAATCCGCGGAGTGCTCAACACCTGCGCGGTGAAGGCGCCGGGCTTCGGGGACCGCCGCAAGGCGATGCTCGAGGACATCGCCACCCTCACCGGTGGAAAGATGATTGCCGAGGACCTGGGCCTCAAGCTGGAGAGCCTGACCCTCAATGACTTGGGCAAGGCCAAGCGCGTCGTCATCGACAAGGACAACACCACCATCATCGACGGGGCTGGCAGCCAGAAGGACATCCAGGCCCGGGTGGCGCAGCTCCGCAAGCAGGTCGACGACACCACCAGCGACTACGACAAAGAGAAGCTGCAGGAGCGGCTTGCCAAGCTGGTCGGCGGTGTGGCGGTCATCAACGTCGGCGCGGCCACCGAGACGGAGATGAAGGAGAAGAAGGCGCGGGTGGAGGATGCGCTCAATGCAACCCGCGCGGCCGTGGAAGAGGGCGTCGTCCCAGGCGGCGGCGTGGCCTACGTCCGCGCCCTGAAGGCGCTGGAGAAGGGCGACTGGGCCGAGGGCGAGAAGTTCGGCGTGGAGATTGTGCGCCGGGCGCTCGAGGAGCCACTCCGACAGATTGTCGGCAACGGCGGCCTGGAAGGCTCGGTCATCGTCAACAAGGTGAAGGAAGGCACGGGGCCCTTCGGCTTCAACGCGGCCACGGGCGTCTACGAGGACCTCATCGCCGCCGGCGTCATCGACCCGGCCAAGGTGTCCCGCACCGCGCTGCAGAATGCAGCGTCGGTGGCCTCCCTGATGCTCACCACCGAGGCCATGGTGGCTGACCGCCCGAAGGACGACGACGGCAAGTCCGGCGGCGGCGGCGGTGGTGGCATGGGCGGCATGGGCGGTATGGGCGGGATGGGGATGTAGTTTCCCCCCGCCTCTTCCCAAAACGAGGATGCAACTGCGACGGCCTCCGGGGACACCTCCCCGGGGGCCGTCGTCGTTTTGGGGCAAGAGGGCGCCCGGCCCTCTTCCCGTCCTCAGCGGTTGAAGGGCCCAGCGGAGGGGACGGGCGTCCCCGTCGGCGAGAGGCCAAACAGCTGACGCAGCTGGGCGGGGATGTCGGTGAAGCACACGCCCATCCGTCCGCGCAGGTTGATGCGGAAGTCCCCCTGGCGCGCCCAGGCCACGCGGCCGGAGAACTCGAACTCCGTCCCGTCGACGAGGACGTTGCCCTTCACCGCGGTGCCCTTGGGAAAGACGCGCATCAGCTCGGCGCAGAAGCCGCCCGCGGACACGTCCACCGTGAAGCCGGAGGCCGGACCGAGGCTCACCTTGTAGCGGCGGCGCTGGCGACCCAGCACCCGCGTGTTCTGCATCGCGCCAACCCCCGGGGTACGTGCGGACCCCCCTTGCTCAGACCTAGCACGGGCCGGGCCGTGGCTGCACATGGCAGGCGCCGGGCCGATGGACATTGCAACGTTAGACAAGAGAAAACGTAGTGCCTGGGGAGGCTGCATGCAGCCCGTCGTCATCTACACAACAACCTATTGCGGCTACTGCCAGCGCGCCAAGGCGTGGTTCACCGCGCACGGTGTGTCCTACCGCGAGGTGGACGTCACTGACGACGACGCTGAGCGCGCCTCGCTCGTGGAACGCTCGGGCGGGCAGCGGACCGTGCCACAAATTTTCGTCGGCGACGTCCACGTCGGTGGCTTCTCGGACTTGGTGGCCCTGGACGCCGCCGGGAAATTCACGCCCCTCCTCGAGGCCTCCGGGGCGTGAGCGCCAGGGCCTGGGCCGCCCTCGCCCTCGCCTCGGCGGCGGCGGGGTGTGCCGGGGCCCCCGTCTCCACCCACGCCGCGGTGGCCGACTCGCTGCGGGTGTCCGCCGTGGTGCTCGAGCCGGTGCGCGGCGCGACGGCCGAGGAGGTGGCCGCGCTCGACAGCCGCCTTGTGGCCATCACCCTGGACGCCGTCTCGGGCGAGGCGCTCGTCTTTGCCGGCGCCGAGGTGAAGGTGCTGCACCCGAACCGCCGCGACTGGACGGCGAATGCCGCCGTGCCGCTGTTGCGCACGGCCGGCGTGCGCCCGGAGTCGGCGGTGGTGGTGCAGGCCCGCGTGGAGAGCGCCCAGGCGCAGAGCCAGCAGGAGGTGCGCGGCGCCTCCGGCTCGGCGGTGGGCGCGGCCGCGGAGCTCCACTGGCGGGCGACTGTGGAAGTCTTCCAGCCCAGCACCGGGCTGCTTCTGGTGGAGACGACGGCCGAGGCGCAGACGGACCCCTTCGCCCGGGGCGGCACCGAGGCCGCCACGCTGCAGCCCGCCGGTGTCCTCGAGCGCGCGGCCCGCGAGGCGCTGGCCCAGCTGTCCTCTGCCTGGGCCGCACCGCGGCCGGCGCAGGGGCCTCGCCTCAGCACCTGGACGGCCGTCCCGGCGCCGGAGGGACGGCTGGCACACGGGCTCGAGGCCGAGGTGCTGCGGCTGCAGCTGCTTCTCACCGCCAACCCCGGGCTGGACGAGGAGGAGGCGGCCCGGCTGGCCCGGCTTCCGGCCGGCGTCCTGGTGCGCGCCTCCGACTTGGGCTTCCGGCTGCGGCCGGGGGACTTGGTTCTGTCCATCGACGGCACCCTGGCCAACGCCGCCGCGCTGGCCAGAGTCCGCTATGCGACGTCGCCTACCGTGCTGGAGGTCCGGAGCCCCGAGGGACGTTTACGACGCGTGAACTTCCCGTGACGCTTTGCTAAGGGGGCGCTCCCCCTCAGGGGGACTGCCGTCCCCTTTCAAGGAGGTCCAACCCCCATGTCGTCCCGACTCGCCGCCCTCCCCCTCGGCCTCGCGCTCCTCCTGGGAAACTCCGCCCTGGCCGCGGACAACGCCCAGGCCCTCGGAAACGTCCTCCCCTTCGACCTCGACGTCTGCTTCGTCAAGCCGGCCAGCGTGGACCAGCCGGTGAGTGCCGTCACCCTCAACGGCCTGTGGATTCTGGCCGGCCCGCTGTGGCGGGAATGCATGAGTGACACCCGCTTCTACGTCCCGGGCAAGCCCCCGGCATTCAAAGTCACCCTCAGCGTCACCGAGAATGGCTTCGTCCGCACCATCGACTCGGACGGGCTCACGCCCGCCGGGAAGAAGTGCATCGACGACGCGGTGGGGAAGGTGTCCCCCTCCATCGCTCCCCTCCCCCCGGGGAGCAAGCCGGTGACATTCTCCGAGCAGGAGCCGGAGTTTCCCGCGGCCACCCAGGTGCGCTTCGGCATCAACACCTTCTCCGACGTGGCGGCCACCGTGCGGCTGGCCATGCCGTCCCTCTGCGCCTGCTTCGAGCCCTTCAAGACGGGCCCGGACCCGAAGCCCATCGGCCTCAAGGTGAAGCTGACGGCCGACCCAGAGAAATTCCGCGACCCCAAGGACAACAGCGTCCCCAAGCCCAAGGAAGTCACCGTCGGCGAGGGGCCGCCACTGCCGATGAAGACCTGCATCGCCGACAAGCTGACGGCGCTCAGCTACCCGGAGACGAAGGCCGACATCCAGGTGGTGGTGCCTTACGAGTTTCGCTTTCTCAACGCGGTGGCCGACTCGATGGATGTCGCCGCGCTGCCCGACGCTGCGAAATTCAGCCAGCTCGACGTCATGGACGTCCCGCGGCTGGGCGCGGCGCAGCTGGAACAGGCGCGCCTGGACGCCACCGGGGCCCGCTACAACGCGCTGGTGAAGCAGTACCAGGACTTGAGCAAGACGGACGCCAAGAAGGCGCACGGGATGCTGAAGGACCTGGTCAGCAGCTGCAAGCAGCTCGTGGCCGAGCACGAGGTGTACATCGGCGTGCTGGAGAGCGAGTTCAAGCTGCGTCAGGAGCAGCTCGCCCTGGCCACCGCCCTCAAGGCCAAGGACGCGGCCTGGACGGCGGCCGAGGCCGCGGTGAGGAAGGCCACCGCCGACAGCGAGGCCCTGGTGGCCAAGGCCAAGCAAAACCGCGTCAACGACGAGAAAATCTGCCCCAAGGTGCACCTCTAAAGAGGGCCCTCGGGCAGACGAGGCAGCTAGGCCACCGCCGCGTCGTCGTTGGCCGCGGCGGCATCGCGGAGCCGGACGCTCACCAGCTTGGAGATGCCCGGCTCCTCCATCGTCACGCCGTACAAGGTGTCCGCCACTTCCATCGTCCGCTTGTTGTGGGTGATGAGGATGAATTGCGACTGGGCGCTCATCTCGCGCACCAGCTCGTTGTAGCGGCCGACGTTGGCCTCATCCAGCGGTGCGTCCACCTCGTCCAGGACGCAGAAGGGCGAGGGCTTGATGAGGAAGATGGCGAAGATGAGCGCCACCGCGGTGAGCGCCTTCTCCCCGCCGGACAGAAGGGTGACGCTCTGCAGCTTCTTGCCCGGGGGCTGGGCGACGATGTCCACCCCGGCCTCGCCGCCTTGAGGGTCATTGGCCAGGAGCAGGCAGGCCCGCCCACCACCGAAGAGGCGGGGGAAGACGGCCTGAAACTTCTCGTTCACCGCATCGAAGGTGTGGGCAAAGCGGTCCCGGCTGGTGCGGTCGATTTTGGCAATGGCCGTGCGCAGCTGGGCCAGGCTCGACTCGAGGTCCCGCTTCTGGCCGGCCAGGAAGTCGTGCCGGGCCGACACCTCCTGGTGCTCCTCGATGGCGGTGAGGTTGATTTCCCCCATCCGCTCCAGCTGCGCCCGCAGCTCGCGCAGCTCCGCCTCGGCCGCCTCGCTGAGCGGCGGCAAGAGGTGGAAGCGGTGCAGCTCCTGGCCGAGCTCGGTGTGGTGGCGCTCTCGCACCCCGTCCACGAGGTGGGTGAGCTCGAGGAGGAGCTCGCGCTCCCGCAGGGTGAGCGCCGAGAGGCCCTCGGTGAGGTTGTCGAGGCTACTGCGCTCCTCGCGCAGCCGCTGCTCCTCGGCCCGCACCCGCGCCGCCCGCGCGGCGTGGGCGTGCTGGCTGCTCTCCAGCTCCTGGCGGCGGGCCAGGAGCTCGGCGCTCCGCAGCGCGTACCCCGACGCGGTGCTGGCGATGCGGGCCACAAGTTCCGCAGCGCGCTCCTGGGCCTCGACGTGCGACTCGAGGAGGCGGGCGCTCTTGGAGAGAAGCTGGTCCCGGCTGGCCACCGCCTCGGCCAGCGTGCGGCGGGCTGACTCGCTGCGCTCGGCGTGGGCGGCGCGGCTCACCTGGAGGTCGAGGAGCTCGCTCTGGTGCGCCTCGGCCGACGTCCGCAACGACTCGATGCGCTCGGCGAGCTCCTTGACGCCCTCCTCGCGGGCGGCGCGCTCGGCTTGGGCGTGCGCCACCTCGCCGCGGGACGTCTCCTCCTCGCGCTGGACGCTGAGCAGCGTCTGGTGGAGGGACTCGGCCTCGAGGCCCGCGGCCGAGAGGCGCTCCTTGAGGGCCAGGAGGAGCTCGGCGGCGCGGGTGAGGTCCTTCTCCAGCGCGCTCCGGTTGAGCTCCTCCTCGTGGTGGTGCCGCTGCAGCCCCTTCAGCACCTCCTCGGTGTGCAGGACGTGCTTCTGCAGGGCGTAGCCGCGGGTGACGGCCTCCTGGAAGCGCTCCTCGAGGCCCACCAGCGCCTCGGAGAGCTCCGCAATCTCGCGCTTCTTCTGCAGCGCACCCACCGCCGGCCCTTCCAGGACGCCGCCCGTCACCGCGCCATCCCGGCCAAGCATTTCCCCGTCCAGCGTGACGCACGTCCACTGGCCGTTTCCAACCGCGGCCACCGCGCGCGCGGCGGCCAGGTCCTCCACCAAGAGGACGTCGCCGAGGAGCGCCTCCACCACCGGGCGGAAGGCGGGCTGGGTGGACACCTCGGACAGGGCGGTGGCGATGAAGCCCGGGACGTCCGCTGGAGGCAGAGGCCGCACGGGCGGGGCCGGCTGCGCGGAGAGCGGGAGGAAGGTGCTCCGGCCCTCGGCCAGGCCTCGCAGGTGGCCGGCCAGGGCGAAGGCCTCCTCGGTGCCCTCCACCAGGACGTGCTGCAGTCGCTCGCCGAGCGCGGCCTCCACGGCCTTCTCGAAGCGCGCCGAGGTGGAGAGGACGTCGGCCACCAGGCCGCGGACGCCGTGGGCCGCGGGGTTCTCGGCGGCGTGCTTCATGATGGCGCGCACGCCACGGTCGAAGCCCTCGTAGTGGCGCTGGATTTCCTCGAGGGAGTGGAGCCGGCTCCGGCGGTCGGCGAGCTCCTCGCGGAGCGAGATGACCGCCACCTCGTGCTCGGCGAAGCTCTGGCGGGCACGGGCCAGCGTCTCCTCCTCCGCTCCGCTGCGCTCGGCGAGTTCGAGGGTGAGCTGCCGGCTGCGCGTCACGGCGCGCGTCACCTCGGTGCGCTCGCGCTCGAGGGTGGCCACCTGGGCCCGGAGCGCCTCGGCCTCCTCCTCGGCCCTGGCGTGGCGCGCCACAAGCTCGGAGCGCTTCTGGCCAAGGTTGAGGAGGTTGTTCTCGTGGTTCGCCACCCGGGCCGCCAGGCCTAAAAGGGTGAGCCGCTGCTGCTCGAGCTTCGAGCCGGCCTCGGCCTGCATCATCTGCACGGCCTCAAGCCCCTCCTGCGCCCGGCGCAGGGCAGAGGCCTCCTCCTCGGACGTCGCCGAGAGCCCCGCCAGCTCCGCGTCCAGGGCCAGGGCGCGGGCGGCGAAGGCCTCGGCCAGCCCCTGCACCTCGGCCAGCTCCGCCTGAGTGGCGGCCTCCGTCCGCTCGGCCGATAGGAGGTCCTCGCGCCAGTGGACGAGATTCTGCCCGTCCCGCTGCACCTCGGACTCGAGCCCGTGCGCCGTCTCGGCCAGCGCCTGCAGCCGTTGCGCCTCGGCATCCAGCGCCGTGCGCTCGATGGCGATGGCGTCCTCCAGGGCGCGCACGCCCTCCACCGCGGCGCGCTCCGTCCCGCTCAGCGCAGCCAGACGCTGCGCCAGCTGCTTCTGCTCCGCCGCCAGCGCCAGCCAGCGGTGCGTCGCATGGTGGAGCTCGATGTGCTGCATGCGGGCCTTCAGCGTCCGGTACTTCTCCGCCTTGCGCGCCTGGCGGCCGAGGCTGTCCAGACGCTTGGCAAGCTCCGTCACCAAGTCTGCCACCCGGAGGAGGTTGGCCTCGGTGGCCTCCATCTTCCGTTCCGCCGCTCGCCGGCGGGACTTGTACTTCGTCACCCCGGCGGCCTCCTCGATGAGGAAGCGCCGGTCCTCGGGCTTGGAGGAGACGATGAGGCCCACCCGGCCCTGCTCGATGATGGAGTAGGCGCGCGTGCCGACGCCGGTGCCCAGAAACAGCTCCACGACGTCGAGCAGCCGGCAGGCCGTCTTGTTGATGAGGTACTCGGACTCCCCGGAACGAAACAGCCGCCTTGTGACGGTGAGCTCCGGGTAGCCGGCGTACTGCGGGGCCAGCCCGTCGCTCTCGGAGACGGAGAGGGTGAGGGACACCTCGGCCATGGAGAGCGGCCCCTGGCTCTCGCTTCCGTTGAAGAGGACGTCCTCCATGCCGCGGCCGCGGAGCGCCTTGGCGCTTTGCTCCCCCATCACCCAGCGCAGCCCGTCGACGACGTTGGACTTGCCGCACCCGTTGGGCCCCACCACGCCGGTGATGCCCTCCCCGAAGGTGAAGACACTTCGGTCCATGAAGGACTTGAAACCGGTGATGTCCAGGCGCTTGATGCGCATTCGGGGTGGCGCTCCGTGGGGTGAGCTACTTTCCCACAGGTTATGCGCCGGTTTCGGGGTGAGCAAGCACCACGTAACGTGACATGGCGTGACACCGCGTGAATGGTCACTCGGGCGCTTCGTTCACCTTCCTCAGGAGGCGGGAGGGACGGGCGTCGGCGTCGGGCGGGGCTCGATGCGCACCTTCACCACCCGCGGGCCATCCGTCTCGGCCACCCGGACTTCCCACTCGCCGACGGCGGTGGCGTCGCCGGGGCCGGGGACGCGGCCCAGCTTGGCCATGAGGTAGCCGGCGATGGTGGTGACGTCCGAGCCGTCGACGTCGAAGTCCACGTCCAGGCGCTCCCGCAAGTCCTCGAGCGAGGTGCTTCCGGAGACCTCGAAGCGCCCGCCGGGAAGCGTCTTCACCTGGACGGAGTGGCGGCCGAGCTCCGCCACGTCTCCCACCATCTCCGAGACGACGTCGGCCAGGCTGACGATGCCCGAGGTGCCGCCGTGCTCGTCCACCACCACCGCCAGCTGGCGCCGGCGCTTCTTGAATTCGGCCAAGAGCTGCTCGAGCGTCACGTTCTCCGGGACGAAGAGGACGGGCCGTTGCACCTGGGCCAGGCTCTTCAGCTGTCCGGTGGAGAGGAGGAAGAAGAGGTCCTTGACGTTCACCACCCCTTCCACCTGGTCGAGGTTTCCCCGGCACACCACCACCCAGGTGTGCCCGGCGGCGCGGGCCTCGGCCACGTTGCGCTCCAGGGACTCGTCGAGGTCGAGGTAGCGCACCTCGGTGCGAGGCACCTGGATTTGCCGGGCCGTCTTCTCGGTCATGGCCAGCGCCCGCTCCAGGAGCTCCGCCCGCGCGCCCTCGATGGTCCCCATCTCCGCCGCCGAGGCGAGGATGATGCGCAGCTCGTCCTCGGTGTGGGCCGCCTCCCGCCCGGGCTTGGCGCGCAGGCCGAAGAGGCGCAGCACGAAGCCCGAGGCCCGGTTCACGAGCCACACCCCGGGAAAGAAGAGGAGGTAGAGCGCGCGCAGGGGCGTGGCCACGGCCATGGCCGTCCCCTCCGCCCGCTGGATGGCGATGCCCTTCGGGACGAGCTCGCCGAGGATGAGGCACAGAAGGGTGATGAGGGCAAAGCCCACCACCACCGAGAAGGTGCGCACCGCAGCCAAGAGCGACGGCCACTCCCGAAGCAGCGGCGTCAAGAGCCACTCCAGCGTCGAGGCCACGGCCGGCTCCCCCACCCACCCGATGCCGATGGCGGTCAGGGTGACGCCAAACTGGATGACGCTCAGGTACGGGGTGAGGTCACGGATGATGAGCAGCGCAGAGCGGGCATCCGTCCGGCCAGCATCGGCCAGGGCCTCGAGCCGCGCCGGGCGCGCCTTCACCAGGGCCATCTCGGCCAGGACAAAGAAGGCGTTGAGGAAGATGAGGGCCACCGCGGTGGCGAGGTGCCACGCGGAGGCTCTCACAGCAGGCTCTCGTACTCCGGATCGCCCTTGAGCGCGTCGAACATCGGGTCCGTGGCCAGCCAGCCCGTCACCTTGGCCCGGTCCAGCTCGAGCGAATTCTTCAGGGCGGCCAGCGACTCGGGCTTCTTGCCCCACAGCGCATACAGCGCCGCCAGGTTGTAGTGGAGGAGCAAATCCTCGGCGTTGAGCTCGCGCGCCCGCCCGTAGGCCCGCTCCGCCTCGGCGTAGAAGCCCTTCTGCGCGTAGCAGATGCCGAGGTCGAGGTGAGCCTCGAAGTTGTCCGGCTCGAGCCGCACCACCTCCTTGAGGTGGGTGATGGCGTTGCGGTAGTCGCCCTCGTCCATGAGCAGCGCCGCCAGCTCGTGCCTCGGGAAGGCGTCGGCCGGGTCTAAGTCAATGGCCCGCTTGAGCTCGGTGACCGCCTCCTCCACCCGACCGTGGTCGGCGTAGGTGAGGCCGAGGTTGAGGTGGGCATCCGGGTACTCCGGGTCGAGCTCGATGGCCTGCCGGTAGGCGGAGACGGCGAACTCCGGACCGTGCGTGGAGAGGAAGCAGGCCAGGTTGTAGTGCGCGGTGGCGCTGTCCGGCTCGAGCCGTAGGGCGGTGAGGTACTCGGCCAGCGCCTCGCGGTACAGCTTCTTCTCGGCGTAAACCGTCGCCAGGTTGTCGTGGGCGTGGGCCGAGTCCGGGTCCAGGTCGATGGCGCGCTTGAACTCGCGGATGGCCTCGTCCAGCCATCCTCTGTCCGCGAGCTCGATGCCGCGGGAGTTGTGCTCGTCGGAGAGCGCGATGTTGTCCTTCTCGCGGGCCATGGGCGCTGTTGTCCGGGGGGAAAGCGGTCAGTACTTACGAGGGCGCCGCAGCCGATGCAAGGCACGGGCACCGGCCGCCCCGGTCGGAATTCCGGGGACGCCTCGACGGAGTTCGTTGCGGAAAGCCGTGCGGCCTGCCGGGCACCAGCGCCCTGCTCGTCGCGACTTCCGCCTGGACTACTTGCCGGTGGACTTCCGCTTCCGGATGCGGCGGCGCTTGAGCACGCCGCGCTTGAGCCGGGCCCGGTTCTTGAGCTTCTTCTTGCTGCGGTTCGTCTTCACGCGAGTGGCCATCGGCGGCGGTCCATAGCACCGCCGGAGGACGGTGTCTGTAGCCTCCACGCGCCAGCGTCAGGGGCCGCTCCGGCCCCCGGCGCCTTGCGCGAGGCCCCCCGGGGCCGGTAGGGGTTGTGCAACGCCATGCTGGAGAAGCTCCAAGACGTCGAGCGCCGCTTCGAGCGGCTCACCGCCGACCTCAGCAACCCTGAAACCCTCGCCGACTCGGCGAAGTTTCGGAAGGTGGCCAAGGAGCGCGCGGACCTCGAGAAGCTGGTGGAGACGTTTCGCACCTACCGCGAGGTGAAGGGCGACGAGGACGAGCTCGACGTGTGGCTCAACGGCTCGGACCCCGAGGCCAGGGAGATGGCCCGGAAGGAGCTGCCGGCGCTCAAGGAGCGGCGCGAGGCGCTGGAGAAGGCCCTCCACCTCCTCCTGCTTCCCAAGGACCCCAACGACGAGAAGGACGTCATCCTCGAGATTCGCGCCGGTGCCGGCGGCGACGAGGCCTCGCTCTTCGGCGAGGAGCTCCTGCAGATGTACCTGCGCTACGCGGAGCGCAAGGGGTGGAAGACCGAGCTCCTCGACGTGAGCCCGGGCAATGCCGGCGGCATCAAGGACGCGACCGCCGTCATCTCCGGGGGCGGCATCTACGGCTGGCTGAAGTACGAATCCGGGGTGCACCGCGTCCAGCGCGTGCCGGCCACCGAGGCCCAGGGGCGCATCCACACCTCCACCGTCACCATCGCCGTCATGCCCGAGGCCGAGGACGTCGACGTCCAGCTCAACCCCGCCGACATCGAGATGCAGGTCATGCGCTCCACCGGCGCCGGCGGCCAGAGCGTCAACACCACCGACTCCGCCGTCCGGCTCCGCCACAAGCCCTCGGGCATCGTCGTCAAGTGCCAGCAGGAGAAGAGCCAGACCAAGAACCGCGCCATGGCCATGAAGATGCTCCGGGCCAAGCTTTTCGAGGTCGAGCAGGAGCGCCTCTCCAACGAGCGCGACGCCCTGCGCCGGGGCCAGGTGGGGACCGGCGACCGGAGCGAGAAAATACGCACCTACAACTTCCCGCAGGACCGGCTCACGGACCACCGGATTGGGGAGACGTGGCACAACCTCGAAGCGCGGATGGCCGGCGACATCGACGACGTGGTGACCGCCTGCCGCACCTACTTCCAGGCCGAGCTCCTCAGGGCGGAGGGCGTCACGCAGAGCCCCGAAGGATGACGACCGCCCCCTGGACGGTGCGCCGCGTGCTGGCCTTCACGACCCAGCACTTCGACAAGCGCGGCGTGGACGCCCCGAGGCTGGCCTCGGAGCTCCTTCTGGCCCACGTCCTCCGGCTCGACCGGGTGCGGCTCTACACGGACCTCGACCGCCCGCTGGACAAGGACGAGCTCGCCACCTACCGGGCGCTCATCGAGCGCCGCGTGGCGGGGGAGCCGGTGCAGTACCTCACCGGACGTCGCGAGTTCTACGGACGCCCCTATCAGGTGGACGCGCGCGTCCTCATCCCCCGTCCGGAGACCGAGCTTTTGGTGGAGGCCGTCCTCCGGGCGCTTCCCTCTGGCCAGCCCGTGCGCCTTCTCGACGTCGCCACCGGGAGTGGCTGCATCGCCATCACCCTTGCCGCCGAGCGGCCCGAGGCACAGGTGTGGGCCACCGACGTCGACAGTGGCTGCTGCGAGGTGGCCCGGGCCAACGCCGAGGCGGCCGGCGTGGCGGCCCGGGTGGAGGTGCGGCAGGGGGACCTCCTTCTGCCGGTGGCCATGGAGCCACCCTTCGACGTTGTGGTGAGCAACCCGCCCTACGTCCGCACCGGGGAGCTCGCCGGGCTGCAGGCCGAGGTGCAGCGGGAGCCGCGGCTTGCCCTCGACGGCGGCCCGGAGGGCCTCACCCTCCTCGCCCGGGTGGTGGAGGAGGCCTTCAGCCACCTCGTCCCCGGGGGCCTTCTGGCCCTGGAGATTGGCGAGGAGCAGGGCGCGGCGGTCCGGGACTTGCTCCAGGGACGGGGGTATGCGGCAGTGCACATCAAGCCGGACCTCGAGCGGCGGGACCGCATCGCCTTCGGGACACGGCCCCGCGGGTAGAAAGCCGCGCGCAGGCGCGGACGGAAGGACGACACGGGTGGACCGGATACTGGTGGAGGGCGGGCGACGGCTGGAGGGCGAGGTGATGCTCTCCGGCGCCAAGAATGCGGCCCTGCCCATCCTCGCCGCCGGGCTTCTCGCCGACGGCCCCAGCACCTTCCGCAACGTCCCGGACCTGGCCGACGTCTCGACGCTGCTCAGGCTCTTGCGCACCATGGGCGTGGACGCGGAACGCCTCCCGGCGGAGGACGGGCATGCCGTCCGGGTGCACGCAGTGAATGGCATCACCGCCGAGGCGCCCTACGAGCTCGTCCGCACCATGCGCGCCTCGGTGCTGGTGCTCGGGCCCCTCTTGGCCCGCTACGGGCATGCCCGGGTGTCGCTCCCCGGCGGCTGCGCCATCGGCGCCAGGCCCATCGATTTGCACCTCAAAGGCTTCGCCGCGCTGGGGGCCGACATCACGCTGGAGGAGGGTTACGTCGAGGCGCGGGCCGAGCGCCTGCGCGGCGCCACGGTGCGCTTCGACAAGATTACCGTCACCGGAACCGAGAACGTGCTCATGGCCGCGGTGCTGGCCGACGGCCATACCGTGCTGGAGAACGCCGCCCGCGAGCCGGAGGTGGAGGAGCTGGCCAGGGTGCTGAGGGCCATGGGGGCCCGCATCGAGGGAGCGGGCACGGACACCCTGCACATCGACGGGGTGGAGAGCTTGCACCCCATCGAGCACGCCATCCTCCCCGACCGCATCGAGGCCGGGACGCTGCTCATCGCCGCGGCCATCACCGGCGGGGACGTGCACGTGCTGGGGGCGCGCGCGGAACACCTGGACGCCCTTTTGGGTAAGCTTCGCGAAACCGGTTGCTCCATCGCCCTCACCGATGCTGGCGTGCGATGTCGCGGCCCGGAGGTGCCAAGGCCGGTCGACATCCAGACCACGGAGCACCCGGGCTTTCCAACCGACATGCAGGCGCAGATGATGGCGCTGCTCAGCATCGCTTCCGGGCCGAGCGTCATCTGCGAGAACATCTTCGAGAACCGCTTCATGCACGTCGCCGAGCTGCAGAGGATGGGGGCCAACATCCGGGTGGAGGGCCGCACCGCGGTGGTGAAGGGCGTGCCGCACCTCTCCGGAGCGCCGGTGATGGCCACCGACCTCCGCGCCTCGGCGTCCCTCCTCCTCGCCGGGCTGCGCGCGGTGGGCACCACACAGTTGTCACGCGTGTACCACCTGGACCGCGGCTATGAGCGCCTGGAGCTGAAGCTTTCGCGGCTCGGAGCCCAGGCGACCCGGGTCAAGTGAGCCCTTCTGCCAGACCGGAGTTGCAGTCGAAATTTTCCCGGCCCTAGTATCAGCTGTTTCGTCGCGACCCACGGGGGCATCGCCCCGGCCACAGGAGAAGACCGAGTCCGCCATGAATTGCCCCAGCTGCAACGTCGAGATGGGTGAGCTGGATGGGGAAGCGACGTTGCGACGGTGCGGAGAGTGCTTCGGCCTGTGGATTGACGTCGCCGACCTCAACCGCGTCCTCCTGCACAACAACCTGCCCGGGCTGGAGAGCCTGGGGGGCCGCGTCGACGCCGAGGCACTCACCGGCCAATGCCCCGAATGCCAGGTGGACCTGGTGCGGGTGGACGGGGGGGAGCGCCAGCACCGGCTTCACTACGACACCTGCGAGTCCTGCGGCGGCATCTTCCTGGAGTCCGAATTCAAGGACGCCAGCAACGCCCAGGTGGCCTTCGCGGAAATTGTCGACTTCTTCCAGCGTTTCAGCGCGAAGAAGAAGCGCGCTGCGCTCTAGCCTTTCCTTCGAGCCCGGGCGCCCCCTAGCGCCGGTCTCGAAAGGTTTGCTTCAGCGGCCCGACGGGCCCCTCGAGGCTGAGGGTGCCGAGCGCCTTCCCTGAGGCGTCCTTCTGGACGCTGAGGAGTGCGCCTCCCTGCACCTTTCCCGCGCCCGGCACGGTGAGCCACAGCTGGCCAGCCTTCACCCACCACTTTCCGGACAGCGGCTTCCCGCGCCCGCTCGCGCCCTCGGGAAGCGAGCGCCACGTCCCGTCGAGGAAAAACGTCAGCGTCCTGTCCGGCGCGCCCTCCGGGCCGCCGTACCAGAGGCCCAGCAATTCGGCGCGCCCCGGCTGAAAGGCAAGCCGCTTCCGCAGGACGGGGCCAGCCAGCGGCGAGGCGCTAGCGAAGGGCACCACGTCGGCCAGGCACACCGGCGCCAGCGGGTCCTCGGCGGAGAAGCTGTCCAGCACCTCGAGGGCGAAGGTTTTTCCGCGGAGCGGCTTCTCCAGCTGCACCGACTGGACGCCGCGCCTGTCCTCCAGCGTCACCGTGGCCGTGGCCTCCGGCCCCCGCAAGAGCAGCTTCCGCACCCGACTCATGGCCCGGAAGGCCTCCTCGCTTCCGGCGTTGCCGGTGGTGACTTCCAGCCGCGTCAGCGTCACCGGCTCGGCGAAGCCGAAGGTGAGGGTTTCCTTGAGGGCGTCCGCATCCCGGCTGCACCAGACGGTGGCCGGGTTTCCGTCCAGGAGGTTGAGCGGGCTGTAGTGGCTCGGCGTCCCGGCCTCGAGCTGCCCGCTGGCCCGCACCCAACCCACCTTCGGCACGGCGTGCGCGAAGGTTGCCAGAAGCAAGGCACCGAGAAGGGCTTGGCGCATGGCCCCATGCTGCATTGGCCGCGCCCTGGGCACCAGCCCCCAGGGAGCGCTCGGGCGGGAGTGT
>Ga0302314_10003182_pt1 | contig 30358 bp, 22 predicted proteins | sample III_Palsa_N2_3_FD_200533 | JGI IMG/M metagenome (GOLD analysis project Ga0302314, IMG submission 200533) | Peat permafrost microbial communities from Stordalen Mire near Abisko, Sweden - III_Palsa_N2_3 | ecosystem: Environmental > Terrestrial > Soil > Palsa > Peat permafrost | place: Sweden... | reverse complement strand
GCAGTCGTTCGCCGAGGCGCTTCTCGAGCGCGGCGATGCGGCGCGATACCGTGGATTTGGGCAGCTGCACGCGCTCGGCGGCGCGACTGAAGCTGCCAGCCTCGGCCACGCGGGCGAACAGCAGCAGATCGTCGGCGTCGGGGCTCATGGCAGGAAGAGGTTCGTGGGGCGGGTCATGCGAATTTCCTGGCCATGGCGCGACCGCCGGTGGGCCAGGATGACGCCGCAGGGCAGCGGAAGCGTTGGCTCGATCATGGCACGGCCTTCCATGCGTCGGCGAGCACGCTGCCATCAGCCGGAGACGCTGGCGCGACTGGCGCAGGCGGTCGGCGGCCTGCTGGCGCGCCTGCCGCGCGACGAAGACCGGTCGGAGCCGTGAGCCCGGATCTTTCAACAGGTTCAGTGCTGTCGCATGACTTCGGCCGCGCTTCGCCCGGCACTGACCAGCGCCGCGATCCGGTTCATGGCGGGCGTGATGTGGTTGAAATATTTCTTGTACCCCGCACAAAGGTAGTTCAGCCCTGGCTCGCCGTCCGCCGTCTCGATGAAGCGGTTCTTCGGGCACTCGCCGTTGCAGGCGAATCGGAAGTCGCAACGCAGGCAGTCGCCGGGCAGCGTCGTCTCCTTGGCGGCACCGAAGGCCCGTTGCGCGGGGGAATCCAGCAGTCGCGCCGGATCGTCCGTCGCGATGTTGCCCAGCTTGTACTCCGGGTACATGAAGTGATCGCACGAATACACGCTGCCGTCGTGCTCGACGATGCCGGCCTTGCCGCAGCGCGGGCTGAAGATGCAGGCGCTGGTCGGCAGCTGGCACCACGAGGCGAGCGCCCATTCGAAATTCATCACGTGCACCGTGCCCACGTCCGCGCGCACCCACTCGTCGAACACCGCGTTCAGGAAGTCGCCGTAGGCCACGGACGGTACCGTGTGGGGCGTCACGCGCACAGGCGCGGCGTCGTTCGTCACGGCTCGTGCCGGCACCGACAGGCTGGCCTTGCCGAGCGATGGCGGGACGGCGAAGTGCAGGCCGATCGCGGCCTCCGCCGCTACCGGCTCGCGCTCGACGACCGGATTGAACTGGATGAACTGTGCGCCCACGGCCTTGAGGTGGCGATAGATCTCCAGCGGATGGTCGACGTTGGCGCTCGAGACCGTCACCAGCACGTTGAAATCGACGCCGTGGCTGGCCAGCACCGCCATGCCGCGCAGCACGTCGTCGTAGCTCGAACGCCCTTGCTTGTCGGGCCGGGCGACGTCGTTGAGCTCGCGCGGGCCGTCCAGGCTGACGCCGACCAGGAATTTCTCGCGCGCCAGGAACTCGCCCCAGCGGTCGTCGATCAACGTGCCGTTGGTCTGCAGCGTGTTGGCGATGCGCTTGCCGCCGGCGTGCAACCGCTGCAGCGCCACCGCGCGCTCGAAGAAGTCCAGGCCGATCAGCGTCGGCTCGCCGCCCTGCCAGGTGAACTCGACCACCGGCGCATGCACCGACGCGATGTAGCGCCGCACGTAGGCCTCCAGCACGTCGTCCTGCATGCGAAAGCGGTGACGTGCCGGGTACTGGCTCTCCTTCTCGAGGTAGAAGCAATAGCCGCAATCCAGGTTGCACAGCGCACCCACGGGCTTGGCCATGAGGTGGATGCCGGTCAGCGACGTCGTGGAGGTCATGGTGGGACTCCTGTCTCGAGGTGTGCGGACGAGTGCCCCACAGATGATTCGAGTATTGGCAATGCGTCTTCGGGCCACCTGTCTCTGCCGTCATTTCCCTTGTCTGGCGAGGCGCTCGGTTCAGTGGCTGATCTCGATCGGATTGCCGTACAGGGGGCGCGTGCCGAACTGCGTGCTGACGGCGTACGCGACCGCGCACGCGAGCATCACGGGCACGGTCAGCTGGAACTGGTTGGTCATCTCCAGCACGATGGTGATCGCCATCAGGGGCGCCTGGGTGGTCGAGGTCAGCACCGCCGCCATGCCGATCACGACCAGGGCCCGCGAGTCGCCCACCCAGGCCGCGGGCAGCTCGAGCGCGCCGAGCCGGGCCAGGACGCCTCCGGCTGCCGCTCCCACGAATAGCGCTGGCGTGAACACGCCGCCGATGGCGCCGCTGCCCGAGCTGAACGACGTGGCGACGATCTTGGCCAGGAGCACCAGCGCGAGCCATTGCCACGCATCGGTGCCTTGCAGCGCGGACGCGACGAGCCCGTAGCCATTGCCCCAGACGTCCGGCACCACCATCGACACCGCGCCTACCAGCAAGCCGCCCAAGGTCATGCGCAGCGGCAGCGAGCGCACATGGGCGAAGGCGCGCCGGCTGAGCTCCATCAGGTGCAGGAAGGCCCAGCCGAGGGCGCCGAACAGCACGCCCGCGGCAACGGCGAAGATCAGGCTGGACGACTGCATCGCCAGCGGCACCACGGCATACAGTGGCCGCGAATCGACCAAGGCGTAGACCAGGCAGCTGGCGGTGCCCGCGGCGATCAGCACAGGCGCCACGGCGTGGCGTGCGAAGAATCCGAGCGCAAGCTCCAGCACGAACACGACACCGGCGACCGGCGCGCGGTAGGTGCAGGCGATCCCCGCCGCGATGCCGCACACGAGGAGGATACGGCGCTGTTCGGGCCGCACCCCGATCACCCGCGACAGCGCTGACGCGGCCCAGGCGGACACCTGCACCATCGGGCCTTCGCGGCCGATCGACGCGCCGGTGCCGATGGACAACAGCGCGGACATCGAGCGTGCCAGGTTCGTGCGGTCGTTCAGGTCGAGGTGGCCGGCGCGTGCCGCGTCGATGTAGTCCACGTGGGTGTCGCCGCGCGGGCCGCGCGCCGCCCAGCGGTTGCCCCAGTGCAACGCCAGCCCGGCCAGCAGCGCGCCGACGGTGCAGACCGCCAGGCGTTGCCACGGCGCGAGTGCGCGCGCGGCTTGCGCGAGCTCGCTGGTCTGGCCGGTGGCCACCCACTCCACGGCTTGCGTGAGCTCGCGAAAGCCGAGCGTGACCGCCGCCGCCAGCGCGCCGGTGGCCACCGCGCGCAGCCAGACCCGCAGCGTCGTCGCGGTGGACGACCACGCGCGGCTCGGAAGCAGGCCGCGGCGCCCCGCGCGCGTCACGCGCGGGGCGCCGGCACGAGCTGCCGGGGCCTCAGCGACCGTTGCCCGGCGTGCCGCTTCGATCTGCATCGGAGAGCGCCAGGCTGGCCACGTCGCTCTCGTAGCAGCGCGACGCCAGCAGGAACAGTGCGGCGGCCAGCAACGACACGAGCGGTGCGAGCATCAGCGCGGTCTTCAGGCTGGTCAGATCCGAAACGACGCCGACGATGAACGGCCCGGGCGCGAAGCCCAGCAGGCTCACGCCCAGCACCGCGGTAGCGGTGACCGTGGTGCGCACCGCGGGATGCGTCACGTCCATCACCAGCGCGATGGCGCAGCCACCGTGCGCCGCGGCGAACACGGCGCCGACAACGATCATGCCGAGCGCGAGGTTGCCGGGCGGCAACGCGAAGCCGAGCGCCAGTGCGATCCCCGACAACAGCGCGTAGCTGGCCGGCACCACGGCGCGGTAGCGTGGATGAGCGCGGCTCAGTCGATCTGCGATTCCGCCGCCCATCAGAAGGCCGACGCCACCGGCGAGAACCGCCACGGCCGCCATCAGCGCGGCCTTCTGCGGGGCGAAACCGTAGAACCGGTTGAGATAGGTGGGCGTCCAAGCGATGAGGATCGCCGGCATGGCCATCTGCAGGCCGAACGCGAGGAAGGTGAGGTTGCCGGAACGGGCACGGAACACCTGCGTCACGACCTCGCGCGCCGGCAGCGAGGCGCCACGCATGTTGGCTGCGCGCGATGACCTGGACAGCTGCGGTGCGACGTAGTCGCGGACGACGAACGGGTAGATCGCTGCCAGCACGAAGCCCGGCGCGCCGACGGCGAAGAACGCGGCGCGCCAGCCCAGGTGGGCCGCCACCGTGCCGCCGATCATCACGCCCAGCACGGAGCCAAACAGGCCCGCGGACTGGAAGGCGCCCTGCACGGCGGCCCGGCGCGCGGGTGCGAACGTGTGCGCCAGCAAGGCCGCGCCGGCCGCAGCATACGCCGCTTCGCCCAGGCCGACGACGGCGCGCGCGGCGAGCAGTTGCCAGTAGTTGGCGGCCAGCCCGCAGGCGACGGTCCCCAGGCACCAGATGAAGGCCATCACCGTGATGCTGCGCACGCGGCCCCAGCGATCGGCGATGAGCGAGAGGGGGATGGTGAACACGCCCACCACCAGCGAGACCACGCTCACCAGCGCGCCCAGCTGCGCATCGAGCACGCCCCAGTCCGACTTGAGAAACGGGAACACGGCGCCGATCACCTGGCGCGAGAGGTAGTCCGACAGCATCAGGCCGAACGTGAGCCCGAATACCGTCCAGGCATAGGCGCGCGCAGCGGGCGCCGGCACCATCGATCGTTCGATCATTCAGGAGCCTTGTCGGAGGAGCTCGAAGCCGATGGTCGCGATGATGCCAGCGACGGGTCCGCGCGGCCCAGGAAGACCTTCTGGATCGTGCGTTGCAGCCACGTGTCGTACGGCGGATGGAACAGGCGGATCGGGAAGAAGCGGTGCACGGAGAGCACCGACTTCGCATGCGACAGCGCACGGAATCCTTCGGGACCGCGCCAGCTGCCGATGCCCGAATTGCCCGTGCCGCCGAACGGCAGGTCGCACTGGAACACGTGCCAGGCCCAGTCGTTGATCGTCATGCCGCCGGCGTGAACCTCGCGCGTCCAGCGGCGTTCCTCGCGGGCATCGGTGCCGTAGTAGTACAGCGCCAACGGCCGCGGGCGGGCGGTGACGAATGCGACCGCCTCGTCGACGCTGTCGGTCGCGAGTACCGGCAAGATCGGATTGAAGAGTTCTTCCTGCATGAGACGCATGTCGGCCGTCACGCGCGTGACGATCTGCAGCGAGATGATGCGCCCGCCATCGCTCGGCCCGCACGACGTCACCGTGGCGCCCTTGGCGACGGCGTCGGCCAGCAGCTCGCGCGCGCGATCCGCGTGGCGGCGCGAGGCCATGTGGGTGTAGTGCGGATCGTTGAGCGGGTCGGGGTAGATGCGCGCGAATGCGGCGGCGGTCGCCGCGACGAAATCATCCATCAGCTCGGACGGCACCAGCGCGTAGTCGGGCGCGACGCAGGCCTGGCCGCTGTTGAAGGCCTTGCCGTGCGCGATGGACTGCGCGGCATGGGCCAGGTTGGCCGAGCGCGAGACGATGGCCGGGGACTTGCCGCCCAGCTCCAGCGTCACCGGTGTCAGGTGGGCCGACGCGGCGCGCATGATCTGGCGGCCGACGGCCGGTGAGCCGGTGAACACGATGTGATCGAACGGCAGGCTGGCGAAGGCCCGGCCGACGTCCACGCCGCCGCCGAACACTGCCACCTGCTCCTGCGGGAACAGCTCCGCGAGCATGCGTCGCAGCACCGCGGTGCTGCGCGGCGAGAATTCCGACATCTTGATCATCGTGCGGTTGCCCGCGGCAAGCGCGGTCACCAGCGGGCCGACGGCTTCGATGACGGGGAAGTTCCATGCGGCGATCACGCCGACGACGCCCTTGGGCTGGTAGACGACCCGCGCCCGGTTGGTGAGGAACAGCCAGTCGACGCCGCGCCGGCGCGTCTTCATCCAGCTCTTGAGGTGCCGCAATGCGTGGTCGATCTGCACCGCCGGGCCGAGCACGTCCAGCATCTTGCATTCGAAGTCGGAACGGTTGCCGAAATCCTCGCTCATGGCTTGCGACAGTGCATCCTGCCAGCGCCCGAGCGCAGCGCGCAAGGCCTTGAGATCGCGCCGACGCCGGGCAATGTCGGGCGTCGGATCAGCCAGGCAGGCGGCGCGCTGCAAGGCCAGTGTGCTCTGGAGCGCCACCACGCTGTCGTCGATGACCGGGTCGTTCTGTGCGAGGGAAGCGTGCATGGGTTTCAGCTTTCAGGTGGTGGCGTCGACAATCCCGGGCGCGGCGATCAGACGGCCCGCCACTGATCGCCCCAGAACCGGGCGCGCACGTCCTTCTTCAGCAGCTTGCCTACCGCGCTGCGCGGCAACTCGGGCCAGAATTCGACCGTCTTCGGCGCCTTGGTGCTGCCCAGCTGTTCCTTGCACAGCGCGATGATCTGCGCCTCGTCGGCCAGCTGGCCGGGCTTGAGCTGGACGACCGCCTTGACGGCTTCGCCCCACTTCTCGTCGGGCACGCCGACGACGATGCAATCGAGCACGGCCGGGTGGCCCTGGATGACCTTCTCGATCTCGACCGGAAAGATGTTGAAGCCGCCGGAGACGATCATGTCCTTGATGCGATCGACGATCGTGACGAAGCCGCGCGAGTCGAGCACGCCGACGTCGCTCGTGTGATGCCAGCCGAAGGTGGATACCGCGGCCGTTTCCTCGGGCTTCTTGTAGTAGCCCAGCATCACCATGGACGAACGCACGACGATCTCGCCGCGCTCGCCTGCCGGCAGCAGGTTGCCGTCCGCGTCCATGATGGCCACGCGCACGACGTCCACCGCCTTGCCGGCGGCGCGGATCGCGATCTCGTCGAAGCTGCCATCGGCGTTGAGATAGTCCACGGGGCGCTTGACCAGGATCGGGATCAGCGTCTCGGTCTGGCCGAAACCCTCGTACATGACCGGTCCGAATACACGCACCGCTTCCTTGAACTTCTCGGGCGCGATCGGCGCTGCGCCGACGATGAAGCACTTCAGCGACGAGAAGTCGGTGTCCTTCGTGCGCGGGTGCGCGAGCAGCGCGTAGATCGCCGTGGGCGGCATGAAGATGTGGGTGATCTTCTCCTTCTCGATCAGGCTCAGCACCAGGTCGGGATCGAAGCCGGGGATCACGACGTTGGTGCCACCCATGATGCAGAAGCCCAGCGCGAGCAGACCCGCCGCGTGCGTCAGCGGCGCGATCACCAGGTGGCGCGATTGGGGCGTCACGTCGAACGCCGAGCATTCGGCGAGCGCCATCATCTCGAGCGTGCGATGCGTGTGCACGGCGCCCTTGGACGGCCCGGTCGTGCCGCCGGTCGGCTGCAGGAACGCGACCTCGTTCGGATTTTCCGGCGTGTTGTGGAACGGCTGCCAGCAGCCGTCCAGCCAGTCTTCCATGCACGGACCGTGCGAGGAGGTGGCGTCGATGCAGATGAACAGCTTGGCCTTCGACAGCTTGGCCCGCAGGATCGGCACGCTCGTTTCGAAGCTGCTGTGGAAGAACACGATGCTGGCGTCGAAGTAGTCCAGCACTTCGGCGTTGGTCTCGACCGTGTTGCGGATGTGCACCGACAACCACGCCAGGTCGGCGAGATTGGCACCCAGGTGCAGCAGCGACACGCGATGGTCGTTGGGCGCGTAGATCGCCACGTGCGATCCGGCGCCGCTGTCGCGCGCGCGAGCCAGCGCGGTGGCCATCGCGTGCACGGTGCGGCGCGCCTCGGCGTACGTCATGCGGACGTCGCCATCGACGACGGCGATGTTGTCGGGGTACTTGTCGGCGGCCGCGTCGAAATAGTCGGCGAGTCTCATGGTCTTGTCTCCAGCGCGCTCGGGTTGGCGCTTACTTGGCTTTGAGGCGGGACGCGGCGTCCAGGCGGATCGTCTCGGCGTTGACGTAGGCGTTCTCGATGATGAACGCACAGCAGTGCGCGAACTCGCGCATGTCGCCCAGGCGCTTGGGCGCCTCCATCTGCGACTTCAGCGACTCCAGCACCTTCTCGTCGAGTGCCGCCACCATCGGCGTCAGGAACAGCCCCGGCGCGATCGCGTTGACGCGCACGCCGATGGCGCCCAGCTCGCGCGCGGCCGGCATGTTCAGGCCGATCACGGCGGCCTTGGTCGAGGCGTAGGCGCACTGGCCGATCTGGCCCTCGTAGGCAGCGCCGGAGGACACGTTGATGACGACGCCGCGCTCCTCGCCGGCCTCGGGCTCGTTGCGGGCCATCTGCTCGGCGCACTTGGACATCACGTTGAAAACGCCGTTGAGATTGACCGACGTGACCTGCGCGAAGCGCGCCAGCGAGGCGGCCTTGCCGTCCTTGCCCAGCACCTTGAAGCCGCTGGCGATCGCCGCGGCGTTGATGCAGACGTGGATGGCGCCGAAGCGGGCGACGATCGCGTTGACGGCGTTCTGCGCCGATTCCTCGTTGCTGACGTCGGTGCGCACGAACATCGCGCGCTCGCGCCCGAGCGTCGCGACGGCCTTCTCGCCGGCCTCGTCGTTCAGGTCGAGGATGGCGACGCGGGCGCCCTTCTCGTGCAACAGGTAGTGGGCGGTGGCGAGCCCGAGGCCCGACGCGCCGCCGGTGATGACGACGGTCTTGTCTTCGATGCGCATGATGCGATTTCCTTGAGGGAGTTCAGAACGCGTTGACGCCCGTCAACGCGCGGCCGATGATCAGTTGCTGGATCTGCGAGGTACCTTCCGGAATCGGCACGACGATCGCGTCGCGCGCCAGCTTCTCGACCAGGAATTCCTTGGTGACGCCGTTGCCGCCGTGGATCTGCACGGCCTGGCGCGCGATCGTCACGGCCTGTTCGCAGGCGAAGTACTTGGCCATCGCCGCTTCCATCTCGGCCGGCTTGCCGGCCTGGATCATTTCGGCGGCGCGGTACGTGAGCAAGCGCGCGGCGTCGACGTTGGTGGCCATGTCGGCCAGCATCCCGGCGATCAGCTGGTGGCCGGCGATCACCTTGCCGTGCTGGCGGCGTTCCTTCGAATACTTCACCGCCTCCTCGAGCGCGCGGCGCGCGATGCCCAGCCCCTGGCAGGCGACGAACACGCGCGAGCGCTCGAACATCGTCAGCGTGTTCTTCAGCGCCTCTCCTTCCTTGCCCAGCATGTTGCTGGCCGGCACGCGCACGTCGGTGAGGAAGATCTGCGCGGTCGACTGGCTGTTCCAGGCGATCTTCGGGATGTTGCGCACCTCGTACGGATGCTCCTTGCGATCGAGCAGGAAGTGCGTGAGGCCGCGGCGCGGATCCGGACCGGTGCGGCAGGTGACGATCAGGATGTCGGAGTACGAGCCGTTGCTGATCCAGGTCTTCTCGCCATTGATGATCCAGTCGTCGCCGTCTCGGCGTGCGCTTGTCTTGATCTCGAGCACGTTGGAGCCGACGTCGGGCTCGGAGATGGCGGCGCTGCAGAACAGCTCGCCGCTCAGCAGGCCCGGAAGATAGCGTTCCTGCAGGTGCGCTGGCGCGAGACGCTGCACCATCTGCGCGCAGAACGAGTTGATCAGCACCGGCACCGACAGGTCGCACGACGTCGCGGCGACCTCCTCGAACAGCATGACCATCGTCAGCCAGTCGAGACCCATGCCGCCGTGCGCCTCGGCGATGCAGCCGGTGATCAGGCCGAACTCGGTGAGCTTGCGCACCATGGCGCCCATCACGTCGCGCGGCACGAAGACGTCGCGGTACTGCTTGTTGAACAGCGGCTCGGCCTCGGCGGCGAGGAAGCGGCGCAGCCCGTCGACGGCGGATTCCTGCTCTTCGGTGCGAATGACATGTCCCATCTTTTTCTCCTGGCTCAATGCTTGGCGAACACGTTCACCACCACGACGGCTTCCTCGATGTCGAAGATGCCGCCGCCGTTTTCCTGGATCGCGATGCGCGCGTCCGCGACCTGGCGCGCGCCCGCTTCGCCGCGCAACTGCGTGACGAGCTCGTGGATCTGCCCGAGGCCGGTCGCCCCGATCGGGTGGCCCTTGGATTCGAGACCGCCGGACGGATTGATCGGGATGCGGCCGCCGATCGTGAAGTCGCCGCGCTCCGCGGCCGGGCCGCCCTCGCCGAACGGCACCAGCATCAGCGACTCTGCATTGAGGATCTCGCCCATCGCGGTGGCGTCGTGCACCTCGGCCACGTCCACATCGGCCGGCGCCACACCCGCCTGCTCGTAGGCCTTGTTCGCGGCCAGGTGCGCGACGATCTTCGTCGGCTCGTCGATGCGGCGCGTGCTGCCCGTCTGCACCGCGCTGGCGAGCACGCGCACCGCGCGGCCGGCGGCACCCTTCAGGCGCTTCAGGCCTTCGGCGTTGCACAGCACCACGGCGGCGGCGCCATCGCTGATCGGCGAGCACATCGGCATCGTCAGCGGGTACGTGATCGGTGGTGCCATCATCACCTGCTCGATCGTGAAGGCGTTGCGGAACTGCGAGAGCGGGTTGTGCACCGAGTGCTGGTGGTTCTTCGCGGCCACGGCGGCGATCTGGCGCTGCGTCGTGCCGTAGACCTTCATGTGGTTGCGGCAGAACGCGGCATAGACGTCCATGAAGACGCTGTACGGGCGCTCCGACATCGTGCCCGGCGGCGGCGTCACGCCTTCGCCGATGGCCAGCAGCGTGGCCTTGTTGCGCTCCACCGTCGACACGTCCCAGCCACCGTCGAAGGCGCTGAACATCTTGGCCTTGTCGGGGATGTTCATCTTCTCGACGCCCACGGCCAGTGCGATGTCGCAGGCGCCCGCGCGCAGCGCGATGGTGGCGAGGTTGAACGCCGACGAGCCCGAGGCGCACGCGTTCTCGACGGTGAAGACGGGGATGCCCTCGATGCCGAGGCGGCGCATCGCGATCGGGCCGGGGATGGCCGTCTGGCCCTGGAACAGGCCGTTGGTCATCGTGGCGTAGTACGCCGATCCGATGTCGGCTGTGGTGCAGCTGGCGTCCTGGATCGCCAGGCCCACGGCCTCGCCGACCAGGTCGTAGATCGTGCGATCGAGCAGGCGGCCGAACGGCGTCATGCCAACGCCGACAACGTAGATGTCATTCATGGGATGGATCCTGGGAGGAAGGGTTCAGCGGCCCTGGAACTGCGGGGCGCGCTTCTCGCCGAAGGCTTGCAGGCCCTCCGCGAAGTCGAAGCTGCGCATGTGCTCGCGCAACATCGCCTGCTCGTGCAGCAGGGCGTCGTCGCGTGTCTTGTCGGCGGTGAAGCGGGCGACGGCCTTCATGCGGCGCAACGCGGAAGGGCTCTTCTTCGCGATGTGCTGCGCCAGCGCGATGGCCGCGTCGGCCAGTTGCGCATCCGGATGCACCTCGCTGACGAGGCCGCAGGCCTTCATCTCGGCGGCCGACAACGACTTGCCGCTCAGCAGCAGGTACATCGCCATGTTCAGCGGAATCAGGCGCGGCAACACGGCGGCGCCGCCGGCGCCAGGGTATACGCCGAAGTTGGCGTGCGCATCGGCGATCGTGGCGCTTTCGGCGGCGATGACGATGTCGGCGCACATCGCCAGCTCCAGGCCACCGGCCATCGTCACGCCGTTGAGGGCGGCGATCACCGGCTTGGCGAAGTTGCGCAGCAGGCCGAAGACGACGTTGGCGCGATCGAGGAAATCGGCCTCGCCGGGGGCCAGGTCGCGGCCGGCGAGGATCTCCTTGAGGTCGGCGCCGGCGCAGAAGGCGGGGCCGGCGCCGGTCAGCACCAGCACGCGGGCTTCGTCGTCCGCCGCCAGCGCGGCCAGGTGGCTTTCGAGCTCGGCCAGCAACGCGAGGTTCAGCGAGTTCATCGCCTTCGGGCGATTCAGCGTCAGGCGCGTCACGGGCCCGAAGGCCTCCATCAGCAGCACCGGATCGGTCATGGGGTCGTCTCCAAGGAATGAGCCTGCATGAGTGCAGGTGTCGATAGGCTCATCGTAGGAACGAGACGGCGCTGCAACAGGTCATTGCGGGCAAAGCGCCGGTCTTGCCGGACGCCCCGCCAGCTTCAGATCAGCAGGCGCGCGATGTCCGCGCCGGCCAGGCCGGCCTCGCGCAGGATGGCCTCGCCCTGTTCGCCCCGGCGCGCGACGGGGCCCGGCGTCGCCGACGGCGTGGCCGAGAACCGCGGCGCCGGATTGGCCTGCAGCACGCCGTCGCGCTCGGCGTAGACGTTGCGGGCGACCAGGTGCGGATGGACGCGGGCCTCGGCCGGCGTCAACACGGGCGCGAAGCAGGCGTCCGTGCCTTCGAGCAGCGCCACCCAGTGCGCGCGCGGCTGCTGCACGAACAGTGCGGCGAGTCGCGTCCTCAGCGCGTTCCAGCGACGCGGATCGTAGGCGTTGCGGAAGTCCGGCTCGTCGCCGAGGCCCAGCTTCACGAACAACAGCGTGTTGAACTGCGGCTCGAGCGCACCGATGCTGACGAAGTGGCCGTCGCTGCAGGCGTAGCTGCCGTACCAGTGCGGGCCGTCGAGCAGACCGCGCCCGCGCTCGAACGGTTGCTGGCCGGCGGCGTGCGCCGACAGCACCAGGTTCATCAGATGGGCGCTGCCGTCGACGATGGCGGCATCGACCACCTGGCCCTGGCCGCCGGCGCGCGCGTTCAGGATGCCGGCCAGCAGGCCTAGCGCGAGGTACAGCGCGCCGCCGCCGAGGTCCCCCACCAGCGTCGGCGGCGCCATCGGCGGCGAGCCCGGCTGGCCCGAGAACCAGAGCGCGCCGGACAGCGCGATGTAGTTGATGTCGTGGCCCGCGGCCTGCGCGAGCGGGCCGTCCTGGCCCCAGCCCGTCATGCGACCGTAGACCAGGCGCGGGTTGCGCGACAGGCAGACGTCCGGGCCCAGGCCCAGGCGTTCCATCACGCCGGGACGCATGCCTTCGATCAGCGCGTCGGCGCCGGCGATCAGCGTCAGCACGGCGGCGATCGCCGCCGGATCCTTGAGATCGAGCGCGATGGAACGCTTGCCGCGGTTGACGATGGCGTTCTTGCCCAGGTCGGTGGGGTCGCCATTTTTCGCGGTGGCGCGTTCGACCAGGATGACCTCCGCGCCCATGTCGGCCAGCAGCATGCCGCAGAACGGCCCCGGCCCGATGCCCGCGATCTCGACGACGCGAACGCCGCTCAGGACACCCATGACGCCTTCTCCGAATCGACGACGGTTGCGGCGCGCTTGAGCGGCACCCAATGCAGCAGGCCGAACAGCAGGTTCAGCGCGATGCTGACGGCCAGCGGTCCGCGATAGCGACGCAGGTGCGCGAGCACGAACGGCAGCTCGAGCACATGCACCGCCAGCATCGCACCGCCGAAGGCGGCGATCGTGTCGGCCACCGACCCCTCCAGCCAACCGGCCAGCGTGGCCAATGCGACCGCGTAGATGACGATGGCGGCGCCCTTGAGGGTACCGGCGATCATCGCGCTGCCTTCGCGTCGGCCTTGATCATGTCCGCGGCCTTCTCGGCGATCATGATCGTCGGCGCATTGGTGTTGCCGGAGACGAGGTCGGGCATGACGGACGCATCGACGACGCGCAGGCCGACGATGCCTTTCACCCGCAGGCGATCGTCCACCACGTCCAGCGGCCCGGGGCCCATGCGGCAGGTGCTCACCGGGTGATAGGCGCAATCGGCGTTGGCGCGGATGAACTGTCCGATCTCTTCGTCCGTGCGCGCACGTGCGGAGTTCGACGATTCGCGGCCGCCGAAACGCATCAGCGCCGGCTGGTGCGCGATCTCGCGCACGCGCTTGAAGCCGCGCACCAGGCAATCGACGTCGCTTTGCTCGGACAGGAAGTTGGTATCGATCACCGGGGCCGCCATCGGATCGGCGCTGGCGATCGTGACGCTGCCGCGCGACTTCGGCCGCAGCATGCACGCATGCAGCGAGTAGCCGTTGCCGAACAGGATCTTGCGACCGTGATCGACGAGCTTGGCGACGACGAATACCGTCTGCAGGTCAGGCACGGTCTCTTCCGGGCGCGTCTTCAGGAAGCCGTTGCCTTCGGCGAAATTGGAGGTCAGCACGCCGCGGCGGAACCGGCTCCAGTGGACGATGCCTTTCAGCGCTGCCCAGATGCCGGACAGCGACAAGCCCATCAACCCGCGCGACGCGCCGGCCTCGTAGCTGTGCACGACGTCGATGTGATCCTGCAGGTTCTGGCCGACGCCCGGCGCGTCGAGGACGACGGGAATGCCGTGCGTGCGCAGCGTGTCCGCGGGCCCGATGCCCGACAGCATCAGCACTTGGGGCGACTGCAGCGCGCCGGCCGACAGCAGCACCTCGCGCGCCGCACGCACCTTCTTCGTCGCCCCGGCCGCGTCGCGGTATTCGACGCCGACGGCGCGCTGGCCGTCCATCAGGATGCGGGTGGTGCGCGCGCGGGTGACGACGTGCAGATTGGGCCGATCCCGGTTCGGCGTGATGTAGCCCTTCGCAGCGCTGCAACGCTCGCCGTTCTTCGTCGTCAGTTGCGTGACGCCGACGCCTTCGAGTCGCGCGCCGTTGAAATCGGGGTTGGGCGCATGGCCGGCCTGCACGGCGGCCTCGACGAAGGCCCGCGTGTAGACGCTGGGCTCCATCACGTCGGCGACGTTGAGCGGGCCACCCGCGCCGTGGTATTCGCTGTCGCCCCAGAACTCGTTGTTTTCAGCCTTGCGGAAGTACGGCAGGACGTCGGCGTAGCCCCAGCCCGCGTTGCCTTGCGCGGCCCAGCGGTCGTAGTCGCTGCGATCGCCGCGGATGTACATCATCCCGTTGATCGAGCTCGAGCCACCGAGTGTCTTGCCGCGCGGCTGGTAGCCGATGCGCCCGTTCAATCCGGGGTTCGGGCGCGTCTTGAAGGCCCAGTTGAAGATCGGATAGGGCAGCACGATCGGCAGGCCCGACGGGCACTGGATCACGGCGCTGTCGTCCGGCGCGCCGGCTTCGAGCAGGCAGACGTGGACGGCGGGATCTTCGGTCAGGCGCGCCGCCAGCACGCAGCCGGCGGAGCCGCCGCCGATGACGACGTAGTCGACGGCTTCGGGCACGACGCGGGTCATGCGGTGTACACGATGTGGACGTCACCGATCGCGCCGTCGAAGCGGAACGGGGCGCGGTCGCGGAAGTCGAGCGACACGGGCGAGCCGAGGCACACGCCGACGTCGAAGGTCTCGCTGGCCGTGAAGCACAGCGGCGGCGTGAACGGGATCGCTGCGGTCGCGACGTCGACGCCATTGACGCGCATCACGAAGCTGGCCGGCGCGCCCGGGGTGGCGGCCGCCATCGTCGTGCGCACCTGCAGCTGGTGCTTGCCGGCGGCGATGCGCTCGGGGCTGCGCATCTTCACGCGCGCCACGCTCAACGCGTTGTATTCGAAGTGCAGGTGGCCGTCGTCCATGTAGAGCACCAGGCCGCCGGCCATGCCGCCCAGCGAGTACAACACGCCGTTGGCGCATTCGCCCATCGTCGCGTCCACGGTCGTCTGGTTGCTGCGCGCACGCAGGTTCGGCGCGCAGAACTCGGGCAGGCGCACGACGTCGGAGTTGAAGTGCCACTCGGTCTGCAGCGTGCCGATGCGTGCCGCGGGATTGAGCAGCGGGCCCAGGCCGGCACCGATCGGATAGACGTTGTTGCGGCGTGCCTCGCCGTCGAACCGGGCCTTCATGTCGGCCAGCTTCGCGGGCTGTTCCAGCGCGAGATCGACCGCTTGCGAGTAGTCGTCGTTCAGGCGGTAGAGCGCCCAGACGTCGTTGTCGGGGTTCCAGCCGGCGTAGGCGGATGCGGTCGCCGAGAGCCACGGCAGGCGCGGCCCGAAGACGGAGGCCATCCAGCCGTCCGAATAGATGCCGCGGCTGCCGAAGATCTCGAAATACTGGTCCGGCTTGGTGGTGGGCGCCGCGGCGTCCGTGAACGTGTAGGTCATGCTGACGCCGTCCAGCGGATCCTGCGTCACGCCATGGATGGCCTCGGGTGGCGCGATGCCGATCAGCTCGTAGATCGTCGGCGCGAGGTCGTTGACGTGGTGGAACTGGCTACGCACGCGGGTGTCCGCCTGGACGCCCCGGGGCCACGACATCGCCATCGGCACGCGCGTGCCGCCGAAGTAGCCCGCGACGAGCTTGGTGCCCTGGAACGGACTCTCGCCGGCCCACGCCCAGCCGGCGTGGTACATGTTGGCGACCAACGGGCCGCCGAGCGCATCGATGCCGCCGTACTGTGCCTCGAGGATCTTGATCTGCTGCGCGAACGGAATCGGCACGCCGCTGATCGACAGGATCTCGTTGATGGTGCCGCCTGCGCCTTCCGACGAGGCGCCGTTGTCGGACAGCACGTAGAAGATCAGCGTGTTGTCACGCAAGCCCAGCCGTTCGAGCTCGTCGACGACCTTGCCGGCCTGCACGTCCGCGTGCTCCAGGAAGCCGGCATAGACCTCCATCAGGCGCGCCTGGTAGCGGCGCTCGTCCTCGGGCAGGCTGTCCCACGCGGCCATCGTCGACGGACGCGGCGTGAGCTGGGCGTCGGCCGGGATCCAGCCGAGCGCCTTCTGGCGTTCGAAGGCCTGTTCGCGGTAGACGTCCCAGCCGGCGTCGAATTGGCCCTTGTACTTGTCCGACCACTCCTTGAACACCTGGTGCGGGCCGTGCACCGCGCCGGGCGCCCAGTACATGAAAAACGGCTTCTCGGGCGCGAGTGCGTGCTGCTCGCGCAGCCAGTGCGTCGCCTGGGCCGCGAGGTCTTCGCTCAGGTGGTAGCCCGGATCGTTGGGCGCCTCGATGGGCGTCGTGCCGCGGTACAGGCTGGGCTGGTACTGCGAGGTCTCGGCGGCGTTGAAGCCGTAGAAGTGATCGAAGCCGCAACCGGTGGGCCAACTGTCGAAGGGGCCGGCCGCGGTCGTCTCCAGCGCCGGCGTGTTGTGCCATTTGCCGAACGCGGCGGTGCTGTAGCCATGGTGCTTGAGCACCTCGGGAATCGTGCCGGCGCTTTTCGGGATCTTGCCGGTGTAGCCGTCGAAATCGCTGGCGAACTCGGTGATGGTGCCGGATTCGACGCGGTGGTGATTGCGCCCTGTCAGCAGCGAGGCGCGCGTCGCCGAGCTGATCGCCGTGGTGTGGAAGGCGTTGTAGCGCAGGCCGGTGTCGGCGATGCGGCTCAGCGTGGGCGTGTGGACGGTACCACCCACCGTGTCGGCGTGGGCGAAGCCGACGTCGTCGAACATGATGATCAGCACGTTGGGCGCGCCGGCCGGCAGCGGCGAGGCCTTCTTGCGCCAGGCGTGCGTGGATTCCGCCAGCGTGCGGCCGGCCACGCTGGCGGTGCCGGTGGTGGCGAACGGCAGGCGCTGCGGCTGCGGGCGATGGGCCGGCTCGGCGTCGACTGCAGGCGCCGTGGTCGAGACGAGGTCGGGCTGGTCGCCAGGTTTCTTGGTCATTGGGTGTCTCCGGTCTGGTCGTGCCGAGCGACGCGTGCGGCGTCGCTGCTGCGAGGCCGCCCACGGGCAAGGCTGAAAACCCAGTCTAGAAACCACGCTCCGCGGCCGCCGGTCTTTGCGGCCATATCATTGGTCTGGCGAAGCGCCGAATGCGGGATTTGTGCCGTGCCATCGGTGCAACCCACCTTGCCCGAAACCGCTTTGGCGGCGACGATGGCGCAGGCGCACTTTCCTGCACAAACCAGAGGCCCAGGCCCAGCGGAGACAACCCGAACCGACAGCGCCGCCGTTGCCCGGGAATTTCATGTCCGACTCGAATCGACGATCCTCGCCCTCCGGCATCGCGCTGGCGCGCAGCAGCACCGCCTCCGTGCCGAGCACGATTGGCGGCTATGCGCTGGCCATCGCGAAGGCGCTCGATTACAGCGGCATCGACAGCACGCGGGTGCTGAAATCGGTGGGCGTTTCGCTGGCAATGACCAACGATCCGATGACGCGGCTGCCGGTGACCACGCTGACGCGCTTGTTCCGCGCCTGCGCCGACGTCACGCACAGCCCCTACTTCGGGCTCACGGTCGCCAGGTTCATCCAGATCTCCAACCTTCACGCGCTCGGCTACGCGCTCGCCGCCAGCGCCAACCTGATGGATTTCTGTCGCCGCCTGGAGCGCTATTTCAGGCTCGCGTCGCAGGCGTGCGAGATCAAGGTGGTCGAGTCCGGCGACGAGGTCGCGCTGCACGCGCGGTTGCTGGTGGACGTGTGCGCGGAGACCGAGGATGCCTTCCTGGGCTTCATCGTGCTGGCGATCCGCCATCTCTACAAGGCCGGCTTCAATCCGGCACGCGTCGCGCTGGCGCACCCGATGCCGCGCGAAGGCGACGCACCCTACAAGGCGCTGTTCCGCTGCCAGGTCGACTTCGGCCAGCTGGAGCCGATGCTGGTGCTGTCGCGGGCCGACCTGTACGAACCGCTGGTGGGCGCCTGCGCCGAGCTGGCGCAGATCAACGACAACCTGGCCAATACCTACATCGCGCGCCTCGACAAGGACGACGTCGTCAGCACGGTGCGCCAGAAGATCATCGAGTACCTGCCCAACGGCGACTGCTCGCGCGACAAGGTCGCGAGTGCGCTGTGCGTCAGCCCGACGACGCTGCAGTTCAAGCTGGCCGAGCGCGACACCAGCTTCCATGACCTGCTCGATGCGACGCGCCGCGAGCTGGCCACCAGCTACGTGCAGCAGGCCAGGCTGTCGATCACGGAGATCACGTTCCTGCTCGGATTCAGCGACACCAGCAACTTCACCCGCGCGTTCAAGCGTTGGGAAGGCGTGTCGCCGACGCAGTTCCGCCGGCCCGAGCAGCCGGCCTGATCCGGCCTTCCCGGCCACGCCACGATGGCGACGTAGCGTTCAAGCGTCAGGCAAGAATCCAGCAGGGTCTTGCTGGAGAGAAAAGCATATCTGACAGCTTGCCTGTTCTCGACGCATTGATGAACTTGGTGACGGCCACGTCGAAGCAGGCATCCAGAGCAGACCGACGATTTGTCCGCTGGGACCAATGTCGCGCCAGCGCATTCCATACCATCGTTGCCACTCCCTCCGCGTGTCGGACTCCATGAGCATGAAGTCCTGATGCTCGAGAAGTGCGACAACGCGGTGGCGATTCTGATCTGAGCCGCCTGAAAGCGATGAACTCCGGGCGACGATGCGCGACAGCATCGCCGCAAGTGCAGAGTGCCTCTCGGCATTGGCGCTCGAATCGTTCCGATCCCCCGTTCCAACCGTTTCCGGAGCCTCAAGTCATGGCAGCAACCATCGAATCCACCCTGACCTGTGGCGTCCTGCATTTGTTGCTGTGCTCCGATGACGGGCTCAACAGCATGGACGACGCCTGGTTTGACGACTTGGAAGCGAACCTGAGCCGAGCTGACGGGGACGCGGCTGTGCGCGCGGTATTGCTGTCAGCGTCCGGCCCGATGTTTTGCGCCGGCGCGAACTTTGCGGGCATGCAGGGCAGTGCCCTGCATCGGGGCTTCGCCGGGTCGCCGCTGGCGGGGTTGATCGCTCGCCTGACCAGGTTCGACAAGCCGCTGGTGGCGGCGGTGCACGGCAAGGCCATCGGCGGCGGGGCGACGCTGCTGCTGCATTGCGATCTGGTGGTGGCGGCGGCCGATACGCAATTCCGCCTGCCCTTCACGGGCCTGGGTGCCGTGCCGGAGCTGGCGTCGAGCTGGCTGTTGCCACGTGCGGCCGGCTCGAAGCTGGCTAACGAGTTGCTGCTGCTTGGCCAGGCCTTCGATGCGCAGACCGCCAAGCGTGCCGGCCTGATCAACGAATTCGTTCCGCCCGGCGAAGAACTCGCGCTGGCGTCGCGATGGGCAGCGCACTTGGCCGCGCTGGCGCCGCGTTCGGTGCAGGCGAGCAAGCGCCTGCTGCGTGAGGCCCAGCATGTCGACCTGGCGACTTCCATCGCAATCGAGGGTGATGCGCTCGTAGCAGCGCTGGCCAGCCGCGAGGTACGGGAGGCCACCACGGCCTTCCTGGAAAAGCGCCGCCCCGATTTCTCAAAATTCCACTGAGTCCGCCGTTGCGCACGGCGTTGCAAGGCAAACGCGGCCATCCGTCGCGAAGGGGTCGTTCAGAGATGCTTCGGCACGACGATGTGCGTGTCGTTCAGGAGGAAACGCGACAGCGCAGGGATCAGCACCAGCGCTCCGACCATGTTCCACAGAAACATGAAGGTCAGCAGGATGCCCATGTCGGCCTGGAACTTGATCGGCGAGAAGGCCCACGTGACCACGCCAGCCGCCAGCGTCACGCCCACCAGCGCCACGACGCGGCCGGTGAACGTCACGGCCTCGGCGTACGCGGCGGCCAGCGGCAGGCCGCGCCGCTGGCCGGCCAGCTGCACACTGAGCAGGTACAGCGCGTAGTCGACGCCGATGCCCACGCCCAGCGCGATCACCGGCAGCGTGGCCACCTTCACGCCGATGCCCAGCGCCACCATCAGCGCCTCGCACAGCAGCGACGTGAGGATCAGCGGGATCACCGCGACCAGCACCGCGCGCCACGACCGGAACGTGACGAAGCACAGCGCGATCACGGCCGCATAGACGTAGAACAGCATCGTGCGGTTGGCCTGGCGGACGACGATGTTGGTGGTCGCCTCGATGCCGGCCGAACCGGCAGCAGGCAGCAGCTGGATCTTCGCGGGGTCGGTCGGATGCGCCGCGATGAAGCGTTCGACGGTGCCCAGCACCTTGTCCAGCGTCGCGGCCTTGTGGTCGCCCAGGAACGCGATCAGCGGCATCACCGAACACTCGGTGTTGAACAGCTCCGGGTTGTTGACCGTGGCCTGCTGCGCGCCGTAGTTCAGGACGTCCTGGTTGCGGCTGATGGTGAGCCACTTCGGATTGCCCTCGAACGAGCCGGCGGTGATCTGGCGCACCACGTCGGGCAGCGACACGGTGGTGCGCACCTGCGGCAGTTGCTGCAACTCCCAGGCCAGCGCGTCGACCTGCATCAGCGTGTCGTACTTGAGGCAGCCCTCCTTGGGCGTCTTGACGATGACGACGAAGGTGTCGCTGGACAACGCGTAGTGGTCGGTGACGTAGGCGTTGTCGCGGTTGTAGCGCGAGTCGGGGCGCAGTTCCGGCGCGCCGCGATCCAGGTCGCCCACCTGCAGGCGCTCGCTGACGATGAAGCCGCCGACCCCGAGCAGCGCCGCCGTCGCGATGGCCCCGAGCGCCCAGCTGCGGCGCTGCGCGAAGCGCGCCAGCAGGCGCCAGACCCGGCCGCCTTCGCCGCGCGCCTGCGCCTGCTCGATCTCGACGCTGCGTTGCGCAGCCTTCGCGCTGACGCCCACGAAGCTCAGCAGCACCGGCAGCAGCAGCAGGTTGGTGACCACCAGCACGGCGACGCCGATGCTGGCCGTCAGCGCCAGCTCACGGATCACCGGGATCGGGATCAGCACCAGCACGCCGAAACCCACCGCGTCCGCCAGCAACGCCGTCACGCCGGCCAGGAAAAGGCGGCGGAAGGTGTAGCGCGCGGCGACCAGGCGATGCGTGCCGCGGCCGATGTCCTGCATGATGCCGTTCATCTTCTGCGCGCCGTGGCTGACGCCGATCGCGAACACGAGGAAGGGCACGAGCATCGAGTACGGATCGAACTGCAGGCCGACGACCTTGACGAGGCCGATCTGCCACAGCACCGCGATCAGCGAGCACAGCAGGACCAGCGCCGTGCTGCGCGTGCAACGCGTGTAGCCGTAGAGCAGCGCAGCGGCGATCGCGATCGCGACGGCGAAGTACAGGATCACCTGCACCAGGCCGTCCAGCAGGTCGCCGACGATCTTGGCGAAGCCGATGATGTGCACGCGCACGCCCCAGGGCTTGCCGTCGGGTGCGGTGCCTGTCTCGTATTTCAGGCGCAGCGCGTCGAGGTCGTGCGACAGCTGCCAGTAGTCCAGCTTGGCCAGCAACGGCAGCACGATGGCGCTCGACTTCGCGTCGCCGGCGACGAGGCTGCCAGACAAATTGGCGCGGCCGACGTTGAGCCGCAGCTGTTCGATGCTCGCGGGCGAGCCGTCGAAGGTGTCGGGCATCACCGCGCCGCCCTGGAAGCCTTCCTCCGTCACTTCCGTCCAGCGCACTGCGGGCATCCACAGCGACTTCACCCAGGCGCGGTCGACGCCGGGCTCGAGGAACAGGTCGTCGTTGACGTGGCGCAGCGCGTCGAGATAGCGCGCGTCGTACACCGTGCCCTGCGTGTTCTCGACCACCACGCGCAGCGTGTTGCCGATGCCGCGCAGCTCGTCGCGGTTGTCCAGGTAGTTGCGGATGTAGGGATGACCCACCGGGATCATCTTCTCGAAGCTGGCGTTCAGCGACGCCTTCGTCGCCATGAAGCCCAGCACCAGCGTGACGAGCAGGCACAGCAACGCGACGACGGCGCGATGATTGAACACTGCGCGTTCGAGGCGGTTGCCCGAGTCCGCAGGAAAGTCCGCGAGATCGCGGACGACGGGCATGTGATCGATCGTTGCCGGGGCGGCCATCATGATCCTGGGTTGGATGCGGCGCGATCGACCGGGCGATCGACCTCGCGCAGGCCGCGCGGGCCGGCCAGCACGATGCCGGACGGCGTGACGGCGACGGCGGCGAGTGGCACGGGCTGTGCAACGGCGACGCGGGCGAAGGTCTCGCCGCGATCGCGGCTGATGGCGATGCTGCCGGATTGATCGACCAGCACGACGCGGCCGTCGGCCGTCGCCTCGCCGGCGGTGATGCTGGCCGTCAGGCCGGTGTCCAGGGCGCGCCAGCTCGCGCCGCGGTCGTGGCTCAGCAGCGCGTGGCCGCGCATGCCGAAGGCCAGGACGCCGTCTTGCGGCGTGTCGGCAGCCGGCAGGCCCAGCACGCCGAAGAAGCTGCCCTTGTAGTCGGATTGGAGCGCGCGAAAGCGCTGCGTGCCCTTGTCGCGCACGAGCAGCAGGCCGCCCTCGCCGGCGATGAACAGCGCGTCGCCGAGCGGCCGGATGGCGTAGAGATTCAGCAGCTTCGGGTTGTCGGTGGCGTCGAACCAGGAGTCCCAGGTGCGGCCGCCGTCGGCCGTGTGCAGGATCAGGTTGTAGGCGCCCACCACGAAGCCGTCGTTCGCGTTGGCGAACCAGGCGTCGAGGAAGGGCTTGTCCGGTCCGAGCTCGACGTTGCGCTTGGCCTCGTCGAGCAACTTGCGCGCGTCGTCGTCGCCGCCGGCCGCCACCTTGCGCTGCATCGCCTCCAACACCAGCGCGTTGGCTGCGCGGCCGTCGAGCAGCTTGCGCCAGGTCGCGCCACCGTCCGTCGTGCCCAGAACGACGCCGTCGTGGCCGACGGCGTAGCCGGTGTCGGCGGTTGGAAAGGACAGCGCGGTCAGGTCGGAGGACACCGGCACAGCGGCCTGCGTCCAGGTCCGGCCGTCGTCGTCGGACAGCAGGATGTGGCCGCGCTGGCCGGCCGCGACGAGACGGCGCCCGGCATGTGCCAGCGCGTCGATCGGACGCTGGTTGGCCAGCGCGCTCGCGCGGGCCGGCCGATCGAGGACGTCGCCGGCGCCGCCGGCAGACGTTGCTGCCGCGGCCGCCGACGCCGCGACGACCAGGCCCAGCGCGAGCCTGGCGAGCGTCGAGGGCAGTGGGCGATGGCGCATGACGCTCAGCGGATGCCTGCACCCGCCAGCGCTTCGCTGGACCATTGCGACGCCGGAAGCGAGTCGATCAGCTTCACGCCGACCGGATACGCGCCCAGCATGCCGGCGACGTTGTAGCCGTTGGTCGTGAAGTCGAACGTCGCCTGCGTGGTGGCGTTGGGCGTCGCGGCCTCGTACATCGGGAACGTGTAGACGAAGCCGGCGCGGTACAGGCTGCCGCGGGCGTCGTACTGGTCGGAGGCGACGGCGACCCAGCTGTCCTCGTCGACGTAGAACACGCGCTTCGCGTAGATGTGGCGCTTGCCCGGCTTGAGCGTGGCCTCGACCACCCACACGCGGTGCAGCTCCCAGCGCACGAAGTCCGGATTCAGCACGCCCGGCGTGGTCGCGGCATACGGGTCCTTCGCGTAGGCCAGCTTGAACGCGTTGTAGGGGACGATCATCTCCTTCTTGCCGACCAGCTTGAAGTCGTAGCGGTCCATCGCGCCGTTGAACACCCAGGCGTCGTCATATGTCGACTCGCCGGCGGAGCCGGGGTTCGGCGTGTCGTAGGCGATGTCCGGCGCCATCTTCACGCGCCGCTGTCCGGGCAGGTACTGCCAGGCCTTGCGGCCGTTCTTCATCGGGTTGATGTAGTCCTGCACCAGCAGTTCCTCGCCGGCGCGGCGGGCCGGCGCGGTGTAGGCGATCTTGGTGCGGAAGTAGATGTCCGAGTCGGCCGACGGCGTCGTGCGCTTCGGGTCGTAGTACGGATAGTCCAGCGTGATCTGGCCGGTCGTGGCCAGCACCGCGTGGCCCGCGCTGTCGACGTTGATCGAGTCGTACTGCGTGTACTGCGTGGTGCCGGTGAAGCGCAGCAGGTGGTTCCACATGACCTCGTAGCCGGTCTTGGGGATCGGGAACGGCACGCCGGCGTAGGTGCCTTGCAGGCCCAGGCCGCCGTCGGTGGTCTGCACCGAGGTCGCGTTCTTCTGCGAGTTGGCGATCACCCAGGCCGGGAACGCGGCGGAGCGATGCGACGGGTAGACGTCGATGCGGAAGTCGGGGTGCCGCTTGAGCATCTCCTTGGTGCCGGCCGTCAGCTTGTCGTCGTACTGGCTCTCGTTGGCCGGCTTGATGGCGTACAGCGGCTTCTCGCCCGCGTACGGGTCGGGGCGGATGCCCGAGCCCTTGACGTACGAGGCCGGCGGCGTGGTCAGGCCGCCGGTGTAGTCGGGGATGCTCTTGTCGGCGTTGCCGGCGCGCTCGGCGCCGGTGGGCGTGAGCGTGGTGCCGAGCTTCTTGGCTTCGTCGGCGCTGACGGCAGCGAAGGCGCTGCTCGCGGCCAGCGTCACGGCGGAGGCCATGGCGGCCAGGGCCCACAGCGTTCGTTGATTCTTCATGATGTCTCCAGGGGAGCGGACGGCGCTCAGAACGTGGTCTTGAAGGTGAAGGCGAGGAAACCGCGGTCGGACAGCACGGCGGTGGTGCTCTCCGGCACGTTCATGGCGCCGGTCGCGGTGCGGCTGAAGCCGCCGTAGAAGCCGACGTAGTGCAGCGAGATGTTGTACTTGGCCTGGATGTCGGCGGCGACGCCGGCCGAGAACGTGCCGTTGCCGGCGGCCCCGCCGGAGAGCACCGCCGACGTCCCGCTGATGCCGCCCGACCAGGTCAGCGGCATCGACAGGTCGACGCTGGGGAACGCCTGGAACCAGGTCGGCGTGAAGTTCACCGCCAGGCCGATGTAGTTCTTCGTCACGGCGTCGACGTTGGCGGCCACCGACCGGTACGCCTCGCTGCCCTTGAAGGCATCCTCATTGGCCGTCACCTTGAGCCAGCGGCTGTAGACCATCTCGGCCTGCACGCTCGCGGCGTCGAACAGCGGCGTCGCCGGGATCGACGCGATCGCGCTGACGACCGAGTGCAGCGTGTCGCCGCGTGCGCCCGGCGCGCCGTCGTGCATGGACGAGTAGGCGACCTGGCCCGCGGCCGCGTTGACCAGCGGCGTCGGCAGGAACGTGACGGGCGTGCTGCTCAGGGGCATGTTGCGCCGATAGCTCAGCTCGCCGCTGACGCTGACGCCCTCGATGCTCTTGGCCAGGCTCAGGCCCAGGATGTCGATGTCGCGGCCGTAGAACGCGCGGTACTCGCCGACCTCGCCGTGCTGGATCTGCGCGATCGAGTCGACGGCGGGATTGATGAAGCAGGTCGTCGGGCCCACCGGCGTCATGTGCAGCGCGCCGCAGGTGGCCGCGGGCACGCCGGCGGCGACGCCGGGGATCACGCCCAGTTGCGGCTGGATGTCGGCGGTCTTGCGCAGGTACAGGCCGGCGGTGCCGTCGAGCCAGTTCGGGCTCCAGCGCGCCGAGAGGCCGAAGTCGCCCATGCGGTTGGCGTTGGCGGCGCCCGTCTGCAGCAGGCGCTGGCCGGGGCCGATGATCAGCGATTCGCCGCCTTGCAGCAGCGCGTCCTGCACGGTCAGGTAGCTGCCCGACTCCGGATAGCGCACCGGATCGAACGCGAAGAAGGTCTGCGCGGACAGCGACAGGTCGTCCGTCGGTTCGGCCTGCAGCGTGAGCGAATCGCGCGGGCGGAACAGTTCCTTGGCCTCGACGCCCGGCGTCGCGTAGCCCTTCCACAGGTCGAGCGAGTACTGGCCGTAGGAGATGCCGTGCAGCGCGCCCGAGCCGAGCAGGCTCTCGCCCCAGTACACCGTGTGCTTGCCGGCGCGCACGCTCACCGGCATGCCGTCGATGTCGCCGTTGACGAACACGAAGGCGTCGAGCAGTTCGGCCGAGGGGCCCTCGGCGAAGCGGCTCGTGTCGGGCGACAGCGCGCCCGCGGTCGGCACGTTGTTGACCAGCGTGTTGGAGGTGGCGTTGCTGTGGTTGGAGTTACTCAGGCCCGAATAAGCCGCGTCGATCCAGCCGGCGCCGCTGAAACGGAAGCCGTACTTCTTGTCGACGACGAGATCCAGTTCGCTCAGCAGGTCGATGCGATCCGCAATCGGCTTGCCCTTCGCGAAGTTGCGGTCGCCGTCGTCGTAGTTCGGATTGGCGAGGATCGCCGCGTCCTGCGACTGCATGCGCCAGCCGAGGTTGTAGCGCAGCGTGTTGTCCCAGCGCAGCACCGTGTCGGGGCTGCCCGTGTCGATCTCCACGGCATGGACGGCGGTGACCGCCAACGTCGTCACCAACAGGGTTGCGGCGCTGAGCGCGGTCGTTGCGGCGGCGGCCACTCGCGTCCGTCGCGCGTCGATGCGCAGCGATGGCAAGAGTTGTATTTGCACGGGTTGTCTCCTCGGCTTGTCTGGAAACCCATTCTGTAAATCGCATGGGCTCGCCGCCGGTCTTTCAAATCAATTCGCTGGTCGGGCAGGAGGCGGATCCCGCGCTCGTAAACCCTCTGCCGGCATCCGTCGCACGGTCTTTGGCTGATGGCGGAATTCGAATGACCGACGAATTGATCGAAGTGACCGGTCGCCAGGATCAAGCGCGATTCGTCGCGACCCGAAAACAGTCTGGCAGCGGTCGGGGCTTGCCCCGCACCACCGACTTCGACGTCCCTGCGGAGCAGCGCTCCGGCGGCCCACACGAAGAACAACCCACCGGAGTTACGAATGAAATTGAATCCCGTCCAGGCGACCGTCGTTGCAGCCGCATGCGCCCTCGTCGGCGTCAACGCCCACGCCCAGGCCACGTCCTGGGATCCGTCGTGGTCCTTTTCCGGCTTCGGCACGGCGGCCTATGTCCAGACGAACACCGACCTCGGCCTGCTGGCCGGCCCCGGTCAACCCGGTGGCGCGAGCAACAACGGCACGTTCGGCGTCGACTCCAAGATCGGCGCGCAGTTGAGCGGCAAGGCGAACGCCGTTTTCTCCGGCACCGTGCAGGTGCTCTCGCAGCGCAATGGCGACGGCAACTTCAAGCCGTCGGTGGACTGGGCCTTCGCGAAGGCGCAAGTCACGCCGGAGCTCGCCGTGCGGATCGGCCGCATCGGCTCGCCGCTCTTCGCGGTATCGGACTTCCGCAACGTCGGCTATTCGAACCTGTGGGTGAGGCCGCCGCTGGACGTGTACGGGCAGGTCAGCTTCAGTCACTTCGACGGCGCTGACGCGATCTACCAGGCGTCGGTGGGCGGCGCGGCGTTGACCGCGCAGGTGTTGTACGGCAACACCGACACGGTCAATGGCGGCTCGCCAGTCCACGTCCGACACCAGACGGGCCTGAATCTCACCGCCGAATTCGACGACGGCATCACGCTGCGCGTCGGCCGCGTGCAGGGCAAGCTCAGCGTCGACAACGCAGCGTTGACGCACCTCGTCACGGTCATCGGCTCGACACCGTTCGCCGCGGTCGGCGACGAGATCTCGGCCACCGACAAGTCCGCCTCGTTCACGGGCATCGGCGTGGCGCTCGATCACGACAACTGGGTCGGCGGCGTCGAATACACCAAGCGCAAGACGTCGTCGTACGTTTCCAGCACGACCGGTTGGGCAGCCACGGGCGGCTATCGCATCGGCAAGTTCACGCCGTTCGCCGTGGTATCGCGATTGAAGGTCGACAGCAGCAACGTCGACAACACGATCCCGGGATCCGTTCCGCAGCTCGCGCCTCTGTCCGCCGCCGTGAACGGGCTCATCGCCAACCAGGAGGTCTCGCAGAAGACGACCTCCGCAGGCCTGCGCTGGGATGCGTGGAGGAACATCGACGTCAAGGCGCAGTACGACCGCGTGACGCCGGACGGTGACCGCGGCCTGTTCAACAACGTCAAGCCCGGCTTCGGCAGCACGGCCGTGAATGTCTACAGCGTCGCAGTCGACTTCGTGTTCTGAAACGGCCCCATATCATGAACAAGCTCCAGATCATCCGTCTCGCGGCCGTTGCTGCATTGAGCAGCGCTACCTTCGGCGCCTTCGCCCAGGTGGCCGTCGTCGTCAACCCGAAGAACCCGGTCGCCAGCATGACCGCCGACCAGGTCAGCGGCATCTTCCTGGGCAAGAGCAACACGCTGCCGTCCGGCGGCACCGCGATGCCCACCGACCTGCCCGACTCGGCCGCCACGCGTGAATTGTTCTACACCAAGGTCACCGGCAAATCGACCGCCCAGGTCAAGGCCGCGTGGTCGCGTCTCGTGTTCTCCGGCAAGGCGACGCCGCCGAAGGAGCTCGGCTCCTCTGCCGACGTCAAGAAGTTCGTCGCCGCCAATCCGGATGCGATCGGCTACATCGAGAAATCAGCGGTCGATTCATCCGTGAAGGTCGTCTTCAGCGCCGACTGACGACAACGCCCGCCTGAGCCGGCGTGCCGGGCGGGCTTGCTGTAGAGAATTGGAGACTGCAATGAGTGTCAAGAACAGAATCTGGATGCTGCCGCTGCTGGCCATCCTCATCTTCGTGGTGGGAATCGCCACGGTGCTCGCCTTCTCGGCGCGTACCTCGAAGTCCATCCAGGAGCTCGGCTCGGTCGACTACCCCTACCTCGACGCCACGACGCAGTTCGCGTCGGAGCTCGAGGCGCTCGGCGCGACCATCCAGGGCGCCGTCGCCGAAGGCGACAAGAAGCGCCTGGACGAGGCCACCGACAAGGCGGCCGTGATGCGCAAGACGATCGCCGGCATCAAGGCGATCCCGGGCAAGGCCGACGCCGGCGAGAACCTGGGCAAGCTGTTCGAGGCGTATTTCGCGGCCTCCAACGACACCGCGCAGATGTTCCTCGGTACCAAGACCGGCGACCAGGCCGCGGCTGTCGCCGCGATGCAGGGCTCGCAGAAGGCGCTCGAATCCACCCTGAAGACGATGCGCGAAAGCGCGCGAAGCCACTTCGACGCCGGCCTCGGCGGCGCGCAAGGCGGCGTCTCCAACAGCCTGTACGCCACGCTGGCCAGCGCATTGCTGGTGGTGGTCGGCCTGGGCGTGGGTTCGTACTTCGTCATCGGCAGCGTCTGGCGCCAGCTGGGCGGCGAGCCGGAATACGCGCGCGACGTGATGCGCCGCATCGCAGCGGGCGACCTGTCGCAGGACATCAAGGTGCAGGCGGGCGCGGGCAACAGCCTGCTGGCCGCGGTGCGCGACATGTCGAGCGGCCTCGCGGCCATCGTCGGCGAAGTGCGCAGCGGCTCGAGCCGCATGCGCTCGGCGGCGCAGGAGATCGCGTCGGGCAACCAGGACCTGTCCGAACGCACCGAGATGCAGGCCGCGTCGCTCGAACGCACCACGGCCCGCATGCACCAGCTCACCGAGACCGTGCAGTCCAACGCGTCCAATGCCCACCAGGCCAGCGACCTCGCATCGTCGGCCTCCACGGTGGCCTCGCGCGGTGGCAGCGTCGTCTCGCAAGTGGTCTCCACGATGAACGAGATCAACGCGTCGTCCAAGAAGATCGCCGACATCATCGGCGTGATCGACGGCATCGCGTTCCAGACCAACATCCTGGCCTTGAACGCCGCGGTGGAAGCGGCCCGCGCGGGCGAACAAGGCCGCGGCTTCGCCGTGGTCGCGGGCGAAGTGCGCAACCTGGCGCAACGCTCGGCCGAAGCGGCCAAGGAAATCAAGGCGCTGATCGGCGCGTCCGTCGACCGCGTCGAGTCCGGCTCCAAGCTCGTGCGCGATGCCGGCTCCACGATGACCGAGATCGTCGATTCGGTGGCCCGCGTGGCCATCATCATCAACGAGATCACCGCGGCTGCCGCCGAACAGAGTCGCGGCATCGGCGAGGTCAATGGCGACGTGTCTCAGCTCGACGAGATGACGCAGCGCAATGCGGCACTGGTCGAAGAAGCGGCTGCAGCGGCGGCCAGCATGGAGCAGCAGTCCGAAGGGCTCGATGCGGCCGTCGCGGTGTTCAAATTGTCGGATAGCGGGGATCGGAACAGATGAAATCCGTTGGCTCCAGTTCGCGATCGAAGCGTCAGGCTCAATGTGCGACGGTTTCCGTGGCCTGGCTTGCCGTCGCGCCGTCCTGAGGATGCACCCACTGCTTGACCAGCAGCGCCACCGCGGCGATGACGCCGGGGACGGCGACGATGGTGAAGATGTCCGCGAAGCCGACCTGGCGGCGCGCGAGCTCGG
>Ga0302314_10003181_pt1 | contig 30378 bp, 24 predicted proteins | sample III_Palsa_N2_3_FD_200533 | JGI IMG/M metagenome (GOLD analysis project Ga0302314, IMG submission 200533) | Peat permafrost microbial communities from Stordalen Mire near Abisko, Sweden - III_Palsa_N2_3 | ecosystem: Environmental > Terrestrial > Soil > Palsa > Peat permafrost | place: Sweden... | reverse complement strand
CAGCGTCTCGAAAGGTGGCTTCGGTCCCGTGTACTTCAGATTCGTCTCGCCGGCCCACGGATGGATGCCTTCCTTGTCGCCGCCGTCGTAGCTGTACCACGAGTGCGCGATGTACTCCTTGATCTCCTCGGTGTCGGTTGCGTTCACAGGGTGCACGGTACTCAGGTCGCGGCCCAGCACCACGCCGCGCGCGTACTTGAACGACTCCACCTGCGCGTAGCCCTTAGTGGGGAACTCGCCGTAGCTGAGGTAGTTGCTCAAGCCGCCACCGTGACCGGCCCAGTCCTTGTAAAACGAGGCGACCGCGAGCACATCTGGAATGTAGACCTCGTTGACGAACTCGTCTGCCTGGTCGATGAGTTGCTTCACCAGGTTCAGCCGTTCGGAGTTGATGGCGGCCACTTCGTTGATGTTGATGGAGCAAGGCACGCCACCCACGAGGTAGTTCGGATGCGGATTCTTGCCACCGAAGACCGCGTGAATCTTGACGATCTCCTTCTGCCACACCAGCGCGTCGAGATAGTGAGCGACGGCGATCAGGTTGACTTCGGGCGGCAGCTTGTAAGCCGGATGTCCCCAGTAGCCGTTTGCAAAGATGCCCAGGCCATTGGCGGCGAACGATTTGACCTTGTTCTGAACCTCGGTGAAGTAGGCGGGCGTGTTCTTGTCCCACTTGGAGAACGTCTGCGCCAGCTCCGCGGCTTTCTTCGGGTCGGCCTTCAGCGCGTTGACGATGTCCACCCAGTCCAGCGCGTGTAGGTGATAGAAGTGCACGACGTGGTCCTGGACGTACTGCGTGGCCATCATGATGTTGCGGATGATCTCCGCGGTGGGCGGAATCGCAATGCCAAGCGCGCTCTCCACGGAGCGACAACTGGTCAGCGCATGCACCGTGGTGCACACGCCGACACGCTCGGTAATGGCCCAGGCATCGCGCGGATCGCGGCCGATGAGAATCTTTTCCAGGCCGCGCACCATGGTCCCTGCGCTGAATGCATCGGTGATGACGCCGTTCTCCACCACTGCTTCGATGCGCAGGTGGCCTTCAATGCGAGTTACAGGATCGACGATGACGCGGGCCATGGGTTACGACTCCTTTTGGTCTTCAGCGTGTACTTCCGCAATCACGCTGCGCTTGCGTACGTTGGTCACGACCGCATGGGCGGCAACTCCAGCCAGCGTAACCAGCCCCACAGTTGCACCGATGGTGTCCGCCGTACTCTCGACGCCGAAGCCGGGGAACGAGGGAAGGTGTTGGTAGATCGGACCGTTGTCCCAGAAGCCGTCCTCGCTGCAGCCGATGCAGCCGTGGCCCGACTGGATGGGATAGCTGGTGCCTTCGTTCCACTTCACCACCGAACAGGCGTTGTAAGTCACCGGGCCTTTGCAGCCCATCTTGTAGAGGCAGTATCCCTTGCGCGCGTTCTCGTCGTCCCACGCCTCGACGAACAAGCCGGCATCGTAGTTCGGCCGGCGGTAGCAGGTGTCATGTACGCGGCGGCCGTAAAACTCCTTAGGCCGTCCCTGATTGTCCAGCGCCGGAACCTGCCCCAGTACCAGCAGGTGGGTCACCACGCTCATCATAACGTCGGCAATTGGGGGACAGCCGGGAACATTGATCACTGGTTTGTCGACCAGCTTGTGGATCGGGGTGGCGCCGGTTGGGTTGGGCTTGGCCGCCTGGACGCATCCGTTCGAGGCACAACTACCCCACGCCACCACCGCGGCCGCATCCTTGGCCACAGTCTGCAGGATCGATTCCGCGGTCTTGCCGCCGATCATGCAATAGACGCCATCATCGCCCATCGGCACCGCACCCTCGACCAGGACGATGTATTTGCCCTTGTGGTCGCGAATGGTGTCGGCGAGGCATTTTTCCGCCTGGAATCCCGCCGCCGCCTGGAGCGTTTCCGTGTAGTTCAGCGACAGCACGTCCAGCAGCACGTCGAGAACGATAGGGTGCGAAGCTCTCAGGAACGACTCGCTGCAGCAGGTGCACTCCTGGAAATGCAGCCAGACGACGGCCGGCTTTTCCTGCTTCTCAAAGGCCGACACAACCTGGGCGACGCCCGTGCGACCCAGCCCCGCTACGGTTGCGGCTGCAGCGCAAAACTGGAGAAATTCCCTGCGGCTATAGCCCTTGTGCTCCATCGATTGCCAAATAGATTGACCCATGCCGACCTCGCTCGTGCAGGCGCCGGTGAAGACTGCGAGTCGCATAGGGACAGCAGCAGGGCTGCCCGCGCGATTCACCGGTGAATGAGAGTGAAGTTACTCTGCGGGCGCGATGGGGGGATGTGTCCGTCATCACACTAGCTAAGTACCGCAAAACAATTGCCGCGTGACCAGGGCAACAGCTTCGCAACCGTGCTTAAGGACATCAGCATTTTCAGAGATTTGCAGTCTTGAGGAAGAAAACCGCGCTCAAGGCACAAATCGCAATGTGTAAGCCGTGGCTGGATCCAGCGGGCCATGCAGGATACCGAGCGCCTTGAGCTGCTCATACTCGCCCTGCCAGCGCGCGGCGGTCATGCGGCCGGTCTGGTCGGCGGTCTGAGGGCCGGAAGGATCGTCGCCGGTGACGAAGCTGCCGTCGTGCAGAGCCTGGGAGGTGTATGCCTCCTGCGCGGGATTCAGAGCCGGGTTCAGCTTCAGCAGCATCGCGTTGGTGGCCGCGGGATCGCTGAGATACGCTTGCCAGCCCTTGATGCTGGCGCGGACGAACTTCGCGACGATGTCCGGGTGCTGCGCCAGGAAGTCCCGTGAGGTGAATTGGACGCGGTAGGGATCGTAGCCGGAGGAACTGATCAGCAGCGTGCGCACCTCGATACCGGCCTGCTTCGCGAAGAAGGGTTCGCTGGTGATGAAAACCTGCTGCACGTAGTTGGGGTTGGCGATAAAGTTGGCGATGGAGAGCGTGGATGGCACCTGCTTGACGTTGTGCAAGTTATAGCGGCTGGTCACATATTTGAGCCAGGTTGCGCCGGTCTGCGCGGCGATGGCGTGGCCCTCCAGGTCGGCGAAGGTGTGGACGGGCGAGTCCTTGTGCACCATGATCGCCTGGGGATCGTGTTGCATGGTTGCCGAAACCGCAACCAGCGGCAAGCCGTTGGAGGCCCATTCCAGAATTTGGTCGCTCGAGCCCAGTCCGAAGTCGGCCCGTCCGCTCGCGACCAGTTGCGATGCGCTTCCGTACTGGGGCAGCGGCAGCAGGGTGACGTCGAGTCCCTCAGTTTTGTAGTAACCCAGAAGCTGCGCGGCGAAGAAGCCGCCATGCTCCGGCTGGGGATACCAGTCGAGTTGCAGGCGTACGGGGGTCAGTCCGTTCTCGCTGGCAGCCGTGTGGTTGCGGCACCCGGAAAGAGCGAAGACGACGGCGAGTGAGAACGCGGCGGCAAAGGCGAAGGGTTTCCTCAGTCTCAACGTTGGCCTCATGGTTGGAGCGAAGCTCTGTTTCTTTGAAACGTATCACGTGGCTCTCGTTGGAGCACCCGGCTTCAGGCTTGAGCCAAGCCTCGCGGCGAGATTGAGCAAGGGCTGGTCGAATCCGCGCGCGGCCGCAAGTTGCATCCCGCCCGCAGTGCAGGGAACCGTGACCACTGGGACGCCGGCCAGGCTGAATGGCGCGGTATAGCGCAGGATGCGGGGTCGCGTGCTTGTCTGATCGGCGCCGGCGTCGAGCCTCGTCAGAGGCGTGGCAGGCAGCAGCAACAACTGATGTTCAGCCAGCAGCTCGTCCATGCGCACGCGGAAGGCTTGATGGCGCTGGCGCAGCGCGGCGATTTCTGCGGGGCCGATGCTTGCGCCCCACTCCAAACGCTCGCGAATCGAAGTCTCAATCTGCTCGAAGTGGCCGGCGTGAATGCGCGCTGCCTCCCACGCCTGAATGGGAGCCAGGATGTCGAAGGCATCCGCCCACCAGGAGGTGTCGATCCAGTTTGCGCGCAGGCCGAGCGACTCAAGGTCGCGCGCTGTCGTATGCAGGCAGGCGACGATGCGGGGGTCGCAGTCGTGCAGGAAAGCATCGTCGACAACCGCGAATCGGGTGTAAGGGCGCGCTGCGGCAGGCTCATCCGGCACGAAGAATCCGCCCAGCAGCGGCGCGTCTTCCAGGTTCCGGAAGAGGAAGCCCATGGTGTCGAAGGACTCGGCCAGGTGCGCACCGCCGCGCCAGTCGCCGTAGCCGATGGATGCCCGATAGCCAGCCAGCCCGCAGAGCGCAGCGGGTGCCCGCACGGATCCGCCCGTATCGGTTCCGATGGCGAAAACGGCCGAGCCTTCCTGAACGCTTGCCGCCGCTCCGGAGGACGATCCGCCGGTGAGCGTGGCAGGATCGCGCGGCTGCAAGCAGTCGCCAAACTCGGGATTTTCGCCGGTGATCCCGTAGGCCAGCGGATGAAGGTGAGTCTTGCCGGCGATGACCGCGCCAGAGCGCCGCAAGCGTTCCACTAGCCAGGAGTCGCGCACGGCGATGCCTTTCAAATCGCGGTAGAAGTGCACTCCGCAACTGGTAGGCGAGCCGGCGAGGTCGAAAAGGTCCTTCACCGAGACGGGCAGTCCCCACAACGGGCCGCGCCCGTCGCCGAACTCGCCGCCTGTGCCGCGCGATGTTGCTTCGACGCGGGCGGCTTCCGAGCGGGTCCATGAGGCGTCCTGCCAGAGATAGGTGTTGCGGCTCTGGTTCTGGTTGGATCGCGCTAGCGCTCGCTCGGCCAGAGTCGTAGGAGATTCGGCGCCGTTCGCCAATGCGGTGCGAAGACCTCGGAGTGTCCACGATATTTCGGTCATAAACAGATTGTAGGCAGAGATTGCCGACACCGATAACAGGGATAGCCGCGACCAGAATTTTTCGTGGCGCACACGAGGCCGGTGCCATGCTAAGTTCAACTATGGGAGTTGCTTCGACCATCTCACGCCGCCCAGCCAGGCAACCGCCGGTTGCCGGTTTGGCGCTCGATGAGCAGCGGATGGCGGCGATCGTTGCCTTTACCGCGCGGTCGATGGACACTGAGCGCCCGCGTCCTTTTGGCGCCTCTATACTCCACACAAAATCCGGCAGGATGCTGCTGCGTGCGCTCAATAACGTGGCTGGCGAGTGGGATCCCAGTTCGCACGCCGAGGTACGGGCGATCCGCCTGGCGACCAAGCGCCTGAAGGCGCTTTCGCTCGCCGGATACACGCTTTACACCACCTGCGAGCCCTGCCCCATGTGCATGAGCACCGCTCTGTGGGCTGGCCTTGATCGCGTGGTGTTCGGCGCGACCATCGCGGACGCGAATCGCCACTGCAACCAGATTCAGATTCCCGCAACCGAGGTCGCCTCGCGCAGCGATATGACCTGCATCGTGGATGGGCCGGTCCTGCGCGACGAATGTTATGCTCTGTTTACTCATCCCCAGATGCAGCGGGCTTTTCGTCTCTGGTCCACTCGCAAACGCAAGTAGCTGAAAGCGAACTCGATTCGCATTTGAGAGGTCTTCCCATTGGCAGACGAACTTGCAGCGGGGCTGTCTCAGGTTGTCGCCGACCCCGCGCGCGTGCTGACCGCGCCGGCGGTGCTCGATCGCCTTTCGCATGACTTCTACTGGTACTCGCCGGTGCTGAAGCCCCTGCTGGTGGACAAGACGGGCGATGTCGCGGTCCAGCCCATTAGCGCCGACGAGGTACTGGCCGTGTTGCGTTTTGCGCGTCAACGCGGCGTGCCCGTCACAACCCGAGGCGCCGGCACGGGAAATTACGGGCAGTGTGTTCCGCTCCACGGCGGAATCGTGCTCGATCTGTCGCTGATGGACCAGTTGGAACAGATTACCGCCGATGGCGTCGCCGTCTGCCAGCCCGGTTTGCGCCTGGGCACGCTGGAAACCGAGGCACGAAAGCTCAGATGGGAGTTGCGGTGTTATCCCTCGACGCTGGTGAAGGCGTCTGTCGGCGGCTTTCTTGGCGGAGGGTCCGGAGGCATCGGGTCGGTGGCGCACGGCGGTCTGCGCGACTTTGACACCGTGCGTGCGTTCGAAGTGGCCACCATGGAAGAAGAACCGCGGCTGGTGCTGCACGAAGGCGCGGCGGTGCACGAGATTCTGCATGCCTGGGGAACGAATGGCGTGCTGACGCGCATCTGGTTCGCTCTGACGCCTGCTGTCGAGTGGATGCAGTTCACGGCAGCCTTCGAGACCTACGACGAGGCGTTCAGCTTCACGGAATTGATCGCCACCGACGCCAAGTGGACCAAGCGGCTGGCAACGGTCTTCGAGTGGCCGATTCCTTCGTTCTTCAGTCCAGTAAAGCAAGTCGTTCGCGACGGCAAGGCGTTGGCGCTGATCATGATTGCAGCGTCCCAGCTTGAGGCATTGCGCGCGGCAGTCGAGGCGGCCGGCGGCGAGACGACGTTTGCAGGCGCGTACGTCGGGCCACGCACCCAACCATTGCTGAGCGATTACACCTGGAACCACACCACGCTGTGGGCGATGAAGGCCGATCCCGCTTTCACTTATTTGCAATGCGGATTCTCGCCGACGGAATGCCGCGAGCAGTTTCGCCTGCTGCGCGAACGGTTTGGCGAAGAGATTCTCTTCCACATCGAGTTTATGAAGAACGGCGCCGGCATCGTGATTCCCGTTGCGCTTCCGGTCGTCCGCTTCACCACCGAGGAGCGTTTGAACGACATGATTGCGTATTGCCGATCGATTGGGGTCTTTGTCGCGAATCCGCATGTGAACTACCTCGAAGATGCCGGCCGCTTTCGCGCCGACAACATCCAACTGCTGGCGAAGGAAAAATACGATCCGCTTGGCCTGCTGAATCCCGGTAAGATGATCAGCTTTCGCCCCCGCGGAGGTGACACGATGAAGGCGGCTCGAAGATGAAGACCTGGATTCCTGACGCCCGCAACTTCGCCTACCTGACGTGGAAGCAGGTAGATGCACTGCCGCGTGACCGCACGCTGCTGGTCCTGCCGACGGCTGCGATCGAGCAGCATGGGCATCATCTGCCGCTGGCGACGGACACGCTGATCAACAACCTGGTGCTCGGCAAGGCTCTCGCTCAGATTCCTGCCGGTGTGCCGATCTACGCGCTGCCGCCGGTCTGCTATGGCAAGAGCAACGAACATATTGGATTTCCAGGAACGCTTTCCGTCAGCGCGGCGACCTTTATGGCAGTCGTGCGCGACCTCGGCGCGAGCATCGCGTCGGCCGGTTTCCAGAAGCTGGTTCTCTACAACACGCATGGCGGGAACACATCTCTCGTCGACGTGATGGCCCGTGATCTGCGGGCGGAATTCGGGCTGCGGACGTTCTCCTTGTTCGGCTCGGGCGCTGCGCACGACGGAGTGAGCGCGCAGGAGAGGACCTACGGCTTCCACGCCGGCGAAGTGGAGACCGCATATCTGCTGCACGGAACGCCAGAACTGGTGCATCCGGCAGAGTACACCGCCAACTACATCGCGCGCGTGGATCAACCGGAGTTGCTGAAGCCGGAAGGCTCGCCGGCCAACTTTGCGTGGCTGACCAAGGACATTGCGCCCAGCGGCGTGCTCGGCGATCCGACCGCGGCGACCGCTGAGAACGGCGAGCGATGGTCGAACGCGGCGGCAACGCGCATTGCGGAGATGCTGCTGGCGATGTACAACTTCGAGCCGAGGCACGGAGCCTGAATGGTCGACTGCGGCAACGGCGTTCGGCTGGAGCGCGGCGTGAAGTGCAGGCTTAGCGATGGGACTACGCTGGTGTCCGATCACTACTATCCCGCAGGCGAGGGGCCATGGCCGACGTTGCTGATGCGTCAGCCATATGGGCGCGATATCGCGTCGACCGTGGTGTATGCGCATCCGGTTTGGTTCTCGCGTCATGGGTATCACGTGGCGATCCAGGATGTGCGTGGCCGCGGCGGATCGGAAGGCACATTCTGTCCGTTCTGGACCGAGGCGCGCGATGGCGCTCAGACCATCGCCTGGCTGCGCACGCATGCAGCTTCGAACGGGCGCATCGGGATGTACGGATTTTCTTATCAAGGCGCGACGCAATTGCTCGCAGCGGCTGAGCAGCCGGAGGGTTTGGTGTGCATTGCGCCGCATATGACGGCGACGGATCTCTATCACGGCTGGTTTTATCATCAGGGCGCGCTGCGGCTGAGTTCGAGCGTTGGATGGGGCATTCAGATGTTGCGCGAGGATGCGCGCCGGCTTAGGTTGCGCGAGGCGAGCGACCGGCTCGAAGCCGCGTGGGCGAACGTTCGCGTGCAGGCGATGCACGTTCCGTACGGCGAGCATCCCGCGATCACCGACCCTGATTTGCCGGAGTACGTGCGCGCGTGGTTCGCGCATCGCGAGCCAGGTGAATACTGGGCGCAGCAGGACATTAGCACGCGGCTCGATCGAATCCAGATTCCAGCGTTGCATATCGCGGGGTGGTTTGATCCTTACCTCGAGGGCTCGATTGCGGGTTATCTTGCGTTGCGAAGCGGAGCGGGCAGCGAGTTTGCGCGCGAGAATCAGTATTTGATCGCTGGTCCATGGGTGCACATTCCGTGGGGCGATCGCGCGGGAGATGCGAACTTCGGCGAGGCTGCGAACCTCGACACGGATGCTTTGCTGCTGCGATGGTTTGATCATTGGCTCAAAGGCGATGGGTTGAAAGATTCGGGCGACTTCGGCAGTGAGCCGCGGGTTCGCTACTTTGCGCTGGGTGCGAATGAGTGGCGAACTACCGACGAATGGCCTGCTGCAGCCGCGCACAAGCTCTATCTCCACAGTCGCGGCAATGCCAACTCGCGCAAGGGCGATGGAACGCTCGGCAGGTTGCCGCCTGCGGAGGAAGAGCCGCGTGACGTATTCGTCTACGATCCGGAAATTCCCGTACTTGCGCCGGGTGGAGCACAGGCGCTGAGCGGGCCGCTTGACCAGGCGGCGATGGAACTGGGCAACAATCTGCTGGTCTACACCACGAAGCCGGCAATGCGCGACGTCGAGATCTTCGGGCAGCCGAGCGTCGTGCTGTTTGCAGCGACTTCCGCTGTGTATGCGGACCTGGTTGCGAAGCTGGTGCGCGTCTTGCCGAGTGGGCGCGCGGAGTTCGTATGCATCGGCATAGCGCGCAGCTCGTGGCTGTTTCGCGAAGCGGGCTACGCGGCGGACGCAATTCACGCGTGGGAGTTCTCGTTGGAGCCGACCGCGTTTGTGCTGGCTGCGGGCGAGCGGCTGCGGCTGGAGATTGCGAGCTCTGCGTTTCCGCTTTACGACCGCAATCCTTCGACCGGCGTTGCGTTGCAGGATGCGGACAATTGGAATTGGGCACGTTCGACGCAGCAGATTCTCCATGCGGCCGAACATCCTTCGGCGCTTTATCTGCCGCTGACGGGAGAATCGCCATGGTGAGTGCGGGCTCGGTAGTTGCAGGGTCGATTCCGGAGATTGCGTTTGAGCGGGTGAGCAAGCGATATCACAGCGCGACGGTGTTGGACGAGATTTCGCTGAAGGTGGAGCGCGGCGAGTTCGTGACCTTTCTTGGGCCATCGGGCTGTGGCAAATCGACACTGCTGAAGCTGGTTTCGGGCCTCAGTCCAGTGAGCGGCGGCAAGGTGCAGGTGAACGGGATGACGCCGGAGAACGCACGGCAGTTGATGAGCTTCATCTTCCAGGATGCGACGTTGCTGCCGTGGCGAACGGTGGAGCGCAACGTCGGGCTGGAACTGGAACTCGAGCATGCGGCGCGGCCGGCGAGCCAGGAGCGCGTGGCGCAGATGCTGGAGCTGGTGGGACTCAGCCATGTGGCGAAGAGTTTTCCGCGGCAGCTCTCCGGCGGGATGAAGATGCGGACTTCGATTGCGCGCGCGTTGGTGACGCGGCCGCGGATTCTGCTGATGGACGAGCCGTTCGCGGCGCTGGATGAGATGGCGCGCGACCGGCTGAACGAGGAGCTGTTGCGGCTGTATGTCGAGCAGAAGTGGACCGTGCTGTTTGTCACGCACTCGGTGGCGGAGGCGGTGTTCCTTTCTTCGCGCATTGTGATTCTGGCCGCGCATCCGGGGCGCGTTGCGCACGAGATGAAGGTCGATCTGCCCTGGCCGCGCACGGCGGAGACGCGCGAGTCGAAGGCGTTTGAGGAGCAGATAACGCAGGCATCGCGGCTGCTTCGGGGGGTGTTCCAGCCATGAAGAGACAGGCGCTGGTGGCACTGAACAGCCTGATCGTTCTGATTCTCCTGCTGGGACTGTGGCAGGCGGTGGTGACGTTCAATCATGTGAAGCCTTTCATCCTTCCCGGACCGAAGCTGGTTGCAAGTGCGGTCTACGATCGCTTTCCTTCGCTGCTGGCCTCGCTGCTGATCACGACCGAGGAAGCGGCCGGCGGCCTGGCGGCGAGCATCCTTGCCGGTGTCGCCATTGCTATGGTGTTCGCGCAGTGGCGCTGGGTTCGGCAGCCGCTGTATCCGTACACGATCCTGCTGCAGACGGTGCCGATTGTGGCGATTGCGCCCTTGATCATCAACTGGCTGGGGGCTGGGATTCTGGCGGTGACGGTGGTTACGTTCATCATCTCGCTGGCGCCGATTATTGCGAACACGACCCAGGGCCTGATAAGCGTGGAAGAAAACCTGGTGCATCTTTTCTTGATGTACAAGGCGACTCCCGCGCAGGTGCTGTTCAGGTTACGGCTGCCGCACGCGCTGCCGAACTTGTTTACCGGCGTTCGGATTTCGGCGGGCATCAGCGTGATTGGCGCGATTACGGGCGAGCTGTTCGCCGGCTCGACGCGGGTTGGCGAAGGCGGTCTCGGATATGCCATTACGTATGCGAACAACCAGATGGAGACGGCGTATATGTTTGCGCTGGTGCTGGCAGCGGCGCTGCTTGGATTCTCCTTTTTCTTTATCGTGATGTTTCTGGAGTGGCTGGCTCTGCATAACTGGCACGAGTCGAAACGTGGACAGACGGCGGAGTAGGAGAAGCGTATGTTGCGGATGGAGACCGAGACCGGGTGGTGGCTGATCACGCATCCGGACCACGCTCGGCTGGCAGGCGACTTTGCGACCGCGTGGGGCAACGAGCAGTTTCGCAGGCCGGAGCCGCGGGCGCGGGTGCTGAAGGGCATTGCGTGCCACGACGATGGCTGGGCGGCGCGCGATGCTCATCCGGTGGTGACGCGGCAGGGCAAGCCTTCGGCGTTTTCGACCGAGCTGGTGGGGAAGTACTCGGCATTTGAAGAGATTGACATTGCTGACTACCTCGCGGTGCGGGATCGGGCGGTGCGGACGATCGCGGAGGATGATCCGTATGCCGGGCTACTGATCTCCATGCATACCTACAATCTGCTGACTGCGCATGCGGACCGGGCTACGATTGCGCCGGAGGGCCTGGTGCTGCTGGACAGGTTTCTCGATCGGCTGCGTGCGTACCAGGGCGAGCTGCGCGAGGCGATTGCGACGGACGGAGCGCTCGCTGATAGTGAAAAGACGGAGCAGGCGATTCTGGAGCATTTCCGGCTGCTGCAGGCTTGCGACAATCTCTCCTTGCTGACCTGCGTGGCGTTTGCCGGGCCGGCGAATCTGCTGCATCCGCTACCGCTGAATGACGGCGGGACCGCTGAGGTCGCTGTGACTCCGGTTGCGGAGCGGCACTTCCGTCTGACGCCGTGGCCATTTGCAGAGGCGGTGGTGGAGTTTGCGTTTCCGGCGCGGCATGTGGCGGGGAAGCTGTTCGGCAGCTCGGCGGAGTTGGAGGCGGCTTTTGCGGCGGCGCCGGTGGAGCGGCTAACGGTGAAGCTGTCGGCGTAGGGCACGCTGTGGCGCGGTTCTCTGCGACGGCCTGAAGAGTTGGGAGTGTGCCGCCGGAGTGAGTTGGGGCGGCCTCAGACGTTGCGGCGAGTGAGCACCGTCTTTGCGGCTGCGGCTGAAAGGTGGGGTCAGCCCTGGCCGGATCGACGGGGGAGTGGGACGCCTGGAGAGAGAGATAGTTACGGAGATTCTGCACGTCGTGCAAAATGACGGCGTGGGCTGGATGTCGATTGGAAAGGTGGTTCGGATCCCACTCAAAACGGTGAGACTGTCATGAATGGGGCACCCCGGCGCTACGGTTTGGGGAGGAGGGAGACGTGGGCCTGGACGATGCGCCAGCCTTCGGGGAGGCGGACCCAGACCTGGGACTGGCGGCCGCGGATGAGGCCGGCGGGGGTTGTGCGCTCGAACTCGAGGGTGATGGAGGCGAAGTCGCGGCCGAAGGTGGCGATGTCCTGGCGGGTTACGGTGCGGGCGAGGTTGGCGGCCGGGCGGGATTTGCGGAAGGCTTCGAGTTCCTCGGGGCCGTAGAGGTTTTCGGCGACGCCGAAGCGCTGGACCTGGGGGCCGGTCCAGAACATGGCGACCAGGGTTTCGACGTCGTTGGTGACGAGGGCGGTCTCGTAGCGGGGGTAGAGGGCGGCTAGTTCGGCGACGATGGCGGGGTCGTTGATGGTCATGGTGAGGCTCGAGGTGCTAGGTTCGAGATCGAAAAGGTCGAGTGAATGAGTGAGTCAGCGGTGTGGCAGGTCCTTCGACTCCGCGCTATGCGCTCCGCTCAGGATGACGCTTCTTAGATGAGCACTCAGAAAAGACCTCATGAGACTGGGAAGAGGGTGCGTGGGGGGAGGATTTGTTTGCTGATGGCGGCGGAGACGGTGTGGATGGGTTCGTTGACGACCTGGCTGAGGCGGAGGCGCATGGCGACGGAGCAGAGGATGTAGGCGTGGACGGGGGTGAAGGCCCAGCGGGTGACGAGGAGATCGATCATGCGGAGGGTAGCGTCCTGGGCTGCGGCGGCGAGGTCGGGGCCGGTGGCGAGGACGACCCAGGAGTCGGGGTCGGAGTCGGGCGCGAGCGTGTGGGAGGATTCGACGATGGGGCCGGTGAGCGGCTGCTGTTTGTGGAGATGAAAGCGGAGGGTGAGGTCGAGGGGGCACTCGATGCCGTTGATGCAGACCTCGCCGTCTCCCTGGGCGGCGTGGCCGTCGCCGCAGGAGAAGAGGGCTCCGGGGACGAAGACGGGAAGGTAGAGGGTGGCGCCGGCGGTGAGCTCGCGGACGTCGAGGTTGCCGCCGAAGGGGCCGGGCGGGCGGGTGCGGAATTTGCCGTCCTCTGCGCGGGCGACGCCCATGACACCGGGGAAGGGACGGAGGGGGACGATGGCGGGCACGAGGGAGCTGGTGGTGTTTTCGTCAAGCTGCCAGTGGAAGAGGTAGGGGTCGCGGAAGTGGTCCTTGAGGAAGCCGAAGCCTTCGATGATGCTGGACCAGCCCCAGCCGTGGTGCTGGGTGTGGAGAATGTCGATCTGGAGGACGTCGCCGGGTTCGGCGGTATCGATATAGATGGGGCCAGTGAGGGAGTGGATGAGGGTGCGGTCGATTTGCAGGTAATGTTCCGTGGACATGACGGGATGGACCTGGGCGCCGCTGGCGTCGACGCATCGGATCTGGACGGTGTCGCCGGGGGCGATATGGAGGCGCGGCGGGAGGGTGCGGTCCCAGACGGAGTGGGTGGGATGGGCGGTGAGGGAGTGGATGAGCATATCTTTTTGGGCTTCGCGGCTAAAAGCGTCGAGCGGTCTTGTTGATCTGGAGTTCCTCTGGGTCCTTCGACTGCGCGCCTTCGCGCTTCGCTCAGGATGACAGTGTATTTCGATCCGTCGACCGTTGGAAACCGGGCAGACTCAATCTACGATGCGGACGGTCATTTGGAGTTCGACGAGGGCGTTGCGCGGGAGGGCGCTGACGCCGACGGCGGCGCGGACGTGGCGGCCGGCTTCGCCGAAGAGCTGGACGAAGAGGTCGGAAGCACCGTTGATGACGGCGGGGGAGTCGGGGAAGCCGGGAGCGGCGTTGACGTAGCCATTGACGGTGAGGATTTCGGCGATGTGGTCGAGGGAGCCGAGTTCACGTTTGAGGACGGCGAGCTGGGTGAGGGCGCAGGCGCGGGCGGCGGCATAGCCTTCGTCGATGGAGCGGTTGAGGCCACAGGTTCCGGTGATGGGGCCGTCTGGGCTGGTGGAGACAACTCCGGCTAGGTAGAGGATGGGGCCGACGCGTTTGGCGGAGAGGTAGTTTCCGCCCGGAGCTGGGAGCTGCGGCAATGTGAGCCCGGAGGCTGCGAGGGCTTCTTCCGGCGAGGAGGTTTGCGGCATTTGCATTGACTGTAGCACGCGGCGGGATTTGATTTGGCGAGCGGATAGCGGCAAGATAGGATCAATCATGCGTCAAGTTTTTGTGTTTTTGCTGGCATTGATGGCGATGGGACACTTGCGCGCGGCGGGGCAGAGTGTGCTGCACGCGGAGCGCAGTTCGGCGAGCGACCTGGAGGTGGGCGGAGAGCTGAAGGGGCTGCCAACGGCGACTACGCGATACATCCGCTACGGGGATCTGCTGCGGCTCCCGCAGGAAAGCTACACGGCGAGCGACGACGGCAACCTGAAGGGCACGGCGAAGATTCAGGGTGTGGCGATGGAGACGCTGGAGCGGCTGCTGGGCGGGGCTCCGGCGGGCACCGCGGACGATCTGATGGTGGTAGCGATCTGCAGCGACCAGTACCGGGGAAATTATTCTCGCGAGTATATTGCGGCGCATCATCCGGTTCTGGTGCTGAAGATCGATGGGGCGGAGCCGGAGGATTGGCCGGCGCCGGAGAATGGCGGGCGGCTGGGACCGTACATGGTGTCGCATCCGTTCTTCAGGCCGGCGTTCAAGGTGCTATCGCACGCGGACGAGGCGCAAGTACCCTTCGCGGTGACGCGGATTGAGTTTCGGCGGGAGTCTCAGGTGTTTGGGGCGATTCGGACGCCGGGGGACTGGGCGGCGGACTCGGCGGTGGCGCAGGGGTATGCGATTGCGCGGCAGGATTGCTTCCGTTGCCACAACATGGGCGTGGAGGGTGGGACGATGGCGGGGAAATCGTGGATTGAGCTGGGTACGATGGCGGCTGAGGATGGGAAGCGATTCCGGCAGACCATTCGAAGTCCGGCATCGGTGAAGGCGGACGCGAAGATGCCGGCGCACGCGGAGTACGACGACGCGACGCTGGATGCGCTGACGGCTTACTTCCGGACTTTTGCGGGCGGTACGGCGGGAACGGGGAGGGGTCGATGATTGCGCGCGCGGCTAAGGTGCTGCTGGTTGCGGGGGTGGGGCTCGATTATGTGCTGGTGGTGTTCAACAACCTGACGGATTTCGATTCGAATTACCAGTTTGTGCGGCATGTGCTGATGATGGACACGACGTTTCCGGGGAATCATGGGATGTGGCGGGCGCTGATGTCGCCGCGGATTCACCTGGCGTTTTACATCGGGATTATTGCGTGGGAGTTAGCGACTGCGGTGCTGCTGTGGTGGGGGGTGGTGCGGATGCTGCGGGCTGTGAGGCTCTCGGCGAGCGCGTTCCATGCGGCGAAGGGCGTGGCCGTGATGGCGCTGACGGTGTCGATGATGATGTGGCTGGTGGCGTTTCTTTCAGTGGGCGCGGAGTGGTTTTTGATGTGGCAGTCGCACGCCTGGGATGGGCGGGAGGAGGCGTTCCGGATGTTTGCGGTAGTGGGGTTGGTGCTGCTAGTCGTGCTGCAGACGGACGCGGAGGGGCAGCCGTGATCGGTTGGCGACGGTGCCGGGTGTGTTGGCGGAGGAGCGTCGATCACCCGTTTGGGGGATGAAGTGGCGCAGAACTTGATTGACTTTTGATTTTTCGATCCGGTAGATTCGTGAACGAGGACGGTTATGAATAAAAAATTGCAGTTCCTGCTGTGGTCCGCTGCCTTGTTGATGGTTGCCGTGCCGCTTCACGCGCAGACCGGCTGCAGCGATTCGCCTGAGAACCCGACGGCTGTGCTTGCGCTGGTGGGTTCGGCGGGGGCTTTCATTTCGATAGCTCGGGCGCGGATCAAGGCTCGCCGGAAGTCCTCCGGACGCTAGTCAGATCGGCGGGCGGCTCTGGTGGTGCGATGAGCTGAATCCCTTGGTGTGCCCTCGGATTGAGTGAGGGCTGCGGAGAAAGTTATCCCTAGCCACGAACGGTGACCTCAGGGTCTAAGCCCGACTGATTCTGTGACTTTTAGGGGCACGGCTTCAAGGCGTACCTTTAGCGAAAAGCGGGTATTCAGCATCTTCTTTCACCCTTGTGCATTCCCTGAGACAATCAAGTCGACGATTCCTGCAGCGGCGGGGCGTCTGACTGGCCGATTCAGCCGTCAGCATTGATTGGATTCATTCATGCGCTTTCGATCAACCAGGCTTCTCGTACCGGTAGTGGCCGCGATGGCTGCGGCGAGTTTGTTGACGCTTGGGACTATGGGGTGCGGCAATTCGGTAGTAGAGCTCACGCAGATCACGACCAGCTGCGGGAGTTCCACCCCTGTGACCACGCAGCAGAACTCGTCGGGTGCAAGTAGCGGTCCGGCTTACTCGGGCACGAGCATTGCTGGCAAAGTGATGGCTGGCGCGGCGCCGCTGATTGGCGCGGCGGTGCAGGTGTATACGGCGGGTACGAGTGGCAACGGCTCAAGCGGGATGGCACTGCTGTCCAGCGCGCTGACGACGGACGCGAATGGGGCGTTCACGGTTGCAGCGGGGTATATGTGCCCCTCGGCTTCGTCGCAGATTTACGTTGTGGCGCGCGGCGGCAAGGCAGGGGCGGCGGCGACGTCGGCGAATAGTACGACGGTGCTGATGGCGGCGCTGGGAGCATGCAATCAGGTGCCGGGCGCGGTTGTGGCGAATGAAGTGACCACGGTTGCGGCGGCGTATGCGCTGTCGCAGTTTCTTTCGGCGGGCGCGAATGTGGGGTCGAGCTCGACCAACCTGGCGGGTTTGGAGAATGCGGTTGCGACGGCGCAGGCGCTGGCGGATGTTACAGCGGGAATCAGCCCGGGGCCGATGTTTGCGGGGAATGGGAGCTCGCCGGCGGCGAAGATCGATTCGGTTGCGAATCTGCTGAATAGCTGCGTGGCGTCGGCTGCGAGTGGAAGTGCTTGCAGTTCGCTATTTGTGGACACCACGCCCGCCGGAGGGAGCGCGCCGAGCAATACGTTGGATGCGGTGTTGGATATGGCCCGCAACCCGGAGGGAGATGTTGGGCGCCTGTATAAGCTGGCGACGGGCAGCTCGGCGTTTGCGCCGGTGCTGGCGGCAGCGCCGAGCGACTGGACGCTGTTTGTGAACTACACGGGCGGGGGGATGAACTCGCCTTCGGGGTTGGGGGTCGACAGCTCGGGGAACCTATGGGTTGCGAACTACTTTAATGTGGCGTCGTTGTTTTCGCCGCTGGGCAAGCCGCTGTTGGCGAATGGGGTAACGGGATTTGGACTGAGCGCGTCGTATGGGCTGGCGGTGGATGCGAACAATAATGCGTGGATTCCGAACGAGCCGAGTCTTTCGGTTGCAGGCAACAGTGTTAGCGAGCTGACATCTGCCGGGCAGTCGGTTTCGGGAAGTGGAGGGTTCACCGCAGGAGGGCTCGACTATCCTACCGGGGTTGCGATCGACACGGACACTTCGGTGTGGGTGGTGGACTACGGGAACTCTCACGTGACGCACCTTTCCAGTTCGGGCCAGGCGTTGTCCGGCACCGTGGGATACACGTCGGCCCTGTTTGCGTTTCCGGTTTCCGCGGCGATCGACGGGAGCCACAATGTCTGGTTGGCGAACCAGAGCGGCGTGGCGGTGACCAAGATGAGTGCGGACGGATCGCAGTTCACCAACTACGCCTGCTGCGACGGGCCGTCGGCGGTGGCTTTCGACCGGCTTGGGAATGCATGGGTCGCGAATTACTACGGGAACAGCGTGAGTGAGATTTCGAGTTGCGGGGTGATTGTTGCGAACGGGACCGACGTTGGCGGTGGAATCGATCATCCCGAGGGGATCGCGATCGACGGGGCAGGGAATGTGTGGATTGCGAATTTCCGGAGTCCTTCGATCTCGGAGCTGGCGGGCGCGAGCGCGAGTGTTCCGGGCGCGGCCCTGACTCCGTCGGGGGGACTGGGGACGGATGCGGCGCTGCTGGAGGCGTACGCGATTGCGGTGGACGCGAGCGGCAACGTGTGGATCACCAACTTCGGCAGCAATACGCTGACGCAATTTATCGGCTTGGCTTCGCCGATAAAGACGCCCCTGATTACGCTTCCGGCGACGCCGTGAGGTGGGTGTCGCGGGCGCGCAGACTTGGCGGAACGAAGGCGATCGAGGCAAGTCTGGACAGCATTCAGGGTGTTGCGCGGGCGAACCGGGAAGTAGCGCCGGGCGGGGATGTAACTTCGGGTAACCACTGGCAGGAATTTGGCCCTGGTGCTGGGTTTTGCTCTGAATTTCGTGGTCTACTCAGGGAGTAAGCGGTGCGGAATTCTCTGGCCTGCTTGCAGTTTAACCTTCCTGACGCAGAGCATCGATCAACTTCACAGGCCATTGAATCAGTTAGTCCCGTGGTAGTTCTATGACTCGATCTGCCGCGCATGAGCGTCTTTCCCCATTGCCTTCCGCCAACGGTCCTGTGCTCGCTAATTCATGTTTTTTGAGAACGGCGCGAGGCGCAGGCCGCGGGCGATGGGCTGTGCTGGGATTGCTCATGACGTCGATTCTGTGCCTGCCCAGTGTGGCGCAGAATTCCCCTTCTCCCATTCGCGCTGAGTTTCGGACGCCGCCGCGTGCGCTGGTTACCCAGGCTGTAGATCGCAGCCGGCTGGTGCGAACTGACGGCGCCGTTAACCGGGAAGCGGCGACGGCGCAGGACCTTGGCACGCGCGATCCGTCGGCGACTATGGAGCATATACAACTGCACCTGCGGCGTCCGCAGGAAAGGCAGGCCGCATTCGACGCCCAGGTGGAGGCGCTACATCAGCGCGGCAGTTCTAGCTATCACCAGTGGCTGACGCCGGAGATTGCAGGCGCCGAGTTTGGTCCGGCAGCTTCGGACATCGCGACGCTGACCGGCTACCTGCAGGCTGAAGGCTTCACGGTGAACGGGGTGGGGAAGAGCGGTATCTTTGTCGACTTCACTGGCACGGTGGCGCAGGTGCTTCAGAGTTTTCACACGGAGATCCACAATGTGCGTTTGCCGAGTGGAGAAGAGCGCTACTCCGCGGTGAGCGATGCGCAGATTCCGGAGGCGCTGGCGCCGCTGGTGGCCGGATTCGTGGCCCTGGGCAATATTTCGGGCGCGCGTCCGAATTATCACAAGGCGGTGCCACCGGCGGCGCGGGCTGTGGCCGCAAGCCGTTTGGGGGCTACGCCGCTGGACGATGTGAGCGGGACGAACTACGCGGTTGGTCCGCAGGACTTCTATGCAATCTATAACGAAAACCCGCTGCTGACGGCGTCGCCGACTCCGATCAATGGCAGCGGGGTGACGATTGCGCTGCTGGAGGAGAGCGCGATCACGACGTCGGACGTGGCTACCTTCCGCACGATGTTTGGCGTCAATCCGCCCACTCCGGTTTCGCTGGTAGTCGATAGCGGGTATAACGGCAACTGTACCGCTCCAACGAAGCTAAAGTCAGACGGCGAAGAGGGCGAGGCGATCCTGGACATTGAGTGGACCGGCTCGGTGGCGCCGGGGGCGAATCTTCTGTTCATGCAGTGTGCGTCGACGGGCACGCTGGGGGTTTTTCTGTCGGCTGAGGCGGTGATCGACAACAATCTGGCGGATATCATGAGCCTGAGCTACGGCGAGTACGAAGGCTACAGCAGCGGCCAGGATTCGCTGGCCGCAGACCTTTGGGAGCAGGCGGCGTCGCAAGGGCAGACGGTGGTTGTCTCCGCGGGCGACACCGGTGCAGCGACCGAGGACGGGAACTTTGGCTACACGTACTCGAAGTACGGCATCACGGTGAGCGGTTTTTCCTCGCCGGTGTGGAACGTCTCCGCGGGCGGGACGGACTTCCAGGATTTGTACAACCAACTGGCCAACGACACAGGGTACGAGATCAGCAACTACTGGAACAGCACCACTCCGCCTGCTGAGTCGGCGAACGGGTACATCCCGGAGATGACCTGGAACGACACGTGCGCCAGCAGTATCTATAACGCGTATGTGGAAGGGTCCGTTGCCGATGGCGCGACGTTGTGCGGAGCTACAGCGGCAAAGAATCTCTACCTGGTTGCGGGCGGTGGTGGGCCGAGCACGCTGTATGCGCGTCCGTCGTGGCAGACGGGGACGGTGTATGGATTGCCAGCGACGTCGACGTATGCGAACCGTTTGCAACCGGACGTTTCGTTGTTTGCGGCGAACGGCTTCTGGTACCACGACCTGCCTTCGTACGAGTCGGACGAATCTCCGGCGCTGGGTTATGCGGGAGGGACGTCTTTCGTCGCGCCGCAACTGGCCGGCGTCTTTGCGCTGATCAAGCAGAAGACGGGTGAGCGTCTGGGCCAGCCGAACTACGTGCTGTACAGCATGGCGGCGCAGGAGTTCGGCGTCGGCAGCTTTACGGGAAGCGGATGCAATGGGAGCGGTGCGTCGGGGAATGGCGTGACTTCTTCGATGCCGGGCTCGAATTGCATTTTTTATGATGTTGAGACCGGCAACATCTCAGTCGATTGCGCGTACACGGTACCCTCGCCGCCTCCGGCGACGAACCCCGATTGCTACGTCTTGCCGGGCAAGACCTACGGCATTCTCTCGACCAGCTCGACGGTGGAAAGCCCGGCGTTTCCGACGAATGAAGGCTGGGACATGGCGACGGGCATTGGGTCGATCAACATTACGAACCTGGTGAACAACTGGCAGAACGCGGCGGACGGCGGCGTTCTGTACACGCCGGCCGTCGCGATGGCGCCGTTGACTACGTCGTACACGTACGGCTCGCCGCCAGCGGTCACGTACACGGCGACGGTATCGGGCTCAGGGAGCTATCCGACGGGGACGGTGAACTTCTCCGGCTCGGGGACGATTTCGACGATCGGCAACGATGCTCTGGTGGGGAGCGCAGGCTGCTCCACGGGTTCGACGTGCACCGAGGCCACGACGCAGGGATTCACGGCGCCGGGTACGCTGGCCGTGGGCAGCTATACGATCACGGGGACGTACCTGAGCACAAACGAGAACTATGCGACGGGCTCGGGCACCGCTTCGCTGACGGTGAACAAGCAGACGCCGACGGTGATGGTGCCAACAGTGGGCATCGATATTGGGGCGACAACCGCGAACCTCTCGGCGAATATTTCTTACATCGGCAGCGGGGTGGCGCCAAGCGGCGGGCTGACGTTCAAGGTGGATTCGGGCACGGTGGTTACGGCAGCGTGCGTCGGCTCGTCGAGTCCGGTGACGTGCACGTATAGCGGATATAACACCACGGGGCTGGCTTCCGGAGCGCACACGATTACGGCGGTGTCGATTGCGGATAGCAACTACGCGACGGCGACGGGGATTGGCACGCTGAATGTTTTGCCGGCGCCGACGATCACGTTCACGGTGGCGAACCACCACACGCAGAATTTGGCGTTCGCGGTTTCGGCCAGTTCTAACTCGACGGGGGCGTTTACGTATTTGGTGGTAAGCGGGCCGGCGACGGTTGTGGGAAGCACGGTGACGCTGACAGGCGCGGCTGGGACGGTGGTGCTGCAGGCATCGGAAGCTGCGAGCGCAAGCTTTGGACCGGGCTCGCAGGACGCCAGCTTTACAGTGATAGCGGGCAGCGCCTGGCTGGGCAACGGGACAGGCAGCCTGAGTACGTTCGACCTGACGGGCACTGCGATTACGGGTTCAGGCGGCTACACGGGAGGCGGAGTGGGGACGATTGCGAGCCCGCTGGGGATGGCTTTCGACTTCTCGGGGAACATGTGGGTTGCCAGCACGAATGGGGTTAGCGAGTTCAGCCGGCAAGGCGTGGCGCTCAGTTCGACGCCTTATACGGTGGGTGGCATCAGCAATCCGCTGGCGGTTGCGGTCGACGGTGCAGGGCAGATATGGGTTGCGAACTCGGGCGGCACGGTGAGCGTGCTGAGCAACACGGGGGCGGCGGTGTCGCCTGCGACGGGCTACTGCGGGCCAGTCCAGACGCCGACGGGTTATTGCGCATCGGCGAATACGCCGGGTGGGATTGCGATCGATATTTCGGGGAGCGTGTGGGTTCCGAGCAAGACCGCGAGCACGGTGACGAGGATTCTCGGGGCAGCGGCGCCGGTGGTTCCGCTTGCGACCGGAGCGGCGAGTGGACCAGGAGTGGAGCCATGAGGAATCAAGGTTGCCTGAGGTTGATTCTGGTTACGGGCGTGGCGGTCGCGGCGGCTGGCCTGAGCGGCTGCGGGACCGGCGTGACGCCTGAGCAGGCGAAGCCCGCGGTGGTTACGGCGGCGGCGCTCCAGGGCATCGTGATGGGCGGCCAGCAACCGGTTGCGGGTGTGACGCTACAGCTTTATCAGGCGGGCACGACCGGGTATGGATCGGCAGCGACCCGGCTGGGAGCTTCGGTGCAGACCACCTCGAACGGGAACTTCAATCTGCCCAGCTACACGTGCGCGCCGGGCTCGCAGGTTTACCTGGTGGGTACCGGCGGGATGCCGACTGCAACGATGACGAACAACAACCTGGCACTGATGGTTGGGCTGGGAACGTGCGGCGGGACGTATCTGAGCAACTTCATCGACGTGAACGAGCTGACCACGGTGGCCGCGGTGTGGGCGCTGGCGCCGTTCATGACAGGGACAGCGAACATCGGGAGCAGTTCCACCAATACGGCCGGACTTGCGGATGCGTTCGCGGCGATCAATGAAGTGGTGACGACTGCGAATGGGACTGTGTCCGGGCCGACACTGCCCGTGGGCGCGACGTTGCCAACGACGGAGATCAATACGCTGGGCGACATTTTGGAGCAGTGTATTAATTCAGGCGGAGGCGTGGAGGGCGATGGGAGCCCGTGCGGCAATCTCTTTGCCCTGGCGCCGAATGCGGCTGGCACGGTCTACCCGGCCGACACGATCACGGCGGCGATGAACATTGCGCAGAATCCGGGACGGAATGTTGCGAACCTGAACAAGCTGCGATCGGCCAACCCGGTCTTTCAGCCGGCGCTGGATGTGAATACTCCGCCCAACGCATGGACCATAGCGATTACATATACGGGGGGTGGTCTGAACGCGCCGACCTCGATTGCGGCGGACGCGACGGGCGCGGTGTGGGTGACTAACAGCGGCAACGCAAGCGTGACCAAGCTGAGCAATACCGGAGCGGCGGTTTCGAGCTCCAGCGGCTTTACGGCAGGCGGCTTCAGCACTCCGTCGGGCATTGCCATCGACCCGAGCGGGAATGCGTGGGTTGCGAACTCCGGCGATAACACTGTGACTGAGCTGAACTCGGCGGGTACGACGGGCGCTGTCTTTAGCGGAAACGGGCTAAGCACGCCCAAAAGCATCGCGATCGATGGCTCGGGCAACGTGTGGGTTAGCGACAGCGGATCGAATGCGGTGAGTGTGTTTACGAGCAGTGGTGGCGTTCTGGCTGCGTATACGAGCGCAGGGACCAGTGCGCCGGTGAGCATCGCGATTACACCGAAGTAACGGCAACGATTCTGAGAGAGAGGAGCGCGTTTGATGAAGAGCCGGGAAAGACCTCGCATCATACGGCAGGACATCGCCGTCCAGCAGATTGGGACGGAGCTCCTTCTGTATGACGAGCGTCGCCACCTGGCTTTTTGTCTGAACGAGAGCTCGGCAGCGATATGGAAAGCGGCGGACGGCGAGCGGACGGTGGACGCGATATGCAATGCGATATCGTTACAACTGAAGGCTCCGCTGAGCGAAGAGTTTGTATTGTTTGCCCTGGAACAACTACGCGAGGATGGGCTGCTGGAGCCAGAGTCGCTCGCTGAAGCCGAGCCGGCAATCTCGCGACGAGCGCTGCTGAAGACACTGGGAGTTAGCGGTGCTCTGCTGCTGCCTATGGTGGCGGCGATTGTCGCGCCGCCGGCCGCTGCGGCGTACAACGGATGCGTCGATTGCTCCAGCAGCCAGGCGGCGAGGACGAGGAGAGCTCAACGGAGCGCGCCGCAACCCAAAATCGCGCCGCCTGGCAGTGAGCCCAATCAATAACGATCATGAAGTGGCGGGAAGGCATGAGAGGCTGGGTCATCATTTCGCGTGTGGGCCGGCAGAGACGATGCGCACTGCTCGGTGCGCTCGGACTTGCGATGCTGAGTCTGTCGGGGTGCGATCTTTCTCAGGTGTCGACGGCGAGCGGCCAGTATGGCGTCGCGTTGCGGGGACGGGTGCATGGGGGACAGCAGCCGGTCAGCGGCGCGTCGATCCACTTGTACGCGGCAGGCTCGGCGGGCGACGGGGTGGGAGCGGTCGACCTGCTCGCGCCTAACGTTGTGACGACGGATGCGTTCGGCGACTTCAACATTACCGGTGACTACGTTTGCCCAACCGCGAGCACGCAGGTTTACATGGTGGCGAGGGGCGGCAATCCAGGTCTCAGCTCTGGCGAGAACAATCCGGCGCTGGCAATGATGGCTGGGCTTGGCAGTTGCGGAGGACTGAGTAGTGCGACGAATATCTTCGTCGATGAAGTGACGAGCGTAGCTTCCGCGTGGGCGCTGGCTCAGTTCATGAGTGCGGGCGCCATCGTCGGGTCGACGTCGACCAATACGGTTGGCCTCGACAATGCCTTCGCGGCGGTGAACAACCTGGTCGACACGAGCCAGGGGACGGCTCCGGGGCGAGTGCTGCCGAGTGGGGCGGCTGTGGAGACGGCCAAGCTCTATACGCTGGCGAACGCGCTGGCGCCGTGTATCAATTCGGACGGAGGGGTGGCGTGCAGCGAGCTGTTCGCAGCGGCTACGACCTCTGCAGGGGTGCCGACGAACACGCTCGACGCGGCACTGAATATTGTCGTGCACCCGGGAGACAATGTCGCGAGGGTGTTCGATGCAGGTGCGGCACAGGGGCCATTTCAGCCGGCACTCAGCGCGGCGCCTAACGACTGGACGATGTCGATTACGTATGGAGGATGTACTCCAGCGTGTGGAGGCCTGAACTTGCCGGGTTCGCTGGCTGTCGATTCGAGCGGCGATATCTGGGTTGCAAATTACTTTGGCGGAGTGGTCTCGGAGTTCTCGCCGACGGGCGTGCCAGCTGCGGCATCGGGTATTGCGGGGGTTGGGCTGAACGAGTCTTATGGGATCGCGATCGACGTGTCGGATAACGTCTGGGTGACGAATGAGCAGAGTGTGGCCGGCGCGAACAATCACCACAGTGGCAGCATCAGCGAGTTTTCGCCGGCTGGAGTTGAGCTGTCCGGCTATGGTTACATTGGCGGCGGCGTCTACTATCCGCTGGCTGTGGCGGCAGATTTAGGCGGAGATATATGGGTTGCGGACTACGGCAGCTCCGCGGCGACACTGCTGGCCAATAACGGCTCGGCAGTTTCCGGCAGCAGCGGATATGGAGCGTCCGCGCTCCCGTTCACCTCTGCGGTTGCGATCGATGCCAGCCACGATGCGTGGTTTGCCGTGCAGGCGGGTGCGGTGCGCGTCACTCCGGTGGGCGCGGTGAGCAGCTTTCCCTGCTGCGACGACCCGGCTGGAATTGCTATCGATCAGTTGGGCAATGTGTGGATTGCGGACTACAACGCGCCGGCGATTGTCGAACTGACGCCGGCTGGGAGTGTCTCGCAGCGAACGACGCTGTCGGCGGGCAACGCGGGTCCGCAAGGGATCGCCGTGGATGGCGCGGGCAATGTGTGGGCGGTGAATTATTATGGCAATTCGCTGGTTGAGTTGGCCGGATCGACGGCGACTGTGGTCTCGCCGGCGCAGGGGTATGGGCTCGATGCGCCACTCAGCGAGCCGTATGGACTGGCGATCGATGCGAGTGGAGGGGTGTGGCTTTCGAACGCACAGGCTAATACGATGACGCAATTTGTAGGGCTCGCGAGTCCGGTGAAGACGCCGCTGCTCGGGCCGCCGGTCCAGCCATGAGGGCCGGCCTGGTGTCGCTCGACTGTGCTTCGTTCGGAGTTGAGTTCCGACTGGCCGCGGACTCGGATGCTTTGCTTGCAAGCATGCGGGAGTGCGCGCCATTCGGGACCCTGATCCGTGCGGTGTCCTGCGGAGAAGTCCGGGGATTCACGCTGTCGAATGCGAAGGGAGGCAACGGCTATCGGCTGGAAGCGGCCGACGAGGTGGTTGCGGAAGGTGCCGAAATGCAGCCGGCTCTCGACCAGTTTGCCCGCGACTTGATGGTGCATGTCGCCAACCATGCGCCGGATCGAGTGTTTGTGCATGCAGGCGTGGTTGGGTGGCAAGGTCATGCGGTGATGCTTCCCGGAAGCAGCTTCGCGGGCAAGACAACCCTGGTGGCGGAGTTGATCCGCACGGGCGCGGCCTACTACTCCGATGAGTACGCTGTTCTTGATGAGCACGGCCGCGTGCATCCGTATGCCCGCGAGTTGCAGATACGCGAGCCGGGCAAGGCCGTGCAGAGATCTGTGGCTGCCGAAGATCTGAATGGAAGCGTCGGCATTGAACCGCTTGCCGTCTCACAGGTTGTCTTCACGGAATACGTTGAGGGTGGATGCTGGAGGCCGGAGCCGGTGTCGGCGGGTATGGCGGTGCTGGAGATGATGCGGCACGCAATCCCGGTGCGGCGTACGCCGGCGCGCGTGATGGCGACGCTGGCGAAGATTATGGCGACGGCGACTGCCGTGCGCAGCGAGCGCGGCGAGGCAAGTGAGGCGGTGCGGTCTCTGCTGGCGACGGTGAGCGCAGTATCAAGCGGACGATCGGCATGAGACCAGGCATGCAATTGCTGCTGGAGATTTTGCGCGGGCAGAGTTGCAAGCGCACGATTGACGATACGGAATGGGGAGCGACGCTCGCGCTGGCAGAAGAAGAGCATGTGCTTGGGTGGGCGGTTGCCAGAGTGCGCGCGCGAAATATGCCGGTCACGCAGGCGATTGCGGGCCGGTTCGGACAGGTCGAGCGGGATGCAGCGATTGCTGCTTTCTACTGGAGTTCCGAGTTGAAGGGGCTGCTGCTCGCGTTTAATCAGGCGGGCGTGGCGACCGTCCCGCTGAAAGGGCCATTCCTGGCCGAGCGGCTGTACGGAAGCTCTGCGCTGCGCGTCAACCGGGACCTTGACTTGCTCGTGTCCAGGGCCGATCTTGCGCAGGCCGAAGACGCCCTCAGCGCGGCGGGGTTCGTTGCGGGTTCGGCGGACGATTATCATCGCCCCTGGCACAGGCAGTCGACGACGGTTGAATTGCACCACGATGTCGAGAACCGGCTGGCATTCGATTTTCAGGTTGAGAGCGCGATGCGGCGGGCTCACGCAGCGGCGTTTCAGGGAGAGCCGTGCAGGCAACTCGCTGCGGAAGACGAACTGCTCTTTCTCTGTCTGCATGCCGCGCGACACCGTTATGAACGGCTGAGCCTGATAGTCGATCTCCAGCTTGCGTTCGAAAAGCTACCGGCGACCACGATGGAATGGAAGTTGCGACCTGAGGTGGCCGGACTCGATAACCTGTTAGCGCTCGGTGCGGGAATGGTGAGTCGCATGCAGCCGGGGGCGGGTGTCGTCGCACCCGTCGCCATGGCGAGAAGGGAGGCAGACCATCTGGAGCGAGTGGCGGATCGACTGTGGCAGCGGTTGCTGGTGCGATCCAGCGAGCCGCTAGACTGGCGCGCTGTGCATGCGTTCTTTCTGGAGATGGAGCTTGCCGGCTGGCGGCGCCTCAATCGCCGGGTGCGTCATCTTCGGATACTGCAGGTGCGGCTGATCGATGTTGACTATGCTTTTGCTGCCAGGTTTGGACTGAAAAAGGCATGGCAGGCGCACATGCTGCGGCCTTTGCGGCTGGCGTTGGAATCGGTGCGGCGGCTTCGCAGGCGAGCTGGGAGCGGGGCGTAAGCCTGACCCTGAATCCATAGTGGATACTATAACGAGGCAGACGCCTGAGGAGGGTTGAATGGCAGTTGGAACCGCATCTACAGAAGGCGTTTCCGTTCGCAGCACGGATACTGCGAACTACACGCTCCCCATGGTCCTGATGGTGTCGCTCTTCTTCAGCATTGGATTCATAACGGCGCTGAATGACATCCTGGTCCCGCACTTCAAGGACCTCTTCCACTTGAGCAACGTGCGGGCGCTGCTGGTGCAGTTCTGCTTTTTTGGTGCGTATTTCGTGATGTCGATCCCTTCCGGCCTGATCGTCAGTCGAATCGGCTATAAACCGGGCATCATCGCTGCGCTTTGCACGATGGCTTGCGGGCTGTTTATCTTCGTCCCTGCATCGATCGTTATCTCGTATCCTGTTTTTCTGTTTGCGCTATTTGTTGTCGGCAGTGGGCTTGCTCTGCTGCAGGTGGCTATAAATCCATATGTTGGCGCGCTGGGCAAGCCGGAGACGGCGGCGACCCGCATCAGCATATGCGGCTTCTTCAACTCCTTTGCGACGAATCGTGCGCCCAAAATTGGCGCTGCGCTCATCTTCGTCGCAGCGGGAGCAAGCAGCGCCGAACTGGCACACTCGGTGCGGATGCCCTACGTCGCCCTTGGCTGTTTCACGCTGCTTCTCGCGCTCGTGACTGCGTTTGTGCCGTTGCCGGATGTGCTGGGCAACGAGCCTGTGGCCGAGACTGGCGCTGTTGACGGGCACGCCTGGAGCTTCCGCCACCTGCGCCTGGGTTCCTTCGCCATCTTCGCGTACGTTGGCGCGGAGGTCGCTATTGGCAGCATCATGATCAATTTTCTGGGGCAGCCTTCGATGGGCGGTTTGTCGCACGTGGCCGCGGCCGCCTACGTTTCTTATTACTGGGGCGCGGCAATGACAGGCCGCCTGATCGGCTCGTTCGGGCTGCCTTACATCCGTACGGAGCGGGCACTTGCAGGCGTGTCGATTGCCGCTGTGGTCTTTATCAGTGCGACCATCTTCGGCCACGGGTCCATTGCGTTGTGGGCCACCGTGAGCTGCGGGCTCTCCAACTCCGTGATGTGGCCATGCATCTTCCCGCTGTCGGTGAAAGGGCTGGGCAAGTTTACCAGCCAGGGGTCGGGAATTCTGGTGATGATGGTGGTGGGCGGCGCAGTGATTCCTGTACTTCAAGGTTTCTTCGCCGATAAGTTCGGATACCAGCACAGTTTCGCGATTGTTCTGCTTTGCTATGCGTATCTCGTCTACTTCGCTTTGCGCGGCTACCGGGTTCGTCAGCCGCGTTTCGCGTCGTTGCCGGATTGTGTTCCGCCGGTAGAGATCTGAATTTCGCGGCGCTATACGAATCCGAGATTCGACGACGCGAAGCTTCCGATGTTGGGGAAGACCAGTGGCATTTGCGCTGCGCTCACCCCAAACCAGGACGCGAGCGTAGCTGCGTACTGCACGCTACCCGTCGATGGAACCCACCGGCCGTTTGTACCCGAATCATCCGGACCGCCCAGGGTAAGCGTTGGGAACGTTCCATACATTTGGCCACCCTTCACCGCGCCGCCCATCACCATATGGTGCGCTCCCCAAGCGTGGTCACTACCCGTGTTCGAATTTGGCTGGAACGTTCGGCTGAAGTCCGACATGGTGAACGAAGTTACGCTGCTCTGCACCCCCATCTCCACGGTTGCCGCATAGAAGGCCGCCATCGCCGGGCTGATCTGCGATAGCAAGAGATTTTGCAACGCCAGCTGGTTCGAGTGTGTGTCGAAGTTTCCAACGCCGCAGAAGAAGATCTGCCGCGAGACGCCCAGGGCCGCTCTTACCTGGATGATCTGCGCAATTTGCTGCAACTGCGACGCCAGTCCATTCGCTGTCGGGAATACCGTCTTCAGTGGTGTTACCGACTGTACTGCCGCGCTCAGCGTCTTTGCATAGGAGTACGCATTCGTCGTGATTGAATTGTCTGCCTGCACCAACGTCAATCCCGAATTGAAGCTCAGCAGCGCCTGCGCGGTCGCCAACTGGGCTCCGCACTCGGTGGTTCCTTCGGAACATTGCGCGGCACCAAGGTTCCCCGGACTGACGCTTACCGGCGTGCTCGCGCCTCCATTGCAGAACAACGTATCGCCGGCCACCGAAGTAATCATTGGGACCTGCGCGCCGCTGTTATAGGCCGAGTTCAACTGGTCGGCGATCCGTCCTGCCCAACCCGTCGAAGTTGCCCCGCTCTGCGAAGCGTTCTGCCACTCTAACTGCTGATCCGGATGAGAGAAGAGGTTGGTGGGCAGGGTCGTTCCAGCAGCTAAGTACTGCGCCTTCGTGGTCGGCTCGGTCAGCGTTCCGACATTGGTCACCAGCGCCACATTGTTGCTGTTGAATAGAGCGGCGATGTCCGGCAGGTTTGGATTCAAAGCGAAGTTCGGCATCCCGCCGAGTTGCAACAACGCGCCTGTTCCCGTTTGCGGAATTGCCAGCGGGCCGCGGATCTTCGCATAGTTCGCATACCCGGCCGTATCAAACGG
>Ga0302314_10003179_pt1 | contig 30382 bp, 24 predicted proteins | sample III_Palsa_N2_3_FD_200533 | JGI IMG/M metagenome (GOLD analysis project Ga0302314, IMG submission 200533) | Peat permafrost microbial communities from Stordalen Mire near Abisko, Sweden - III_Palsa_N2_3 | ecosystem: Environmental > Terrestrial > Soil > Palsa > Peat permafrost | place: Sweden... | reverse complement strand
ACATCGTCAAGGTTCAGGCGGCCGCGTCGGCCAACGCCGTGGCCGACGAACTGGTCAAGCGCGCGGCCGAGACGTTCAGGGCTCAGGACGCCCTCTCCCAGGCCAAGCTCGAAGCGCAGCTCAAGCCCGTGTCCGACACGCTGGCCAAATTCGAGGCCCAGGTCGCGGCGGCCGAGACCGTCCGGGCGCGGGAGGCCGGCGGCCTCAAGACGCAGATCGAGCAGCTACTGGCGGCGTCGGCCGCCACCCAGGAGGAGGCGCGCAAGCTTTCGGCGGCGCTTCGCCGGGGGGCCGGGGTCCAAGGACGTTGGGGCGAGCAGATGCTGCGCAATGTTCTCGAGATGGCCGGGCTCAAGGCCAAGGTCGACTTCGAGGAGCAGCTGCACGTGGATGCGGGCGATGGGGCGCTGAGGCCGGACGTAGTGGTGCGCCTGCCAGGCGGCGGGGCCTTCGTGATCGACGCCAAATGCTCCCTCAACGCCTTCCTCGAGGCTCAGGATTGCGCCGAGGAGACCGCGCGCGAGGGCGCGTACGTTCGCCATGCCCAGAGCGTGCGCACGCACATGCACAGCCTGGCGGCCAAGGCCTATTGGGATCAGTTACACGACTCGCCCGATTTCGTGGCCATGTTCATACCTGGCGAGGCCTTTCTGGCCGCGGCCACCGAGCGCCTGCCCGACCTCTTCGCCCAGGCAATGGAGCGGCGGGTGATCCTGGTGACGCCGTCGAGCCTGTTCGCCCTGTGTAAGGCCGTGGTCTACGGCTGGCGCGTCGAGGAGCAGCACGTCAACGCCAAGGAGATCGCGACCCTGGGCCGCGACCTCTACAAACGCCTCTCCGTCATGGGCGAGCATGTGGCCGGAGTGGGCAAGGCGCTGGGGACCGCGGTCGGCCGCTACAACGAGTTCGTGGGCTCGCTGGAGACCCAGGTCCTGACCCAGGCGCGGCGGTTCGAGGACCTGAAGGTAGACAATCAGTCGGTGGAGATCAGGGAGCTGCGGGGCGTGGAGGCGGCTGTCCGGCCGCTGGTGAAGCTCTCCGCAGGCGCTTCGACCCCGCCGGTCTTGACGCTTGTGGAGACGGCGCCTACGTCCGCCCCATGAGCCTTCGTCGCATCCTTACCGTCGATGCGGATCTGCCGATCCTGAAGAAGACCTCGGCCCCGGTGGCGCAGGTCGACGACGACCTGCGCGCTCTGATGGACGACATGCTGGAGACCATGTACGCGGCGCCCGGGATCGGCCTGGCGGCCATCCAGGTGGGCGAGCCCAAGCGGGTGATCGTCATGGACCTGGCCAAGGGCGAAGAGCCGCCGGCCCCGCGCCACTTCGTCAACCCGGAGATCGTGTGGGCGTCGGAGGAGAAGGCGGCTTACGAAGAGGGCTGCCTCTCGGTCCCCGAGGTCTACGACGAGGTCGAGCGCGCCGCCAAGGTGAGCCTGCGCTATCTGAACTATCGGGGCGAGACCATCGAGGAGGAGGCCGAGGGCCTGTTCGCCGTCTGTATCCAGCATGAGATCGACCATCTCGACGGCGTGCTGTTCATCGACCACCTCTCCCGCCTCAAGCGCGACCGCGCCGTCAGCAGGGTCCGCAAAGCCGCCCGCGTCGAGGCTTGAGCGACGTCAACCTCCCTCCCCTTGAAGGGTCGAGACCAAGTCCGGGGGGGTGGGGCCTTTCGAGGCTGAGCACGGCCCGGTAAGCCCCACCCGGCCCTTCAGGCCACCCACCCCATGAAGGGGAGGGAAGAAAGGTCCGTCCATGCGTCTCGCCTTTCTCGGCACGCCGGAGTTCGCCGTTCCGACCCTGGCTGCGCTGATCGAGGCGGGACATCAGGTGGCCTGCGTCTATTCGCAGCCGCCCGCGCCCAGGGGCCGGGGACAGGCGCTGCGGCCTTCGCCGATCCAGGCGTTTGCGCAGGCTCGCGGACTGCCGGTGCGCACGCCCGCGTCGCTGCGCGCGCCGGAGGAAGTCGCCGCGTTCGCCGGGCTGGCGCTCGACGCCGCCGCGGTGGTCGCGTTCGGCCAGATCCTGACCGAGGATATCCTGAATGCCCCAAGGCTCGGCTGCTACAACCTGCATGCCTCGCTTCTGCCCCGGTGGCGCGGCGCGGCGCCGATCCAGCGGGCGATCATGGCCGGCGATAAGGTCACCGGCGCCCAGGTCATGCGCATGACCGCGGGCCTCGACGAGGGGCCTGTGCTCGCCTCGATCACCCTGCGCATCGACGCCATCGATACCGCCGGGACGCTGCACGACCGCCTGGCGCCCGCCGGCGCGGCGCTGATGGTGCGCGCCCTCGAGCAGCTGGCGCGCGGCGAGGCCCGGCCGGTCGCCCAGCCCGAGGAGGGGGCGACCTACGCGCGCAAGATCAGGCCGTCCGACACCCGCATCCGCTGGGATCGGTCCGCCCCGCGCAACGACCGGCAGATCCGTGGCCTCTCCCCCTTCCCGGGCGCGTGGTTTCTGGCGCCGTCCGAGCGTGGGCCAGTGCGGATCAAGGCGCTGCTCTCCCAGGTCGAGCAGGCGGAGGGAGAGCCCGGCGTCGCCCTGGATGACGGGCTGCTGATCGGTTGCGGGTCGGGGGCCGTGCGCATCCTGCGCGTCCAACGGGAGGGGAAGGCGACGGCGACGGCCGCGGACTTCCTGCGCGGCTTTCCGATGCCCGCCGGCGTGCGCCTCGCCTGATGCCACGGTACCGCCTGACCCTCGAATACGACGGCGGCCCTTTCTTCGGCTTCCAGGCGCAGGCGCAGCTGCCCACGGTGCAGGCGCGCGTCGAGCAGGCCGTGCTAGCTTTCTGTGGCGAGAGCGTGCGCGTGCAGGGCGCCGGCCGCACCGACACCGGCGTGCATGCGGCCGGCCAGGTCATCCACCTCGATCTGGCCAAGGACTGGCCGGAGCAGGTGGTGATGAACGCGCTCAACGCCCATCTGGCGCCGGCGCCGATCGCAGTCCTGGAAGCGAGCCTGGCGCCCGCGGACTTCCACGCGCGCTTCTCGGCCGTCGGACGCCGTTATCTCTACCGCATTCTCAACCGGCCGGCCCGCCCGGCCCTGGACGCCAGGCGGGTGTGGCATGTGAAAGGTCCCCTGGACGCAGCGGCCATGCATGCCGCGGCGCAGGCGCTGGTTGGCCGGCACGACTTCACCACCTTCCGGGCCGCCGCCTGCCAGTCCGCTTCTCCGATCAAGACCCTCGACTCAGTCAGCGTGGAGCGGGAGGGCGAGGACGTGCGGCTGGCGTTCGCCGCGCGCTCGTTCCTGCATCGCCAGGTGCGCTCCATGGTCGGATCGCTGGCCCAGGTGGGCCTCGGCCGCTGGACAGTGGAGGATTTCGCCGCCGTACTGGCGGCGCGCGATCGCGCGGCCTGCGGTCCGGTGGCGCCGGCATCTGGGCTGTGCCTCATGGCCGTGGACTATCCGCCGAACGCGGCGAAATAGTCCTCGATCAGCCGCTCGTAGATCGACGCCAGGTCGCGGATTTCCCGCGTGGGCGCCCGCTCGTCCACCTGATGCATGGTCGCCCCCACCAGACCCAGCTCCACTACCGGGCAAAGCGCTCGCATGAAACGCGCGTCCGACGTGCCACCGGTCGTGGAAAGCTCCGGCTCGAGTCCGGTGATCTTTCGCGCCGCGCCGGCCACGAGCGCGGTGAACGCGCCGGGCGCCGTCAGGAACGCCTCGCCGCCGATCCTGGGGGCAACGGTGATCTTGCCGGAGAACCCCTCGCCCGCCTTGCGCGCCTCGTCCGCGAGCCACGCGGACAGCGAGGCGCCCGTATGGGCCGGGTTGAAACGGATGTTGAGCCTCGCCGTCGCCCGGGCCGGGATCACGTTGAAGGCGCTGTTGCCCACGTCGATGCTAGTGACCTCGAGGTTGGACGGCTGGAAGCTTGCGTAGCCGTCGTCCAGCACCCGCGCCTGCACGTCCGCCAGGAAGCGGATCAGGATCGGCACAGGGTTGGCCGCCCGGTGCGGATAGGCAACGTGGCCCTGCACGCCGTCCACTGTCACCAGCGCGTTGACGCTGCCCCGCCGTCCGATCTTGATCATGTCGCCCAGGACCGCGCTGGAGGTGGGTTCGCCGACCACGCAGTGGTCGATCGCCTCGCCCTCCGCGGCCAGCGCCGCCACCACCGCCTTGGTGCCGTCCTCGGCGATGCCTTCCTCGTCCCCGGTGATCAGCAGCGACAGCGATCCCGCTGGCTCGCCCTTGGCCAGCACCGCGCCGACGGCGGCGATGAAGGCGGCGATGGCGCTCTTCATGTCCACCGCGCCACGCCCATGCAGAACCTCGCCGTCCAGGTCGGCGGCGAACGGCGCATGGCGCCAGGCCCCGACGTCGCCCACCGGCACGACATCGGTATGGCCGGCGAAGCAGAGGTTCGGACCCGCGGTCCCGCGCTTGGCGTAGAGGTTCTCAATCTCGCCGAACCGCATCCGCCGGCACGCGAATCCGAGCGAAGCCAACGCCCGCTCGACCACCTCCATGGCCCCCTCGTCCGCCGGGGTCACCGACGGCCGGCGGATCAGCTCCCGGGTCAGCGCGACGGGATCGATGGCGGGCATCCACTCTCCGGAAGCAATCCTCCCTCCCCCTTGTGGGGAGGGACAGGCCGCGAGAGCAGCCAGGGTGGGGCTCTGCGACATAGAGCATGGCGCCCAAGGCCCCACCCCAGACTTCGTCTCGACCCTCCCCATAAAGGGGAGGGAAGAGTCGGCCAAGGGTTGTCGCACCGGCTGGAGAGCCGGGCGAAAAGCGGGCATCATCTGGGGCCGAACGAGGAGCGTGGCAATGAAGAAGATCGATGTCGGAAGCCTGCCGGCGCGCGTCGGCTCCGGCTATCCCGCCCCGCACGACCAAGCGTGTCGTGCGCGGGTGCGCCGCCGCCTGAGCGATGCGGCCGGCCTCACCGCCTTCGGCGTCAACCGGCTGACCCTGCCGCCGGGCGCCTGGTCGAGCCAGCGGCATTGGCACAGTCATGAGGACGAATTCGTGTTCGTGGTCGAGGGCGAAGTCGTGCTGGTCACCGACGCCGGCGAGGAGGTGCTCGTCGCCGGCGACAGCGCCGGCTTCAAGGCCGGCGACGCCGACGGCCATCACCTCGTCAACCGATCGGGCGCCGATGCGGTGGTGCTGGAGGTCGGCAATCGCGCACCCGACACCGATCGAACGGTCTATTCCGACATCGATATGGTCGCCGAGCCGCTCGAAGAGGGCTACCGGCGCCGCAGCGGCGAGCCCTATCTGGCGCGCTGACGCGTCTCAGGCCGCCGCCGGCCTGGCCCACCAATCGGTCCGATCGATGATCGTGAAGCCGCAGGAGCGGTAGGTCGCGATCGCCGGGGCGTTGAAGTGCGCCGTGCCGACACGCGCGAAGGTCATGCCCCGGGATTGCAGTCGCCGCAGGCCCTCCACGACCGCGGCCCGGGCGAAACCGCGGCCGCGGAACGCGGCGCGGGTTCCCACCGGCTCGAACGTCCCGATACCGCTGCCCGCGTCGACCCAGCAGATGCAGTTGGCGACGAGCTCGCCGGACGCGTCGCGCACCAGAATGTCCAGGCGTGGATCGTAGGTCGGCGCGGCGCGGAGGGCGCGATAGAGTTCGGCCGTGAAGGTCGACCTGGCGTGGGGCAGGCCGATATGAGCCAGGTCGTCCCATGCCGCGCGATGGCAGGCGGCCCGCGCTTCGGCGTCGATGTCGACACAATCGATCGCCACGGCGCCTTGCGGTGGCAGAGCATCAAGCAGCGCTCGCCTCAGATCCAGCCGGAAATGCACTCCCTGCGGGCCAGCGCGCTGATAGCCCATCGCCTCGAGCGCGGCGACGCGCCGAGGGTCGCCACCGGCGCGCACGCGCGCCGGACAGGCGCCGGAGGCCGCCTCAGCCCAGGCCACCATCTCCGGGACGAGGGGTTCGTGTCCCGGCAGAGCCTCCAGCCAGAGCTCGCCCGGGCTGATCAGCCAGGCCACCGCCACCACCTCGGCCCCCGACCTCCACAGCCGCATATTGTGCGGCGCATCGTAGGCGCCCTTGAGCTCCCAGACGAAGTCGCCTGGATGCCAGGTGGCGTCGTGCGGCAGGCGCAGGCGCGTCGCATCGCTGGCGAACCTGATCAGCGCCGGCAGGTCCGCCGAGCCGGCGTACGGCCGCTCGTCGTAGACGCCGCTCCCCGAGACCATCTCGGCGGGAGGATACGGAATCACCTCAGCCCCCGGGTCCGTTGACGCCGTAGACGATCAGAAGCAGGGCGACGGCGTAGAGCATCCAGCCCGGATGGCGGCCGCGGGTCGCCCAGAGGTTGCCGAGCGCCCCATACAGATAGGAGCTGCCTACGAGCAGACCGATCGCCAACCTTGCGTCCCGCCCGAGCCACAGCGCCACGGCAATCAGCGCCAGTCCGCCCAGGAACCAGTTGAACGTGCTGAAATGCAGCATGCCCGGCACGAGCCTTCGGATCGAGGCGGACACTCGTCCGCCCGCCAGGCGCTCGAATGGACCGACCATGAGCCGCTGTGTCAGGACGCCGTGCACGACCGCGACGCCGCTTCCGATAACACCGGCCATTGCCAGCGCCGCGTTGTGCCAATCCATGACCATACACCTCTGTATGGAACATAGGATCGAGGGTTTGGCCGGTCAATACACCTGTGTATGGTTGGGCCATGAACGATCGCCTCACCAAGTCCGCCTGGATCCGGCACGGGCTGCGGACGCTGACCCTAGACGGGCCCAACGCCCTCAAGGTCGGTCAGATGTCGATCAGTCTGAAGGTGTCCCGTGGCAGCTTCTACTGGCACTTCCGGGATATAGCCGATTTCCGCGCACAGCTGCTGCAGCGGTGGCGCCGAATCTCGACGGACCTGGTCATCCGCGACATGGACGCTCGGCAAGGAGAACCCGACCGCCTGAAACGTCTCGTCCGGCGCGCCTTCAGCGGGTCGCGCAGGTTAGAGCGAGCCATCCGGTCGTGGGCCGCGGAAGACGAAGAGGTCGCCGCGGCGGTGGCCTCCGTCGACGCCAGGAGAGTCGATCACATAGCCAAGCTGCTCGTCGACGCCGGCGTGGACGCCAGACGGGCGCTGCCTCGCGCCGCCTTCATGTACTGGGCCTATCTGGGCCAGGCGATTGTCATGGAACCCGGCCGCTCATTTCTAGCGGCCTCGGACCTGAGCGACATCAGCGATCTGTTCGAAACCTGAGCACTCGTGCTCAGGCGTCGCTGGGCGGGAGCGTCCATCCGGTCGCGGTCGCCCACGGCTCGGCGGCGACCATGATCAAGTCGCACGCGGGGTCCTTCACGGCATAGTAGGAGTCCACATCGTCGGCATGGCGCGCGGCCAGTTCGCGCTTGATCAGGGCATAGCTCCCCGCTGCCGCCGGCGTCGCGCGCAGGAAGTCGCGGAACAGCAGCGGATAGCGCTCGTTCGGCCGGCCCCTGACCCGGAGGTGGATGTGCGTCCGGCGAGCGCCCTCGGGGGCCACGGCCATCAGCTTGGACCAGCGCTCGGGGGCCGGGTCCTCCCCGCTGGGCACATGGTCGCGCGCGATGTCGTCGCGCAGGGTGTAGCCGGCCCGTCCCAGGGCTGGGCGCAGGGCTTCGGCATCGAGCGCGCGCACGCTCACCTGCACGTCGATCACATCCTTGGCGTCCAGGCCGGGGACGGATGTCGAGCCGATGTGGTTGATGGCCAGCGCCAGCGGACCCAGGGCCTGGCGCAGCCCGGCACCCACCGCGCGGAACTCCGAAGGCCAGCCCACCCTATAGGGTCGGATCTCGATGGGGGGCATCGACGCTCGTCAAAAGCGCAGCGCCTGCAACTGCTCTCGCCAGAGATCGGCAAGGGCCTTCAGCTCGGCCTGGACAAGGTGCGGCGAAGTGTCATCCGGCAACGCGTCGAGCGGCTCGAAGGTGAAGCTTTCCTGGCCATGTTCCTTCCAGGCCTCCTGAAGCGTCCTGTTCGGGAAATTGCCATGCGCCAGGGAGGCCCACAGTCCGTTGCGCCGGGTGTCCACATGCGGGCTCTCGCCCACCCAGACCTGGCCCGAGGCGGCGCAGCGAACGGCGAACACGCCTACGATCGTCTTGCGCTGCTTGTAGTCGGCGATGGCCTGTTTGCGGTCCGCGCCCCTCACCTGCCGCCCTCCCGGATGATGCGCACGCGATAGGCGCACGCACTGACCTGGTCAAATACGGCGCCGCCGGTCGCCCCGCGCAAGCAATCCATGCTAGGGAGGAACGGTCCGGCCATTTGCGGAGTTCGCGCTTCATGGTGAACCAAGCCGTCAGCAGCCTTGCCGAGACGCCCACGCTCGCCCACACGGCGCGGCGCGTTCTGTTGGTCTTCCCTCGCTACACCCCTTCGTTCGGCACGTTCGAGTTCGCCTATCCCCTGGTCGGGGTCCAGGCGTTCATGCCGCCGCAGGGGCTGCTGGTGATCGCCGCCGCCCTGCCCAAGAGCTGGCAGGTGCGGTTTGTCGACGAGAACCTGCGTCCGGCCACGGCCGAGGACTTCGCCTGGTCGGAGGTCGTCTTCGTCAGCGGAATGCACATCCAGCGCGGCCAGATGAACGACATCAACCGCCGCGCCCACGCCGCCGGCAGGACCACGGTGCTCGGCGGCCCGTCAGTGTCGGCCTGTCCGGAGTATTATCCGGCCTTCGACTATCTGCATGTGGGCGAGCTCGGCGACGCCACGGACGCGCTGTTCGCCCGCCTGTCAGCCGACCCCTCGCGGCCTGCCACACCGGTGACGTTCACCACCGTCACCCGCCTCGACCTGGTCCAGTTCCCGCTGCCGGCGTACGAGTTGGCCGAGCTTCCCAAGTATTTCATGGGCTCGATCCAGTTCTCCAGCGGCTGCCCCTACGACTGCGAGTTCTGCGACATCCCGGCCCTGTATGGACGCAATCCGCGTCTCAAGACGCCGCAGCAGATCTGCGCCGAGCTCGACAAGCTGCGGGCGTGCGGCATGAAAGAGGCGATCTACTTCGTCGACGACAACATAATCGCCAACCGGCGCGCGCTGCGCGACCTGCTGCCGGTGCTGATCGAGTGGCAACGAAAGAACGGCTATCCCTATCGCTTCGCCTGCGAGGCGACGCTTAACATCGCCAAGCGGCCCGAACTGCTCGCGGCGATGCGTGAGGCCGCGTTCCAGACCATCTTCTGCGGCATCGAGACGCCAGAGCCGGCCGCGCTGAAGGCCATGGACAAGGCGCACAACCTCATGGTGCCGATCCTGGAGGGCGTCAACACCCTCAACAGTTACGGCTTTGAGGTGGTGTCCGGCATCATCATGGGCCTGGACACCGACACGCCCCAGACCCCCGGACTGATCCTGGACTTCATCGACAGCAGCCAGATCCCGCTGCTCACCATCAACCTGCTCCAGGCCCTGCCGCGCACACGCCTGTGGGACCGCCTGCACGCCGACGGCCGGCTGGTGGACGACGAGGATCTGGAATCGAACGTCGTCTTCCGCCTGCCCTATGCCGAGGTGGTGAAGGGCTGGCGCATGTGCATGGCCAAAGCCTATGAGCCGGAGGCGCTGTTCGCGCGCTTCCAGCACCAGATCGAGGCCACCTATGCCCACCGCCTCGTGCCGCCGCGCAAGGTCACCTTCGCCGACATCGCCAGGGGGGTCACCCTGCTTCGCCGCATCCTGTGGACCTGCGGTGTCAAGTCCGACTACCGGCGCGCCTTCTGGGCGTTCGCGTGGCCGAGGCTGAAGGTGCTGGATATCGAGCGGGTGATCTCGGTGGGCATCGTCGCCCACCATCTTATCAGCTTCGCGCGCGAAGCCTCCTCCGGACGCCAGAACGCCTCCTTCTATTCCCGCAAGCTGCGTCGCCCCGTGGCCCTCGAGGTCCAGGCCGCCTGAGCGCGGTCAGCCGACCCGCACCGACGCGCCGCCGTCCACCGCCAGGATCGCTCCGGTGATGAATTTCGCTTCATCGGAGGCGAGGAACAGGGCGGCGTAGGCGACATCCCACGCTTCGCCCATCTTGCCGCCGAGCGGCACGCGGGCGTTGCGCGCCGCGCGCACCGATTCCAGGCTCTCCCCGCGTGCCGCGGCGATGCCGGAAACTGCCATGGGCGTATCCATCAGGCCCGGCATGATGGCGTTGCAGCGGATCATGTGGCGGGCGTTGAGCGCGGCGGTGGAGGTGGTCAGCTTGTTCACCCCCGCCTTGGACACTTCGTAGGCGATGATGTTGGCCGCCGCGATCGCAGCCACCGACGAGATGTTGACGATCGATCCGCCGCCCTGGCCGCGCATCACCGGCAGGGCGTGCTTGATGGTCAGCCACATGCCGGTGAGGTTGATCGTCAGAATGCGCTCCCAGTTCTCGCGCGCGAGGCGCCCGACCGAGCCGTCGCCCTCGCCCACGCCGACGTTGTTATGCAAGATGTCCAGGCGCCCCAGCCGCGCCACCGCTTCGGCGATCAGGGCCTGACAATCGGCTTCCGCGGCGACGTCCGCGCGGAAGGGAGAGGCTGCGCCGCCCTCCGCCGTAATCATGGCCGCCGTGTCGCGCGCCCGGGCAAGATCGCGGTCGACGCACAGCACGTTTGCGCCCTCGCGCGCGAACAGGATGGCCGTCGCGCGCCCGTTGCCGATGGTCTCGCCGGGCGTCTGGCCGGCGCCCACCACCACCGCCGTCTTCCCCGCCAGACGACCGGCCATGCTCAGAGCGCTTCGCTGTCGAGGCCGGCTTCGCTCAGGAAGGAGGCGATCGCCTCGTTGAACGCCTCGGGCTGATCGATGTTGGCCGCGTGGCCGGCGTCTGCGATCATCACCTTCTTCGCGCCGGGGATCTTGGCCGCCATGTAGTCGCTCGCCGCCAGGAACGGCGTGTCCTTGGCGCCCACCACCACCAGCGAGGGGACGGCGATAGCTGGCAGGCTCGAGATCACCCGCGCATCCTTCTGGGTCAGCATGCCGCGCGCGGCCAACGCCAGGCCGTCAGCCGAGCGGTGATGGCTGGTGCGCATCTCCGGACTGCCGGCCGCCAGCCGCGCCAGGCCCTCGCTCTCGTAGCGGCCGGCGGTGGCGAGCGCATTGCGATTCCACCCTTCGCGCGCCTCGTCGTTGCGGTAACCGGGGCCGGTGTCGATGATCAACAGGGCGCGCACACGATCGGGATGGGCCAGATGGAAGGCAAGGCTCATGTAGCCGCCGAGGGAAAGGCCGCCGATGATGGCGGTCTTCGCGCCCACTTCATCGAGGACCGCGGCCATGTCGGCGACGGCCGCGGCCTCGCTGTAGGCGCCGGGGTCTGCGGGATAGTCCGATTGGCCATGGCCGCGCATGTCCCAGACGATGAGCTTGTGTCGCTCGGAGAGCGCGCTGATCTGGCCACGCCACATCTGGGACGTGGCCGAGTAGCCATGGCTCAGCAGCAGCGGCGGACCCTCGCCATGCACCTCGTAGTAGATCGCCACACCATCGCGATCGAGTTTGGCCATCGCGCTTCGCTCCCCTTTTCTCAGGCTCCAACGAACACGCCCGGCCGGCGCTCGTTCACCGACCGCACCCCCTCGGCGAAGTCGGCGGTGGCGCGCAGCCGCGTCTGTTCGACGAGTTCGTGGTCGGTCTGCGCCTTCACCGCCGCGGCGAGACCCTCGCGCAGGGTGGCGCGGGTGGATTCGACCGCCAGCGGCGCGTTCTCGGCGATCTCCCGGGCAAGGGCGAGCGCGGCGTCACGTAGCGCTTCCAGCGGGACCATCTGGTCGGCCAGGCCCCAGGCGAGCGCCTCCTCACCCTTGATCCGGCGCCCGGTCAGGCACATCAGCTGCGCGCGTTGCACGCCGATCACGCGCGGCAGGGTGTGGGTGATGCCGAAGCCCGGGTGGAAGCCGAGCTTGACGAAGTTGGCGGCGAAGCGCGCTTCCGGGGCGACCACGCGGAAGTCGGCCACGAGCGTGAGGCCCAGCCCCGCACCCACGGCCGCGCCCTGCACCGCGGCGACGATCGGCTTCCTGGTCGAGAACAGCCGCACCGCCTGCTCGTAAAGCGGATTGATCCCCGACATCCCCGAGCCGCCGATGCCGCTGGGGGACGCGAGATCGGCGCCGGCGCAGAACGCCTTACCCGCCGCGGACAGCACGCTCACGCGCAGGGAGCGCTCGGCGTCGATATCCTCCAGCGCGTCGGCCAGATCGCGCATGAGCTCGACGCTGACGAAGTTGCTGGGCGGCCGGTCAATCTCCAGCAGGGCGACGTGGCCGTCGTGGCGCAGCGAAATCTGGCCGTACTGATCTTTCATCGCTTGGATCCCAGGAGGTTGCGGGCCACCACCCATTTGTGGACCTCTGTGGGCCCGTCATAGATGCGCATGGTGCGCAGTTTCGTCGCCATCAGCTGGAGCGGAAGCTCCTTGGTCATGCCCATGGCTCCGAACGTCTGCATGGCGTGGTCGACCACCTCCCACGCCATCTCGGTGGCGAAGGCCTTGATCATCGAGATCTCGAGCCGGGCGTCGCGGCCCTGGTCGATCTTCCAGGCGCAGTCGTAAGTCATCAGGCGCGTCGCGTGGATACGGGTGGCGGCGTCGGCGACCCACCACTGGATGGCCTGGCGCTGGGACAGCGGCTGACCGAAGGTGACCCGCTGCGGCGCGAACTCGCAGATCATGTCGAGCGCCCGCTGAGCCATGCCGATCGACCAGCCGGCCATCTCCAGGCGGCGCGTGCCCAGGCGCAGCTGCATCGGCGCAAAGCCCTGGCCCTCGGTTCCGAGCAGCTTCCAGCCTTCCACCCGGCAGTCCTCCAGCGCCACCTCGTAGGTGGCCGCCCCGCCGATCATCGGAATGCGCCGCAGGACGTTGAAGCCCGGGGTTCCCTTGTCGATCAGGAAGGCGGAGATGCCGCCACGCGCGCCCTTTTCCCGATCGCTCACCGCCATCAGGATGGTGAAGTCGGCTTCGGCCGCCCGACTGATCCAGATCTTGCGTCCGTTGATCACCCAGTCGTCGCCATCCCTGACAGCGCGCGTGATCATGCCGGCGGGATCGGCCCCGGCGCCCGGCTCGGAGATGCCGATGGCCGAGATCGTCTCGCCGCGGACGTAGGGGGCGAGGTAGGCCTCGCGCTGGCGCTCGGTCACCGTGGCCTGGAGCATCCGCAGGTTGGGCGAGTCCGGTGGCAGTGTGTAGGGGGTGACAGTGCGGCCGAGCTCCTCGTTGACCCCGATCATGGCCACGTTGGGAAGGTCGACGCCGCCCACGTCCTCCGGCGCGTCCAGACCCCAGAGGCCCAGCGATTTGGAGACCTCGTCCAGCCGCCGGTGCTCGGCGGGCCCCAGGCCCAGGCCCTTCCCGTCGGCCTCGCGCGACAGCACGCCGGCCTCGAGCGGCAGCAGTTCATCGGCGACGAACCTCGCGACGAGGTCCTTGAGCATGCGATGGTCTTCGGCGATTTCGAAATCCATAAGCGTCCGCCCTTGGCGTTTCCGCCTTCATTGCGGCCACTGTAGGGGTAGAAATCCGCGGCGTCATCGGTCTGCGGGCGCAAGGGAGATGGAATTTGGCTGTTGATCGCGAACTGGCGTCGGAGGCGAGCGGGCCGCTGACGGGCGTCAGGATCGTGGACATGACCAGTGTCGTGTTCGGCGCCTACGCCACCCAGATCCTCGCCGATCAGGGCGCGGACGTGATCAAGGTCGAGTTCCCGGGCGGCCGGCGCGGCGGCGGCGGCGACATCATGCGCTGGACCGGCCACAGTCAGCCGGGCGGCCCAGAGGATCTGGGGCCGATCTTCATGTCCATCAACCGCAACAAGCGCTCGATGCTGCTTGACCTGCGCCGGGAGGACGATGCCGACGCCCTCAGGCGCCTGCTGGCCACCAGCGACGTGTTCGCCGTGTCAGTGCGCTACGATGGCCTCAAACGTCTGGGCCTGGACTATGAGGCGGTGAAGGCGATCCGCCCCGACATCGTCTACGCCCACGGCGCCGGCTACGGATCGGACGGCCCCTACGCAGGGGAGCCGGCCTACGACGATCTTATCCAGTCGGCCAGCGGCCTGGCCGACCTGCTCCCGCGAGTCGACGACGATCCAACACCGCGCCTGCTGCCCTCGCTCATCGCCGACAAGGTGAGCGGGCTGTTCATGGCCCAGGCCATCACGGCCGCGCTCTTCCATCGCCAGCGCGCCGGCGAGGGCCAGTTTATCGAGATTCCGATGATGGAGTGCGTCACCAGCTTCAACCTCGCCGAACACCTCTACGGCCACGTCTACGATCCGCCCACGGGGCCTCTGGGCTACACCAGAGTCGCCAATCCGGAGCGCAAGCCGTTCCAGACCAAGGACGGCTACATCGGCCTGCTTCCGTACACCGACAAGCAATGGGACGAGTTCTTCGCCATAGCCGGATGGGGCGAGACCTTCGCTAAGGATCCCCGCTTCGCCGACTACCGTTCCCGCAGCGGCCACGTGCGCGAGCTTTACGGCATGGTGGAACAGGTGACGCGGACGCGCACCACGGAAGAGTGGCTGCGCCTGCTCAAGCCGCTACAGGTCCCTGTTGTCCGGATGAACCGCCTGGACGATCTGCAGGCGGATGCGCATCTGGACGCCGTCGGCCTGTTCGAGCGCTACGAGCATCCGCAGGCGGGCCCGTATTTCAGCCTGCGGCCTCCGGTCAGATATTCGGCCACGCCGGCGAACATCCGCCGTCATCCGCCACGGCTGGGTGAACACACCGACGAGCTTCGCGCCGAACTCGAGGCCGATCCGGTGGGTGACGCGTCCCGACTCGATCGCGGCGACGGGGGTCGCGTTTGAACTGGCCGGCCGAGGAGGTCGCAAACGCTTCTGGGCTTTCTGCCTTCGGCGCTGGCGCGCGCGGCGCTGCTCGTTCAGTGACCGTCACCGGAACGACGGCTCGACAGATCGCCCGAGTGGAGGACCCCCATGAGGCTGAGGCAAGTGGCGCTGATCGCGCACCGGATCGAGCCGGTGGCGCAGGCGCTTGAGACCATCTTCGGCCTCCAGGTCGCCTTCCGCGATCCGGCGGTCGGCGTGTTCGGACTGGCCAACGTGGTCATGCCGGTGGGCGGCGATTTCGTTGAAGTGCTTGAGCCGATCGACGTCGGTGCGTCGGGCGCCCGCTACCTAGCCCGGCGCGGCGGTGACGCCGGCTACATGGTGATTCTGCAGACCGACGACGCCCTCGCCCACCGCGTCCGCCTCGCCGCCGCCGGCGTGCGGGTGATCGCGGCGCGCGATCACGGCCGCTACCGCTTCACCCACTTCCATCCCGGCGACTGCGCCGGCGTGCTCATGTCGATCGATTCCGTCGAAGGCGGTGATTGGCGCGAGGCCGCCAGTGACTGGCCGCCGGCCGGGGAGCGCTGGCGCGACTTCGCCGGCGCGACCAGCCTCGGCCTCGCCGGTGTCACCATCCAGGCCCGCGACCCGGTCGCGGCCGCCGAGCGCTGGTCGATGCTGCTGGACCGCCCGGTCTCCAGCACCGCCGGAGCGCTGGAACTGGCCCTCGACCACGGGACCATTCGCTTCGTCGCCCCGGTCGACGCCGACGGCACGGGCGTCGTCGGGCTGGACATCCTGGTCGCCGATCCGGCGTCCGTACTCGCCCGCGCCGAAGCGGCGGGCGCCGCGTCGCGCGACGGCGCTGTGACGATCTGCGGAACGGCGCTCAAGCCCCTCGCGGGTTGATCAGTTGACGGCGACCCGCTTCATCGGCGTGACGGGATCGACCCGGGCCACGCCGCGGTGTTCGATGAGGCGCTGGACGGTGAGGTCGTTGGCGTAGTCGCACTCGACTTCCTTGATCAGCACCGGCTCGTCGCGGGTGAGGCTGGCGCGCAGGACCTCGCCGCCGGTGAATTCGCGCGAGGAGATCTGGCCGTGCTGCAGGGGAATGGCGAGGTAGACGTCGTCCGCGGTGAGTTCGTGGCCCTTGGGCAGGTCGCGCTTGACGTAGACGCCGCGCACCAGTTCGTCGAGGTAACGGACCTCCTTCTCGGGCGGCACGCGCTTGGCGGTTCCGGGCTGGCCGCACATCTCGCGGGCCTTGTGGAAGGCCTTGAACCATTCGTCGGCCTGGTGGGGCAGGGTGCAGTAGGGGGAGACCGCGATGCCATCCTGGTCGATGTCGACGTGGCGCTCGAAGGTGCGCGCGCCCTTGGCGTAGGCGATGAGCATGGACGAGCGCCAATCGGTCATCTCGTGGCTGGAGAAGCCGATCAGGGTGTCCGGATATCGGGCGCGCAGGAAGTCGATCTGGTTGAGCTCCAGTTCGCCGTCCTGCGAGGGATAGATGGAGACGCAGTGGTTGAGGGCGAAGGGGATCCTGCGCTGCTTGAAGAATCCCACCAGGTCGTCGATGTGGCTGAGCGAGGCGCCGCCGGAGGAGGCGATCACCGGCCTGCCGGCCGAGGCGATCTTCTCGATCAGGGTCTTGTCGCGGATGTCGGAGCTGGCGATCTTGAGGATCTCGACCCCGAAGGCCACCGCCTTGTCCACCGACACCTCGTCGAAGGGGGTGACCATGGTGGTCATGCCGGCCTCGCGCACCGCCTCAACCAGGGCGCCCAGCTCAAGCCAGGACAACTCGGTGGCCACCACCTTCTTGATGTAGCGCATGTCCTGGCGGTCGGCGTGGCGGTCGTGGATGAACGATTCGACGTCACGGAACTGCAGCTTCATCGCCGCCCGCACGCCATTGGCGCGCACCACGGCGCCGAAGTCGTCGATGATCTTGAGGCCGCGCTCCAGCTTACCCCAATGGTTGTTCGCCAACTCGAGCACGAACAGGTCTTCGAAAATCGACATTTCTCGTCTCGTGCTACTCGGTGGATGAAGGTCCAACAACGATCCGTCCGCGGAAGTTAGCGGTACGTCCGGTCGAGAACGCCGATCACTGACGCATTCCGATTTTGTTCTTGACCACGGAGAGATAATCCCCGACGCCCGCGCGGTTTTTTAGGCGCAAACGCGATCCCAACAAGGCGGCATAGTGACGCAGCTTGACAGAGCGCCGCCGACGCGAGGCGGCCGCGCCGGGGGTTCGGGCGGCGATGCGGCGGCGACGCCTGTGCCGCAGCCGAACGGGTGGAAACGAATCCTCGACGCTTGGCTCGCCCTGACGGTCGCACTGGCCGCGCCGCTGGCGCAGCAGCTCGCCTCGGGCCGAATCGGCAATCTCACCGACCTTTTCCTGGTCAAACAGGACATGCCAGTGCTCATCACCATCGCGTGCGCGGCCGCTTGTCTGCGCCTGCTGGTGGCGATTGTCGGTCGGATCAACCCGCCGCCCGGCGTCACGGACGCCGTGACGGAGCCGGGTCGCCCGGCGCTCCCGCGCCGGCCCTGCCTGGCCGTGTTCGCGCTGGCGGCGCTGTGCGGCCTGGCGGCCTACGCCGGCGCACATGCGGTCTACGACGGCTACGCCCTTTCCATGGATGAGTTCATGGCCAGGTTCGACGCCGCCATTCTGGCGCACGGCCAACCCATGGCGGCCGTGACCCCGGCCTGGCGGTCCTTCGTAGTGGCGCTGCAGCCCGTGTTCACCTTCCACACCGCCGGCGGCGGCTTCTGGTGGTCGAGCTATCTGCCCATGAACGCCGCGCTGCAGGCCCTCGGCGCGTGCGCCGGCGACGAGGCGATCACCAGCCCGATGCTGGCGGCCGTCTCGGTCCTGGCCATCTGGGCGGTGGGCCGCCGCCTGTGGCCGCAGCGTCCGGCGATCGCCTGGTGGGCGGCGATCCTGCTGGCGACGTCGAGCCAGTTCCTGATCACCGCCATGACCCCCTATGCGATGACCGCGCACCTGGCGTTCAACCTCGTGTGGCTGTGGCTGTTCCTGCGCGGCGGCGTGGCGGGGCATGCCGGCGCGCTGATGATCGCGCTGCTGGCGTGCGGCCTGCACCAGCTGATCTTCCATCCGATGTTCGCCGCTCCGTTCGTGCTGCAGCTCTGGCTCGATCGCCGCTGGCGGCTCGCGGCCCTGTACACCCTCGCCTATGGGCTGATCGCGACGTTCTGGATCCATTACTGGCAAGGCGCCCTGGCCGTCGTCGGCGCGGCGCCGGCGGCGCCGGCCAGCGTCGCGGCCAGCGGGTTCAGCGCGCAGGCGCTGCGGCTGATCGGGGCTTTCGATCCCGCCGCCGGCGCGCTTCTGATGGCCGCGAACCTGATCCGCTTCGCCACCTGGCAGAACCTGCTCACCCCGCCGCTGCTGGTGCTGAGCGTCGTCGCCGCGGTGAGAACCGGAGGCGCGACACGCGCGCTGCTGGCCGGCATCGTTTTGACCGCGGTCGCGATGTTCGTGCTGCTGCCCTATCAGGGTCATGGCTGGGGTTACCGATATCTGCACGGCCTGCTGGGGTCCGCCTGCCTGCTCGCGGCCTGGCGGTGGTCGCGGATGACCGAGCGCTCGGCCGTCGGCGCCCGCTCGGCGCAAGCCGCCTTCATGGCCGCCGCGGCCGTCTCGCTGCTGGTGCTGTTCCCGCTGCGCGCCTGGCAGACGCACGCCTTCGTCCATCCGTACGCGGCGGCCGAGGCCGCGATCCGCCGCTCCCCGGCCCAGATCGTGCTGGTGGACGGGGTAGGCTACTGGTTCGGACGCGACCTGGTGCGCAACGATCCCTATCTGCGCAACCGTCCGCTCGTCCTCTACCTCGGCGCCCTCACCGATCGCGGGGCGCGCATCCTGTGCGAACGCTACACGGTGGCCGTTTTCGACCGTGACGACGCGGCGCGTTTCGGCATCCCTATCGTCGCCGGCGCAGGCCCGAGCGCCCGCGCCGCCTCGATCGGTCATGGCGCCTGCGGCGCGGCCGCGAAGTGATCGGAAGCGAACGGGCTCTTGCCGAGGATCGCCGGCGCCGGCCGGTCAAACGGCCGCGCATCGGCTCTGGCGCCCGCTTGCGGGGCGCGGGCGATCACGATGATGTGGCAGGGTTCGCGCGCCTCGGCCGAGGCGATCGCAAAGCCGGCGTAGGCGACCAGCGCCAGCGCCAAGCGCGTGTCGAACACATGATGATGGAGGCTGCGGTTGTCGGCGAAGGCCAGCGTCCGGGCGGTGAACGCCTCTCGGGTACCCGCGTCCGGGTCGCGCGTCAGGTCGTGGAGCGCCAGGACCTCGGCGAGGTGCGTCGGGTCATCCTCGGCTGAGCCGCGCTCGAAGTCTGCGATCAGATGCGCCATCGTGGTCACCGGCCGCCGATGGTCGAACGTGCCGTCCCGGTGCGGCGCGACGAGAACCAGGAGTCCGCCCGGCTTGAGCACGCGGCGACATTCGACCAGGGCCGCCAGGGGGTTGGCGGTGTGCTCGATGGTGTGGGACGACAGCACGAAATCGTAGACCCCATCCGGCGCGAACCGCAGCTCGGTGGCCTCGGCGATGTGCTGGAATCCCGGCGCTCGCCGCGGCTCGAATCGGAAGGTCGGTCCCTCCTCGATCCCCCGCTCCCACACGGTCTCGCGGGCGAAGTTGCAGTTGTCGATACGGGCGGCCGCGGCGTAGGCAGGCACGAGGCCTCCGGGCGCGAACGCCGCGCTGGGGCCGCCGATCTCCAGGCCGATCCGCCCTTCGATCGCCGCCAGCACCCCCTGAGCCCGCAGCTTCGCCAGCGGGTTGAGGTGATGATAGGCGAGCCGCGCCGCTTCCACGACACCATAGCGGCGCACCGCTGAGAGCAGGGTCGCCGCTACGCTGTTCAAGAAAGCGTCGGGGGCTGTGTGACGCCGGTCCAGGCGCTGGGGGCCGGATCGGCGGTAGTGCGGGCCGCCGTCGCCGGCGGCATTGCACCCAGGAACCGCGCCTCGTTGCCGCCGAGTATCGCCAGCAGAAAGCCGCCGAGCACATTTTGTCCGCCCAGGGTCATCAGCAGGGTGCCGACGACCGCCGGCAGAACTGAGCTGGCGCGCGTGAAGGCGCGCGCCGACCACTGGGCGACGACCCACATCAGGTCGGCGAGGCCCAGCGCGGCCAGTATCGCGCCGATGAGGATCATCGTCTCCAGGGTCACCAGGCGCGAGAGGCGCATGATCCATGGCCCGGGCCGCCGATAGCCGGCGCGAACCCCATGCAGGTGAGTGGCCAGCGCCAGGATGGCGGCGATGTGGCCCAGCCCCACCAGGGCCGCGGCCAGCACCACCCAGTAGTCGCCCAGCGCGATCTCAACCCCCGGCTGGAACACGGCATGCCAGCCGGCGATGCTCAGTATGGCCGCGCCGACGCCGCCGACGAGCGCGGCGGGCAAGGCGAAGAGCCACGCCGGGCTGAGCATGAACAGGTAGCGCAGGTGGCGCCAGCCATCCCGCCAGGGACGCAGGTGCGGGGCGCGGTCGCGCAGGTCCGGCGAGAGCGTGGCCGGCCGCTCGACGATCACCTCGCCCTTGAGGGCCGCCTTGATCACCATCTCGCTGGCGAACTCCATGCCCGCGCCAGCCAGCTGCAAGCGGTCGTAGCACGCGCGCGTCACCGCCCGCAGGCCGCAGTGGGCGTCGCTCACACGAGCCTTGAACAGCAGGTTGAGGATGCCGGTCAGCAGCGGATTGCCGATGTAGCGATTCTTCCACGGCATGGCGCCGAGCATGATGCCGCCGGCGAAGCGGTTGCCCATGCACAGGTCGGCCCCGGCCACCAGCGCGCCGACCATCGGAGCCGCCTCGCGGAAGTCATACGAACCGTCGGCGTCGCCCATGACGAGGTAGCGGCCGCGCGCCGCCGCGAAGCCGCCGCGCAAGGCTGCGCCGTAGCCCTTCTCGCGCACGTCGACCACGCGGGCGCCGAGACTCACCGCCAGGGCCTGGCTGCCGTCGGTGCTGCCGTTATCGGCGACCAGGATCTCGCCGGAGAGCCCGTAGTCATGGCCAATCCGGTCGAGCGCGGTTCGGATCGCGGCGATGCAGGGCGCGAGCGAGCGAACCTCGTTGAGGCAGGGCATGACGAACGACACATCGGCGGCGGCCGGCTCGCGCGCCAGGCTCATACCGACCCCGTCGCAAGTGAAGTCATGTCCGCCTCCTGACGCGACTTTCCTAGATCATCGCGCGGACGCCGTCTTCATCCGCGGCCGGAACGAACCCAGTCGGCGGCTCACCTGGGCATTTTCCCCACAAACCGCCGCCGAAACCAGGTGAGGCCCACCCAGAACACGGCGATCAGCCACATGAGCCACCCGCGGCCGGTGGTAGAGGACAGGGCGGAGAACGCGCTCGTCATCGCCGGCACGAACAGCAGGGTGAGCGCTACGTAGAGCCGGAACCGCAGCGTCAGACCCGGCCTGAGGAGGCGCCCCGGGAACGCGGCCCAGGCCCATTGCGCCGCGGTCGCCACGCCGATCGCGGCAATGAGGCCCACATACAGCCCCGCCGCCTCGGCGGTCGCCGGCGCGTCCGCCGTGAGGCGGGTCGCGAACGGCAGCAGGGTGATCAGGCCCAGCACGGAGAAGTTCAGCAGCGTGAGCACCGCATCGGAGGCAACGAGGTACCTGAACGATCGCCGGTGCATGATCCAATAGGTGGCCACCGTCACGAACGACACCAGGTAGGTGACCAGGTCGTCGCTCATCCGGTCCCGGAGCGAGGCGATGTGCCCGTCCCATCCGGGCGGTGGCCGCAATTCGATCGCCAGCAGGGTGATAGCAATGGCGAACACGCCGTCGGAGAGCATAATCAGCCGCTCCAGATCGTAGTCGCGCTCCGGCCGCGTACCGCTCTCGAGCATGTCCATGGTCATGTGCGCACCCCCTTGAACCCCCGGCCTTTTCCTCTACCGACGGGCGCATGGAAATGCCGGAGGGGCGAGGATGGGCCAATTTGCTGGACGGCAGGCGCGGGTGTTCGGCGCCCTGGCGGCCCTGCTGATGGTGGCGCTGGTCCCGGCGCCGGCCGCGGCTCAGGCGTCGCCGTCCGTCGCGGCGCAAGCGTTGCATGCGCTCCTGTCCGACTATGACGCCTTCTGGAACCGCAACGATCCGATCAGCGCGGGGCGGCGGGGCGATCTGGCGGCGGCGTCGCGGTGGCCGGACGACAGCCCCGCGGCAGTGGCGGCGCGCCACGCCCAGAACCTGGACTTCAAGCGCCGCCTGGACCTGATCCCGGCCGCGGCGCTCGCGGGCGAGGACGCGCTGAACCGCGAACTGCTGGCCGACCATGTCGCGCTCGACCTCCAGGGCGACCGCTTCGACGAGGACCGCATCCCGTTCACCAACGACGAGGGCTTCTTCGTCACCCCCGCTTATGCCGCCGAAGGCACGCTGATCCGCACGCCCGCCGACGCCGAGGCCTGGCTGGCCCGCATCGAAACCCTCGCCGACTACTACGACGTCGAGACCGCCAACACGCGCCGGGGTGTGGCCACGGGGTTCGTGAGCCCGCGTCTCACCGCCCTGACGGCGGCCAGGGCGACGCGCGCCCAGGCCGATCTCCCGGTCGACCAGAGCCCGCTGCTGCAGCCTTTCGACTCTTTTCCGGCGGCCATGGCCGGGCAGCGCGAGGCCCTGCGCGCCCGCGCCCTGGCCCTGATCGCCGCCAAGGTGAAGCCGGCCGAAGTGCGGCTTGCCGCCTTCTTCAACGACGAATATCTGCCCGCCTCGCGCGCGACCCTGGGCGCCGCCTCCCTGCCGGACGGCCGCGCCTACTACGCCTATCGCGTGCGCCGCGAGACGACGACCGACATGACCCCCGACGAGATCTTCGCCCTCGGCCAGTCGGAGATCGCCCGCATCCGCGCGGCCATGGACGTCGAGATCGCCGCCACCGGGTTCCACGGGACGTTCGCCCAGTTCCAGGAAAAGCTGCGCGCCGATCCGCAGTTCTACGTGACCAGCCGCGAGGCCTTGCTCGAAAAGGCCAGCCGCTTGGCCAAGCGCGTCGACGACAAGCTGCCGGCCTTCTTCGGCAAGCTGCCGCGCCTCTCCTACGGCGTGCGCGAAGTGCCGCGGGCCATCGAGGAGGGCTACACCTCCGGCCGCTACAACCCCGGCAGCCCCGAGCAGGGGGTGGCCGGCGGACTGATGATCAACACCTCGCACCTCGACCAGCGGCCCCTGTTCGAGCTTCCGGCCCTGGTCAGCCACGAGGGCGCGCCCGGCCACCACATCCAGATAGCCCTGGCGCAGGAGCAGACGGGCGTCCCCCTGTTTCGCAAGGACGACGGCATCACCGCCTATGTCGAAGGGTGGGCGCTCTACGCCGAGCAGCTCACGCGCGAGATGGGGCTCTACGACACACCGTATGACCGGTTCGGCCTGCTATCGATGGAGATGTGGCGCGCCTGCCGGCTGGTGATGGATGTCGGCATCCACTGGAAGGGCTGGACGCGCGATCAGGCGGTCGCCTGCCTGAAGGACAACAGCGCCCTCTCCGACAAGAACATCCAGAACGAGACCGACCGCTATATCGGCTGGCCGGGCCAGGCCCTGGGCTACAAGATCGGGCAGCTGAAGATCGAGCAGCTGCGCGACCGCGCCCGCGCCGCCCTGGGCCCCAAGTTCGACTACCGGCTCTTCCACGATCAGGTGCTTGACGAGGGCGCGATGCCGCTGAGCGTGCTCGAGCGCCGGATCGACGCCTGGATCGCCTCGCAGATGCCGGCCGCCTGACGTCTCACGCGGCGGCGACCGGGGCCCCGGAGAGCGCCGCGGCCACCTCGGCGCGCAGATCGTAGGCCGCGGCCACCTCGGACTCGAAGTCGGGCCACTCCCCGGTGTCGCGCCAGTAGGCGGCCATGCCCAGGCGCGCGCACAGACGAACGAACCGGCGATCCCGGCGGAGGGCGGCGAACGCCGGCCCGAACAGGATGTTCAAGCTGACCTCGGTTCTCGGCAATGCGCCCTGCGGCTCGAACAGATGGGCGAAGGAGGCGGCCTCCAGAATGTCCCAGACCTCGTCGGCGAAGCCGCGCGCCGAGAGGAAGCCGGCCCAGGTGAGGCCTACGGTTCCCGTCCGCTCTACCGCGCCGCGCATGCGCGCCAGGGCCTGGCGACCGATGTCCGCGGACCAGTGGCGCAGCTTGGCCGCGTCGGCGCCGATCGCCGCGACAATGCCGGTCGCCGCCATCGGCCGGGGCAGCCGCTCCAGGATGGCGTCGTATCGGCGCCAGTCGCCCGCATCGCTCGCGCACTTCAGGGCCGTGGTGTTGAGCAGGAAGACCTCCGGCCACAGCTTCAGATCGCGCTCGAACACCGCCCAGCCCTCCTCGGACCGACCGGCAGTCACCAGCGCAGAGGCGAAGTAGAAGCCCGACAGGCGCGGATCGAGCGCGTAGGCGCGGGTGAGCCACTCCACCACGTCGCGCTGGCGGCCCACGACATCGCACGCCGCCGCGGCCGTGATCAGCGAGCGCGGCTCATACGGCGATCGGCTCACCGCCAGCTCGACCAGCCGGCGTCGCTCGCCAAAGGCGCCGCACTGGGGCTCGATCTGCGCTAGCGCCAGATAGGGAGCGCCGAGCGTGGGGTCGAGGGCCAGCGCCATCTCGGCCGCGTGAATGACAGCGGCGCGCTGGGAGTCGAATTCGGCTCCGCGGTCGACCCAGTTCAGCATGTTCGCCCTGACATGGCTCATCAGCGACCAGGCCTGGGCGAACCCGGGGGCGCGGGCGACCGCCTGTTCCAACAGGCCGAGATTGCCGAACAGCCGGTCGCCGGACGCCTCGCGCGCCCGCAGATAGAGGTCGAAGGCGGCGGGATCGACCGGACCGGCCGCGCTGGGCGGCGACGCTACCGACCCCAGCGCGCCGGCGACCGCAGCGGCGATCTCGTCCTGCAGCAGCAGCACATCGGCGATCGCCCGCTCGAAACGGCCGGACCACAGATTGGCCGAGGTGGCGCAGTCGGCCAGGCGGGCGATGACGCGCACCTGGCCGCCACCGGTGCGCACCGAGCCATCCAGCACGAGGGTGGCGCCCAGCACGGCGGCGACGTTGGCCGGCGTCTTCTGCTCGCCGCGCAGGGAGAAGCTGGAGAAGCGGCCGGCGACCCTCAGGCGCGTCGAGCCCAGCACCGCATGCAGGATCTCCTCGGACAGGCCGTCGGAGAAATAGGCCAGATTGGGATCATCCGAGAGATTGTCGAACGCCAGCACCGCCAGCAGGGGCTCGGCCGCCGCCGGGCTCGTGCGCGGCCCGGAGTCGAACGCCTGCAGGCGATGGCCGACCTTGGCGATGGTCTCGATGCTGAAGGCGCGGCCGCCGGCCCTGGCGGCCAGGCGGCGGAGCAGCAGAATGATGCGGTTGAGGGCGTCGTCGCCCACCGCCCGGCTGGGCCAGCAGGCCGCCATGAGGTCGTCGCGGGCGATCACCTCGCCGTTGGCGCGCGCCAGCATCACTAGGACCTGCATGGCGCGCGGCTGAAGCACCTCGTGGCCGCCGGGCCAGGCGGCCTGCAGCGCCGCGGGCGAGATCTCCATGTCGCCCAGCCGGAATCGAGGCTCGGTCGTCAGTCCCAGCGCGGCAGTTCCTTCACGGACGCCCGGCGTCCCCTGCGCAAATCACCTGGAGATCACCAAGAAATCACCTCGCGACTGTATCGCAGACAAGCCTCACCCTGTCATCAACGGTGACGGCGACGCGCGCAAGGCCGAGCCGGGGACCTTTGGCCATGAGACCGCAACGCTTCGCCCAGATCCGCGCCGACGTGGGTGTCGACATCGCCTCGAGCCAGATCGACCGAATTGTGCCGCTGGCCTATTCCAACAGCGGCGTGATCGTGGGCCAGACCGGCGCCGCAGGCGCCGACAACGTCAACGGGAACTTCCAGTACGGCTACGCCGGCGGATCCGGATACGCCGGCGTCAGCTACAACAGCGGCCCGGTCTACAACAGCGGCTCCATCACCGGCGGACAGGGCGGCCAAGGCGGCGGCAGCTTTTCCACCTCACAGCGCACCGCGGGCGCGGGCGGGACCGGCGGCGCCGGCGTCGCCGGGCCGCCCACCCTGGTCGTCAACAGCGCCGGCGCAATCACCGGGGGCGCCGGTGGGAACGGCGGGAGTGCCTACCCCGGGTTTGGAGGCAGCGCGTCCGGCGGCGCAGGCGGAACCGGCGTGATCGCGGATTCAGTCAAGAACTACGCCCTGATCACGGGAGGGGCCGGCGGCAAAGGCGGCGATGGATTCCAAGGAGGAGGCGGCCCCGGCCCCTCCGGGTCGGGGGGCGCAGGCGGCGCCGGCGGGGCAGGGGTGTACCAGCGCGGCACTCTGCACGACTACACCGGCGGTTCGATCATCGGCGGCGCCGGCGGCGCGCCGGGACTTGCGGGAACTCCCAACCGCGGCCAGGGCGACTACAGCGGCCCCGGCGGGGCCGGGGGGGCCGGCGTCTTCCTTCCCTACGGCGGCGACGTCCAGACCCAGGTCGGAGCCTCGATCACGGGCGGCAAGGGCGATTCCGCCGGCACGGGGAACAACGTCGGCGGCGGCGGCGGCGCGGCGGTGCTGATGTACGGCGGCGATGTGGGGAACGCCGGCGCCATCACCGGCGGCGCGGGCGGCGCCGGTGAGTACGACGAATGGAAGCAGGGAGCGAACGGCGGCGGCGGGGGCGCGGGTGTGGACGTCGCCGGGTTCGCTCCCGGTTCGACGGCAGCCGTGTATGTGTCCAATTCCGGCAGCGTGGTCGGAGGCGCCGGCGGGGCCGGGAGCTTTGCCGGCGGCCAGGGTGGCGGGTCCGGGTATGCGCACCAGGGGTCCGGCGGAAATGGCGGCGCTGGCGGGGCAGGCATCGCGGTCGCGGTCCAGGGCACGATCGCCAACCAGTTCGGAGTCCTCACCGGCGGCGCCGGCGGCGCGGGCGCCTATGGCGGCGCGGACTACGGCAATGCCGGGACGGGGGGGACGGGCGGTGCGGCGCTGGTCATGGCGTCCGGCGGCCTGGCGCTCGTCGGCGAGTTCAGCAATGACCCCGTTCGCCTGACCGGCGGGACCGGGGGACAAGGCGGAGAGTTCCGCGGTAACGGCGGCATTGCCGACAACGGCGGCGCTCGGGGCGGGACCGGCGGGGCCGGCGTCGAGATCCTGAGCGGCGCCAGCCTGCACATCTATGCGGGGGCGAGCGTCGGCGGCGGCGGCGGCGGGGCTTCTGGCCAAAGGGTCCATCTCCTCAGCGTTTACAGCCTCTACGGCGGCGTCGGCGGGACCGGCGTCCAGGTGACCGGGGCCAGCAGCGTGCAGAACGCCGGCGCCATCACCGGCGGGGCCGGCGGCGGCGCGCATGAAGGCGTGGTGAGCGAGGACGGCGGCGCCGGCGGGGTCGGCGTTTCCATCACCGGGCAGGCGAGCTTCACCAACACGGGCGCCATCACCGGCGGGAAAGGTTACTCGGTCACCGGAGATCCCACGAACAGCTACCACGGCAACGGCGGCGCGGGTGGGTCGGGCGTGTATCTGAGCGGCGGCGGCGCGGTCTTCAACAGCAAGACGATCAACGGCGGGGTTGGCGGCGCCGGCGATGGCGGCGGCGGCAGCGGCGCGACGGGTGACGGCGTAGTGGCGGGCGGCGCGGGGGTCGTCATCAACGGCTCCAGCACCGCGCACACGGCCCTGATCGCCGGCGGCGTCGGCATCCTGGGCGGGGCGTCCTCGGCCCTGACCGTCACCAACTACGCGACCATCCAGGGCTTGTCGGGCCCATCGGTGGAGTTCCAATCCAAGTCAGACGTGCTGATCGCGGGGAACGGCTCGACCTTCGTCGGCGCCGTCCAGGGCGGCGGCGGCACGCTGGAGGTGGTGAGCCCCGCCGGCACGATCAGCGGCATCGGCACGGCGCCGACCATAACCGGCGTAAGCGGCACGCTCGCCGGTTTCGGATCCTATACACTGGCGACCCCGGGCTGGACCCTGGCGGGGGCGAACACCTTGGCCTCCGGCCAGACGCTCACCGCGGCAGGCGCGTTCACCGTGGCCGGCACGCTCGCCGTAGGGACTGGGGCGTCGCTGGACGTGACCGCCAGCTCGTTCGCGGTCACCGGCACGGTCACCCTCGCGTCGAGTGTGTCGCTGGGTGTGCCGCTCACCATCGGCGGCACGGGAACCGTGGTCAGCGCGGCGACGATCAGCAGCGCCGAAGTGGGGTCGAACGGGGGCAATGGCGGCAACGGCAACCCCGGCAATCCCGGCGGCCCGGGCTCCAACGGGACGGCCGCCGGCCTAGCCCACCTTAGCCTGACGGGCGTTACTCTGGAGAACTCCGGCCTGATCAGCGGGGCCGCCGGCGGCGCTGGCGGCAATGGCGGCAACGGCTCTTCCGCGGCGGGCGGGAAGGGTGGCGCCGGCGGCGCCGGCAGCCTCGCCCTGGCCATGACCGGGGGCTCGCTGGTCAACACCGGCACGGTCAGCGGTGGCGCCGGCGGCGCGGCCGGCGCGGGCGGATCGGGCTCACCGGGCGGCGCCAAGGGCTCGGTGGGGCCCGCGGGGAACGGCGTCGACCTCTACGGCGGGGCGATCACCAACGGCGCGTCCGGCTCGACCGGCGCGTTGATCAGCGGTGGCATCGGGGTTTACGCCGCAACGAGCGCCGCCGCGACGATCACCAACTTCGCCTCCATCGACGGCACGGGCGGGATCGCGGTGGAGCTCAAGTCGGCGGCCGACCGGCTGGTGGCCGAGACCGGGTCGCACTTCACCGGGGCCCTGCAGGGCGGCGGTGGAACGCTGGAGCTGGCGGGGACGGGAACGGAGGCGATCAGCAACCTCGGTGGGGCCGGCGCGCTGAGCGGCGCGGTCGCGGCCAGCCTCTCGGGCTTCGCCAGCCTCGTGGTCGACCAGGGGATCACCCTGAGCCTTTCAGGTCCCGGGCGCGTCGGCCAGGGCGATAGCCTCATGGACTATGGCTCCGTCGGCATCGGACCTGGCGTGACCCTCGACGCCTACGGTCTGGTCGCGGTGGGCGGTATCCTGATCGTCGGCGGCGCCGTTATCGGCCAGCCGGGCACTGCCACTGTGTCAGGCGGGGACGGCGAGTCGGGCGTCGAATTGCTTGCTGGCGGTGTCGTGGGCGTGAGCGGCACGATCGCCGGCGGCGCGGGCGCCTACAACGGCTACGGCCAAAGCGGGGCGGGCGGCGCGGGCGGGGCCGGTGTGACCGGAACGGGCGCGGGAACGGTGAGCACCAGCCTGGGCTCGATCCTGGGCGGCAGCGGCGGCGATGGCACGTACGGCGTCGACGGACCGGGCGCCGGCGGGGCGGGCGGGGCCGGTGTGGCGTTCGGCTCGGGTTTGGTGGCCAACGCCGGCGGGACCATTGCCGGCGGCGCCGGGGGTCTTGGATCGGTCATCAACGATATCGGTGGCGCGGGCGGGGCCGGCGGCGCGGGCGTGACGCTCGCCGGCGCCGGCACGGTAACCAATACCAGCGGGACAATCACGGGCGGCGGCGGCGCCGCCGGCGGCACAGTGGCCTATGGCGGCGGCGCGGGCGGGGCCGGGGGCGCCGGGGTGGCGCTGTCGGGACTGGCGACGGTGACCAACACCGGCAGGATCATCGGCGGCGCGGGCGGCGCGGGCGGCGGGGCGGGCGCGGGCTACAGCGCCGGCCCCGACGGACAGGGCGGCGCCGGAGTGTTGCTGACGGCAGGCGGCAAGGTGACCAACGGCAGCACGACCGTCTCCGCCGCCCTCATCGAAGGCGCCGTGGGCGTCGAGGTGACCGGGTCGACGCCCGCGACGGTGACCAACTTCGGGACGATCGACGGGACGGGGGGGACCGCGGTGGCGTTCGGCTCGGCAAGCGACCGGCTGGTGGTGGAGTCGGGCTCGACCTTGGTGGGTGTGGCGGCGGGGGACGGCGGCACGCTGGAGCTGGCCTCGGGATCGGGGACGATCTCGAACGTCGGGGCCACCGGCACGATCACGGGCGGCGTGGCCATGACCTTCGGCGGCTTCGGCGTCTACCAGCTGGACGCCGGAAGCTCCTGGACCTTCGCGGTGACCAACCGGATTCTCGTCGGCGACACGCTGACCTCGGCGGCCAGCGTGACGGCCGTGGGCACGATCGGCGGCGGGGGAACCCTGGCGCTGACCGGTGGTTCGGTGGCGTTCGATACCGGATCGGTGCTGCTGATCGCCGATGTGAACCAGGGCGGCGGGACGATGGTCAGCGTGGACGTCCCCACCCTGTCCTACACCGGGGTGTGGACGCAGACCTCTGGAGCGCTGACGTCGGCTTCGGGCGACGAGGTGCTGTTCAAGACCTCCGCCGACAGCTTCGCCGGCACGCTGGCCGGGGCGGGGATCATCGCCTTCGTGACCGGCTCGGAGACCTTCGCCGGAACCACGCTCAGCGTCACCACCACCGACCTGGACACCGCCGCCACCCTGTCCGGAAGCCTGGACATCACCGGCAGCGTGTTCGCCACCACCCCCTCCGTCACCGTGGCCGCGGCGGGCGCGACCCTCACCGG
>Ga0302314_10003178_pt1 | contig 30385 bp, 26 predicted proteins | sample III_Palsa_N2_3_FD_200533 | JGI IMG/M metagenome (GOLD analysis project Ga0302314, IMG submission 200533) | Peat permafrost microbial communities from Stordalen Mire near Abisko, Sweden - III_Palsa_N2_3 | ecosystem: Environmental > Terrestrial > Soil > Palsa > Peat permafrost | place: Sweden... | reverse complement strand
TTCTTCGGGTCCTTGCGGATCGCCGTCACCAGGTCGGTCGACTCTGTGATCAGCTTGTTGGCATTCGTATACGCGGCGTCGTCGGTCGCCAGCTTGCCCAGCGTCCCCTTGCCCGCGTTAACGCTGGTCACCAGCGTATCAACCTGCGTGATGGTGTCGTTCAGCTTCTTCGCAAAGGTCGGGTCCTTCAGCAGCATTCCGGCGCTGCCTTTGCCCGCCTCCGCGTCGGCCAGAATGCCGTTCAGGCTCTTCAGCGACTGGTTCAGATTGTTGTACATCGCATCGTCTTTCAGCACCTTGCCCGCCGAGCCCTTGCCGGCCTGCAGGTCCGTCGCGATGCTGTCGGTCTTGCCGACGATGTCGTTCACCGAGTTGTACATCTGGCCATTGTCATTCAACAGCTTGCCCACCGAGTTGTCGCTGCTGTTCAGCCTGGCGGTGGTCTTCTGCACCTCGTCCAGCGTGGCCACAAGCTGGTTATAGAGCTGCGGATTTACCAGCAACTGTCCAATCACACCCTTGCCCGACTCCAGGTTGTCCACCACCGTATTCAGCTTGGACAGAATGACGTTGACGTTCTCGATCGCTCCCTGGCTCTCCTTAACCACATCCTGCAGGCTGGGCGTCTCCAGCGTCCTCAGCACCGCGCCATCCTGCAGCGGCGGCCCAGTCGCAATCTGGCTGTTGATGTCCACCATCTCATCGCCCAGCACGCCGGCCGTCGTCAGCGCCGCGGTCGAATCGGTGTGCAGCTCCGCCTGGTACTTCGTGTCCAGCTTCATCACCACCTGCACCGGCGTCAGCTTGCGCTCGGGAGCCGACGTGATGGTCACGGTCTTCACTGTCCCGATGGTCACACCCTCGATATTTACGGCCGCCCCGGGTTTCAGCCCGGTGGCATTCTCAAAGTAGGTCGTCACCGTCAGCTTGCGCGAGAAGAGTCCCAGCCCCGAGGCGCTCGTCATCAGGAACAGCAGCGTCGTCAGAATGACGAACGCCACCAGCACGATCACCCCAACCTTCAGTTGCGACCATCGAACCTCCTGCTGGCTGGGCATAAACCTCCTCGCTTCTGGTGGCGGAGAACACGCGTTTCAATAACGCGTCGGGATGCTGCGGTGCTTAGATGTGAGGGTACCATCCCCCGCCCGCGGTCCGCATTCCTTCACGGTCGACCCCACAGGCGGCAATTAGGATGGATGCAGAAACCCGCGGCCGGGTTTCGGAAAGGGAAGCGATGATCCTCGGCGTCGGCACAGACTTGATGGAGATCGCCCGCATCCGGCAGAGCATAGCCCGATTCGGCGACCGCTTCCTGGCCCGCGTATTCACCCCGCGCGAGATCGAGTACTGCCAACGCAAGAAGAATGCCGCCGAAAGCTTCGCGGCCCGCTTCGCCGCCAAAGAGGCCGGCGCCAAAGCCCTCGGCACCGGCATCAGCCACGGCGTCAACTGGCTCGAACTCGAAGTCGCGCGCGAGCCCAGCGGCAAACCCCTGCTGCAGCTCTCCGGCCGCGCCGCCCTGCGTGCCCAGTCCCTCGGCGTCGCCCACATCTCCCTCTCCCTCACCCACAGCCGGGATACGGCGCTGGCCGTCGTAATTATGGAAAGCTGAACAAAGCTCTCAGTTGTCAGTGATCTGTTGTCAGCAAAAACCAGTCTCGTCAGCACAGCGCCGTCTGCTCTACATCTCGACCCTGAAGCACGGGCATATCCGCCACATTAATCCCGCGCAACCCCTGACGCTCTCAACTGACAACTGAGCACTGACAACTCACAACTTGTCGTCACATGACTCCCGTACCCTCGCCCCCATCACGCCCAGCCTTCCTCGCTCCGATGAACACCTCAGGCGGGCACAGCATCTCCATGGAATCCCTCAACATCCAGGCCTTCACCTACGAACAGCGCAACGGCCTGCTGCGCAACCTTACCTCCGCCGTCACCAACTGCGGCGGCTGGATCCTCGACCGCAAGAACCTCTCGCCCACCAACATCGAATTCTGCGTAGAAATCCAGCTCCGCACCATCCTCGACCTCTACGCCGCCGTCATCTCCACCGGCATCGAACTCACCCGCTCCGGCCACGAAGTTCTCACCGGACTCTGCACCCGCCGCAAACACCTCTCCCTCTCCGCCGACCTCGGCCAGGTCATTGCCATCCGCCTTGAAATCGCCTTCCTCGACGACATCACGCTCCACTCCCTGCTGGCCTCCGGCTCCGCGCTCGCCTGACCAATCATTCCAATTTGGTACCATTCAACATCCGGGCAGATGCTTATGTGTCGGGAGGGTTCCATGAAGCGAGAGCTGATCTTGGCAGTGGCCGTCGTCTTGAGCGCCGTGCATCAGATACGCGCCCAGGACGCCAAAACCCAGTACCCGAATATGGCGCCGAAGGACCAATACTTCATGCCCGATCGCGACGCCGAGATCGCACTGGCGCGCAGCGCGGCCCCGGACTCCGTCTCGCGCGATGCCGAAGTGATGGTCATGGGACCGCATGGCTACGAAACCGCGGTCAAAGGCAAGAACGGCTTCGTCTGCATCGTGGAACGAGGCTGGACCGCCGGCATGGACGATCCTGTCTTCTGGAATCCAAAAATACGCGGTCCGCTCTGCTTGAACCCCGCGGCCGCACGCTCCTACTTACCGCTGACCGTCAAGAAGACCGAGCTGATATTAGCCGGCAAGTCCAAAGGCCAAATGGTCGAGGCCATCAAGATCGGCCTGGACAAGAAGGAACTGCCCACACTCGAGCCCGGCGCCATGTGCTACATGCTGTCCAAGCAAGGCTACCTGAGCGACGACGCCGGCCACTGGCATCCCCACCTGATGTTTTTCGTTCCGCTAACCAAAGCTGAAACCTGGGGCGCCGACCTGCCCGGCGTGCCGGTCTTCGCAGCTCCTCTCCCTGAGGACCGGCTCACCATCTTCTTCGTTCCAGTGGCCAAGTGGTCGGACGGCACCCCCGACACCGCCGCGCATGAGCACTGACGTTAGCTCACCAATCTTCCTCAGCCAGCCTTCCAGCAGCTAACGCAAGCCCATGCGCGACCGAGGTAAACTCGTTTCCGCCGCGAACCTTGTCCTCGCCAAATCGCCGGGTAAAAATCCGCCGCACTGCAGGCACGAACGAGCTCCCACCCGTAAGAAACACGCGATCGACATCGCGCGCGTCCACCCCCGAAGCCATCAATAGAGAATCGACGCTGCTCTCGATCGCCTCCAGCTCGCCCGCGATCCAGCCTTCAAACTCCGCGCGCGTCACCGCGATGCGCAGGTTCATGCTGCCGTCGGAGAAGCGGAATTCTCCCCGCTCCGCATGCGACAGCTCAAACTTCACCCGCTGCACTGCCTGATGCAACTGATATCCCAGGTCCTCCTCGATCAAATCGGTCAGCGCCTGAATCTTCTCCGGCTCGAGCGCCCTCAGCCGGGCCGTCCGCAGGATCTCCATCACCTCGCGCGTGCGCAGGAACGATAGATAGTGCCAGCGCTCCAGGTTGGAATAAATCCACGCCGGAACCGCGGGCAGCGTCTTGTCGAGCGACCGCGCATGCGAGTCCGACCCCAGCGCCGGAGACACCAGCTTGCGCACGATGCGCGCGTCGAACGCATCGCCCGCCAGCCCCACTCCGCTGACGCCCAGCATATCCTCGGCAGTACGCCCGCGCCGGCGCACGCCCGGGCCAACCCGCAGCAGCGAGAAGTCGCTGGTCCCGCCGCCGAAGTCGCCAATCAGGATCAGCTCATCGTGGTCCAGCGTGGATTCGTACGCGTGTGCCGCGGCCACCGGCTCAAACTCAAAGTCCACCTGCTCAAACCCGGCCGCCGTAAACGCCCCACGCAGCCGAGCAACCGCATACTCGTCGTCGGCGTCGTTCTCCGCCCCGACGAAGCGCACCGGCCGGCCCACCAGCGCGTGGCGAATCGCGCTTCCAAACTGCCGCTCAGCGCTCTCGCGCAGGTCGGAAAGCATCTGCGAGATCAGCCGCTCCACCGTATAGTGCCGCCCAAAGATGCTGGTCCCGGTCAACGTCCGGCTGGGCAAATAGGACTTCAACGACTGAATCAGCCGTCCCTTCTTCTCCGCCTCAAGATAATGTTCGATCGCCGCCGGCCCGGTCATGGAATGCACGCGCCGCACGCCGCTCGCATCCTTCACCTGCTCCATGTAGATCACCGACCGGGAGGAAAACGTCGCCTTCCCGCCGCTCTGGAACGAGGCAAGCTGCACCCCGTCCTCGGTCGCCAGCGCCATGGAGCTATTGGTTGTGCCGAAGTCGATCCCGACCACGGGCAGATGGGATCGCCGCATCTTTCTATTTTCGCAGCAACCAGCCGTACCGGGACATCCATCGCCGCAGTCGGTGGTGGCTCAGGTCGGAAGGGCAACTGAACTCGCTGGAAACGAGACATCACAGGATGCAACCGGTCCGCGATCTGTGCCGGCCTCGGCTATATTGAGCTAACCATGAAACTCTATGCCATTGTGCGTTCTTTTGTTTGGTCGGGGACAGTCCTGTGCACCCTGACCACATGCCGCGGTCAAGATGCCACTACGAGCAGGAAACCGATTGAAGTGCCTGAGACCGAGATGGCGAAACGTCTCGCCAATGCTGTTGCGCCAGAATTGCCCAAGGGGGCATTACGAGAGTGCTCCAACGCCCTCGTGATGTTGAGGATCACTATCGACGAGAGTGGAAGCGTGATCAGCGAGGAGTTTGTGAGCGGATTCAGCGAGTTCAAAGAATCGGCGACAGCGGCAGTCAAGCAATGGACTTACAAGCCATACGAGAAACACGGCCATGCAGTAGCCGTTCAAACCCGAGTCTCAATCTTCTATCTAGGAGACGGCGAATCGTTCCCAATGTATTCACCGGACGGTAAAGGTGGCGTGAAAGGGGGAAATACGCTGCCGCTGCCACCAGGCTGCGGCCCCGGAGTAGTCGTCAAGCGTACGCCCTGAATCTTGCCCAATTGTGCTGACCCACCGCCCAGTACGGCGGTCAATGTTGCTCACATAACCTTACAGAACTATTACCCCCGCGGAACATCCACCAAGCCTTGCCGCGCGCACACTTACAAGCGAGGCATTGTTATGCAGACGACCGAACTCCCCACCCACGAAACCCACCGCAACGCGCACGACAAGACCTTCTCCCAGCCCATCGTCTGGATCACCACCTTCTTCATCGCCGCCTTCCACGTCGGCGCGGTGGTTGCCTTGTTCTTCTTTACCTGGAAAGCCTTCTTCGTCGCGGTTGCCCTGTGGTGGATCGCCGGCGGCTTCGGCATTGGCATGGGATACCACCGCCTGCTCACCCATCGCGGCTACAAGACCCCCAAGTGGATGGAGTATCTGCTGACCGTGTGCGCAACTCTGTCTCTCGAAGGAGGTCCGATCTTCTGGGTCGCCATCCACCGCAAGCATCACCAAAATACGGACAAGGAAGGCGACCCGCATTCCCCGCAGGACGGCGGATTCTGGTCCCACATGGGCTGGCTGCTCACCGGCCAGACCATGCACAACGACTCGGCCGAACTGCTTCCCTACGTGCCCGATCTGCGCAAGGACAAGTTCCACGTATGGATCAGCAAGTGGCACTGGGTGCCGATCACCGTCCTCGGCATCGTCCTGTTCCTCGTCGGAGGCTGGCCCTTTCTGCTGTGGGGTATCTTCCTGCGCACCGTCGTCGGGCTCCACTCCACCTGGCTGGTTAACTCGGCGACCCACATGTGGGGTTCGCGCCGCTTCGCCACGACGGACACCTCCCGCAACAGCCTCTGGGTCGCCCTGCTGACCTTCGGCGAGGGCTGGCACAACAACCACCACGCCCATCCGCAATCCTCCCGCCACGGCCTGGCCTGGTACGAGATTGACCCCAACTGGTATGGCATCTCCGCGCTGCGCTTCCTCGGCCTCGCCTGGGACGTAAAGTCCAACAAGCTGAAACCCGCCGCCCCCGCCCGCTGAATTTCTCGGAATGCGTGGATACTTTTCGGAAAAACGTCGTCTATACCCACAAGCAGCCTTGACCGGACGTTGCGGGAGAAGTCTTTCCCGGGGTCCATGCAGGCAAATGCCTTTGTTTTCTGAGGAGGAGGATTCATGGCTCATAGATTCGGCGTCATCTTTACGGCAGCGTTACTGATTGCCGGTGCAACAGCTACAGCGCAGGCCCAGCGCGGCTTCGGCTTTCCCGGCGGCGGCGGCTTCGGCGGACCCGGACCGGGCAAAGTGGTTACCGGCGAGCCCTACACGGCCACGGTAACGAACACCTCGCTCGAAAAGCTGACCGACGGCACCACCATCACGCACAACAGCACTATCGCCGAGGCGCGCGACGCCGAGGGGCGCACCTACCGCTCCGTCACCACGCCTCCAACCGGGTCGTCGTCTACCGGCGTCACCCATACGACCGTATTCGATCCGGTCGCCCACACCATTACCGAGTGGAGCAGCACGTCGACCACCGCGACCCTGATCCAGCTCCCCACCAATCCGCCCGGTAATCATGGAAACTGGGGAGGGCCAGGAGGACCAGGCGGTCCCGGTCCGCGCGGCAACGGCAAAGCGCAGGTGACCAAAACCACCCTCTCGCCCCAGTCCATCGCCGGCGTCAATGCCACTGGAGTCAAGACCGTCGTCACCATCCCTACCGGCGCCGAGGGCAACAGCGCCCCGCTGGTCTCGACCCGCGAAGTCTGGACCTCGCCCGACCTGAAGATACTTCTACTGGAGAAGAGCGACAGTCCACGCGACGGCTCGCACAAGACCGAGGTCACTTCGCTCACACCAGGCGCGCCTGACTCAGCGCTGTTCCAGGTTCCGTCGAACTACACGGTGAAGACCGAGACCCGGCACCACGGGCACTGACCCCAGCCTGCCCGACAGGCGCCCTACGCGGGCAGCGGTCATTTCGTGACTTATGCTGAGCTCCGCATGGGCCTCCCGATGGTCGGCACAGAATCCTGTTGCGACCATCGGGAGCACCAAGCGAAGCTTTAAAAGGGCGTGTGAACGCCCGCGCCACGCGCAGTGGGCTCGTCCGGCAGGACAGTATTTAATGGCACAATGTCTCCTCTGGGAGAATTTGCCAATGAGCATTCTGCGATTGCCCGCGTCAGCCGGGATGCGGTGGAGTCTGTCTGCCTGGTTCGTGGCCGCGGCCTTTGCGCTCAGCGCTGCACCCGAACTCGCGCAGGCGCAAACCTTCACCATTGAACAGGCCCTCAGCGCGCCCTTCAGCTCCGATCTCTCCGCTGCGCCGACGAAGGGCCGTTTCGAGTGGGTGGCGAACATCGACGGCCGCCGCAACCTCTGGGTCGCCGAGCCCGCGCCTGGCGGCAAAGGCTACGGCTCCCGCCAGATTACCCACTACGCCGACGACGACGGCCAGGAGATCAACTCCGCGCAATTTACGCCCGACTCCGCGAGCATCGTCTATGTCCGTGGCGACGATGTGCAGGGCGAGGGCCATCCCGTCCCCAACCCATCCTGGCTTCCCATGGGAGCCCAGCAGCAGCTATGGATCGTCAGCGCCGACGGCGGCCAACCGCGCCTGCTGGCCGAGGGTCACGATCCGGCGGTATCGCCCGACGGAAAGCAGGTCGCCTATATCCTGCGCGGCCAGGTATGGGCGCTTCACCTCGACGACCCCAAAGCCAAGCCCGCACAGTTGCTGCAGACCCGCGGCAGCGCGGCAAATCTGCGCTGGTCGCCGGACGGCTCGCGCCTCGCCTTCGTCAGCGGTCGCGGCGACCACAGCTTCATCGCCGTCTACACCGCCGCGACCGGCGCGATCACCTATCTCGACCCCTCCACCGACCGCGACGCCGATCCCGTGTGGTCGCCCGATTCGACCCGCATCGTCTTTCTTCGCACGCCGCCGGATCGCAGCTCCGTGCCCTTCGAAGCGCACCGTTCCGGCTTTCCCTGGTCGATTCGCGTTGTCGAGGTCACAACCGCCAAGGCGCATGAGGTCTGGCGCGCAGCCGAGGGACCAGGCAGCGTCTTCCACGCCACCGACTCCGACGACCAACTGCATTGGACCGCCGGCGACGGCATCGTCTTCCCGTGGGAGCAGGACGGCTGGCTGCATCTCTACGCCGTCCCCGCTGCTGGCGCAGCGACTACGGGCGGAACCGCCGCCGCACTGACTCCCGGCGAATTCGAAGTCGAGCATATCTCCCTCAGCGCCGACCGCAAGACGCTGGTCTTCGACTCCAACCAGAACGACCGCGATCGGAAGGACACGGACCGGCGCCACATCTGGCGCGTCGTCTTCGCCGCGGACGGTTCGAACCATGCACTCGAATCCGTCACCACCGGAGAGGGCATCGAAACCCAGCCGGTAGTCGCCAGCGACGGCGCGACCGTTGCCGTCCTGCGCTCCGACGTTCGCCTGCCCATGCGCGCCGCCATAGTCGAAGCCGAAGGCGGTCGCCTCACCGATCTCGCGCCCCAGGCCGTCCCCGCCGACTTCCCCTCAGCCCACTTCGTCACGCCCAAGCAGGTCATCTTTCCCGCCGCCGACGGCATGCAGATTCACGGCCAGCTCTTCCTGCCCGCGGACCTCAAGCCCGGCGAGCATCGCGCCGCGATGGTATTTTTCCACGGCGGCTCCAAACGCCAGATGCTGCTCGGCTGGAGCTACATGGAGTACTACTCCAACGCCTACGCCATGAACCAGTACCTGGCCAGCCTCGGCTACATCGTGCTCAGCGTCAACTACCGCAGCGGCATCGGCTATGGACTCAACTTCCGCGAAGCCCTCAACTACGGCGCGACCGGCGCCAGCGAGTTCAACGACGTGATGGGCGCGGGCCTCTATCTCAAGAACCGGCCGGACGTCGATGGTGCCCGCATCGGCTCCTGGGGCGGCAGCTATGGCGGCTACCTCACCGCGCTGGCGCTCTCCCGCGCCTCCGATCTCTTCGCCGCCGGCGTCGACATGCACGGCGTCCACGACTGGAACACCGCCATCCCCGTCTTCTCGCCTGAGTACAACCCGCTGGAGCGGCCCGACACCGCCCGCCTGGCCTTCACCTCATCCCCGATGGCGTCCGTCTCCACCTGGCGCTCGCCGGTGCTGCTAATCCACGGCGACGACGACCGCAACGTTCCCTTCGCCCAGGACATCGAACTCGTCGCCGCCCTGCGCAAGCAGAAGGTCGATTTCGAGGAACTCATCTTCCCCGATGAGATTCACGACTTCCTGCTGCGCCGCGACTGGGTGCACGCCTATGCAGCCAGCGCGGAGTTCCTCGGCCGCAAACTCGGTCCACCCGTCAGTCCGCAGCACTAATACTGTCCTGTCGGACGGGCCCACTGCGCGTGGAGCGGGAACTTCGTGACTCGTATTGGGCTTCGCGTGGTCCTCCCGATGGTCGGCACGGAATCCTGTTTGCGACCATCGGGAGCACCACGCGTAGCCTAAAAAAGGCGTGTGAACGCCCGCCCCACGCGCAGTGGGCAGTTGACCCCACCGCCGCGAAGACTGAGAATCGGAAGTGACAAGCTTTCTCCACTCACCAGGCTTCCGCGCCTGCTCTCGACATCAGAGGTTCCCATGATCGCCTACATCGTTCTTCTCGCCGCCGTGCTCAGCCGCATCCTTCCCCACGCCTTCCACTCCACGGCCTGGAACTTCACCGCCATCGGCGGCGGCCTGCTCTTCTTCGGCTCGCGCCTGCGCGGCACCGGCGCATCCAGCGGCTTCACCCGCAGCGCCGCCCTCAAGCTCGCCTCTGCCGTCGCCGTCCTCGCCCTGACCGACTACTTCCTCACCGCCTACGTCTATCAATATCCCTTCCACGTCTCGGGATACGTAGTCACGTGGCTCTGGTATGCCGCCATCTGCGTGCTCGGCATGGGCCTGCTGCAGAAGCCCAGTGTTCTGCGCGTAGGCGCAGGCGTTCTGGCGTCAGCGACCTCGTTCTTCCTGCTCTCGAACTTCATGGTCTGGGCTGGCAGCGGAATTGGCGCCATGTATCCGCACACCCTCGCCGGACTCGGAGCCTGCCTGACCGCCGGAATTCCCTTCTACCGCAACGACCTCGCCTCGACTGCGATCACCGCCGGAGCCCTCTTCGGCCTGCCCGTTCTCGCCGCCAAAATCGCGGAGAGCCTGCACGCCACTTCCAACCAGCCGCTGGCGTGACGTTGTACGTTGCACGTTCACCGTTGTTGGTTGGGTTCAGCTAAAGTCGCGAACGCACGACCGCCTCTAAGAAATCAGCGTCGAGTCGTCCGGCTCCGCCGCCACCGTGTCTATCTCCGCCGTCTCTTCAATCGGCAACTTGGTACCCCGCCCGGCGAAGACCTTGCGCAGGATGTAGACCAGCAGCCCCACCACCGCTACCCCAACAATCCCCAGTAGCAATCCCGGATGCTCATGCAGCGCATGCCGCCCTGCGTGCGCGATCTCCGGCCCATAGAAGATCGTGATCAGTGCGCATACCAGGAACTGCACGCACTTGCCCGCGAAGATCGCAAGCACAAACAGCAGCGGCTTCATCTCAAACACACCCGCCGCAAACTCAAACAACTTGATCGGCATCGGCGGAGGGCACATCGCCGGAATCATGATCGCCATGAACTCCTGCCGCTCGAACTTGTCCCGCAGTCCCTCGTAGCGCTCGCGGTTGATCCGCTTCAGCAGGAACAACTCCCCGCCCGCGCGCCCCACGTAGTACGGAATCAGGCTGCCGATCGCCGACGCTCCCGCCGCCATCAACACATAGAGCAGAAACTTCCTGTGGTCGCTGGCCACATATCCGATCACCACGCCGTCCATCGTCGTCGGCAGAGGAAACAGCCCCGAGTCGATGAAGGCAAGTCCGCCCAGTCCCCAGATGCCCAGCGGCTTCAGCGTGGCCATCAGTACGGCGTTGATCTTGTGCAGGACAACAATCGGGTGAAGTTTCACAACTGTTCGATTCTACGTTGCCCCCATCAAGTTGTCAGTTGGCAGTGATCAGTTGTCAGTGAAAACCACCCGGACCATTGAGCCCCCACGCTCCACATCTCGCTCTTGAGAAGGCGCAGGCCGAGCTATGACCCTCCGCACCCACCGCGCCCCAACTGACAACTGAGCACTGACAACTGAGTACTGACAACTGCCTCAGTGTCCCGTCCGCCCCGCCAGCAGATCCAGCGCATGCGGCAACACTCCCAGCACCGCCGCCAGTGAAGTCGTTGCCCCCGCCGGCGACCCCGGCAGGTTCACCACCAGCGCAACGCTCTCTGAAACCACCCCACACACTCCCCGGCTCAGCACCGCCAGCGGGGTATGTCGCAATCCCTCCGCGCGCATCCGTTCCGCCAACCCTTCCACCAGCCGCCCGCACACCATCCGCGTCGCCTCTGGAGTCACATCCCGCGCCGCCAGCCCGGTTCCGCCGGTCGTGACAATCAAGCTCGCACCGCCCGCCGCAAACCGGCGCAGCGCAGCCGCAATCAGCTCCACCTCATCCGGCAGCGTCTCCGTCACCACCTCGCCCGCGCCCGCCGCCTCCAGCATCTCTACCACCGCCGGCCCCGACCGGTCCGCTTGTTCTCCGCGCGCGCAGCGGTCGCTGACGGTCAGCACCACCACCCGCGTCTGCGCCGGAAACCGCACCGCCGCCCCCCCGTCCTTCGAACTCCCCTGCAATTCCGCCATCACCCTGCCAGTCTACTTCCAGCATCCCCGCGCCGTCGTGCAGCGGAGCCTCGGGATACGCATGCAAAAGTACTCAAACCCGATCCAAAAGTCGTATTCCTCTGCGAAGTGGAGACCGCTATATCTTAACTATGCCGAATCCCACCGAGATCGACTTCCAATTGCTAGCCGAGCACAGCGTCGATCTGATCTGCCGTGTCGGTCTGGACAAGGTCATTCGCTACGCATCTCCCTCCAGCCTTCACCTTCTCGGGTATACGCCCGAGGAGATGGTCGGCTCGGGGCCAGAGTTGATGGTCCTCCCTGAGGATCTCCCCCTGATCGCCGACTCCGCTGCCCGTCTTCAGACTCCAGGCGTAAAGAATAATCAAGTTACCGTCCGCATGCGGAAGAAGGACGGAACCCTCATCTGGGTGGAGACCAATGCGAGCCTGGTCCGCGACCCCATTACAGGCGGCCCTATTGAAATAGTCCTGGTCTTACGCGACATCACCGAACGCAAGCTCCTCGAACAGAAGCTCTCCGCCCAGGCGCTCACCGATGGACTCACAGGACTTGCGAACCGGCGCGCCTTCGACAAAGCGTTGGAGAAGGAATGGAAACGCACCCTGCGCGAAGGTTCCCAGATGTCTCTGCTCATGCTCGACATCGATCGCTTCAAGCCGTTCAACGATGAATATGGGCATCAGTTTGGAGATGATTGTCTGCGTGCAGTCGCAACCGCCGTAGCCAACACAACCCGCCGGGCAATCGACATCGTGGCTCGGTATGGAGGCGAGGAGATCGCCATCATCCTCCCATGCACCGACGCCAACGGCGCATTGCTGGTCGCGGAAAAGATGCGGCACGCCGTCATGGATCTCAAGATTCCTCATGCGAAAAATTACGAGGCCGGGGGAATCGTGACCGCCAGCATCGGCGTGGCGACAGCCCTGGCTCGCCATGGTGGAACCATGAAGATGCCCGAAAGCATTCTGCTGTCCGCCGACTACGCCTTGTATCAAGCCAAGCACGACGGCCGCAACCGGGTCGCCACATCTCTTTTGATGGCTTCGCAGGATACTGCAGCCATCGAAGCTTCAGTCCTCGCAGAATCCCACCACGGCAAATAGCCCAGCGCTCGTCGAATCGCTTCAGCCCGACATTCCAGCCGTCACTTCACCTCGAAGCTCGCGCTCACCACGCCCGGAGCAGCGTGCGCGCCCACCACCCATTCGCTCATCGGATTCAGTTCCTGGCAATCGATGCAGATCGTTCTGGCATGGGCATGGCCGCAGTGCGGACACACCCCACGCGTGGTAAACGTGTCGAAGGCCTGCTTGCACTCGTCGCACCTCCAGTAAGCGCCCATCAGCGGAGCCGTCCTGCAGCTTGGGCACGCGAACCCCTCCCGGCGCGGCAGCTTCGCCAGCTTCAGCAGCGCCCGCGCATGCTGGAATCCGTTCCAGCAGTTGATCGCCAGAAACACGCAGATCGCAGCAGTCCACAACGACCGCGTCCACACCGCATACGCAATCAACCCCGCGATGCCCACAAACCCCAGTACCGTCGCCACCATCAGGCTGCGCGCCCGCCCAATCGCAAACCATAGAAGCGACCGCAGAATCTGTCCGCCATCCAGTGGATATACCGGCAGCATATTGAAGACCAGCAGCAGCACATCGATCAACAAGACCGTCTGCAGGTACATGTACGTATCGGGCCGGGTTTCGGCCCAGCCTATCGCCCCAGCGATGTGCACGGCAAAATACAGCACCGGCGCCAGCGCCACGTTCACCAGCGGTCCCGCCGCAATACTCCACAGCGTCGCCCCCGGCCGCTGCGGAGCCCGCACATACGCCACCCCGCCAAACGGCCACAGCAGAATCTGGTTCGCCGTTCCCCCCACCGACCGGCACGCCAGCGCATGCCCAAACTCGTGCGTCAGCACAATCGCAAACAGCGACAGGTACTCGAGCACGCTCCACCCAATCGAGGAGTATCGATATCGCCCGCCCTGGATCTCATACAGCGCCACCAGAAACCACGACCAATGCAGGTACAGATCCACCCCGGCAAGTTGAAACAGATGAATCGAACCCTTACGTCCACTCGGCATGCACGTAGCTTACTGCATCCCGCCAAATGCCAAGCCTGGCGCATGCACCTGTATGGGTTGCCGGTGCGCGCCAATCCGTGTCAATTCGTGGCAGGTCTTCTCGCCATCTCCCGCCAGCCGTGCCCAAAAAGATGAGAAAATAGAGGAGCCGCGAAGCCGCGGGCGCTTTTCCGGGTCTCTATGCAATGAGACAGGTGCCGGAACTCTCGTCGCCCTGCATCATTTCCGCGCCGGCAAACGTCATACCTAATATCGCTGATGCAAACTCTGCAATTGCAACCCAACTCGTCCCGCAGCAGCGAACCCACCGGGGATCGGAACACCACCGGAGTCGCGCCCCCGCCCAAGCCCGGCGAACCGTCCCAGCCCGCCCCGGCGGTCAAGGCGATCCGCCCCCCAGCCGGCCCTCAGCCCATCAAACTCCGCAACAGCCGCTACGGCGAGCTCGAAGAGCACGAGCTCATCCACCTCATCGACACCCTCGATGACGAACGCTCCCGCGCCCGCTTCCGGGAGTCCATCTACATCTCCGTCATCATCTGGCTGGCCATCGGCTGGTTCCTCTTCTACGGCCCGCGCGTGCTGTGGCATCAGCCCACCCTGCAAGACCCCATCGCCCTGATGAAGCAGCACGACAAGGAGAACCTTACCTACGTCAGCCCGCCCAGGGCACCCAAATTCAAGCCTCCGGTCATCAATCAGAAGACCATCCAGCAGCTCCAGAAGCAGGCCCGCGAAGCTCCGCCCACGCCGCAGCCGCCCGCTCCGCAGGCGCCGCCGCCTCCGCCACAGCCTGAAGTGGCGCACAACACAGCGCCGCCCGTGCCCACGCCCCCGCTGCCGCTGCCCGCCGCGCCCCACCCCGCTCCGTCGGTGGAACTGCCCGCCGCGCCGCATCCCAACTTCGCCCAAAACTCGCAGTCCGCCCACGACGCCATTCAGAACGCCATGCGCGGAGCCCTCAACGGGCGCACTGGAGCCGAAGTCGGTGGCGCGCCCGGCGCAGGAGGCCCGCTCCAGGCCGGAGCCCAGATCCTCTCCGACGTCGGCGACTGGGACCCCAGCGCCTACATGCGCCGTCTCCACAACGACATCCAGCGCAACTGGGACCCGCTCATTCCGGAGGAGGTTCAGCCCCCGCTGCTAAAGCGTGGCATGGTCGGCATCCGCTTCACCATCCTGCGCGACGGATCAATCAGCGGCCCCAGGAACGGCCAACCGGTGCTCGAAACCCCCTCCGGCGATGTCGCCCTCGACAAAGCCGCTTGGTTCGCCATCACCAGCGAAGGCCAGTTCCCGCCACTGCCCAAGGAATTCCACGGCCAGCAGCTCGAACTCCGCGTCGGCTTCTTCTACAACATTCCCATCCAGCAGTAGCCCGCACCTCACCCTCCAAGGCGTCGCTTTCCTGCCTTAAACTGGGTGCTCCCGCTTGCGAGCCTCGTCTTTCGAATCAAGGCCGGTCGAATCGGCGGGCGTGACCTCTCCCAGCGAATCGTTCACGAGCTCTTCGGAAACCTCTTCCTGGTTCAATTTGACCGGCCGAATGGTCTTCTTTTCATGGCTCATATAGGCTGCCTCTCTCAAGATTAGGATGCAAAGCGCTCCCAGCCGAACTGGCCTCGACCGGACGGCCCGTAAAGTCGTTTGCAGCAACTTGGCGGCAGGAATTAGGTCAAAAATTGGGGGTCAAGCCGCAGGCAGCCTATCTGTCTGATTCGAACGGCCAATAGCTCCGCCGGGGAGTTTTGCCCAACCCGCTACAATTAAGGAGTTAGGTTAAGAAAGACGAAGGCGATCAGGTTGAGAAAGAGAAGGAGTCTCGACCTGAGCCACGATTCTTTCAGCTAACCTACTTTGCTTCTTATATTTACCCGTAAATTATTTGGATTCTTATATTTAGCGGCATCGTTCTTGCCAAATATAACAATCGAAGCCATTTAGCAGGGGGGTACCCCCCCGGGGGAGGGGTATATCAAGGCGGACAGCAATGCAGCCGTCAACCCGACAAATATCCCGTAAATTGGCCCCTGAGAGAGGAGTTCCGCGGCATGCCATAGAATTGCCTTGCCAGCGCACGCCAGCCAATGACCACCCCAACACACCTCGAACGCCGCCGCCAGGTCCGCGGGCTCCTGCTCCTCGCCCTTGCCGCCATCGCGTTCGCCATCTACCGCGCCGGCATCCACAACGTCTTCACGCGCGGCTGGTGGCGCCTTTGGTAAGTCGCGACCCGCCGCTCATCGTCCTCTGCGGCCCTACTGCCAGCGGCAAAACCGCCCTCGCCCTCGCCCTGGCCGAGTGCTTCTCCGGCGAAATCGTCTCCTGCGACTCGGTCGCCGTCTACCGCGGCATGGAGATCGGCACCGCTAAACCCACTCTGGCCGAGCGCGCCCGCGTCCCGCACCACCTCATCGACATCCTCACCCCCGACGAAACCTGCACCGCCGGCGACTACAGCCGCCTCGCCCGCGAAGCTATCGCCGGAATCAGCCAGCGGCGGGTGCCATATGTATCGCCGGGTGATGCGTGGAATCCACAAAACCCAACCGTATTCACGCGCGAAGAGCGTCGAGAACAGCACGAAGTGCTGCCTATCGTCGCCGGAGGCACCGGCCTTTACCTGCGCGCGCTGCTCGACGGCCTCTTCGCCGCGCCCCAGCGCCACGAGCCTCTCCGCGAAAAACTCCGCGCCCGCGCGACCCAGAAAGGCCCCACCCACCTCCACCGCATCCTTACTCGCCTCGACCCCGCAGCCGCCGCCCTCATCCACCCCAACGACAGCCCAAAAATCATCCGCGCCGTCGAAGTTACCCTCGCCGCCCGGCAGCCCATCACCGAGCAGTGGCAACAGCAAACCCGCGACGCGCTCACCGGCTACCGCATCCTCCGGCTGGGCCTCAATCCGCCCAGACCAGCCCTCTACGCCCGCATCAACCGCCGCGCCGCCGAGATGTTCGACCGCGGCCTGGTCGAAGAGACCACCCAACTCGTCGAAACCTATGGCTTCGAATGCCGAGCCTTCACCTCGCTCGGCTACGCCCAGGCCATCGCTGTTCTGCGTGGCGAGCTTAGCCGCGACCAAGCCGTCGCGCTGGCCGCGCAAGGCCACCGCAACTACGCCAAACGCCAACTCACCTGGTTCCGCAAAGACCCCCTCATCCACTGGCTCCCCAACTTCGGCTCCGACCCCGAAACCATCACCGAAGCCACCACCCTTGTCGCAAATCATCTGGCCACGTCCCCGTAACGCTCGCCGTCGATCCCACTTCAATCTCTCTCCACACCATCAAAACCCATGCGCCCGCCTTGCACCCCGTTCACTGTCCGTTGGCGTTACGCTGGCACAATCGTCCCAAAGCTTCACCCAAGGAGGAAATCACCATGAGCATGTTCACTACTAAAGATGGCACCGATCTTTACTACAAGGATTGGGGCGTCGGCCAGCCCGTAGTCTTCTCGCACGGATGGCCTCTCAGCGCCGACGCCTTCGAAGACCAGATGAACTTCCTCGTCAACCACGGCTACCGCTGCGTCGCCCACGACCGCCGCGGACATGGCCGTTCCAGCCAGCCCTTCAATGGCAACGACCTGGACACCTACGCCGACGATCTCGCCGAGTTCGTCACCTTCCTCGATCTCAAGGACGCGATCCATGTCGGCCATTCCACCGGCGGCGGCGAGGTTGCCCGCTACATCGGTCGCCATGGCACCAGCCGCGTCGCCAAGGCCGTCCTGATCAGCGCCATTCCGCCGCTGATGTTGAAGACACCGGCCAATCCCGCGGGCCTGCCCATCGAAGTCTTCGACCGCCTGCGCGCCAACGTACAGGCCGATCGCGCGCAGTTCTTTACCGATCTCAGCGCGCCCTTCTACGGCGCCAACCGCCCCGGCAGCAAAGTCTCCGACGGCCTGCGCCACTCTTTCTGGCTGCAGGGAATGATGTGCGGATTCCCCGCGGCCTACTACTGCATCAAGGCCTTCTCCGAGTCCGACTGCACTGAGGACCTGAAGAAGTTCGACATCCCCACCCTCATCCTCCACGGCGACGACGACCAGATCGTCCCCATCGTCGCCGGCGGCATGCTCTCCTCGAAGATCGTAAAAGGCGCTGAGTTCAAGATCTACAAAGGCGCACCGCACGGCATGTGCTCCACCCTCAAGGACGAGATCAACGCCGACCTGCTCGCCTTCTTCAAGAAGCAAGCCGCATCCAAGGCCGCATGAAGCGACGGTCCTGCCGGACGGGCCCACTGCGCGTGGGGCGGTCACTTCGTGACTTATGCTGAGCTTCGCGTGGACCTCCCGATGGTCGGGGTTCAGATTGTGACCATCGGGAGAACACCCACGCGAAGCCCAATACGCGTCACGAAGTGACCGCTGCCCGCGCAAGGCACCCGTTCGGCAGGACTGTATTAAGAAGCCTGCAACGTCAGATCATCCGCCAGCTTGAAGTGCACAATCGACTCGGCCGGAATATCCAGGTCGCGGTTGCCCGTCAACCCTGCAGCCGCTGTGCCCGCACCGCCGCCGGCGAGTCCGCCGATCAGCAACCCGGTCCCGCCGCTGGCAATTCCGCCAATTAGCATTCCCAGCCCCGCGCCGCCGCCGATCATCCCCGCCGACCGTTTGCCCTTGCCCTTCTTGGTCTCGCGCAGGTCGCGCGTTTCCACCGGATACTGTGTCCCATTCAGCGTCAGCGACGTCAGCCGCAGTTCCAGCTCCGACCGGCCCTTGAAGTGGCCACGCCGGTGCGACTCGTCCACGACCCCGTTCACCGGCGTGCCCTTCGGCAGAATCACGCGCCCCGTCGAATCTGTCCACGCCTCCACCACCTCGCCGTCAAACCGCGCGCCCGCCGGCGTGTGCTTCACACTGATGTTCTGGTTGATCCGGATCGCCAGTTCCGACCCGGCCGGAATATTTACATCTGCCGGCCGAATCACCGGCGCGCCGCCCGCCACAGCTCCTCCAGGAGCAGGCTGCCCGTTCGCATACGTCGGCCCATTCGCCGAAACGCCGCCCGCTGCCGCCGGAGTCACCGTCGTCGTCACCGCCTGAGTTGTCTGTCCGGAAGCCGGAGGTTGCACCGTGGTCGTCGTCGTATTACCGCTCTTATCGACCGACACCACCTGCTGCGGCTGCCCCGTCGCCGCCGCCTGCTTCTTCGCCGCGTCAACCGCTTTATCCTGCTGCGACTCGCACCCTGCCAGCATCGCCATCACCAGAATCGTCGCGCCGCACACCGTAACCAATCTCGATCGAACCAATCCCTGAGCCTTCATCAGTGTCGTCCCCTTATCGTTCTACGTTGTTCGTTGACCGTTGTCCGTTACAACAACCAGCTCATCCGCCGTATTCCAAACGACCAACGGAGAACGTACAACGGACAACCTGTCTTCGGTAAGATGCTCATTTCCTGTATGCGACCGCCGCATTCGCAAAGGTTTACGATTGATTCCATGGATTCAGCGTCTTCCCCCATCATCCCGCGACCTCAACTCGCTCACCTCACCACTGCCCTCGACGACCTGCGCGCCCGCGGCACCCACTTCCGCCTGCGCATCCTCGACGACGAGCAAGGTCCCGTCTGCCACTATGACGGCCGCGAGGTCATCAACCTCGCCAGCAACAACTACCTCGGGCTGTGCAACCACCCCAAACTCCGCGAAGCCGCCATTGCCGCCACCGAGAAGTACGGCGTTGGCTCCGGAGCCGTCCGCACCATCGCCGGAACCATGCGCATCCACATGGAGCTCGAAGAAAAAATTGCCGCCTTCAAGAACGTCGAAGCCTGCGTCGTCTTCCAGTCGGGCTTCGCCGCTAACGCCGGCACGGTGTCGTCGATTCTGGGCAAGGACGACTTCATCCTCTCCGACGAGCTCAACCACGCGTCCATCATCGACGGTGCGCGCCTCTCCCGCGCCAAGATCAAAGTCTTCCGCCACAAAGACATCGCCCACGCCGAGGAACTCTTGCGCGAACTCCAGAGCGAGCCTGGCCACAAGCTCCTCATCACCGACGGCGTCTTCTCCATGGATGGCGACATCGGCCCCGTCGGCGCGCTAGCCGACCTCGCCGAAAAATACGGCGCTATCATGATGGTCGACGACGCCCACGCCTCTGGCGTCCTCGGCCGCAACGGCCGCGGCTCCATCGACCACTTCAACGCCCACGGCAAAGTCGATGTCCAGGTTGGGACGCTATCCAAAGCCATCGGCGCGCTTGGAGGCTACGTCTGTGGATCGCGCGACCTGATTGACTACCTCTATCACCGCGCCCGCCCGTTCCTCTTCTCCACCTCGCACCCACCCTCGGTCGCCGCCACCTGCATTGCAGCCTTCGACATCCTCGAAAATGAGCCCGACCGCATCGAGCGCCTGTGGGATAACACGCACTACTTCAAATCACAACTGGCCGCAGCCGGCTTCGACATCGGCGGCCGCACCACGCCGATGAGCGAAACCCCCATCACTCCTATAGTCATTGGCGACGGCCGCGCCACCATGGACTTCTCTCGCGCGCTCTTCGAAGCCGGCCTGATGGCTACCGGCATCGGATTCCCTACAGTCCCCGAAGGCAAGGCCCGCATCCGCACCATCATGACCAGCGAGCACACCCGCCCGCAAATCGATCGCGCCCTTGAAATCATCGCTACCACCGCCCGCGCCTCCGGCATCCTCTAGTTCAAAGCCAATGGGCACCTGCTAGTTGGTGGTGGAAGAGACGGGGGCGTCGGGGGCGAGGTATTGGTTGAGCCAGGCGATCCAGCGGCGGCGGATGTCGCGCTGGCGGATGGGGTCGCCGGGGGAGTGGCCGGAGACGGGGTAGGCGAAGAACTGGGTGGTGACGCCGTTGTCCTTGAGGGCGCGGAAGAGCTCGTACGATTCGACGATGGGGACGCGTGTGTCGCCGGTGTCGTGCAGGATGAGCGTGGGTGCGTGGATGTGCTGGGCGAAGCTGATGGGCGACTGCGCGGCGTAGGCCTTGAGGTTGTCGCCGATGAAGGGCTTGCCGCCGACCTGGTCGGAGATGGTGACGTTGCCGTCGGCGATGGCGTACATGTTGAGCCAGTCGGTGACTGAGGCTCCGGCGACGGCGGCCTTCCAGACGTCGTAGTGGACGAGCAGCCAAGTGGTCATGTAGCCGCCGTAGCTCCAGCCGGAGACGGCGAGTCGGGAGGTGTCGACGAAGCCGCGTTTTTCGAGCATGGCGACGCCGGCCATGACGTCGCGGCCGGGGCCTTCGCCGGCGTCCTTGTAGATGGAGGCGTAGAAGGCGTTGCCCAGGTTGTCGGAGCCGCGGTAGTTGGGTTCGAAGATGACCCAGTTCTGCGCGGCCATCATCTGGACGGTGAGGTTGAAGGTCTCCTTCGACGCGGAGTTGGGGCCACCGTGGACGTAGAGGACGAGCGGGTACTTCTTGTCGGACGAGAAGTTGGGCGGATAGGTGACAACGCCATCGAGCTCGGTTTTATCACTCGTCCAACTGACGGTTTCGGACTTGCCGCGTTCGAGCGAGTCGAAGACGGCGTTGAAGTCGGTGAGGCGGACGGGCGGACTGGTGAGGGTGGGCATGTAGTAGAGCTCGGCGGTGCGGTCGGGGGTGGAGCCGACGAGGGCAAGCTGGTCTTTTGGACCCAGGTTGATGTCGACCCAGTACGCGGTTGCGGGAGTGATGTTGCCGAGTACGAGGCGATGGGGTGCGCCGTCGAGCGGCTTGAGCCAGAGGCCGAGGGTGGTGGCGTCGTTGGCGCCCACGAGGAGGGCTTTGCTGTCGGAGGTCCAGAGGGCGCGCTCGATGTTGCGGTCGATGGCGGAGGTTTCGGAGCGGTCGTTTGAGCCGTTGGTCGAGACGACGCGAACCTCGCTGATGTTCCACGCCTTGCTATCGATGGGATACCAGTAGGCGATGTTGGCGCCGTCGGGGGAGAGGATGGGGTAGCTTTCGAAGAGGGTGCGTTTGGTGATGGGCGAGATGGCCCCGGTGGCGACGTCGAGCAGCTCCATCTGGGATTGTTCGCCGTCGCCTGAGAGCGGGGAGATTTGTTTGACGAAGGCGAGCTGCTTGCCGTCGGGCGTCCAGTTGATGGGCGAAGAGGGCGAGCCTGGCGGGAAGCTGACGGGCAACGACCAGGTGCCGGAGGTGAGGCGTTTGGCGTCGCCGCCGGCGGCGGGGATGAGCCAGATGTGGGTGGAGAGGGAGTGCGCGGTGACCAGCGAATCGTTGGGGCCGACTTCGAAGGCGTCCTCGAATTTGGCTTCGCCCTCGAGCTTGGGCTTCTCGTCCTCGGCGGCGAAGGCGATGGCGCTGCCGTCGGGCTTCCACGCGAACTGGGTGACGGCCCCGGCGGCGCGGGTGAGCTGGGTGGAGTCGCCACCGTTCATGGGCAGCAGGAAGACCTGGGATTTTTTGTCGGCGTCCTCGGCGATATAGGCGAGCTGGTCGCCGGCGGGAGACCAGCGGGGATACCCCTTGACCACGCGGTCGTGGGTAAGCACGCGCTGCGCATGGGTCGCGATGTCGACTAGCACGAGGTCGGACTCGAACTTGTCGGTTTTGAGGTTGGGGCGGCCCACGACGAGGACGATTGACTTGCCGTCGGGGCTGATCTGCGGGTCGGAGACGTGGACGACGCGGGCGGCGTCGTCGGCGGTGAAGCGCGAGGCCAGGGCAGGCGGCACGATGAGGGCGAGAGAGATGGAAAGAGTCAGCAGACGAGTCATCGTGCACGCTCCGCGATTCAGGTGGGTGCGGCGATTGTATCAATTGGAATGGGTGTGCGCTCGAACCCGGAGCGCTCAGAATGGCGGGTCTAAAAATCTGTTTAAGCTGTACTGCCGGACGGGAACCCTGCGCGGGCAGCGGTCACTTCGCGACGCGTATCGGGCTTCGCGTGGTGCTCACGATGGTCGCAAACAGAATTCCGTGCCGATGGCCGACAGCACCTTCCGTGTGGTTCGTGAACAGGTTCGAGGAATCGTAGAATAGCGAGATGGCGAACAATCCGATTGCAGATAACTTTCTCGACTATGCCGCAAAGCGTATGAAGCTCTCGCAGGAGCAGATTGCCCGGTGCGTGGAGCGACTGTCCGAGGAGCAGATGTGGCATCGCGGCGGGGACTATGAAAATTCCGTTGCCAATTTGCTGCTGCATCTTGAAGGGAATATTCGGCAGTGGATTCTGCACGGCGTGGACGAGCAGCCGGATGTGCGCGAGCGCGATGAGGAGTTCACGTTGGCGCGGTCAATGAATGCCAGCGAGGCACGGAGGCGGTTTGACGCTACGGTTGACGAGGCGGTTGCGGTGATTGCGAAGCTCGATCGGGAGCGGCTGCTGGTGGTGATCGATCCTCAGCCGGCGGGGGCGGCGCGGCACGTGACGATTCTGGAGGCGATCTTCAAGGTGGTGGGGCATCTGGAGATGCATGCGGGGCAGATTATTCTGCTGACCAAGCAGATGGTGGCGGCGGATCTGGATTTGAGCATGCCGCGGAAGCGGTAGGGTCGGCCGCGCCGGAGATGCGGAACGATTCATGGCAGAGGCGGGAATTTTAGCGCGGACTTTCAGCCCGCCGATTGTTGCGGGGTCACCCAACCTGGGGCTTCGCCCCAGGCTACGATAGCGCAGGCCGTTGGCCCGCAACGGTATTCTCTATCGCAATATATGAGATCTGCCGTCAGTCGGTGTCGGGGAGGCCGGAGCCCTTTTGGTGGAGGAAGAAGTCTACGGTGTGGTTGGTGTGGAGTGGGAAGAAGGGTGTGGGGTGCTGGGTGTAGTCGAAGCAGTCGCGGAAGTCGTCGGCGGTGGTGTCGCGGGTTCCGAGGGTGGGCAGGCTGAAGACCTCCTCCATGTAGCGGAGGAAGCCGGACGACTCGTGGGTGACGTGGGAGACGTAGCCGCGTTTGGCGTAGGGGCCGACGACGAGGACGGGGACGCGGAAGCCGAGGCCCATGTTGTCGGTCTGGGGCGGGGAGACGTGGTCGTAGAAGCCCCCCCAGTCATCCCATGCGATGAAGATGGTGGTGGAGTTCCAGTACTTGCTCTGGCCGATGGCGTTGACGATGCTGGCGACCCAGTCTGGGCCCTGGGCGGGCGCGCCGGGGTGGTCGGAGTTATTGAAGGCGGGGACGATCCAGGTGACCTGGGCGAGCTGGCCGTTGGCGATGTCGGTGAGGACGGAGGTTTCGGGCGAGGTGACGTCCTCGTGCCAGTCGGCGCCGAAGCGGATGTGGCGAATGGCCTGGTAGGCGGAGAGGAGAAAGAACTGGTCACTGGTGGGGCTGGGCGCATAGTAGCGCCAGGTGATGCCCTTGGCGTCGAGCAGGTCGGCCATGGTCTGGTAGTCAAAGCAGGGGTAGACGCCGGGCAGGTCGGTGCCGTTGGGGCCAATCAGCGGCACGGTGGCGTTGGGCGCGGCATCGCAGCCCCAGACACCGCCGTTGGGGTTCTCGCTGGCGCCGCCGGACTGGCCGGCGATCATGTACTGGTGGGCGACGAAGCTGGGGCCGGTGTTGGATTGGAACATGCGGTCGCCGAGGGTGAAGTTATGGGCGAGGGTCCAGTAAGGGACCGTCTCGCTGGGGTCGATATAGGAGTAGGGGAGCATGGTCCCTTTGTTGTCGAAGTTGTCCATCTTGCCCGAGTCCCACTGCTGCCACCAGCCGGTGTGGGTGTGGTCGATGTCGGGGCCGTTGCCAAGCGGGGTGACCACGAGCGGGACGTGGACGCCGAGGTTCATACCGGCCTGGACGGTGTCGGCTCCGGGATAGCCGTTGAAGAGGTTATCGAAGGAGCGGTTCTCCTGCATGATGACGACGACGTGCTGGATGGGGGTGGCGGGCGGCTCGGCGAGCGGTGGAACGACGTGCGTCAATGCCTTGATCGCGACGAAGAGCAGGATCGCCGCGAGTGCAGCGCCGGTGAGCACGAGGGGCAAAAAGTGAGCGAGGCGTCGAGGTTGAATCATGTGCTTGTCTCCGTCTACTCGGGCGGAAGGCGGAGGGTTGCGTAGTCGCGGCCGGTGACGATGCAGAGGGCTTCGACGACGAGGTTATGGTCCTCGCGCTGGGGCAGGCCGGAGACGGTGACCGCACCGACGATGCCCGTGCCGGCGACGATGATAGGGAAGCAGCCTCCGTGGGCGGCGTAGTCCTCTTCGGGCAGGTTGTAGCGCGCGCCGAAGCTGAGGCCGGATTGCTCGAGCAGGCGGCCGACGTGGTAGGAACACTTGTGGAAGCGCGCGACGGTGTTGATCTTGCGCGCGACCCAGCGCTGATTGTCAGGCGTGGTTCCGGCGAGGGCGCAGTAGAAGAGCTGCTGGTGGGGCGAGCCGAAGCGGCGCACATCGACGACGAGCGAGTATTTGCGTTCGATGGCGAGGTCGCGCAGGGTGGTGCCAATCTGCCAGGCAATGTCGGGGGTGAAGCCGGGCAGGGTGAGGGTGGACTCCTGCTTGACGAGGGCGGCGATGTCTTCCTGGAGGGGCATGGTGCTCCTGTGGGCCGTGGTGGCGACAGCGTACAGGATACCCGGATTGAAGAGGCCGGCGGAGATTTGGAATTACACCACCCGGATATAGAATCACAAGAATCGAGCTTCTCGGCCCCTGGAGCCCGTCGCATACGTCCAACCTCCGAGCACAATCTACACTCGGGATGGTCCGAATGAAGCATCTCGCCTCTATCGCGCCTCTGCTTACAGCGACTGTGTTCGCGGCGCGCCTCTTAGCCCAGACCGCCAATCTTTTCCTGGTTGAACCCTTATGAAAATCCTTCGCCTTGCTGCTGCTACTCTTCTCGCCTCCTCGACTTTCATTCTTTTCGCGCAGACGCCGGCTCCGGCGAAGGATTCAGCTACGGCAGCGTCCGCAGAGCCCCTGATCGTCGATGTACACCCGTCGCCGTATCGCGCCGTGATCTGGTACCGAACCAATATCGGCAATCAGCGTTTCGACATGCGCGACGCCAGCATCCTCGACCTGATCTCTCTCGCATACGACCGTGAGACGGGCGCTGTCCTGGGCGGTCCGACCTGGATCGGCTTCGACCGCTTCGATGTGATTGCGAAGATATCCTCTCTGAAGGCGCAACCCCCCAACTCGAACCCGGCGGCCCCGCAAACCTCCGAGAACCCCTACGACAAGATTCGCCCTGTGCTGAAACAGGTTTTGACGGAGCGTTTTCACCTGACCTACCACACGGAGGACCGGTCGCTGCCCGGCTATATCGTTACGGTCGCAAAGGAGGGCGCGAAGCTTGCCGACGCGAAGGACCCCACGGCTGCGGCCGACTGCCCGGTTGCAGAAGACAAGGCGACTCCGGGGGTGTACGTCATCACCTGCACCTCCCAGACCATGGAACAGTTTCTCAAGCTCTTTGGCATTTTCCCTCACCCCGCCGTCGATCACACCGGCCTTAAGAAGTCCTACGATTTCACGCTTAAGCTCGCCTTCGCTCAGTTGCAGAACCAGGACGACTACGTTCGCGTTTACACCGAGGCATTGAAGCAACAGCTTGGCCTGGTAGCCGCCCCGGGAGACGTGGCGCAGCCCGCCATCGTGGTGGACAAGGTGGACCGCACCCCGACAGGGAACGCGCCGGACGTTGCCACGCTGATCCCGCCGCCGCGCGATCTGGAATTTGACGTCGCCACCATCAAGCCAGCCGCCGACACGGAACCGCAGCAACAGATTCGTCCCCTCGGCTCGCAGATTACCTTCAGCAGTTGGACCCTGCGGGCGCTTATGGTCGAGGCCTGGCAACTGCCCACCGGAGCCGTGATCGCCAACCGGCCTGCTTGGTTCGACGTAACCAAATACACCATCCTGGTGAAGCTGCCGCCGGATATCGAGGCCCGCAACGTCTTCCGGGACCGCGACCTGATCGACCGCATGCTGCAGAAACTTCTGGTGGAGCGCTACCAGATCAAATACCACTGGGGCGAGCAGACGCAGGCGGACGCGTATGTCCTGCTTCCAGGCACTCCAAAGATGAAGAAGGCCGACCCCAACTCGCGGACCTCCTGCGGATTTGGAGCGCCCGAAGGCGAAAAGGCCGTCACCAGCACGCCGGACTCGCCGTTCGACCAGGAGGTCCACTGCCAGAATGTGACGATGGACCAATTCGCTGACGTTGCCCAGAGCCTGGCCGGCTATGAGATCAAGAATCGTGTTCCCAACAAGACCGGGCTGGCGGGCTCGTATGACTTTACGCTGTTCTACACCACCACCCGTAAACTTCGCGTGGACATAAAAGCTGCCGCCGACGCGGCCAAGCAAGCCGGCGATACTGCCGTGGAACCCGTGGCCGGAATCTCCCTGGAGGACGCCATCCGCAAGCAGCTTGGCCTTCGGCTGGAAAGGCAGCCGCTGACGCTTCCCGCTCTCGTGCTGGAGCACATCGAACAGACCCCGACCGAGAATTGAGGCTGCTGCAATTCCGAAAGGCGATACCGAGAAATGACGCTGCGTGGATTTTGATCGAACGACTTCTCCCGGGAGGTGGTTTGTGGTGCCTCCCGGGAGATGGTTGGTGGTGGGTTTGGGTTAGAGCTTGGTGGGGGTGGCGGCGCCGTAGGCGATTCCGTTGAAGAGGAATTTGAAGGTGCCGTGGGGTTGGCCGCGGAAGGTGATCTCCGGGCCGAAGAGGAAGATCTTGCCTTTGCCCACCTGGGCAGAGATGATGGCGGTGGTTCCGTTGAGGTACTGCTGACCCCAGGCCCAGCCGCTGTCGAGCACGTGGTCGCCCTGATACCAGGAGACGGCTGAGACTCCGGCCAGAGCCGCGCTGGGTAACAGCTTGAACGACGGGCTGCGGTCGTAGAAGACGTCCAGGCTGGTGGGCAGACCGTAGGCGAGCGGGTTGGAGTTGTCGACCTGCGCGCGCAGCAGCGAGCCGGGGATGTAGTACTTTTCTCCGGGCAGGGGTACTGGCGTACCAGCAGGACCCATCTCGGTGAGGCCGTCGGTGATGGGCATAGCCAGCGCCTGCGAGAGCGAAGTGGAACTGCCGATGGCGAGGATGGCGCCGCCCTCCTCGGCGAACTCCTTGAGGGCGGGAGCGGACTTGTCTCTGGTGTAGGTGCCGAGCCAGGGACGCATCTCCTCGGGAATGGTTTCGGGTTTGGGCTGTGCGCCGAAGAAGCCTTCGCCGCCGCCGCGCGCCGGCTCAGAGCCGAGGCGGAGGCCGTCGGGGAAGATGAGGACATCGTACTTATCCTTCAGGTGGCCGGCGTCAATGGCTTGGGGATAGACGACCTGATAGGGGAATTCGAAGTGCTCGAAGATGAAGCGCAGCCAGCCGGAGGGCATGTTGCCGCCGTAGACGTCGGCGAGGCCGATGCGGACCTGCTTCTGTTTGAAGGCGTCGCCGGTGGGTGCGGTGGCCACGCCGAAGGCGGAGATGCCGAGCTTCTCAACGGCGGTCTGCACGATAGGCGTGGATTTGGGCGAGGCCGGAATCCAGAGCGCGCCGCTGGCCATCATCTTGTCGCCTGCGGTTTGCGGGGCCTTCATCCAGTACACGTCGCAGCCGGCGGCGAGCAGGCGGTTGGACAGGGTGAAGGCGTCGTTGTATTCGTGGCTGACCAGGTAGCCGGCGGGATTGGCGGGGCCGGTGATGGTTCCGGCGACGGGGATGGCGAGATCGGTCGAGATCTCCTTGAAGGGGCCGTCGAAGGCAGCGTACTCGCGGTCGACTTTGACGCCCATCTGGAAGGCGAGGGTGTAGCCGGTGACGTCGTAGGGCGGAATGGGCGGCCCGCCGGGATACTTGAAGTCATCGGGGTGGTCCTGCGCCTCGAACATGTCGAGGACCTGGGGGCGGAAGGCCTGGTCGGCTTTGACGATGTAGGAGTTCTTCGGATATTGCTTGCCGTCGACGGTGAAGTCGGAGGTGGCCTGCAGGATGGTGACGCCGTTCTTCATCAGGGTGTTGACGAAGCGGGTCGCGGTGGGAAAGTCGGGCTGGTCGGAGGGCAGGATGTAGCCGCGGGGATCGCGCTGGGAAGGATCGTGGAGAACCGTTTTGTAAAGGTCCGCTGAGACGCCTGTGGGGCGACCGCCTCCGCCGCCTGCTCCGCCGCCCGCTCCGCCACCTGCTGCAGCGGCTCCTCCTCCGCGTCCGGCACGTGGGGCGGGTGCGTCGGCGGCGGCTTTCTCAAGGGCGGCGATGCGCTTGGGGGTTACGGTCCAGGAGTCGGTTTCGCCCCTTTCGATGGAGTTCTTGCCCATGTGGTAGATGTCGTAGAGGAGCTGCTCGCGGTTGCGCGAGGCGTAGTCGAGGATGGCGCGGTTGGCGGTCTGCTCATACGCGATGGACTGCGAGAAGTGCCAGAGCTGCGGAGCGATGGGGTAGGGCAGGTCGTTGCGCGGGAGCTGCTCGGCGGGCACCAGCGGCAGAGGCTCCGGCGTTGGGTTGCCGATGATTTCGGTAAGGATGCCGATTTCGTTGTGGAAGTAGGTGCTGGTGCGCAGACCGCCGTTGTACCAGGTGGAGTAGGTGGCGCCGGAGCGCATGGTGGAACCGGGCTTGTTCTCTTCGATGAAGCGCGTATGGATGGCCATGCCGACGTTTTCGATGTCGACCGGAATCAGCGGATCGAAGTGGAAGTTGAAGGGATCGCGGAAGGGTGGGACGAAGATAACGGTGCCCGGAGGCCCGGCCTGGTGGTGGTTGTACATGATCTGCGGGTTCCAGGTACGGAAGAGCACGCGCGCTATGTTGGTGGATTCGTTCAGGTTCACCATGAAGAAGTCGCGGTTGTCGTCGTGGCCGGCGTAATGGCTCCAGAGGCGGGGGACGCCGGTGGTGCGGCGATCCTCAAGAGTCGGGTTGCGGTTGTACCAGTCGGAGACGAGATCCATGCCGTCGGGATTGTCGTAGACGGCTAGGAGGATGTCGTCTTTGAGGAAGCGCATGGTCTCGGGATCGGTCTTGGCGTTCATGTCGTAGACGAGTTGAAGGATCTGCTGGGAACCGGAGACTTCAGTGGCGTGAAGCCCGCCGTCGATCCAGACGATGGCTTTACCCTCGGCGGCGAGCGCGTGGGCCTGGTCGTCGGTGAGAACTTTGTGCTCGGGCGTCAGGTCGCGGGCGATGGCAAGCTCGTGCGAGATGTCGCGGTAGCGGTCGAGCTTCTTGATGTTCTCCGGCGAGGAGATGATGGCCATCCACTGGCTGCGACCCTCGGAGGTTTTGCCCATTTCGACCAGCTTCATGCGGTCGGATTCTGTGGCGAGTTGCTTCCAGTACTTCTCCAGCTGCACGTAGTTGGCGAGGTGGTAGTCGTCGCCAACGTTGAATCCGAAGGCCTCCTTGGGCGTGGTGATGTTCGAACGGACAGGCGCGGGTTGCTGCGCGTTCAACAGCGGCGCAACCAGGAGAAGCGTGGCCGACGAGACAATCAGGTACTGAAGCATGCGTTTGAACATGGCAGGAGGGGTCCTCAATTGGGTTGTGTTGGCTAGCTAAGGACCAGAGTAATCCAGAAAGCTGGAAATATCGAATTGGAGCCGGTCGCGAGCGGCTGTGTCGCGGGCGGGGCTCAGTTCTGTGGTTCGCGAACCGGCACTTGCCGGTCGATGGAGAACTCGACCTTCAAGGATGCGTGGGC